>JACXTT010010524.1_pt1 | contig 12455 bp, 10 predicted proteins | sample 9270951 | NCBI WGS metagenome assembly JACXTT01 (sample SAMN15532306, study PRJNA645909) | rock metagenome | isolation source: weathered quartz diorite | place: Puerto Rico | collected 2017-06-21 | reverse complement strand
CCGGGGGGCCGGGTTAGGGGAATCCCTGGAGGAGAACGGCGATGGGAGGCCGTTCTCCGTTCCGGGCCCGCACCTCGTGGACGATGCGGCTCTTGCCGATGCCCGGTTCGCCGCAAACGAGAACGACTTGACCTTCTCCTGCGGATGACAGCTGCCACAGGTGCAGTAGCGATGCTGCCTCCTCCTCTCGCCCGACGAATGGCGTCAACACGCCGGCCCGTGTGGCCTCGAATCGGCCTTCGGTCCGGGCAAGTCCGACCACGCGCCACGCGCGCAGCGGCTCGACAATCCCCTTTACCCTGTGCTCGCCCAGGTCGGAGAGCTCGAACGTGTTCGCAACGAGTCGACGCGTGGAGGGTGCGATGACGATTTCTCCACCTTCACCGAGTGCCTGCAGGCGCGCGGCGCGATTCGGCGTCTCCCCCACGGCGAGCTTGGCGTCCGCGCCTTCGCCCGTGTCCTCCCCGACTACAACATGTCCAGTCGCGATACCGATTCGCACCAACATCGGATCGGATACAGAGATGGCCGCAACCCGCTCGACAATTTCCAGCGCCGCACGCACAGAGCGCTCCGCATCGTCCTCGTGGGCTCTCGGCCAACCGAAGTAGGCCATGATTCCATCGCCCAAGTACTGGGCGACATAGCCGTCATAGCGGGAGACGATCTCTCCACAGCTACGTCGATACCTCTGCATGAGGCCACTCAGTTCCTCGGGGTCGAGGCGCTCGGCTAGCGCCGTCGAGCCAACGAGGTCGCAGAACATAACCGTAAGCTGGCGACGCTCTCCTCCAGGAACTTGCGCTAAGGATGCGGAAGCAGCCTGGTCACCTGGCTGAGCTGATGCGAGAGACTGGATGGCCCTAAGCAACCGCTTACGGTCGCCTAGCGGAATGCCAAGGTCCTGCAGGTCGCGCTCGGTCAGATCGGGCAGCACATCCAGTTCGATGCGGTTCTGCTCGAACAGATCGATGTACTGCGGCAGCCCCTCTGCTGCCAGCCATTCGCGCACGGTTGCGCTGCGCACGTTACCCTCCCCGGATAGGTGCCGGCCTGCTCTCAGTGCTCGCCTCTGAGCGCCAGGACGAGGTCAAGGCGTACTGCGCTCTCTGAGCGCACAGGAGATGCTAGTTGTCAGAAGCTCACGATGCCCCCGACAAACTCCCAGTTCTTGCCGTTGAATCTCATCATCTGAAATTGCCTGATGGGGTGGAAGCTAGTCTGGCTGGTGCTTACGCGCACCCCGGGGAGCAGCATCGGGAACTCCACATTTTCCATGCTGGTGGCAACGCGCATGACGTTCTCGCGCGTCAGGTCGTCACCGCAGCGTCGCAGCACATGTTCCAGCGCCTGCGCGACCTGATAACCGTAAGCCACGATCCCGTCCTCCGGATTTCCGTCGTAATATTTCTTAGCCCATGTGAAGTACGCCTTGATGGCCGGATCATCTTTCCAAATGGGATCGTCGACCCATTTCGCGTAATACGCAGAGACCAGACCGACTGCGTTGTCCAAACCGGCGGGCTCCAGGATTCCCTTGATTGAGGTGCTCGGCACGCCGGTGTAGTGCAGCGGCCGCCAACCTACTTCGGCCATCTTGCGTATAGCCTGTGAAGCCTGCCTGCCAGCCATAGCGCTGAAGAGGGTGTCCGCACCCGATGCCTTTAGCGTGAAGATCTGAGAGTCGACCGTGGGGTCGCTCCACTGGAAGGTCTGCTCGCTGACGATCATGCTCGCGGCCTTATCGCCAAGGGCTTTCTTGAACCCCTCGGCATAGTCACGACCGTAATCATCCGCCGAGTACAGCAGTGCGATGCGCGCCTGCGGCCTAGTCTTCAGGATGTCCTTCGCATACAGGCCTGCTTCCAACTGATAGGTCGGCATCCAGCCGATCAGCCAAGGGAAGTGACTGTTGTCCGCCCAGGCACTGTCGCCGCCGGCCACGAACAGGTGCGGCACGCGTTGCGTGTTCAAATACTTGCGTGTGGCAAGATTGGTCGCAGTACCAGTGGAACTAAACAAGAACAAGATCTCGTCCTGCTCAACCAGTCTGCGGACAGCCTCCACAGCCTTCGCCGGGTTGTAGCCATCGTCCAGGCTGATCAGCGTGATCTTGCGTCCATTGATGCCACCTTCGGCGTTAATCTTGGCGAAGTAGGCGAGCTGAGCGCGACCGATCGCGCCGTAGGCCGAAATCGGCCCACTGTAGGGCATCGTCTGCCCGATTTTGATTTCGCTGTCGGTTACTCCCGGTCCATACTGTTTCTGGGCAGACGCGATGTCGACAAACAAAAATGACACCGCGGTGCCAAGCGCAGCGACGAGTATTGGAAATTCCCGCATAACGCTCCTCCGAGGTTTACCTAATGTAGTGCGTCCAACAGCGTCCGGGTTGCCAGCATGTCCTTGGTGTCGAAGCCTTCGGTGAACCAGTTGTAGATCGGGCCGAGCAAATCTAAGGCCTCTTTGCGCTTGCCCTGGCACTGCCACAGTCGAGCGAGATCGGTGGAGGCGCGTAGTTCCCAACCCTTGGCATGTTGGCGTCGTGCGACCCCCAACGCATCCCGGAGTGCAGCCTCCGCCGCTGTTGCATTACCCATCCTCCAAAGGATATCGCCCCGAAGGCGATGCACCTCGGCGAGGAATCCTACTTGTCCGTGAAGCTGCATGCTCCCGATTGCATGTTTGACGATGCCGAGCGCTTCGTCGGCTTGGCCGTTCTGCGCGAGCAACGATCCAAAATACGCCAAAAAGAACCCCTCCGAGTAGGCGCTCGTGGCCTTCCACCCATCAAACCCCTTCTGGTACAGGCGGAGACCCTCTTGGACTTGGCCTCGCCGGCCTAGATTCCACCCCAACCAGAGCTCAGCCTGGCAGTCGAAATGGGTGAACCCGTGAGCCCGCGCGATCTCATAGCCGTGACGGTTCTGCCCCGCATGTTCATCCAGCTCGCCCCGATAATCGAACAACGTCGCGCCGAACACATTCACAAAAGCATGCATGAAGGGGTTTCCAAGAACGTTGGCCCAGTCATCCATCTCGCGCTTCTTCGCAAGGGCCTGGTCGGGGTAGCCTAACATCCAGAGGAACTGGCTCGCATAAAGGAGATTAACGATCTTCATGTCAAAACCGTACTTAAGCCCCGTGCCCCGATCCTGCGAATCGTCGTACAGCGCGTACGCGCGCGCGAACTCTTCGCGCGCCGCGACGAGATGGCCAGACCAAAATAAAGAGTCCATCAGCGCCGTTCTGGCAACAAGCAATGCTTCGCGATGATCCCTCGCAAGCTGTACCATTTCCTTCGCGAACTGAAGCGCCTGGTCACTCTCGCCGCCCAACTCCTTGACCAGCCACACGCCCCACAGCACTGGAGCTATGACGGCTGGATCCGGGGCGGCTATACACAACGCGTGGGCCCGCTGGAATGCCACTCCTGCCTCCGGAGCCGCTAGCCCCTTAGCCTGCACGAAAGCGTTGCCTATCGTTGCCTGAAAAGCGAGCTCCAGCGCATCACGGTCGGCCCCGGGCGGGAGACTCGGCAGAAGGTTCAGACCCCGTTTCAGCTGCCCAATGGCCTCTGCCAGGGCGAAGCGCTGGAATGACGCCCTCCCCGCGGCGAGCCAGTGGGGAAGCGCGCGCTCGACGTCCCCCGCCTCGGTATAGTGATACGCAAGTAGCTCCGGCTGCGACGCTGCGCGTCCTTCCAACTGGGTTTCGATCACTCGCGCGATCTGAGCGTGGAGCTGATGCCGCTTGCTCTTGAGCAGCGAATCGTAGGCGGCGTCCTGCATCAGCGCGTGCTTGAAGGTATACGTGACTGCAGGCGACGTGCCGCGCCGGTTCAGTAAACCGGTTTCGGCAAGCTGCTCTAGCGCTTGATCGAGCCGCTTGCCTTTGATCGGAGAGACCGCAGCCAAGAGCTCGTAGGAGAACTCCCGGCCGATGCAAGCCCCGATCTGGGCCACTTCGCGGATGGGGGCGAGTCGGTCCAGCCGAGCGACGAGGGAGTCGCGCAAGGTAGTGGGAACGGCCAGCGCAGGCAAGGGCCCGTCGAGTACGTAACGGTCTCCCGAGTCACGCAGCAAGTTCGACTCCAATATCGACTTGGTCAGCTCCTCGACAAAGAGTGGCACGCCATCGGTATGGGTCACAATCTTTTCGAGTACCTCTGGAGGCAGCGCCCTACCCCCGGTGACCTTGGTGACGAGCTCGGCTGCCTCATGCGCTCCAAGGCGCCTTAGACCAATTAGAGTTACGTGCGGCTGCTCGGCCCACCTTGGGGTGTACTCGGGCCGGTAACTCACGATTAGCGACACCGGGATGCCCTGCAACCGTGGTACCAACAGATCCAAGGCTTCCTGGCTACTCGCATCGATCCAGTGGGCGTCCTCGAAGACCATCAGCAGGGGGCGGCGCCGCGCTAAGGCTTCGATCTGACCGATGAGCGCCTCTAGCGTCTTCTCCTTTTGCTTCTGTGGCGAGAGCGTGAGGGCAGGATACCGCTCGGCGGGCAAGGACAGCAGTGCGGCAATGAGCGGCGCGGCTTCAGCGATTTGTGCCTCGCTTCCGGTCAGCAACGCCTGCATCTTGTCCAGCTTCTGCTCCGGGGAATCTTGGCGATCGAAGCCCGCAGCGCGCTCGAACTGCTCAATGATCGGATACAGGGCCGAGTTCACGTGATAGGGCGAGCATTGATAGCGCAGAGCGATGTAACTGGGGCCTGGGATCTGATCGCGCAGGACTTGAATTAGCCGCGACTTGCCAATCCCCGGCTCTCCTCCGAGCAGCACTACCTGCCCTTCACCCTGCTCGGCCTGCTGCCAGCGGTGCAGTAGCAGTGCCACTTCCTCTTCGCGCCCGACCAGTGCTGTGAGCGCTACTTCGCTGCGGGCAGCCTCGAAGCGGCTTTCGGTCGCGCGCGTCCCCGCAACCTGGAACAGGTGTACAGGCTCGGATATGCCCTTGAGCGCATGCGCCCCCAGAGCCGTGTAGTCAAAGAGCCCGCCTGCCAGTGAACGCGTGCGCGCACTGATCACCACCGCACCGGGCGCAGCCAACCCTTGCAGACGCGCCGCGATGTTGGGTGTGTCTCCCACCGCGGCCTTGGGCACGGAGGCATCACCCTTGCCGGTCTCGCCCACCACCACCAGGCCCGTGTGAATGCCTACCCGAGCACACAGCGGCATCGGTCCGCTGAGCTTGGAGACGGCTTCCACCGTTTCCAATCCAGCACGGACAGCGCGTGACGCATCGTCTTCGTGTGCCGTGGGCCAGCCGAAGTACACCATCAAGCCATCACCAAGGTACTGCGCAACGTGTCCTTCATAGCGCGAGATAACCTCGCCACAGGCACGCTGATAGGTCTGCATCAGATCGCGCAGCTCCTCAGGGTCGAGCCGCTCGGAGAGCGCCGTGGAACCCACTAAGTCGCAGAACATCACAGTAAGCTGCCGACGCTCGGCGTCACGCGCGCCAGTGGGGGACGGGGGCGCCTGCGCATCGCCCAGCTTGGGTTGTACGGGGGTTTGGATCGCCTTCAGCAGCCGCTTGCGGTCGCCCAGCGGAATGCCCAGGTCCTGCAGGTCGCGCTCGGTCAGGTCGGGCAGCACATCCACTTCGATGCGGTTCTGCTCGAACAACTCGATGTACTGCGGTAGTCCCTCTGCCGCCAGCCATTCGCGCACGGTTGCGCTACGCATGTTGCCCTCCCCGCATGCGTGCACTGCTCGACCTGGCTCTGGGCGTCAGGACGAGATCATAGATTACGATACCATGGCCTCCGCGAGACTACTATAGGCGGGCTCGCGAAACGGAGTTTCGCCCTGCCGTCGCCGTCGGGCTAAGAACCGACCAACGTTGGAGGGCAATTTCAGACCAGGAGAGTTGACGAATGACCGTCACCGCAACAACGCCGTCGGGTACCGCATACACGCGCCGCGCGCGCTACTTCGACTCGGGAAACGCTTTCAACATCGTCTATCCGGAGGTGCCGGCGGCGAGCTTCGTGGCCGAGCGCGATGCTGCCCTCGATCCCGCAACCGGAACGCGACTGATCCTCTGCGACCAGAGCGCAGCGATGGACCTTCCGTTTCGCGCGACGTCTCCGCTCGTGCTCGCGTCTTATGCTCGCGTGCGCGCCGGCGAATCGCTGACGCTAGATGTGCGTGCGAGCGTCGTGCTGGCGTATGCGATGGAAGGCTCTGGCATAGCCTTGCAGGGCTCGGATAGCATTTCCTGGAGTGCGGGCGACGTGTTTTCGTTTCCGGGTGGCGCGCCGATCGATCTGACGAGCTCGGCGTGCGACAGCGTTCTGTGGGTGGTCACGAACGAGCCCGAGCTCGCCTTCGAGCGGCTCGAGCCGCCGGCCGCAGGAGAAACGTTGGTACAGGCTACTCACTTTCCCGCAGAGACCATTGCAGCGGAGCTGGTCCGAGCCCGAGCGAAACTGGCGGGACAGCGCGTCGCGGGCCTGGCAGTGGTGTTCGCAAGCGAGCAGCTCGAGGAGCGCCGCAATATTTCTCCTTCACTCACGCTCGCCATGAACCAGCTTGGCCCCGGCGAGGTTCAGATCGCGCACCGGCATAACGCGGTGGCGATATCGCTCGCGATTACCGGCGACCGCTGCTACTCGATGGTTGACGATACGCGCAAGGACTGGCAGCGCTTGGTTACCATGGTGACTCCGCCAGGAAGTGTGCACTCCCACCACAATACAGGGACCGAGCCGGCGAACTGGCTCATCGTGCAGGACGGCGGTGTGCACTACCACTGCCGCACGATGGGTTTCCGTTTCGAAGACGTCCCCTTGCACCGGTAGGAGGGTCGAGTCCGGCCGCTCAGGGCGCCGAAACAACCTCGACCCAGCGCTCAGATCCCTCCTGCCCCGCGCGCCAACCCGGGGCCCGCGGACTTCGCTCGCCTGCTACAAACAGCCGCGCACGAAGCCGGCTTGATCCTGCGCAGCGTTGAGCAACAGGCCTAAGTCATTTCCCGCCAGAATGAAGCGCATGCCGCGACCGATGTAGCGCTTGGCCAGATCCTTACCGTAGACGCCGCCCAGCCCCGGCCACTTGCCGTGCTTCTGGCACGCGCGCACTACAGTGTCAATGGCGGCCACGACGCGCTCGTTCTCGAGTTGTCCAGGAATGCCCATCTCCAGGCACAAATCGTTGGTCCCCATGAGCAAGACGTCGATGCCGGGAACCGCTGCGATCTGCTCCGCGTTCTCGACGGCTTTGGGCGTCTCGATCATGGCCACGACCAACGTAGCGTCGTTGAGGGCCACGACGACATCCTTCGCAGCAGCGGCGCCGAATCCGAAGTGAGGATAGCCGCCGGCGATGGAGCGACGGCCCAGCGGCCGAAACCTGAAAGCCTCCACCATGGCACGCGCTTCTTCCGCTGTGTCCACGTGCGGGACGACGAGGCCGAGCCCGCCGCCGTCCAGGCAGCGCGTGCCGAGTGCGAGCTCTCCGTGCGGCACACGTATCAACGGGGCGATCCCGGCGTCCAGCGCCGCCACCGAAATCCCGTACGCGGTCTCGACCGACGTTGACCCGTGCTCCAGGTCGATGAACAGGAAATCGAAGCCGGCGGTTTTCATGATCCGTGCGATCTCCACGCCCCGGACCGCGCGCACGCCCACACCGATCGCGAGCGTACCCTGCAGCAGGCGCTCTTTCGCCGCATTCGTCACTTTCTGCATGTTCTTCTCCGTGGACAGACCTTGAGGGCGCATTCTAGCGGCTTGGAGGCTTCAAACCCAGCCATCAAGCGGCTAGACTTTGCGTATCCGATCGAAAACAACCGGCGCGTAGACCATATGAAGCACTTCAAGTGGGACCAGATTCCGGCTGAACGGCTCAACGATAAATTCGTGCGCAAGCTCGCCTGGGACGGCAAGATGATGGTAGCTAGGACCGAAGTGGCGCAGGGCTACGTCGTGCCGCTCCACGCCCACGACAACGAACAGATCACCTGGGTCATGAGCGGCAAGTGGCGATTTACCCTGGAAGGGAAGACCGTCGACGTGGGCCCGAACGAGATGATCAGCATCCCGGCAAACGTGCCGCATACCGCCGAAGCGGTGGAAACGCTGGTCGCCTACGACCTCTTCACGCCACCGCGCGAAGACTGGCTCAAGGGCGAGGACGCGTACCTGCGAGCTACCGCTTAAGCACTCAGCCGCTTCGGTCCGCTTACAAACGGGCTCCCCCGCTCGTAGAAGCGGAGCAGCCGGTGCGCTTCCTTGCTCAAACCGATTCGCACGCTCTTGCCTATGCGGCCGGAGGGCCGCACCAGGTCGCCGAGCCACAGGCGGCGATCGGTACACAGATCCACGCCGTCGAGCCGGCGGTCGACCTGCATCGCCTGCGCTAGCCGGCCCGGGCCACGGGCCAAGTCCCTCAGCTTCGTGGTTCCGCGTTCACGCTCCATCTCCGCGATCCCCTCCAGCGGCTCCAGCGCGCGCAGCAGCACGCCGGCACCTACTCCGCGCGACTCGCTCGCCACGTTCAGGCAGTACGCCGAGCCGTAGATGAAATACACATAGGCTCGACCGCGCTCGAGGAACAGGGAGCGGTTGCGCGACGTCGGTCCGATGAAGGCGTGTCCGGCTGCATCACCGACGACGTAGGCCTCGGTCTCGACGATGCGTCCCGCCAGCCTGACTCCGGGGAGATCGTGCACAAGCGTCTTACCGATGAGGTAGCGTGCGAGCTTGACCGTGTGCACGGGTAGGTCCGATCGACGCAGGCGACGAACGCGGGTGGTAGCCATTTCGGCCTCAGCGTATCAGTGAAGGCTCGCAAGAGCACACGCCTCAAGCGATCGCGCGATAATTGGCGCGCAATCGGCCACCGGAGGTTCCCTTGACGTTCGAGACCATCCTGTACGAAGAAGACGGCCCCATCGGCTGGCTCACACTGAACCGTCCCGACGACGGCAACATGTTCACCCCGCAGATGTGCCACGAGATCCGGGACTGCGTCAATGCGGTCCGGCGCGAGACGCGTACGCGGGTGCTGGTGATCACGGGCGCGGGCGAGAAGTTCTTCTGTATCGGCGGGCGCAAGGAGGGCATGGAGGACACCCTTCTCTACGCCGGCGTGCTGCCGACGCTCGAGATGTACGAGGCGATCGACAAGCTGCAGAAGCCGGTGATCGCATCCGTCAACGGCTTCGCGGTTGGCGGCGGCAACGTACTGCAAGTGGTGTGCGACCTGACGATCGCCAAAGAAAGCGCGGTGTTCCGCCAGGTCGGGCCGATGATGGGCAGCTTCGACGCCGGCTTCGGCACCTGGTACCTCGAGGATCTGATCGGAAAGAAAAAGGCCAAGGAGCTGTGGATGCTGAACCCCAAGCTCAGCGCTCGCGAGGCGGAGGCGGTCGGGCTGATCAACCGCGTCGTGCCCGACGACAAGCTGCGCGAGGAGACACGCAAGATGGCGCTGGAGCTGTCGGAGCGTGGCGCGTTCGCGCTGGCTTCGATCAAGGCCGCGTTCAACGTTCGCCACGGCGGCGTGGGCGGTTTGGCGCGGATGGCGCACGACCTCCTGCTGCGGGCATATCTCGACACCAATGAATCGCAGGAGTTGGGCGATGCGTTCCGCGGCAAGCGCAGGCCCGACCCGGACAAGTTTGGCCACTGAGCGATTGGGCTCATCCTTGAGTACCGTCCTGTCCCTGCTGTCGCCGCGCACCGCGCAGCGCTATTACGAGCAAGGCGTCTGGCGGAGCGATACGTTCTATTCTCTGCTGTCACGGCACGCTGCCGAGAGGCCGCGTGACTTCGCATTGCGCGATGCGCGGGTGCGGCTGACCTGGCGCGAGCTGCTGAGCTGGGTCGACACCGTCGCCGAACGCTTGCAGCTGGACGGCGTTCGCCGCGGCCAGCGCGTGTCGATCTGGTTGCCTTCCCGGGCCGAGAGCGTGGTGACGCTGCTCGCCTGTGCCCGCAACGGCTACGTCTGCAGCCCGTCCCTGCACCAGAACTACACCGTCGCCGAAATCGTACAGCTCATAGAACGCAGCCGCTCGGGTGTCCTCGTCATGCAACCCGGCTATGGGGCGGACGCGGATCGGGCCGACATCGTGGCCGCGGCTCAGGCGCTGCCGTTCATGAAAGCGGTCTACTCCGTGCTCAGCGCGAACGGTAGCAACCCGCGGGCGAACGCATATCCAGCCGCAGATGCGGGATTACGCTCGGAGGTTCCGGCCGACGACGATCCAGACCGAATCATCTATCTCGCGTTCACCTCCGGTACCACGGGTGCGCCGAAAGGCGTCATGCATTCGCACAACACGCTGTTGGCAAACGGCCGTGCGATGGTGGAGGAATGGCGCCACGATCACCGCACCATCTTGCTCAGCCTGAGCCCGATGAGCCATCACATCGGGACGGTCGCTGTGGAGCAAATGCTCGCCGCCGGGCTCGAACTGGTGGTCAACGATCCTCCGCATGGCGCCAAGCCGCTCGACTGGATCCTCGAAACCGGAGCGACTTACGTCATGGGCGTCCCGACCCACGCCATCGACGTGCTGGCGGAAGTGCGGCGCCGCGGCCTCGACACGATCGGCGCCGTACGCACGTTCTACATCGCGGGAGCGCCCATCCCGCGCGAGGTGGCGCAGAGCTTTCTCGACATGGGCATCAAGCCGCAGAACATCTATGGCATGACCGAGAACGGATCGCACCAGTACACACTGCCGACGGACGACGCGGTCACGATCGTAGAGACTTGCGGGCGGGCGGCCAAAGGCTACGAGACGCGTGTGTTCAGCCAGGAGAACGCGGACGCAGAGCTGGGCGCCGGCGAGGTCGGCGAAATCGGGACGCGCGGCGCGTTGCTCATGCTCGGCTACTTCGACAATCAGATCGCCACCGAAGAGTCGTTCAACCGGGACGGGTGGTTCATGTCAGGGGACCTCGGGACGCTCGACGAGTTCGGTTGCCTGCGCTTCGTCGGCCGCAAGAAGGACCTCATCATCCGCGGCGGCCACAATATCCATCCTGCGCGCCTCGAAGACCTTGCGCACAGGCACCCGGCGGTGCTCAAGGCTGCGGCTTTCGGCGTTCCCGACGAACGCCTCGGCGAGAAGGTGTGCCTCGCTCTGATCGCCCGCGCGGGCGAGAGTGTGGCCGCCGATGCTATGCTGGAACATCTGCATGCAGTGGGTCTTTCCAAGTACGACATGCCGGAGTACTTCATCGCGCTGGAGGTATTTCCGCTCACAGCGAGCGGGAAGATCCTGAAGCGCGAGCTCGTGCAATTGGCGAAGAGCGGGCGCATCCGCCCCGAAGCCATCCGCTGGGTGGATCCGGCGAGGAAGGAGAGGTGACGTGGGCATCGAGCTGACGCGAGTCGAAGAGTTCGCGGTTCTGACGCTGAACCGGCCGGAGGCGCTCAACGCGCTGTCGTTCTCCCTCATCCGCGACCTTAGCCGCGCGCTGGACGAGGTGGCGACGAGCGGCGCGCGCGCACTCCTGGTGACCGGGGCGGGGCCGAAGGCGTTTTGCGCCGGCGCGGACGTGAGCGAGTTGATGGGCCGTTCGCTGGCCGAGCAGAAGCGCGGTGCGGAGGTCGGGCAGGCGACTTTCGAAAGGCTGGAGCAGTTGCCGATGCCGTCGGTGGCGATCATCAACGGGTTCGCATTCGGCGGCGGCCTCGAGCTGGCGCTGGCCTGCACCTTTCGCATCGCGACACCGAACGGAAAGCTGGGCCTTCCCGAAATCAAGCTCGGCCTCATCCCGGGCTACGGCGGCACTCAGCGCTTGCCCCGCGCCGTCGGCGAGGCCCGCGCGCTGGAGATGATCTTGACCGGCAAGGCGATCGATGCTCAGACCGCGCTCGCCTGGGGATTGGTCAGCCGGATCGTCGAATCCGAGCCGCTCACCCAGGGCATGGCGTTCGCCCGCGAGTTCACCGGCTTCAGCTTGCCGGTGCTCGGGTTCGCTCGCGACGCGGTGACGCGCGCACTGAACACCCCGCTGCACGATGGCCTGAAAATCGAAGCGGATCTCGCGACGCTCGCTTTCCGCACCCGCGATGCCGAAGAAGGTGTAGCCGCTTTCCTCGAGAAGCGCAAACCGAAGTTCGAAGACCGATGAATGTCCTCGAGCGTCTCGACGCCAGCATTCCCCTGAGCGACGAGGAGCGGATGCTGCTCGACAGCGTGCAGACGCTCGCCCGCGAGAAAATCGCGCCGCGCGCCGAGCACTATGACCGTTCCGCCGAGTTTCCGTGGGACAACGTGCGGGAGATCAATGCGCTCGGCCTGAACGCGATGTTCATCCCGGAGGCGTATGGCGGTACACCGGTTTCGTACACGGCTTACCTTGCCTGCGTGCGCGAGATGGCCAAGGCGTGTGCGGCCACCGCCATCGTCTGGTCCACGAACTTCAACGCCGTCAAGGCGCTGATCGACTTCGGAACCGAAGAGCAGAAACAGCGCCT
>JACXTT010010523.1_pt1 | contig 12457 bp, 7 predicted proteins | sample 9270951 | NCBI WGS metagenome assembly JACXTT01 (sample SAMN15532306, study PRJNA645909) | rock metagenome | isolation source: weathered quartz diorite | place: Puerto Rico | collected 2017-06-21 | reverse complement strand
AGGTCGTAGGTCTTGGCGCTGGAGAAACCCATGTCGCCGGTGCAGAGCAGCATGGTGCGATAGGGCAATTCCAGTTTTCGCAAAATCGTTTCAGCGTGGCGCACCAGTTCCTCATGCGCATCGGCGGATTTTTCCGGATGCACGATCTGCACGATCTCGACCTTGTCGAACTGATGCTGGCGAATCATGCCGCGCGTATCCTTGCCGTAGCTGCCCGCCTCCGAGCGGAAACAGGGGCTGTGGCAGGCAAATTTGAGCGGCAGGTCCTTGCCGTCGACAATGGCATCGCGCACGAAATTGGTGACCGGATATTCCGCGGTCGGAATCAAATACAAATCGCGACCCTCGATCTTGAACAGATCGTCCTTGAACTTGGCGAGGCTTGACACCCCATCGGCCGATTCCGGCCCGACCATGTAGGGCACATAGACTTCGGTATAGCCATGTTCCAGCGTATGGGTGTTCAACATGAATTGCGCCAGGGCACGATGCAGCCGAGCCACGCCGCCCTTCAGCACCGAGAAGCGCGCGCCGCTCAGTTTGGCGGCGGTGTCAAAATCGATGCCGCCGAGCAGCTCGCCGAGCTCGACATGGTCGCGCACCTTGAAATCGTATTTTTTCGGCGTGCCCCATTTGCGCACTTCGACGTTTTCATCGGCGGATTTTCCGGCGGGCACTTCGGCGCGCGGAATATTTGGAACTGTCCGCAGAAAATTTGCCAACGTTTGCTGAATCGCTTCGTTTTTTACTTCAAGCGATTTCAACTCATCCGCAAAGCTTTTCACTTCCGCTTTAATTTCATCTGCGAGTCGCTGATCGCCTTTAGCCATCGCCGCGCCAACTTCCTTTGACTTGATATTTCGCTGCGACTGAAAATACTCGGCTTTGGATTGAATCTGTTTTCGTTCTTCTTCGAGCTCGCGAAATTGCGCTTCGTCGAAGGCATAGCCGCGTCGCGCCAGGCCTTCCAGCACGGTGGGCAGCTCTTTGCGGAGTTGTTGAATATCAAGCATGGGGAATCCTGTAGAAGGTGTTTTTGATGGCGCCTCGGCATCCGTGCCGCGGCAAATCGGGTCCGGCCGGGCCGGAAGGGAACGCGCGAAGAGAGCCCGCCTAGCGGGATCGCGAGGACGGAAAGGAAGACGGACTCGACAACCGTCCGAAAGTGCGCAGATTCGTTTTCATTTGCGGTATTTTGAATCAAGCTCGCGCATCTGGGCAAGCTTTTCGCGAATCTTCGCTTCCAGACCGCGGTCGGTGGGCCGATACCATTGCGGATTGTCGATGCCCTCCGGCAGATAGGTTTCACCGGCGGCATAGGCGCCTTCTTCATTGTGGGCATAGCGATAATCCTTGCCCATGCCGAGGTTCTTCATCAGCTTGGTCGGTGCATTGCGAATATGCATCGGCACCGGGCGCGATTCATCCGCGGCGATATGCGCGCGCACCTCGTTATAGGCCTGGTAGACCGCGTTCGATTTGGCGGCGACCGCCAGATAGATCACCGCCTCGGCCAGCGCCAGCTCGCCCTCGGGCGAGCCGAGACGCTCGTAGACATTGGCCGCGGCCATGGTGATGTCGAGGGCGCGCGGATCGGCCAGGCCGATATCTTCCACCGCCATGCGAATGATGCGCCGCGCCAGATAGCGCGGATCGGCGCCACCATCGAGCATGCGGCAGAACCAGTACAGCGAGGCATCGGGGTCGGAGCCACGTACCGATTTATGCAGGGCCGATATCTGGTCGTAGAAATTGTCGCCGCCCTTGTCGAAGCGCCGCGCGGCGCGCGTCAGCACGGTCTCGACGAATTTGACATCGACCTTGTCGATTTTCTTGCTGGCCACCGCCGTGGCCAGTTGCTCGACCAGGTTCAGCAGTCGCCGGCCATCGCCGTCGGCCATCGCCACCATTTGCGCTTTGGCGTCGGCGGCAATCACGGTTTTCGGCAACGCGACCTTTGCTGCGTGCTCGAACATCGTTGCCAGCGCGGTATCGTCGAGCGGCTTCAGCACATAGACCGCGGCGCGCGACAGCAAGGCGTTGTTTAATTCGAAGGACGGGTTCTCGGTCGTGGCGCCGATGAAGGTGACGAGGCCCGATTCCACATGCGGCAGGAAAGCATCCTGCTGGCTCTTGTTGAAGCGATGCGCTTCGTCGACAAACAGAATGGTGCGGCGCTTGAGGTTGTCGCGATTCATGGCGGCGCGCTCGATGGCTTCGCGGATTTCCTTCACGCCGGACAGCACCGCGGAAAGCGCGATGAAGTCGGCCTCGAAGGCCGTCGCCATCAGCCGCGCGATGGTGGTCTTGCCCACGCCCGGCGGGCCCCACAGGATCATGGAATGCGGCTTGCCGCTGTCGAAGGCGATGCGCAGCGGCATGCCCTCGGCGGTGAGGTGCTCCTGGCCGATCACGTCCGCCAGCACGCGCGGGCGCAGACGCTCGGCCAGCGGGGCGTTGTCGGGCGGCGCGCCGGCTTCGACGGGGATGCTTGCAAAGAGATCGTTCACGCTGCAATTTTACGCGAAGCCTTCGCACTGCCGCCGATTTCCCACCCGCACGGGTGGGATTCGCCGCTTTTTTGCGGAAAACGTTCCCGCCTCGCGAACGCCGTCTTCAGATTGCGCCGCTTTTTCTGTAAGCTGAAAAAGCGCCCTCAATAACGCAAATAAACAGATAAAAATCGTCTGTCATGGCTTCCCCAGCGTCGATACCATCCGCTTTAACATCGCAACCTGCGTTGCTCAATTTTCGCCATGAGCTTTTCGGCGGGCTCAACGGGGCGGCGACCGCACTGGTCATTACGCTGGCGGCGAGCGCACTGGTGTTTGCCCCTGCCGGCGGCGGCTATCTGCCGGTCGGCATCGTCTCGGGTTTGATCGCCGTCGTCGCCGGTAACCTGGTGCTGGCGGCCCTGGTCAATGGCCGGCCATCCTCATCCAGCCCGCGCGCCGCCAGCTGTCTGGTGCTTGCCGGGTTCGTCGGGACGCTGGTCCGTTCAAATTTCGATTTGGATGCAAGCTCGCTGATCGCTCTGACCTGCGGTTGCGTCATGGTTGCCGGCGCCTTCCAGCTTGCCTTCGGCGTGCTGCGCCTGGGATCGCTGATTCGCTTTGTGCCCTATCCAGTGGTTTCCGGCTTCACCAATGGCATCGCGATCATTTTGTTTCTGGGCTTTGCGCCGCTGGCGTTCGGCATCGCCAGTCGTCCGGCGGCGGGCATTGCCGAATTCACCTGGCCACACTGGGGCGCTTTCGCAATCGGCGTCCTCACTCTCGGCGCGATTTACTGGGCCGAGCGCCACACCAGGGCCTTGCCGTCGAATTTCATCGGCCTGCTTGCCGGCGCGCTAGCCTATGCCGCCACAATTTTCCTGCTCCCGGCCATGGACCCCGGCGCCCTGGTCGGCAACGGCGCAAAAGGTGCAATGACTTCATCCGTCAGCAGCGTGCTGGTCGTGCCATGGTCGGCCGCGGCCGGCGCACTCGAAGGACAGCCGCACATCTGGAAGCTTTTGATCGGCCATTCACTGGTGCTGGCCTTCATCAGCTCGCTCGACTCGATGCTGGGCACTCTGCAGATCGAAGGCCATATCGGCAAACGCTTTGATCCCAATCGCGAGCTGATCGCCCACGGTTTTGCCAACATCGTATCCGCCGCGTTTGGCGGGCTGACCGTGGCGTCCTCGCCGACGCAGTTGCATGCCATCCATCGAGCCGGCGGAAGAGGCATGCCGTCGGGTTTGGTGCAAAGCGCGGCGCTGCTGGCCGCGCTGGCGACTTCGCCGCTCTGGCTGCGGCATATGCCGCTTGCCCTGCTGGGCGCCATCATGGTGGTGACGGCATTCAAGCTGGCCGATCCCTGGGCGCGCGACATGTTGCTGGAGTTCTGCAAAAAGCGCCGCCGCGACCAGGACATGCTGCAGAGCCTGGGCATCGTCTTTCTGGTTGCCGGATTGACAGTTGCGGTCGATTTCGTCACGGCGATCATCGTCGGCATCGTTCTCTCTGGCGCAATCTACGTGCGGGCAGTCAACCGCAGCGTGATCCGCAGTGTGTTGACAGGGCCGGCGACGGCGTCGCGGAACATGTACGATTCCTTAACCGGGCGGTATCTCAAGCAGGCGCTCGACTGCGCCGCCGTGGTGCAGATCGAGGGGCAACTCTTCTTCGGCAGCGCCGAACGCGTCGCCACGGAGCTTGGCCGCTTGAACCCGAAAATCCGTTTCATCGTCATCGACTTCCAGCATGTTCATGGGCTGGATGCAACCAGCGCCATCGTGCTGCGACGCACCCAGCAGCGCTTGAAAAGCCAAGGCAGGACGGTCGTTTTTGCGCATACGCAAAGGCGCGACTTCGACCAAAAGCTGCGTTCCCTGACGGGCGCCCGCGCCGGCCTGGGCGGGCCGTATTTTCCTGACGCGGATCGCGCCATGGAATGGGTGGAAAGCCAGCTGATCGCCGAACGCGCGAACGACGCCGAAACCGCTCAAGCCGGCGCGGAAAGCTTTTCGATTTTCGCGCGCATGAGCGAAGATGAAAAAAACATCGTCCGCAAACACCTGCGCGATTTGCAGACGGCGTCCGGGCAGATACTGTTCAACGAGGGGGACACCGGATTGGAGCTCTATTTGCTGCGTGCCGGCACCGTGGGCATTTACCAGGGCGGCAAGGAACAGGGACTGCGCCTGATCAGCTTCGCGGCCGGAACCATGTTTGGCGAAATGTCCCTGCTCGACAGGCGGCCCCGCGCCGCCACCGGCATTTGCAGCGAGCCCTGCAGCCTGTACGTGCTGTCGCGCGAGGCACTCGATGCCGTTGAACAGGAAGCCCCTGCCGTCGCGGTCAAGATTTACGAGGCCATTGCGCGCGAAGTGTCGCAGCGGCTTCGCACCACCAATATCCTGCTGGCCCAGGGCATGGCCTGAGAGCCAGCATCCACGCGCTTCTCCGGGGCATATGCCTGAAGAAGCGCATGGATGCTGGCCTGCAGGGCATGCGCCGCAGAAAATTGAATGCGGCAGCAGGCCCCGCAAAGCCCGGCCGCATCCGCTACACTCACGCGACTGCAACATGCGGTCTTCGCTTTTGCTCAGCGACAAAATAATTTTCCGTGTTTTTTCATCCCGCTTAATCCATCAGGAAATGCCATGACGTTATATCGACCCGCACGCATTGCCGCCGCCCTGCCTGCACTTGCTTCCCTGCTTATTTCGACCGCATCGCCTGCGCAGGAGTCCGCGCCCAAAACCTATACCGAACTTCCCAGCGAAACCCCGGCCAAGTTCGAGGCGCCGACGGATCGTTTCGATTACGTCAAAAAGAGCGTGATGATCCCGATGCGCGATGGCGTAAAACTCAACACCGTGATTATCGTGCCCAAGGGCGCCAAGGGCGCGCCGATCCTGCTGACGCGCACGCCCTACAACGCCAGCGAATTGACCAGCCACGCCGAGAGCGCGCATCTGGGCCCGATCCTGCAGGGCTATGACAATGCCACCGATACCATCGTCGAAGGCGGCTATATCCGCGTGGTGCAGGATATTCGCGGGAAGTACGATTCCGAGGGCGATTATGTGATGAACCGTCCGCTGCGCGGCCCGCAGAATGCGACGCCGGTCGATCACTCGACCGACACTTACGACACCATCGACTGGCTGGTGAAGAACATTCCGGAAACCAATGGCAAGGTCGGCATCCTCGGCATTTCCTACGACGGTTTCCTGCCGCTGATGGCGCTGGTCAATCCGCATCCGGCGCTGAAGGTCTCGGTGCCGATGAACCCCATGGTCGATGGCTGGATGGGTGACGACTGGTTCCACAACGGCGCCTTCCGCCAGGAGAACATGGACTACATCCTCGAACAGGTGGCGCATCGCAAGAACGAGGTGAAGTGGTTCCGCGATCACTTCGACAACTACGATATGTACCTGCGCGCCGGTTCCGCCGGCGAGCTGGGTCGCCAGCGCGGCCTCGAGCAAATCGGTTTCTGGCGCAAGCTGCTGGCGCATCCGAGCTACGACGCCTTCTGGAAAGATCAGGCCGTCGATAAAATTCTCGCCGCGCAGCCGCTGAAGGTGCCGACCATGCTGGTGCACAGCCTGTGGGATCAGGAAGATATTTACGGCGCCATCGCGGTCTACAAGGCGATCAAGCCAAAAGATACCAACAACGACAAAGTCTTCCTGGTGATGGGCCCCTGGTGGCATGGCCAGGCCATCGGCGACGGCAGCGCACTCGGCGCCATCAAGTTCGATGCCGATACCGCCCTGCAATTCCGCCGCGATGTACTGCGCCCCTTCCTCGACCAATACCTGAAAGACGGCACTCCCAAAGCAAATATCGCAAGCGTCAACGCATTCGAAACCGGAACCAACTCTTGGCGCCGTCTGCCGAGTTGGCCCGCAGGTTGCGCATCAGGCTGCGCGATCAAGCCAACACCGCTGCATTTGCTGGCCGGTGAAAAACTGGGGTTCACCGCCCCCAAAGCCGGCGACGCCGCCTTCGCGGAATACATCTCGGACCCGGCCAAACCGGTCACCTACCGCGCCCGTCCGCATCAGCCGGTCAGCGGCAAGTTCTCGACCTGGCGCCAATGGCTGGTGGACGACCAGCGCAATGCCGCCGCGCGGCCGGACGTGCTGACCTTCACCACCGATGTGTTGACCGCACCGATGAAAATCAGCGGTCAGCCGATCGCCAACCTGATCGCCTCGACCAGCGGCACCGATTCGGACTGGGTCGTCAAACTGATCGACGTCTATCCGGATGAAGTCGCCGCCGATCCGCAGATGGGCGGTTATCAGCTGGCGGTGTCCATGGATATTTTCCGTGGCCGTTATCGCGAATCCTTCGAGACGGCAAAGCCGATCGCCGCCGACAAAGCCCTGCCCTACCGCTTTGCCCTGCCGACGGTGAACCATGTCTTCCTGCCGGGACATCGCATCATGGTGCAGGTGCAGTCGAGCTGGTTCCCGCTCTATGACCGCAACCCGCAAACCTTCGTGCCGAATATTTTCTTCGCCAAACCCGGCGATTACAAAAAGGCCACGCAGCGCGTTTACCACTCGCCGTCGCAGGACAGTTTTATCGAGTTGCCGCTGGTCGTAAGCCAGTAATTTTTTCAGCGGCATGAACACAGGGGGCGCACTGCATGCAGTGCGCCCCTTTTGCATTCATCCCTTATGCATTTATGCGGGACAATACGGCATGACCAAATCCTCCGCACAAGCTGCATCTGACAAGCCCAAAGGCAAACCCGGCATCACCTACGATCTGCGCCCCGGCCAATCGCAGGAGCTGTTGAAGGAACTGCATATCCTGACGCGCGACGGGCGCATGAACCAGGACAGTCAGCGCAAGCTGAAGCAGGTCTACCACCTCTATCAATTCATCGAGCCGCTGCTGGAAGAAATCCGCAGCGAGCATGGCGTCATCACTCTGGTCGATCACGGCGCCGGAAAATCCTATCTGGGCTTCATTCTTTACGATCTGTTTTTCAAGGCGCTGGATGATCAGAGCCATATCTACGGCATCGAGACGCGCCAGGAACTGGTGCAAAAATCGCAGGCGCTGGCCGAGAAATTCGGCTTCGCGCGCATGTCGTTCCTGAATTTGTCGGTAGCCGATTCGATTGATTCAAAAGCGCTGCCGCAGAAAATCGATATCGTCACCGCGCTCCACGCCTGCAATACCGCCACCGATGACGCCATCCGTTTTGCGCTGGCGCATCAGGCGAAATTCATGGTGCTGGTGCCCTGCTGCCAGGCCGAGGTCGCGTCAATATTCAGCAAGAACAAGGCAGCAGCCTTGGGAAAAAGCGCGCTCAGTGAAATCTGGCGCCATCCCCTGCACACCCGCGAATTCGGCAGCCAGATCACGAATGTGCTGCGCTGCCTGCAGCTCGAAGCGCATGGCTATCAGGTCAAGGTGACCGAGCTGGTCGGCTGGGAACATTCGATGAAAAATGAATTGATCATCGCGCAATACAAAAACCTGCCGCGCAAGCGGCCCACCGAGCGCCTGCATGAAGTGCTGGACACCCTGGGCTTGGGCGAAATGCGCGAACGATTTTTTACGCCGGCTTGAACGGGTTGAATTCAATTTCCCCAAAGGAACATTGCATGAAAAAAATTGCCGCCTGCCTTCTGCTGCTATCGACCCTGGCTGCCGCCACCGTGATCGCCCAATCGCCCGCTACGACCAGCACCACGCCGCACGAGCGCACACCGCCGCCGACAGTCGATCCCGGTCATGAACTCAAGGGCGCCGAGCTTATCGCGGCGCTGCGCAAAGGCGGTTATGTGCTGTACATGCGCCACGCCGAGACCGGCACCATCACACCGACCTGCACACAGAGCAATCTCACGCCGAAAGGCGAGGACATGGCAAGGACAGTGGGTGCCGCCATGCGCAAATTGAAGCTGCCGTTCGCCGCCGTCCATGCCTCGGAGCTGTGCCGCGCACAGGATACCGCGCGGCTGTTGAATGTCGGTGCGGTCACCGTCGATCCCGACATCAATCCGCCAGGCGTTCATCCCGGCGCCGACGTCGTGAGCTCGCGCAAAAAACGCATCGCCGAAATGCCACCTGCCGGCAGCAACACCCTGCTGGTCGCGCATATGGTCGGCGCGCCGAAATTCGAAGACTGGATCCATATGGAAATGGCTGAGGTCGCGGTATTTAAACCGGATGGCCAGGGCGGCAGCGAAGCCGTGGCGCGGATTCCGCTGGCGCGCTGGGCGGAGTTGATCAAGCTGGATGAAGGCGACGGACGCTAGTTAGCTTGTTGAAATTGGCGGCAGCCGTCGCGCGCGATCGCATGATGTCGGCCCAATGTCGATTCCCCCTTTGTCTTTGTAAAAGGGGGGGGTAAGGGGGGATTTTCTGGCGGTCATTGATTGCTCACCTCCGTAAATCCCCCTCGATCCCCCTTTTACTAAGGGGGAAGTACTACGCGGCAATCAGCCAACTTGCAACGCACGGAGAATTCAATAAACTCCAGCATTGGCGCGGCTTTCCAGCCATTTTTGCTCCGAAAGGCGCGCCAAATGGCGTTCTACGAGTTTGCCTGCTGGCTGGCTACTCGCTGACCACGTCCGCACCCTTCGGCGGCACGAAGACAAACTCCTTGGCGTCAATCTTCGGATTGCGCTCGAATTTGCTGAAGTCCAACCGTGTGCGATTGCCGAAGGCGTCGAACAACTCCATCGCGGCCAACTGGCCCTTGGCAAAACCGAGACGCACTTTTTCGATGCCGGCGTCTTTGGATTTCGGCTCGGCATTCACCCAGTCCATGCCATCGGCCTCGCCGCCGGCGGTGAGAATGAAGGCCGCTTCCACTTCACTCTTGCCGGCCAGCAAGGCGGCCGGTGTTGAGGCAAACGCTTTTTCGAGTTTGCGGATCGTTACCTGATTCAGGTCTTCATCGAAGAAGGCCACCTTGGCGCCGTCGCCGACGATCAGCTGCGCCGGCTTGACATAGGTCCAGCGGAATTTGCCAGGCCGCACGAACACCAGCTTGCCCTTGGCCTGCTGAGTTGCCTTGCCTTTGGGATCAAACACCGTCTGCGAAAAATCGGCGCGGGCGGATTGGGTGCCGTTGAGAAAGGATTTGAAATCGTCCATGGCGGCAGCGTGAGCCAGACTCGTGCCGACCAAAAGCGCACAAACAAAAGCGGCGAGTAATTTCATGGCATGCATTTTCAGTTCCGAAAGCAATTCAGTTTATGAGAGACATCATCAGGCAGTTAAAGGTCCTGATGACCAAACATTTTTCAACGGACAACTGCGTTATTTTTCTTCGACGCAGTTTTGCGGCGCGCCACCACCGCAACGGCAAGTTACATCCGGGGGGCAATAACAGCTATGCGGCACATGCTTACAGCCTTTTTTCGATTCGCAACTTTGCTTGTCGTCGCTCCACTGGACAAATCCCGGTTCGCAGCGGCCTGTCGCTGGGCGGCAAACATATTTTCTGTTTTCGACCAATTGCACCTTGCACTCCGCACTCTTCAGGCATTGCAGCTCGGTTTTGGCGGCGCATATCGCCGGCTCGGCAGCAAAAGCGAAATCGGCAAGCAGCAAAGTGGACAGGAGCAGGCATTTCGCAAGTCGAATCATTGTTGATCCTCAGTCTGTATTGCCGCATAACGCAGCGTTTCGCAGACCGGTCGACGCTTACGCAAACTATTTGCGCCGCTGACTCGCCTCGCTCATTCCCCTCTATTCGGCGCAATGATTTCCCGATTGCCATTGGTCTGCATGGGCGAGACGAGGCCGGCTTTTTCCATGTCTTCCAGCAGGCGTGCGGCGCGGTTGTAGCCGATGCGCAGATGGCGTTGCACCAGCGAGATCGAGGCGCGTTTGTTTTGCAGGATGACGGTGACGGCCTGGTCGTAGAGGGGGTCGGCCTCACCTCCCGCACCGCCACCATTGCCGGCGCCGCCTTCGGCCGGCAATTCTTCGGGTGAATCGAAGATGCCTTCGATGTAATTGGGCTCGCCCTGCTTCTTCAGCGATTCAACCACGCGATGCACTTCGGCATCACTGACAAAAGCGCCATGCACACGCTGCGGAATGCCCGAACCCGGCGGCAGATAGAGCATATCGCCCTGGCCCAGCAAGGCTTCGGCGCCCTGCTGGTCGAGGATGGTGCGCGAATCGATTTTGGATGAAACCTGAAAGGCGACGCGCGTCGGCACATTGGCCTTGATGAGGCCGGTGATGACGTCCACACTGGGACGTTGCGTCGCCAGCACCAGATGGATGCCGGAGGCGCGCGCCTTTTGCGCAAGGCGGGCAATCAATTCTTCGACCTTCTTGCCGACCACCATCATCAGGTCGGCCAGCTCGTCGATCACCACCACGATAAGCGGCAGCGGCTCGAGCGGCTCGGGTGACTCCGGCGTCAGCGAGAAGGGATGCGGCAGGGGCGTGCCCTTGTCCTTGGCTTCCTTGACCTTGGCGTTGTAGCCGGCGAGATTGCGCACCCCGACCGCGCTCATCAGCTTGTAGCGCCGATCCATTTCGGCCACACACCAGTTGAGCGCGTGCCCGGCGTATTTCATATCGGTCACCACCGGCGCCAGCAAATGCGGAATGCCTTCGTAGATCGACAGTTCCAGCATCTTCGGGTCGATCAAAATCAGGCGCACTTCATTGGCGGTGGCCTTGTAGACCAGGGACAGAATCATGGCGTTGATCGCCACCGACTTGCCCGAGCCGGTGGTACCGGCCACCAGCACATGCGGCATCTTGGCGAGATCGGCCACCACCGGGCGGCCGGCGATATCCTTGCCCATGGCGATGGCGAGTTTGGAACCCATATCGCCGTAGACGGTGGAGCCGAGAATTTCCGAGAGGCGCACAATTTCGCGGCGCGGGTTGGGAATTTCGAGACCCATATGCGAAGTGCCGGGGATCGTTTCAACAATGCGGATCGAGGTTACCGACAAGGCCCGCGCCAAGTCGCGAGCGAGGTTGACGACGGTGGAACCCTTGACGCCCACCGCCGGCTCGATTTCATAACGCGTGATGACCGGGCCCGGATAGGCCGCGACCACCTTGACGGCGACATTGAAGTCCATCAATTTGCGCTCAATGAGCCGCGAGGTGAACTCCAGCACCTCGGCGCCGGGGCGCTCGATGGTGGCGTCAGGCGGATCGAGCAGCGAGATCGGCGGCAACGGCGAATCGGGGAGATCGGCAAACAGATTGGCCTGCTTCTCGCGCCTGGCGCGTTCCGACTGCGGAATCTCGGTCACGGTCTGCTCGATGCGGATCGGTGGATGGTCTTCGATGATGCGCTTGAACTCCTCGACCTTTTCCTCGCGCTCGATCATTGCCGCTTCGCCGGCGGCGCGGTCGCGCTTGGCATCGATGCGCGCCATGATCGACAGGAAGATCCATTCGATGCCGCCGCCGATGCGCTCGGAAAGGCGTATCCAAGACAGCCCCGAAAACACGCTCAGCGATCCGGCCACCATCGCCATCAGCAACAGGGTGCCGCCGGTAAAGCCCAGCATTTTGGCAATGCCGCCGGCCAGCAGATTACCGACGACACCGCCGGCGCCATTGGGCAGCACCGCGTGGATGGAATACAGGCGCAAAGCTTCCAGCGAGCTTGACGCAATCAGCAGAACGGCAAATCCGCCGAGCGCCACCGCCAGGTTGCGATGATCAAACACACCCCAGGTTTCGACGCGACGAAACAGCCGCATCACCACGAACACCGCCAGCGCCACCCACCACCAGGCAGCAAGACCGAACAAGCCGAACAGAACATCGGCAATCCATGCGCCGGCGATGCCGCCCTTGTTGACGATGGCCGCACCCTGCCCGCTGAAAAAATAGCCGGGGTCGGTAGCCGAGCGGGTCGCAAAAACCAGTGCCAGATAAACGGCAATGGCGAGGGAGGCGATCCAGCCGGCTTCGCGCAGCAGGCGCGACAGCTTGGT
>JACXTT010010522.1_pt1 | contig 12457 bp, 10 predicted proteins | sample 9270951 | NCBI WGS metagenome assembly JACXTT01 (sample SAMN15532306, study PRJNA645909) | rock metagenome | isolation source: weathered quartz diorite | place: Puerto Rico | collected 2017-06-21 | reverse complement strand
AGCGGGGCGGATCGCCGACGATGATCTCGCTCACGTTCCGCTCGCGCGCGTAGCGAACGAGCTCGTCGGCGACGTTCTGCCCGGGAATGACGACCGCCTCGCCCCCGAGCTGCTCCGCGAGACGCAGCGCGCGCATGACCCGCTCCCGCTCGGCCTCGGGCCGCCGCTGGAAGTGCGGTGGCTCGACGAAGACGGCGAGCCAGGGAGCGCCCCGTCGCTCCGCGGTGCGCCGCGCTGCGCGCACGAGCCGTTCCGCCAACGCCCCGCCGCTCACGCCGACCATGATCCGCTCGGCGACGGCCCAGTGTCCCTCGGCCGCCTGCGTGCGGAGATATTCCTGCATCTGCTCGTCGACGTGCTCGGCCGTCTCGCGGAGCGCGAGCTCGCGCAGCGCTGTCAGGTTGCTCGGCTTGAAGTAGTTCCGGATGGCGCGCTCCGCCTGCTCGGGAACGTAGACCTTTCCTTCGCGGAGGCGCTGCAGGAGCTCCTCGGGGGAGAGATCGATCAGCTTGATCTCGTCGGCGCGGTCGAGGATGCGGTCGGGGATCGTCTCCCGGACGCGCACGCCCGTGATCTGCGCGACGACGTCGTTCAGGGTCTCGAGATGCTGGATGTTGACCGTCGTGTAGACGTCGATCCCCGCGTCGAGGAGTTCCTCCACGTCCTGGAAGCGCTTCGCATGGCGGCTTCCCGGCGCGTTCGTGTGCGCGAGCTCGTCGACCACGACGAGCGCGGGCCGGCGCGCTAGGATGCCGTCGATGTCCATCTCCTCGAGCGTCTGGCCGCGGTACTCGAGACGGCGGCGCGGAACGATCTCGAGCCCCTCGAGGAGCGCCTGCGTCTCGGGACGGCCGTGCGTCTCGACGGCGCCGACCACGACGTCCCCGCCCTGGCGCAGCTGCTCGCGCGCGGCCTGGAGCATCGCATACGTCTTGCCGACGCCCGGCGCGGCGCCGACGAAGACCTTCAGCCGGCGGCGTTCCTCGCGCGCCACCTGCGCCAGCAGCGCCTCAGGCGACGGCCGGCGCTCCGCTTCGGAACGCTCCCCCGCCATGCGATCTCATTCTCTCAGCGCGCTGCACGACCGTCCAGCGCGAGGTTCAGCGTGAGGACGTTCACCCTCGGCTCACCGAGGATGCCGAACTGGCGACCCTCTGTGTGGCGGTCGACGAGGGCCATCACCTGCGCGAGGGGTATGCCGCGCGTCCGGGCGACCCGCGGCGCCTGGTAGCGCGCGGCCGCCGGGGTGATGTGGGGATCGAGCCCGCTACCGGACGCCGTGACGAGGTCGACCGGGATCCTGGCGTCGTTTCCCGGATCGGCGTCGCGGAGGGCGTCCCGCCGTGCCTTCGCCGCGTCGACGAGGGCGTCGCTAAGTGGACCCTGGTTGGATCCCGAGGACGCGGACGCGGTGTAGGGAGCGGGCGCCGTCGCCGAGAGTCGACCCCAGAAGTACCTGGGATCCTCGAACGGCTGTCCGATCAGCGTCGACCCGACGGCCTTCCCCTGATCCATGATGAGGCTCCCGTTCGCCTGCGCCGGAAGCAGGAGCTGCGCCAGGCCGGTGAACAGGAGCGGGTAGGCGACCCCGGTGACCACGGTCAGGAGGAGCAGCAGGACGACGGTCGGGCGAAGCTGTGCGCGGAGTTCCATCGCGGGACCTCAGGCCATTCCGAGGGCGACCAGCACCAGGTCGATCGCCTTGATGCCGATGAACGGCGCGATGATGCCGCCGAGCCCGTAGATCAGAAGATTCTCGCGGAGCAGAATCGCCGCGCCCACAGCCCGATACCGCACGCCGCGGAGCGCGAGCGGGATCAGCGCGACGATGATGAGCGCGTTGAAGATCACGGCGGAGAGGATCGCGCTCGACGGCGTCGCGAGCCGCATGACGTTGAGCGCGCCGAGCGCGGGATACGTGGCCGCGAACGCCGCCGGGATGATCGCGAAGTACTTGGCGACGTCGTTCGCGATCGAGAAGGTCGTGAGCGCGCCGCGGGTCATCAGGAGCTGCTTTCCGATCTCGACGATCTCGATGAGCTTGGTCGGGTTCGAGTCGAGGTCGACCATGTTGCCGGCTTCCTTCGCGGCCTGCGTGCCGGTGTTCATGGCCACGGCCACGTCGGCCTGCGCGAGGGCCGGGGCGTCGTTCGTGCCGTCGCCCGTCATCGCGACGAGCTTTCCGCCCGTCTGCGTCTCGCGGATGAGGGTGAGCTTCGCCTCGGGAGTCGCCTGCGCGAGGAAGTCGTCGACGCCCGCCTCCGCCGCGATCGCGGCGGCGGTGAGCGGGTTGTCTCCCGTGATCATGACGGTCCGGATGCCCATGCGACGGAGCTCGGCGAAGCGCTCGCGGATGCCGCCCTTCACGATGTCCTTCAGCTGCACCGTGCCGACGACGCGCGGCCCGTCCGAGACGACCAGCGGGGTGCCGCCCTCTCGGGCGATCTGCTCGACCGTCTGGCGCACGGTGTCGGGGAAACGGCCACCGAGCTGCCGGACGTGCGCCTCCACGGCGTCCGCGGCGCCCTTGCGGATGTTCCTGCCGTCGAAGTCGACGCCGCTCATGCGCGTGTGCGCGCTGAAGGGGACGAAGGTCGCCCCGAGCGCGTGCACGTCACGCTGCCGGATGTTGTAACGCTCTTTGGCGAGCACGACGATGCTCCGACCCTCGGGCGTCTCGTCGGCCAGCGACGCGAGCTGCGCGGCGTCGGCGAGGGCGTCGGGACCGATGCCATCGGCGGGCAGGAACGCGGTCGCCTGCCGGTTGCCGAGCGTGATCGTTCCGGTCTTGTCGAGGAGCAGCACGTCGATGTCCCCCGCGGCCTCGACCGCGCGGCCGGACATCGCGATGACGTTCGCCTGGATCATGCGGTCCATCCCCGCGATGCCGATCGCGGAGAGGAGCCCGCCGATCGTCGTCGGGATGAGGCAGACGAGCAGGGCGACCAGCACCGTCACCGTGACCGGCGTTCCCTGACCCGCCTCGTGCACCGCGTAGATCGAGAAGGGAAGCAGGGTCACGGTCGCGAGCAGGAAGATGATCGTGAAACCGGCGAGGAGAATGTTGAGGGCGATCTCGTTCGGGGTCTTCTGGCGCTTGGCGCCCTCGACCATGGCGATCATCCGGTCGAGGAATGTCTCGCCCGCCTCGGAGGTTATGCGAATGACGAGCCAATCGGAGAGCACGCGCGTCCCGCCCGTGACAGCGCTCCGGTCCCCGCCGCTCTCACGGATGACGGGCGCGCTCTCGCCGGTGATCGCACTCTCGTCGACCGAGGCCACCCCCTCGACGACCTCGCCATCGCTCGGGATGAACTCGCCCGCCTCGACGAGGACGACGTCGCCCTTGTGCACCTCCGAACTCTGCACGGTCCGCGTGCGCGTGCGGGAGGGGTCGAATCCGCCGTTGCCCGGCAGACGGTCGAGCTTCTTGGCGGTGATCTCGCGACGCTGGCGCCGGAGCTCGTCCGCCTGCGCCGCGCCTCGACCCTCCGCCATCGCCTCGGCGAAGTTCGCGAACACGACGGTGAACCAGAGCCAGAGCGACACGGCGAGGATGAATCCCGCCGGCGCCTCGCCCCGGCCGACGAGGGCCTGCACGAACAGCGCCGTCGTGAGCACGCTCCCGATCTCGACCACGAACATCACCGGGTTCTTCACCTGATGCCGCGGATCGAGCTTCCAGAACGAGCGCACGATCGCGCGGCGGACGATCGGCGGATCGAAGAGCGGGCGTGACTTTCTCGGGCCGACGGTCATGGACACCTCAGCTCTGGAGCATCAGGTGCTCGACGATGGGGCCGAGCGCGAGCGCCGGAAGGAAGGTGAGCGCGCCGACGATGATCACCACGCCGATCAGCAGCACGACGAAGAGCGGCGTGTGCGTCGGCAGCGTGCCCGGTCCCGCCGGCACGAGCTTCTTCTGCGCGAGCGAGCCGGCGATCGCGAGCGTCGGGATCGCGAGCCAGTAGCGCGCGAACAGCATCGCCACGCCGCCCAGCAGGTTGTAGAAGGGCGTGTTGGCGTTCAGGCCCGCGAAGGCGCTGCCGTTGTTGTTCCCCATCGAGCTGAACGCGTAGAGGATCTCGCTGAAGCCGTGCGGCCCGGTGTTGGCACGGCTCGACAGGCCGGCATCGACGACGCAGGCGATCGCCGTGCACACGAGCACGACCAGGGGCGGGATCAGGATCACGAGCGAGGCCATCTTCATCTCGTAGGCCTCGATCTTCTTGCCGAGGTACTCGGGCGTGCGGCCGACCATGAGGCCGGCGACGAAGACGGCGACGATCGCGAAGATGAGCATGCCGTAGAGCCCGGAGCCGACGCCGCCGTAGATCACCTCGCCGAGCTGGATCATGAAGAGCGGGACGAGGCCGCCGAGCGGGGTAAAGGAATCGTGCATCGAATTGACGGAGCCGTTCGAGGCGCCCGTCGTGGCCGAGGCCCAAATGGCGGAGTTGGCGATCCCGAAGCGGACCTCCTTGCCCTCCATGTTGCCGCCCCCCTGGAGCGCGCTCGCCGTGCTGTCGATGCCGAGAGCGTCCATCCGTGGATTGCCGCGCTGCTCGGCCCACGTCGCGACGCCGATGCCGACCACCATGACGATCAGCATCGCGGCGAGGACGGCCCACCCCTGGCGGGTGTCGCCGACCATCTTCCCGAACGTGTAGCAGAGCGCCGACGAGATCAGCAGGATCGAGATCATCTCGAAGAAGTTCGTCCACGGGGTCGGGTTCTCGTAGGGGTGTGCAGAGTTCACGTTGAAGAACCCGCCTCCATTGGTCCCGAGCTGCTTGATCGCGACCTGCGATGCCGCCGGACCCATCGGCAGCTGCTGCTCGGTTACGGTGGAGGTCTCGGTCTTGGGTTGACCCTTCTCGTCGAGAACGGGGTTGCCGGCGTCATCCTTCGCCGGGGCGGTCGCCGTCGTCGGCTGGAGGAGCGGCACCGTCTCGTAGGCCTTGAAGTTCTGGACGACACCCTGGGAGAGGAGCACGAGTGCCAGGACGAGCGAGAGCGGCAGCAGGATGTAGAGCGTCGTCCGCACGAGATCGACCCAGAAGTTCCCGATCGTCTTCGAATGTTTGGCCCGGAACCCTCGGACGAGCGCGACGAGCATCGCCATTCCGGCGGCGGCCGAGACGAAGTTCTGGACGGTGAGCGCGATCATCTGCGTGAAGTAGCTCATCGTCGTCTCGCCGCCGTAGCCCTGCCAGTTCGTGTTGGTCGCGAAGCTCGCAGCGGTGTTGAACGAGGAGTCGGCGGAGACGGCGCCGAACTGCCGCGGATTGAACGGCAACCAGCCCTGGACACGCTGCACGACGTAGACGACGAGCAGGCTCGCCGCGCTGAAGGCGAGCATCGCGACCGTGTAGGTCTTCCACGTCATGCCCTCGTCCGGTCGCACGCCGGATGCGCGATAGAGGAGCCGCTCGAGCGGCTCGAGCACGGGGTCGAGCAGCGTCCGGTCGCCCTCGTAGACGCGCGCCATGTACGCGCCGAGCGGCTTCGTGAGCGCCGTCAGCACGACCAGATAGAGGACGATCTGGAAGACGTCGTTCGCCGTCATCAGAACCACTCCGGCTTCAGCATCGCGACGAACAGGTAGACCAGGATGAGGACGCTGAGGACGCCACCGATCGCGTAGAGCACCGTCATGAGAACGACCTCACAGCCGCTCGCACAGGCCCGCCAGCGCGAAGGACAGGGCGAAGAAGAGCACGGTGAGACCGATCGAGACGACATCCATCATGATCTGCAGCTCCGAGCGGTCACGAGCGGCGTCCGCGACCCCCGAACCGGCGCGGCAGGCTCGCCGACCTCGATCCGCGTGGGGTCCTTGACGCTCCAGGGATCGGGCCGACGGCTCATGCGAGCCAGGTTCCAGAGGCTGCAGAGATAGCCCAGTCCGAGCAGAAGCCAGATCGTCACAGCCATCACCGCCGAGAGCAGCGACCGTGCCACGACGGTGCCGCCCGGATCTCCGCGAGTTACGACACGGCGCGAGCGCGAACCGTGCAGGTCGAGGCAATCTTCTCCTGCAATCTGCACGGCTCGGCGGCCCTGCGAGTTGTGGGGCCGTATGACTGCATTTCGCTCGAATCGCCGCGGCGGGTCCGGTCAGCGCCGTGATTTGTCGACGCTCGGCGGCGGCACGACGACGTCAACGGGCGGCTCACCTGGACCGGGGAAGACGGGGGCGACGATCGAAGTGGTCCTCGCCGCCCGGGGACGCCTCCATTCCGTTCCGGGGAAGCGCGGCGAGCGATGGCGCCTACGTACGCCTCGTGGTCACGTCGTCACGTTTCGGCGGGAATTCGTCATCGCGTTCGGTGGGACGAACGGATCGCATGACGCCGGGTTCACGTCGTGCCGGTGGCTCGCACCCGTAGAACGGCGCTGATCGGGGCCAGGCTCGGGAGCTGGTTGCTCCTCGCGTTCCAGCTCTCCGCGCTCGTCGTCGGGGCGGGCTTCGCGGGACGCTGCGTCGCGATCATCGCGGAACGGCCACCGTGGGATTGTTACGCCGCGGACCCGGCGGCTTCGAGAGCTGCGCGGCGCTTCCGGTGCGGGCTGTTCGTCGACGCGTCGCGTCCTTCCAAACTGCACGGTCGACCATTTCAGCTTGCAAGGTCAGTCTCCGGATCGGGGCGATGTGCCCCCGAGTTTCGAGGGTCGGAAGAGTGGCACGTGCGCTGCAGTCACACGTGTGGGCGTCGTCATCTGGATACTTCTCGCGCTGGCCTACGCGTGGAGCGTCCGAAGACTCGCACGGATGAGCCGGGCGCCCGATCCGTGGTCACCTGTCGATCGAGCGCAATCCGTCGACGCCCCTCGTATCGAGCTCGTCGACGCTGACGAGCGGCGCCGCCTCGCCAGGGCGCTCCCGACACGGTGACCTGACGCTGCGGTACGGCGCTGCTTTCAACGTCGGCGGGGCGCGGTGTAGAAGGGGACGTGCCGGCCGACGTCGCCCGCCGCCGATGCCAGGAGACGGGACAGGCGCTCGCCGAGTACGGGATCGTCCTCGCCCTCGTGGCCGCCGCCGGATGGGTCCGGCACGTGACGACCGACCTCCTCGCCGAGCCGCGTTACCTGATGATCGGCGGGGCGGTGGTCGCCGCCACGATCATCTTCCTCGCGTCCTCGAGCGGTCGGCGCTGACGCCGGCTAGATCGCGAATCGCAGGTCCTCGCGCTCCGAGACGATTCTCACCGTCAAGCTCCGCTCGGAGTCCGGCTCGACCGCGCCCCAGCGGAGGGCGAACGACTCCGCCTGGACGTCGGGAGCGAGCTTACCCGAGCGACCGAAGACGACCTCGCCGGCGCCGAGCTCCTGGGCGGTCCGGGCGACGGCGAAGAAGACGTCGTTCGACGTGAGCACGAGGGGGATGACTGTCTTCCCGTGCTTCTCGGCGAGGTCGACGACCGCGGTGAAGATCGCCTGCTCGTCGGGCGTGAAGTTCGGATTGTTCCCGGTCGCCACCAGCTCGCGCTCCACCTTGACGGTGGGTACGACGACGTCCACATCGTCCCGCTCGGCGTCGTGCAGCGCGCGGTCGAGGTGGCGGAGGTTTCCGGGGTCCCGCACCGGCACGACCTTGCAGCCGCTCCGGATGCCGACGGTGTCCGGCGCGAGCTCGGGTGTGTATCGGATGTTGAACTTTTCCAGGTGATGGACCGCCGCTCCGGGCCGATGATGGACGCGCTCCGACAGCCAGAAGATGGCGAAGAAGACGATGGTGAAGACGACGCCCCATTCCGTCGCCACCTTCTTCGTGACCAGGTTCACCAGCGCGGTCGCGAGCAGGACGAGGAAGATCGCGATCAGCCCGATGGGGATCTCCCAGCCGCGCAGCCGGACGTTCAGCGGCACCCTCCACTCCCGGGCGCGGCAATCCTTGAAGCGGAGGACGACCATCGACAGCGCCTTGAAGACGAAGCTCCACACCACCCCGAACGCGTAGGCCTCGCCGAGCGCGTACACGTTCCCGCGGCTCGCGATGATCGTGAAGATCTGGAGTCCGACCACCAGGTTGATGATCCGGAACGTGGTGCCGTACCGCCGGTGCGGCAGCCGGAACCAGTCGGGCATCACGCCGTCCTCTGCGACCCGGTTCAGGACGCCATTCGAGCCGACGATCGCCGTGTTCACCGCGCCCGCCAGGATGAGGAAGCCGACCACGACCACGAACGCCCGCAGCACGAGGCGCACCGACAGCGGGCCGACCATGTACATTGCGAGGCCGCCGACCAGGTTGTCGCTGTACGTGCTCATGCGGACGTCGTCGGGGATGATCATCACCGCGAAGAAGGAGACGAGCCCCGTCGTCAGCAGCGTGAAGACGAAGATGACGAGCCCCGCCCGGATCAGGTTCGGCACCTTCGGGTGCGCGATCTCGCGGTTCACCTGCGCGAGGGACTCCTCGCCGCTCATGGCGAGGATCGAGTGGCCGAAGGCGATGAGGATCCCGAGCGCCCCGATCTTCTTCTCCCAGCCGGTACCGCCGAGCCAGCCGAGCGCCTCGTCGCTGAAGTGCAGGTCGAAGGGCGGGAGCGGCGCCGGGCGCATCCAGAGCGTCACGACGCACCAGGCGACCATCACGACGATCATCACCGTCGTGACGCCCATGATCTTCATCGCCTTGTCGCTCGACTCCTCGATGCCGAGGATGTTCTGGCGCCAGAAGTAGAGCGTGATGGCGACGGCGATGGCGGCGGAGCCGGCGGCGGTCGGGATCGCGACCGGCACGTGCACCAGCTGGAGGAGCTCGTTCGCGAGGCCGACGATGTACTGCCCCGCCGACACGCCGCTGATCGGCCCGGTCAGCACGTAGTCGAACATGAGCGCCGACACGGAGAGCTTGGCCAGCGTCCCGCCCATCGCCTCCTTCACGACGCGATAGACGCCGCCGCGCACGAACATCGCGCACGACTCGATGTAGATGCCGCGCACCGCGTACGCGAACAGCATGACCGCGCCGATGTACCAGGGCGCCGCCTTGCCGATCGCCTGCTCGACGATGCCGCCGATGTAGTACACGGTCGACGCCATGTCGCAGAGGACGATCGCCGCCGCGCGCCAGAAGGAGATGAAGACGAGCATCGCGGTGGTGACCACGATGATCTGAGGCCGCGGCCGCGACGGCGCCGCCCTGGATTCCGGCGTCGCCACCTGGGGTCTAGGCCGCGCGGACCGGCTGCGCGTGCTCGCGCAGCACCGTCAGCATCGTGCTCTCGTCATCCGCCGCCATGAGCCGCCCGCGGCAGCGCGGGTCGTGGAGGAGGCGCGAGACCGTGGCGAGCGCCTTCACGTGCTCGCCGGGTCGCTCCGCGGCGCCGACCAGCAGGAAGAAGAGATGCGTCGGCCGCCCGTCGTCGGAGTCGCAGTCGATGCCGGGCAGACTCCGCGCGATCGCGGCCACCATCCGGCAGAGGCCGGGGAGCTTCGCGTGCGGGACGGCGACGCCGTCGACGAGCGCCGTGCTCGACTGCCGCTCCCGCTCGCGGAGCGCCTCCACGAGGAGGCTTCCGTCGACGTCCGCGCGGCAGCCGACGACCCGGCCCGCGAGGGCGAGCATCACTGCATCCTTGTCGCGCGCCTCGAGCTCCGGAAGCACGAGGTCGGTCGTCAGGAGCTCGATGACGTTCATCATCGGGCGCGTGACGCCGGCTGCGACGGTCGTCGTGTCGCGCCCGCGTCCTTCAGGCGGATGATCGAGGCGCCGGGATCTTTGGGCGTTCGGCTCCGACGGAACAGGCTGCGGACGACGACCGCATATCCGGCGGCGAGTGCGAACCAGGCGAAGAGCCCTCGCGGATCGGCATGCATCTCGCCCGTGAGAGCACGCGCCATGCCGCTGCAGACACGAGCGCTCGTCCTGCGTTTTTCACGACGGCCGCGATCGAGCTCGTGCAATCCGCAATGCAGCGGGTTGCAGATTGCAATGGAGACCCTCCGATGATGGCGACCCTCTTGAACCTCGTCCTTGCGGCGCTCCTCGAGGTCGGCGGTGACGCCGCGATTCGCCGCGGTCTCGTCCGCTCGGCGCCGGGGTGGATCGTTCTCGGCGGCTCCGCGCTCGTCGCCTACGGCCTCGCCGTCAACCTGAGCCGGACACTCGAGTTCGGACGGCTGATGGGAACCTACATCGCGGTCTTCTTCCTCGTGAGCCAGGTGATCGGGCTCGCGGTCTTCCGCGAGGCACCGTCGACGGCGCTCGTGATCGGAGGCATCCTGATCGGGCTCGGCGGGCTCGTGATCCAGCTCGGCGCGCGCTGACGATCGGTGCATGCGCCCGCGCGACCCCATCGTCCTCGCGGGCCCTCGTCGATCCCAGCGCCGCAGCTGGTCGCGCTGCGCTCCGTTTGATAGGAGGGCAGGATGCTCGACGCGAGCGCGCGCGACCACTGGCGGCGCCACGGCTGGCTCTGGCTCCGCGGCTTTCTGGACGCGCCCGAGACGGCGGAGCTCGCTCGCTGGACGGACGAGATTGCGGCCTGGCCCGAGACGCCCGGTCGCTGGATGCGATACTACGAGCGCCCGGGTGGCGACCTGGGCGGCAAGATGCTCGCGCGCATCGAGAACTTCATGCCGTACCACGCCGGGCTCGCGCGTCTCTTCTCGGGCGCGCGCGTGCTTGACCTGCTCGCCGCGTGCGCGGGTGAGCCGGTCGTCCTCTTCAAGGACAAGATCAACCTGAAGCTACCGGGCGGGGCGGGGTTCGCGCCCCACCAGGACGCGCCGGCGTACGTCGACTTCGGCGTCGAGCATCACCTGACGCTGATGGTCCCGGTCGATCCCTTCACGCGCGAGAACGGCTGTCTCGAGGTCGCGCGCAACGCGTGCGAGCGCGTCTTTCTTCCGCACAATCCGGACGGAACGGTGCGCTCCGACGTGATGGATACGCTCGAGCTCGAGCCGATCCTCGCCGCGCCGGGGGACGCGATCGTGTTCGATGCGTGGGTCCCGCACCGCTCGGGGCCGAACCGCTCGGGAGCGCCCCGGCGTTCCTACTATCTCACGTACAACCCGGCCTCCGCCGGGGACCACCGCGCCGCGTACTACGCGCGCAAGCGCGAGTGCTTCCCGCCCGAGTACGAGCGCAGGCCCGGCATCGACTACGCAACGATCGGGCGCCAGTTCAACCTCGGAAACCCGTTCGACTGATCCGGAGGGTGACGGGCTCCATGCGAGCCTCCTCATCCCGACCGCTGACGCATGCGCCATCGCGCCGGAACGATGACTGTTTCTTGACACGACGACGCGTACGCGACGCTCCGCGCGTGTGTCTCCCGTCCGTCAGCCGCGATTTCTCACGCGATCGCGTGAGTCCCGCGTGGCACTCCAGCTGCAGAGCGGGGCATGACCCACCTCCACCGGATCCTTCCCGTCGCGCTCGTTCTGCTCGTGGCGGTGCCGGGCGGTGCGATGCGCCCGCTCGACGTGCCCGACGCCGACCAGGACGGTGTCGCCGATGCCATGGATGCATGCCCCGACACGCCGGCCGGCGACCTCGTCGACGCGACGGGGTGCAGCGTCTGCCCGTGCGACGCGACCGCGGACGGGACGGTGTGGTCCTCGCACCGCGAGTATCTCGGCTGCGTCGTCGCCGCGGCGAAGAGCCGTCTCCGCGCGCGGACGATGCGGGCGCGTGAACTGCGCAAGGCGGTCCGGCAGGCGCGGGTGTCGACCTGTGGCGACGCGGCGCTCACGCGCTGCTGCATCTACCCCAACGAGGATGCGGAGATCGGCAGCTGCCGTCCCATGCAGCCCGAGCAGTGCGTGGCGCTCGACGGCGACCAGGTCGTCACCGAGGACCTGGGTCCGGGGAGCTGCGCCCCGAACCCCTGCGTGCCGTAGCCGGCCTTCCGCCTCTTGTCGCGCCGGAGGCTGCTGTCGTACCGTCGGGCATGGCGGATGATCTCGCGTTCCTCGATGCAACGGCGCAGGCGGAACTGGTGCGTCGCCGCGACGTCACGCCGATCGCGCTCGTCGAGAGCGCGATCGGGCGCATCGAGCGTCTGAATCCCACCCTGAACGCGGTCATCCACCGGCGCTTCGAGCGGGCGCGCGCCGAGGCGGTGCGCGCCCTGCCCGACGGTCCCTTCCGGGGCGTACCGTTCCTCGTGAAGGATCTCCTGTGCTACGCGGAGGGCGAGCCGCACCACATGGGCGCCCGCTTTCTCCGTGACGCGGGCTTCGTCACCCCGCACGACAGCTGGCTTGCCGCGAAATTCCGGGCGGCGGGGTTCGTCACCCTCGGGCGGACGAACACGCCGGAGCTCGGCATCCTGCCGACCACCGAGTCGGACGCCTACGGACCGACGCGCAACCCCTGGGACACGAGCCGGTCGCCGGGCGGCTCGAGCGGCGGCTCCGCGGCCGCGGTCGCGTCGGGGATGGTGCCCGCCGCGCACGGCAACGACGGTGGCGGCTCGATCCGCATCCCGGCGAG
>JACXTT010010521.1_pt1 | contig 12459 bp, 14 predicted proteins | sample 9270951 | NCBI WGS metagenome assembly JACXTT01 (sample SAMN15532306, study PRJNA645909) | rock metagenome | isolation source: weathered quartz diorite | place: Puerto Rico | collected 2017-06-21 | reverse complement strand
TGGAAACAGGATTAATGAAATTTCAAAGTAAGTTTTTTCTATCAAACTCGAGTTTAAATTATAGTAAGCTTCGAATAGCTAAAATCTAGGTGCTGACAAGCACTGGGCTCACCTCGGCAGATTCGTTAAAGCGGTGAGCTATTGTCATCGATAGCTTACATAGTGGCGCTGCGGTTTTTTTTTGAAGATTGACGACAACCCAAGCTTGATATTAGCTCAGGCTTGATTATGTTTTTTAAATGCTAAGATTTAAACAGGGGTAAGAATGAAATTGATTCTTGTAAAGCACGTTTTTCTCTTTTGTATTTTTATTTTTTCAAAGCAAGCTTTTGCAGATCAGCAAGCTGTCAGCACGGAGCAGACCTCGATTGCGATTCCGGCGCAAAAAACTCCTGCAGTTAGTTTTTCTGCACTATTACAGAGAGTTGATTTTAACAGTTTTGTGAATCCCCGAGAATTAAAAAATCCGCATAACTTTTCTGAGACGTATGCCTACGTCGAGCTTGGGTTTCGCAATTCATCTTCGGTGAGTTTATTGACAGAGTTTGATTCTGACTACAACGATCCTTCTAATAATGATTTCTGGAATACAGAGCTGAGATACAATCACCAAGCCTTGAAGCTCGCCGATTTGGGTGATGTGCAAATTGATTCGCACCTCAACGCCGGAGTAGAGTTGCCGACATCTTCTTACGCCGAAAGCACTCTCACGCTCAAAGGCGGCGCGATCGCAGAGGGAGACGTTGTTCTCACCAATCGCCGTGGGTCACGGTCTCAAGCTTACAAAGCAGATGTTGAGTCCTACCGGCATTTTTATGGTGAGGCGAAGACTTTCGATTCTTCACTGGGTGATTACAATGGACGCTCAAACTTTGAGTGGGAGTTTCACGAAAAAATCAATGCCGTATTTAACTTCGGGCAATTTTGGAGCAAGCTTGAACTGAAGCACTACGACCTGATTGATTTTGATAGCCAACATTCGTCGTATTTTCGACATTGGGAATCCGTTGGATATCACTTTACAAATAATTGTGCTCTCGAAATGGGTCATGCTTATCGCGGCAATTTAGTGGGCGCACAAAATTACTCTGATTATCTCAGTTTTTTTGATGCCAAAAGATCTTTGTTTTTTGCTAGTCTCATTTTATCGATTTAAGTTCGTAAATTCACGACGGAGGCGCATGTGACGATTCAGGTGGCCTCCCCTTTTCAAAGAATAGGCAAATCTCCCATTTACTTGCAATACCGATGAATTTCAGTTAGCTGAACAGCGGAGCTTAATTTTCATCAACTGCAGGGAGCCCATATGTCTAAGTTAGATAAAATCGCAAAACAGCATTCACTTTCAGAAGATGATCGCGAACATATGTTGAGTGTTGTTGACCTTTTGCTAAAGGACCATCGTGCAATTCGAGATCTCATGAAGAAAATTCAGTCGTCTAAAAGCCGCCCGGCGCAGATAAAGTCTGCCTTTTCAAAATTAAAATTACTGGTCAAATCTCACGTTGCCGCCGAAGAACATGGCCTACTCAGAGTCGTCATGGAAAACCCTCGTTTTGAAGAAAAAGCACACGAAGGTTATGAAGAACATCGAGTACACGAATATATTTTATCTGGAATTCAGGGTGTCAGTGAACAATCGCGAAAGATCGTACAGATGAAAGCTTTTTGTGAAATCCTTGAACAACATTTAGATGAAGAAGAAGAAGAGCTTTTTCCGCGAGTTAAAAAGCTTCTTGCGTTGTCGACACGAAAAAAATTAGCAAAACGCTTTATAAAAAGACGTACAGAAACCCGAAGTAAAAAAGAAAATGTGGGCGTCAGCAAAGTGATTTTGAAAGATAAAAAACGTAAAAAAAATCTCCGAATAAAAAATGGCGCGGCAAGAGTTCAATAGAAAAAATGTAACATTCAAAAAATTAGAATACGGGGATCCCTAGCGCAATCCCCGCCCCTTTAAATAGGCCACAAGCTCCCGAGGATAATCCGAAATAATCCCGTCCACGCCTAAGTCGATCAGCCGCGCCCAATCTTTTTCTTCATTAACGGTCCAAGGCAAAACGCGAACTCCGATTTTGTGCAGAGCCTTCACATCCTCCAACAAAATCCAATCATGATCTGGAGAAATGATGTCGACATGAGCCGCTTTCGCCACCGCCACATAATCAATATGATTATCGCTGGTCAGCATCGAAGTCAGTAGCTTCGGTTCAATTTTTTTCGCAGCCAAAAGAGTTCGATCGTCAAAAGATTGCAAGATCATTCGCTCGATCATGTGATGTTTTTGGCCGAGTAAAATAATTTTTCGAGCAAATTCTGAAGGCTCTGGAGTCAATTCTGGTTTTGCTGGATAAATTTTGGTCTCAACATTGAAGTGAACGGACTTCGCTGCGGGCAAAGTCGATTTCTCTAGCATTAAAAATAAATCCTCAAGGCGAGGCATCGGAGTATGCGGGACTGAAACTTGCTTTTGAAATTTCTCGTGACCAAGGCTGCCACAGTCATATTTTTTTATTTCTTCGTATTTGAGAGTGTGAATAAAAATCGGCTCTTTTAATTTTTTACCTGATGGATCAAGGCAACGCTCGGGAGTGATCGCAGGCTCATGCGAAATCACGAGCTCGCCATCAAGACTTACGGCAATATCTAACTCTAAAGTATCCACGCCATTTTCAATTGCAAATTCAAAAGCCGGCAAAGTATTTTCAGGCCGAGAGCCGCGAGCACCTCGGTGCCCTTGAACTTCAATTTTTTGTTTGCTGACTGCAAAACATGAAAGACTCCAAAACAAACTCACGACAATCATTTTTTTCATTTGCGACTCCGACTCATAAAACAAACCCATGCGGTAGTGATTAAACCGAAAACACTGAGCGACCAAAAAACTTGTTGCCAACCAAAGACGTCTGCCAGAATTCCGGTTCCTGCAGCTGCGACAGTTCCACCGATGTATCCGATTCCATCTAAAAAGCCTGTGCAAGTGCCTGCACCTTCAGATCCTGCGATATCGAGAGTGAGCGCGCCCGCTGACATTGAGTAGGGACCATAGAGACAAAATCCTGCAATGCCAAGTAGAGCAACAATAAACATCGCGTACTCCATGCGATGTGCAACTAAAGGAGCAATGATCGCGATGGCAATGCTTGAACAGAAAAGCATTTTCCACATCGCCGAGGTTCGCGCTTTTTGTGGATGGCGATCGGTATACCAACCCAAAGCGACAGTGCCGAGGCAACCCGCCAGCGGAAAAACCGCCGAACTCATTGCCGCTGCGACATTTCCCATTCCCATATCCACCATAAATTTTGGAATCCAGTACATGAAGAAGGAGCGCAAAATATGAATGAGAAAACTAAAAACCAGGAGTTCGCGAAACATCGGGATTCGAAAAAGTGATCGCATGACTTGAAAGGCGCTGTGTTTCGCACCTGGATTAGAATTCAATTTTAGTTCTGCCTGGCGCTCGCCAGCGTTTCGCCCAAAGCGTACATTCGGAATAATGGACTGAGGACTTTCGCGTGAAGCAAAGTACGCCCAAACCGCGATGAGTGAGACCAGAACTGCGGGCCAGAAAAAAAGTCCCTTCCAACCGACACCGAGTGCGACAAGAAGGCCTGCGAACAAGGCGGCGATGCTTCCACCCAATTGAAAATTGATGCTAATGAGACCCATGATGGCGCCATTTCTCTCGGGCTCATACCACGCGCCAATAATTTTAGCTAAACCGCCCCAGCCCATGGAGAGAAAATATCGAGCCGCGCACCAAACCGCAGTGAAGTAGAACAGATGCGCATAGAGCGGAAAAATAAAATTAAAAAATATAGCGCCGACAATGCCCAACATGAAAATTTTCTTACCGCCGATTTGATCGGCCAAGGGGCCAGTGGTGAATTTGCCGAGGGCGTAGAAAAGTTCGGAGAAAGTGAGAATGTATCCAAGTTGAGTATTGCTAAATCCAAATTCTTTGCTGAGTAAGGGCATCGCGACGGGTAAGTTGCCGCGAATAAGATAATAGCCAATGTATCCGATGAGCATGACCCAAAAGGTAGAGAGCCTCCACCTTTTCAATCGAGCATATTGTTCTGTTGTCGGCTCTACGAGAGCGGCAGTCGAATTCATTGATGGAGTCCTTTTTTTTGAATGCTTAAGGATATAAGATTCTCAAAAATGCGAAAACTCAACCAATAATACTCGAAGATTTTTAATTCTTTGCTAAGCTCTCTTTCAGTTTCGCAGTAACTGTCTCCCAACCGGCGCGATGAGCTTGTTGCTCTTCTAAGTTGTGAAGTCCATCGTGAATCAGTTCAAGTGAAGAGTTGTCCTTATCTTTTTGATTAATGCTGAGAGCGACATTGCTATTCTTGAGCGGACCGCCGCAACCGACCAACCAAGATATAGTGATTTTCTTATTCGGTATGATTTCGAGAAACTCGCCTTTAATCTCACCTTTTTTTGTCGGAAGTTGATATTTGCCACCGACTCTGAAATCGACTGAACCTTTTGACAAATCTCCCATAATAGCGAAAAAACTTTCAGGATTTTTGCAGATGTCATAGAGCTTTTCAGCGGGAACTTCATAGGCTCTCACCATTCTCAGACGGCCGTTTTCAATTTGATCGGTAAAATCATTGATTCCACCCGTCCATCCCATTTGGTGATTATCTTTGGTCTCTTGATCCTTAAATCCAGTATGCACTAAAACTAATTTTGTCTTTGGACCATCTTCGAAAAGCTCGATGACCACTTGTGTATCAGGCTTTTGATCAGCACCAAAAGTTTGGCACCAGGTAAAAACGATTTTTTTATTCGGAATGATTTCTAAAAACTCGCCAAAATTTGAAAGCGTTTTATTTTTAAAATCAATGTGATATTTTCCGCCGACTCGAAAATCAATTTTCATCGAGCTCGAATTGGCGCCGCAATTCATAAAGAGCAATCCATCTTTTAACGCATGAAAAACGTCACCAGCGGGTCTTGCGATCACTTTTTCGGATTTCACTTGGTAAGTCATTTTATTTTTCTCCTTTTTTGAGATTTATTTTTAGATTCTAAATTTTTAGCAAAATTGTCTAAGTTCTCGTTCCAGAACTGAGTGTAAAACTGAATGCATTCTTCGGCGGTTTTCAGAGCCTCAGGATTGAGCGTGCATTCGTGAATACGTCCCATTTTTTTTCGATTTAATAATTTTGCTTTTTCTAATATTTTGATGTGTTTTGAAATCGCAGCCAGTTACATCTTTAAGGGATCGGCAAGCGCGCCGACTGTATGCATCCCTTCGTTCAGCATCTTTAAGATCTGCCGACGAGTTGGATCCGAGAGAGCGTAGAATAAAAGATCAAGTTCTGAAGATTGAATGTTAACCATATGGTTGAATATTAAATGAGTCCCTCGCAATTGTCAACCGAATGGTTAAGTGTTTTTTAACATGTTGTTTTTAGTGTATTATTTTTGGTCCGATCCGTGAGCACATTCATCCTTTGTGAATTTACTCGCCCCTGAAAAACCAGTTGCATCGAATTGACCGCACTTTTCTTTTTCGCTAGCATTCATGCAACAAAATAATTTGAACTGAAAAATAATAAAGGAGTACTCATGCGCTTTTTCACCTTGTTCGGAATTTCTGTCGGCTTAGTTGGCCTTGTTTCAATCGCTCAAGCCTTCGAACTGCCAGGCAGCGGCCTTATTCAAAAAGCGGTCGATCATGCGACACAAAAAGTCGAAGATAAAATGAACACAAAAACCGCAGCAACGACTGAAACCAAATCAGACAACAGCATTGCGAAAGATTCAGCTCCTGAGGCAAAGCCTGACTCGAGTTTGCATGCAGTTGCCAAAGCCGGAGACGAAACAAAATGGAAGAGCGTTCTCAAAGAACATCCAGACTTCAAACTCGTCGAAAAGGGCTATTCTGGAAAACTCGAAAAAACAAATTTTGTCGACATCAAGATCCAGCAAGGTGCCTACTACGCATTTCGCGTGCGCTTAGCCCCTGGATCAAGTTGGCGTGTCCAGCCAAATCTCGGCATACCAGGGCTTCCTGAGCCAGGACGCGAACCCACTCTGACAACAGTCGGAACTCAACACTGGGGTCCCTCAGAAGCCATTTTCGAGTTAGGCCCAGTCAAACAAAGTGCTCAGATTTCGGTCGCGCCAGTCTACAGCATGATGAGCGAAGATGGCACAAATCTCGGAAACGGAAGTTACATTATGGAAGTTTATAAACGCACTGGCAGCAATGCCGAACGCCACAAAGACGAGGTAGCCCTTGCCCAATATCGTGAGCAAGACGCCAAAGAAAGATCAAGTCTCCGCAAAAAAACCTGCAGTCTCTGCGCTGAGGAACTCACACAGAGAGAGAAAAAGATTTGTCTCGAAAGACGTGGCAACACCATGAGCGATTGCGGTTGGTAAAAATTGCGTCGACTTCTGCTGCCGAATGGGCTGCGGCTGTCGCCTGTTCCCGATTTCGAATATTGCGCACCCTCCCCGCCCATGCTATTTCAAGAATCAATGAGCATTGTTCAAGTTTCAGAATTTACAAAAAAAGTACTACAACAGATCCGCAGTATTCCTCGCGGCAAAGTTGCAACCTACAAACAAATTGCGGAGCTTTCGGGTAAGCCCCAAGCTTCTCGCGGCGTTTCTTGGATTTTACATTCCTGCTCAACGAAATATCGACTCCCTTGGCATCGTGTTTTAAACTCAAAGGGCAAAATTTCATTTGATAAAAAATCGACTCACTACAAACAGCAGAAAAATTTATTGGCAGCCGAAGGAATTTTGTTTGCGCCAAATGGACAGCTGAATTTAGCCAAACATCAATGGAAGAAGCGCGCTTCAAAAGTCAGAATAAAAGTTGGTCAACCGAAAATGTTTCGATAGGGTCAAAAATGAAATTGACTCGTGTCTCGTCCTCAAAATCTCCGCTAGTGGCCCACTATTTGCTCTTCATAAAGCTAAGGAAAATACTTTTCTTGGAACAAAGTTTTTCCTGAATGAAATTCATGACCGAGGAGAATATTATGCTCAAGCACGAATTCGACCGACAAAATGGCATTTTGTATTTGACTCCAAAAGATCAGTTAGAAAAAAAAGATTTTGAAACATTGGCCGCTGAGATTGATCCTTACATTAATGAAAATGGAAAAATAAATGGTATCATGGTCATCGCGAGCGAGGGCTTTCCACATTGGAAAAATTTTGAAGCCATGGTGACACATTTTAAATTTGTGCGTGATCATCATCAGAAAGTGAAAAGGATCGCTATTGTGTCAGACAGTGTGATGGCATCAGTGATGCCGGCGATGATGAAGCATTTTGTAAATGCGCAGATAAAACACTTTCAAAGCAACGAGCGGAATTTGGCGGACGTTTGGATCAAAGAAGGTAGTCAAGTAAGGGCTCCATTGGAGGTCGAGTGATTCGAAAATTAAAATCAGGCGAGTATCGCCTTTATTCTAGAAAAAAGAATCCAAAGACTGGTAAACGCCGTAATCTTGGAACTTTTAAAACACGTCCTCTAGCGCTTAAGCATGAGAAAGCAATTCAATATTTTAAACATCATTGAGATTGACCCCCACTCACTGGCCCAATGCTTTTTCAGCCACAGTCTTCTCGTACCCAAAAAGATAAGTCAGAGTCACTCGCACTTCCGGACCAACGTTACCACCATGAACGGGATCACCAGATGAATTCTGAATCCCATTAGTCCCTGACCCAGAATCATCGGTGAGGTCCCAAAGACCGACGCCCCAGTGATAAAGGCCGGTCAAACTCAAAGTGATAGGTGATCGGTTAAACCACTGCACACCAATACCCGAAGCTCCTTCCATGCCCATGTTCGAAAAATTGCGAGAGCCATCGTTGAGTTTGAGGCTATTCATGAAGGTGCCGAAATGAATCGGAATATAAAAAGAAAACTGTCCTGTTGTGGTGTAGGGCTCGGTGAGATTACAATTAAACTCAAAATAAAGTTCCCAAGTCGTGAGTTTTGCCGGCCCGACATTTTGATAAATCGTGCTCGTGCCGCTTGCTGGGAGGGCCTTGAATGTTTTGACATTGCCGCTATCATTCATGAGAACGAAAGCCATGCGGGTGAATTGACCGCCAAAAGGAAAGCTGCTACTGACATCTCCGCCGGTTACTTCGGATGTTGAAGGTTTGTAGAGTGGAGCGTAGGCCAAGTAAATTCCATTGGAGCGGCTGCCATAGCGTTCTTGATTTTCAGCAATGACTTCTTTTTTAAATTTTTCATTTCGCGTTTCAACCTCGGCAAGACGACTGCGAACGGCCGCGGCCTTATCTGCTGGAGGATTAAGATCTAAATATTTGTGATAGGCTTTTGCCGCATCTTCATTTTTTTCGAGACGTTGTTCAATAATTCCATACATCAGCCATCCTTCAAGATTGGCGCTATCAACCTCGGTCATGGCCTTGGCTTCTCCCTCGGCGGAGCTCCAATCCTTAGCCTCAATATATTTTTGCGCCTTCAAGCGGTGTAGCTCGTAATCATTTTCGGTGGCAAAACTTTGAAGTGAAATGAAAAGAAAGCTTAAAATAAAAACGAGAAAATATTGTCTGTTCATCGACTGGCTCCTATTTCAATTTTTTTGTTTTTCCGGCAAAATGTCCGCGACTGTATGCTTCGATCCATTGAACCCGACATCCTTCAACAGCTCGTGGATCTGCAGCACCATTGTCCAAGGCACCTCTAACGCCGGCACCGTAACCTGCATCGTAGGCTTCGTTCATTTCTATTTCGACTTTCTTGGCTCCAGCATCATACCCTGCATTGTAATCGCGAACGCATGCCATGGTTTGTTCGGCGGTGCCAGAAGAACAAGTGGTGCCCGCATTTCGCGAAATGCATTGGGTGGCGTGATGAAAAGCTTTGTTGTAGTTCTCAGATTTTTTCTCGTTATTTTTTTTGCTTTGAGCGAGTAATTCTTCATCGGATAAATTGGATTTGGCACTCGCGCCCAGTAAAGCCAAGGAGTCCTGCGCTTCACGATCGAGCTGCGCCTCTTTTTCTTTCTTGGCACGCGCTTGGGCTTCTTCATATTCTCTAATTTTTTGCTGGCGCTCTGCTTCGGCCTTTTGCCTTGCTAAATCAGCTTGGCGTTCCTGCTCAATTTGTTCTGGTGTTTTCGGAGTTGGAGGCGCAAAGATCGCATCGGCAAGTGCATTGCCAAGAGCTGTCCCCAGCGCAGTCGCCGGATCATTACTTGGCAGCGCAACTCCGCCGCCCGATGATTCGCAACTACATCTCGAAGCCATATCTCTTTGTACGAATCCAGAACAAGATTGAAAGGGACCATTACGTCCTGAAGCTGCGCCATAGAGCTGTGCGCACTGTCGAGAGCTGCCGCAATTCCAAGTGACATAGCATTCTGCAAACGCAGAATATGGGAGCGTTAGTAAGAGTAAAAAAATAGAAAGTGCGGCCAGAGTTTTTCTGGTCACAAAAGCTAAGCTTAAAATATCCATCATTTAATTGTTGCGGATCGCGAATTTTAGTCAACGTTAATTGGGTGTTAAAATCTCAGAGGACCAGAGGATAAAAGTCTGGTGAAAGCAATTTTGGTCTTGATGAATTCTTGTTTGATTGAACTTTCGTCGGTGTGAATAATATTTTAAGGTCACACAAGAAAATAAATTTAGACGATTGTCAGAAATCAAAATATTCATGTCCATTTCAGAAAAAGAAATGAAGTTGATTAATTAGTTTGGCCGCTCAAATATCTCTCGAGCTTATCAAACATTTCGGACCATCCTTGAATGCAATCCTTCTGCGCTTCGTTTGGAATTCCTTGTTGGGAGAGTGTAAGAAGACTTCTATTTTCGTCAATGGATTCAAAATCGAATGTGATGTAAACGAACTCCGGCCAAGCGCCAGGCATTTTTGCTTCCTGGGCCGAAATTGCGTGACCATTTTCATCGGCAAATTGGTCCCACATGACGATACGTTGGTTTTTAATGATCTCTTCAATTTGCCCGGTCATGCCGCCACCACCAGCATCAAAGCCTTTCATATTGATAAAAAAATGACCGCCTTCGCGAAAGTCCAGCTCGATGTGATCCGAATAAAGACCTTTTGGCCACCACCAAATTTTCAAAACTTCAGGAGTTGTGAACGCCTCAAAAAGCTGAGGGAGAGGGACATGAAATTCGCGTTTGATCTCCAGCAATTTTGATTCAGGCGTTGAATTTTTGTGTAGCGACGACTGATTTGTTTTCTCTTGCGACATTTCCATAAAAACTCCTTAGATAAATTCTGCAGAATCAAGAATGCAAGTTGGCAGCCATAAAAAATGCCGCGTACTTCAGTTATTTTATACTTCAAAATTGTGGCGTGTAATATTGCCTCAACGCTCGCCGCATCTTAATTTGAGCGACTCATTAAGACTCCATTGAATAATATATAATTTTCATTAAACTCAACTCATGTCAAAAATCTCGGCCTTCATACCGAGATTCTACGAAGGATTCTATGGAAAAACGAATTTTTATTGTTCAAAACAAAGCCGACCTTGAGAGATGTTATCCGGTCATGAAAGAATTGCGACCCCATCTCAGCTTTGAAGATTATATTTCAATCTATGACCAATCTCACGCAAGTGACAAATACGAAATAGTGGCTGTCGAAGCTAAAGGACAAATTTTAGCAGTGATGGGTTATCGTTTTTTGTCAGACTATGTTCGCGGAAAGCATGTTTATGTCGACGATTTAGTTTCAAGTGAAAGCCATAGATCTCTAGGATTAGGAGCTGAACTTTTAAAGTTTGCCGAAAAGATCGCTAGAGAAAATGGATGTAAAAGTCTTAGACTTTGTACGGGAATTGAAAACAAACGTGGTATGAAATTTTATGAACTTAACGGATGGACAAAGCGCTCTTTCGCGTACGTAAAGAAACTTGATTAGGAAGAGAAAGTTAAGTTACTGATCAATAAGCCGAGAGAAACGGATATAAAAATGAAAAATAAAAAATCAAACGTCTTTCGTATCGGAGATAAAATTCAATGGCAGTGGATGGGGCGCTCGATCGAAGGTATTGTTAAAGAAATTTATTTTGAGGCCATTTCAAAAGAAATTAAAGGCGCGAAGATTAAGAGAAATGGCTCAGCTGAAAATCCGGCCTATCTTGTTCAATCGAATGCCGGTAATATTGCTTTAAAACTGCATTCTGAGTTACAAACTTATCAGTCAACTCCTACGCCCAAAATGTTTAGCAAATAGAGGACCCAAATGCCTTGGACACAATTCGAAAAACAAAACTGGTATAAAGAACAAAAAATCCAACGCTCATATAAAACCGAGGTCGTGAGCAAAATATTGGATCTGAAATCCAACTTCGATCTTATCGAATACGGATCACTTTCTCTCAATCCAGATCTTTATCCACTCTATCTCCTCAAATCAAAAAACTTCGATCCAAATAAAAAAACCATTCTCATCACCGGAGGCGTGCATGGCTACGAAACCAGTGGAGTTCACGGTGCTCTCGGTTTTCTAAAAGAGGCCGCTAGCAAATATGCAAATCAGTTTCATTTTGTCTGCGCTCCTTGCATCAGCCCATGGGCTTACGAAACGATCAATCGCTGGAACCCAAATGCGATTGATCCAAATCGTTCTTTCTACAACGACAGTCCTGCAGAAGAATGCCAGCTCTTTTTAAAGATTTTAGCAGAATTAAAAATAAATCCCTATGCGCACTTTGATCTGCACGAAACGACTGATACCGACAATAGCGTTTTCAGACCAGCATTAGAAAAACGAGATGGTGTCACTCACGAATTTTCTGAAATACCCGATGGATTTTATGTCGTCGGCGACGACGAAAATCCACAAAAGGAATTTCAAAAAGCAATTATTGATTCAGTTCGAAAAGTCACTCATATCGCGCCTGCAGATGAGAACCAAAAGCTGATCGGAACGCCATTAGAGCAAGAAGGCGTTATCAACTATTCCGTCAAAAAACTTTTTTTATGCGCGGGAGTTTCTCAGGCTGAGTACACGACAACAACTGAAGTTTACCCCGACAGCCCAAAGATCAACGATCGAATTTGTATAGACGCACAAATCGCCGCGATCACAGGTGGTCTTGATTATCTTATTGGTTTATAGCAATGTAGGACATTCGAATGACAGCTACAAGGATGCGAGAGACCAAAAGCCCTGCAAAATATCTTTGATGCGATCATCACCCAAAGTCCCATTGTCTTTTTTCATAATCTTACAAGCCTCTGTCCCGGCGACTGCAATTTTTTCTCCACTCTCTAAAACCGCGTAATAAATTATGCTTGGTGCATCCTCACAATTTGGAGTTCTCGGCGAAGGGTCGACGAGCTGACCCGGTTTTGTCGACTGAACAAGAGTTTTAAATTTTACAAGTGCTTCGGGTGATAAAACCGCAAGCTGCTTCACTGTCTGATGATCATCGCTATAACTCTCAGTTGCCT
>JACXTT010010520.1_pt1 | contig 12460 bp, 13 predicted proteins | sample 9270951 | NCBI WGS metagenome assembly JACXTT01 (sample SAMN15532306, study PRJNA645909) | rock metagenome | isolation source: weathered quartz diorite | place: Puerto Rico | collected 2017-06-21 | reverse complement strand
ACGATGGTCGTGAAGTCCTCTTCCTGAAGGCTGTAGCGGAGCACGGGGCGCGCGTTGAAATCGCCGCCGATCTCCCGCTCGATAAGGGCACCCTCGGGAATGCGGCCCACCGTGGGATGGTTTTTCGTGACGGAGGCGCCGGTGCCTCCCGCGCTGAAACCGCCCACGAGCAGTGGGCCTTGAGCCACCGCGTAGGTCTGCCCATCTGGGCCCTGAAGCGGAGTCATTAGCAGCATGCCTCCGGCGAGACTCTTCGCGTCTCCGGCGCTGCTCACGGTCACATCGATGCGCGATCCCGTTCGGGAGAAGGGCGGAAGCTCGGCGGTCACCATCACCGCGGCGACGTTTTTCACCTTCACTTGGGTGGCCGTGACCGTCGTGCCCTGGCGGGCGAGCAAATTGGCGAGGCTCTGCACGGTAAAGCGGGTCTGATCCTTGTCCCCCGTGCCGTCCAGGCCTACAACGATGCCGTAGCCGATGAGCTGGTTGCCGCGCACCCCTTGAAGGCGCGCCACATCTTTGAGTTTGGCTTCGACCTTCTTATCCTTTTCGCCCGCAAAAGTCGTGAGGGCCGCACAAAGCAGGAGAATGAATGCGCGCATAGGCACCTCAGAACGGCCAGATGAAATTGAGGAGGCGGCTGATGTAGCCCGGCTTCACGGTTTCGTCCACGACGCCCTTGCCGCCATATCCGACGCGCAATTCGGCGACCCGATCCGACGTGATGGTGTTGGCGCTATCCAGCTGGTTGGGATTGAGCATGCCCGCCACATAGAGGCGCTGGGTCTCGTTGTTCAACTGGATTTCGCGGTAGCCCTCGAAGATGAGGTTGCCGTTATTGAGCACCTTCACCACGCGGGCGGTGATGGTGGTGGTGAAGGTGGCGCTGCGATCCGTAGTCCCGGCGCCCTTGTAGGTATTTTTGGTGGCGGTGGTGCGGGGGGTATCCCCGCCGGTGCCGATGCCGAAGCTCTGGAGCACACCGAAGAGGGTGCTGCTCTGGACGCTGTTGGAGCCCGTGCGGCTCGTATTGGTATCGGCTTTGGCCACCGCCGTCGTACTTTCACTGATCTTGATGGTGACGAGATCGTTCAGCCGGTTCGCGCGGATATCGCCCACGTAGCTGTGATCCCGCCATAGGCTGCCTTCACTGATGGGGCCGGGATCCTTCACTTCTTCCACCATGGGGATGGCCGGCTTAGATAACAGCTTGGGATTGTGAGTGCTCGGGATAGAGCAACCCACGACCCCAAGAGCCAGGACGATGGGCAGGATCTTCCGCATAACACACCTCACGGAAAGGGAAGTGCGAACCCTATGCCAGCCCCTCAAGACCCCGATCATGCCCAGTCACGAAGGGGCTTCAAAAGGGCAATAGCACCGTAAAGGTGGAGCCCAACCCAAGCTGGCTCTCCACTTCGATCCGCCCCCCCAAAAGCCCGCAAAGGCGCTTGCAGATGGTGAGCCCCAACCCCGTGCCTCCGTAACGCCGGGCCGTATCCGCCTCGGCCTGGCTGAACTCCTGGAACAGGCGGCTCAACCCCTCGGGGCTCATGCCGATGCCCGTGTCCCGGACCGCAAAGCGGGCCCAACCGGCAATCCGCTCGGCTCGCAGCGTGATGGTCCCCTCCTCCGTGAACTTCCCCGCATTGCCAATGAGGTTGTAGAGGATTTGGCGCAGCTTCAGCGCATCTGTTCGGAGCATGCCCAGGTGCGGATCCAACGAGATCTCCAACCGATTCCCCTTCGCCTCCACCAGCGGACGAAGGGTGCCCGACAGCTCATCCAGGAGGCCCGCCACCTCGACGTCCTGCAGCTCCACCGTCATCGCGCCGGCTTCGATCTTGGAGAGATCCAGGATGCCGTTCACCAGGGCGAGCAAGTGCTGACTTGCGGACTGCACCCGCGTCAGATCCGAAAGCACCGCATCGCTGTCCTGGCCCACTTCCTCCTTCATCAATTCGCTGAAGAGGAGAATGGCGTTGAGAGGCGTTCGCAGCTCGTGGCTCATGCTCGCGAGAAACCGGCTCTTGGCGGCGTTGGCCTGCTCTGCGGCCTGACGGGCCTCTTCCAGCTGTGAAACCGCCGCATGGAGCTCCATATGGGCCTTGATACGGTCAATGGCCACGCCCGTCAGGCGCGCGGCAAAGTTCACCAGCTTGAGATCATCCGGCGTAGGTGCTTTCGGAGTGCGGAAATAGAGCGCAAAGGTGCCTTCGACCTTGCCTTGAGCCGACAGGATCGGGGTGGACCAGCAGGCCCGAAGCCCGAAGGGGCGGGTGACGGCTTCATAGTCGGCCCACAGCGGATCCGTCGTGATGTCGGTGACGATGACCTGCTCAGCCCGGTACATGGCGGTGCCGCAGGAGCCGACGCAAGGGCCGATGGGCAGGCCCTCGATCAGATCCATATAGGCCTCGGGCAGGCTAGGGCTCGCGCCCTTCCGCATCGTTTTGCCATCGGGATCCAAGAGGAGCACCGAGGAAATGACCTCCGGATTGAAAGCCTCGATGAGACGGCAGATGCCCTCCAAAATCACATGGAAATCCGACTCCCCCACCAGCATGGCGAGAATGTGGATCTCACCGTCCATCAGCCGCTCCCAACGGCGCATTTCATCGATGTAGGATTCCACCCTTCCCTCGTCGGGCGGGTTCGGCGCATGGGATCCCGCGGAAAGCGCAGAAGGCTTAAACGAATCCATGCCCACTTCTTCGGCGCGGGCCTATGGAAGTTGAACTTGCCGGTCAGGCCAAGGCCACCAGCACCCGATCGTGGCCGGCCAAATCCTGATGCACCATGGCCTTCTTCCAACCAGCGGTAAGCGCTCGACGGCAGAGGTCACCGCCCTGCCCTGCCCCCATCTCCAAAACGCAGGCCTTGGCGCCGCGATCCCACGCCTGAAAGAGGAGCACTGAAGCATGATGCAGCCCCCGATCAGGACTGAAGAGGGCCGAAGCCGGCTCGAAATCCAATTCCCGCTGTAAGGTCGGCCGATCGGCCTCATCCACGTAGGGCGGGTTGGAGACGACCAACTCCAGGGGATCCGGCACCGGATCCAAAAGATCACCTTCAAAAAAATCCAGCTTCGCGCCAAGCACCTGGGCGTTCTCCCGGGCCACGGCCAACGCTCCGGAGCTGAAGTCCGTGGCGGTCACCGCCCAATCCGTTTCCAAAGCCATGCACACGCCCAAAATCCCCGAGCCCGTGCCGATATCCACCACCCGTTTGACGCCCAGGCGCCGCCCCACTTCCAACGCCGCTTCCAGCACCAATTCCGTCTCTGGCCGGGGAATCAGCGTGTCGGGCGTGACCTTCCAGCGTTTCTCGCGAAAGGGCGCCCATCCGATGAGATAGCTCCAGGGCTCGCCTTCTCGTCGTCGACGCAGCCACTGGCCGATGCGCTCACGATCGGGGCCGGAGGCTGCCTCGGATCCGTTGGATAGCAACCACGCCTTGTCCTTACCGAGCCCCTCCGCAAGCCAGATCCAGCTCTCGGCTACCGCTTCTTCCTTGGGGAGAAAACGGGCAAGGCTCGAAGCGAGATCCCGACGGAGCTCGGTATAGGAAAGACTCACTTCGCCATCAACGCTTTAGCGCGCTCTTGGGCCGTGGCGAGCACCACTTCGTGCAGGCTGCCGCCGTGGCTGTCCATGGTGACGACGACGGGGAAATCTTCCACCTCGATGACCCAGAAGGCCTCGGGAGATCCGAACTCCTCGAGCATGTGCACGTCCACAACCCGCTTCACCTGGGCAGCGAGCAGCGAGCCTGCGCCACCGGTGGCATGGAGGTAGACGGCGCCCGTTTTCACGAGGCCATCGCTCGTCTTTTTGCCCATGCCGCCCTTGCCGATGACGCCGCGCACCTTGTAGGTGTCGATGACATCCGCCTGGTAGGGCTCTTCACGAATGGACGTGGTAGGGCCGGCGGCAACGAAGGACCAGGTGCCATCGTCGTTCTTCTTCACCACGGGACCGCAGTGGTAGATGACCATGCCTTCGAGGATGGGCTTCAGCCACTCGGGCTTCTGCTCCTTCATGTACTTGTGGCCCATATCACGGGAGAGGACGAGCTTGCCGTTAAGCAGCACTTCGTCACCCACCTTGAGCTGGCGGATCTGGTCTTCGGTGATGGGGGTGGTGAGACGGATCATCGGGACCTCAGTCAAAGCTGACTTCGCCGCTCGCGGCGATGGTCATGGTGCGCCGGCGGCTGGACCAGCACATGTAGCTGATGGAGACATAGAAGCTCGCCGGGTGGCGGTACATCTCTTCCACGTGCACACCGAGCACGGTCGTGTTGCCGCCGTAGCCCATGGGGCCGATGCCGAGGGTATTGAGATCGGCGGTGAGTTCCTTCTCGAAGGCGTCCATCTTGGGATCGGGGTTCTTCGTCCCGAGCTTGCGGAGGATCTGCTCCTTGCTGTGCTCGTAGCCCGACACGCGGTCGCCGCCGATGGCGACGCCGAGAATGCCGGGACTGCAGCCCTGTCCCTGGGCTTTCACGACAGCGTCGATGATGGCCTTGCGCACGCCGCCGATATCGCGGCCCGCGCCGATGGTGACATCCGGCAGGCGGTACTGGGCGCCCACGTTCTCGCAGCCACCGCCCTTGAGCATCACGCTGATCTCGATCTCAGGCTTATCCCACTCTTCGAAGTGGAGGATGGGGTGGCCCTCATGGAAGGGGTCCATGTTGTTGCCCGGGTTCTTGCCGGAGAGGCTCTCGACGCAGTTGGGCCGCAACCACACCTTTTTTGTGGCCTCCACAACGGCTTCACGGATTTGGGCCTTCACCTTGCGCTGGCTCACGCCGAAGGGGTGGCGCACCCAGAAGAGCACGGTGCCCGTGTCTTGGCAGAGGGGCGTCACGTGGCCATCCGCCAGCAGGATGTTCTTCACCATGTCGTTGAGGGTGTTGAAGGCCCGGGAACCTTCTTCCTCCGCATCGCGCCCCTTCACGAGGGCATCAATGATGTCCTGGGGCATGCGGGTGGAGGTGCGGCGAATGAGCTCCAGCACGGGGAGTTTGAGATCCACCGCCCCAAGGTCTTTCAGATCGGCCTTGAATCCGGCAGGCAGAACGGATTTGGATTCGACCACTTCGTCTGAAGTGATGGTGGGGATCGCGCATTCAGCCATGGGAAACACCTCGCTGCAACCAACACTCCATCATCCAACCGATGGGCTTAGGTCACAAGCGAGGTGAATTAAAAACAGGGTTCAGAGGCTGAAATTCAACGTGGTCGCCACGGAAGCGTTGACCGTCAAAGCCATGGGGGCCGTCGCAGTGGCGGTTACGCTGCCGTCCGTGTTGGTGGTGTACCGTGTCGCCCGGGCCTGGTAGCCGCCCGTGGGTACGGCGCTAAAGCCATAAGTCTCCGTGGTGGCTACAGTCCCGACACCACTTCGGACGATGAAGGTGGCCGATCCAATACCTCCAGGTGCGAGGCTCTCCAACAGATCCACAATGTCATGCTCGGCGGACGTAGCCGCGGGCGTGATGGCGCCAGCGATGGAGCCTGCGGTGGCTGCCGCGGTGAAACTGGCGTTGTACGTGAAGGAGGGCGTCGAAGCGCTCACCGCGTAAGCACCGCTGGCCTTGGCCGCATAAGCCTGGGTGCCAACCACCGGCTGACTGACCACGTAGTAGCTCCCTCCCGTGGACAGCAGATCCAGCACGTAATGGCCGTCGGTGGCCGTGTAGACCCGGCGGATCACGGTGGCATTGCCTGAGAGATCCAGCGTCTGAGCCGTCACCTCGACACCTGCCAAAGGCGCCCCGGCGCTATCGGTCAGCGTTCCCGAGATCGAACCTGTCGCCACCAGATCCACGGCACGGATGGTCGGCCGAAGAATGTACTTCATCGACGCGCCGGTCTGGGTCACCTGGATGGAGTGGGCGGCATCGAAATCGATGACCACGTCCTTGGTCATGCCCGCTGGTACATCAACATTCACAATCAGCTTGATGCCGGACTGCATGCCCGAAGGTGTGGTGAGATCCACCACCGTGCCGTCCGCGAGCTTAAGTGTGTTGCCATTCCCAAGCACCAGGCGCATCTGGGTGTAATGCCCCGCCGGGAGGGTGGCGCCATTGGCGAGCGTGGCGGATACGCCGCCGGTGAGCGTCAGAAGGTTGATCGTGCGGTCAGGCGTACCAAGAGTGATCCAGCCCGAATCGCTTGAGATCACTTCCACCTTTTGGATGTTGAGGTTGATTTCGGTGTACCCGTTGATGGGACCATCCACCAGCCGAACGCTCATGGCGCCCATCGCGGGTCCATCGTGATCGCGGCTTCCGCCCCCGCACCCAAAGGCCAACATCAGCGCACTAAAAACACCAAATCGAAGACGAGAAAGAGACATGCCCCCCTCCTTGTTTAGGTGTCGCAGCACTCCACACGTTAGGGTTCGCGTCATCCTCCGCACAGGATTGCGCTGAATGCCCCATGAGGTGCCCCCAATGGACTCTTCACCGGTGGGAATGCCACTGGGCAGGAACCACTCGGCGAAGAGCGGGCCTTGTCAGCGCCCCCAGGCCCGGGCGAGGGTCAGCGTGAGATCCAGCAGGGGAGTCTCAGATCGACCCAGCGCATGGCCCTTGAGATCCTTTTCGCACTGATTGACGCGGGCAAGCAGCTCCTTAGCGCCCTGAGGCCCGCGCTTGCGGAGCACCCCCCTGTAGCCATCCAGCAGGAAGGCTTGCTTGGGGCTGAGGCCCAGGGCGGAAGTGAGGTCGGCCCCGTTGAGCCCTTCGGCTTCGGCCTGGGCCAAACGCACCAGGCGATCCACTTCCCTTCGGGCCTGCCCCAACAATTGCAGGGCATCATCGCCGTCCTCCAAGGACAACCGAAGGGCCTGAATGGCCTCGCCGGCATTGCCCTTCTGCCAGGCCCCCGACCAGGCAAAGGCGCGCTGTTCCGCCAGCCGGAACGTGACTTGATCTACCTGTGCGGGGCCCACTTGGCGATCATCGCAGGAGAGATCCAGCACTTCCAAAGCGCGTTTGAGCAAAGCCGGCTGACCGCCGAGGCGCTGCGCCAACAAGGCTGCAACACCGCTCTGCAAGCGCAGCCCCAGCTTTCCGGCCTCGCCATCGATGAAGGGCTGGATCTCGTTGGCCTCCAGGACTCCCACCTTCAGCACACGGCCAGCTTTAGCCCAATCGGACCAAGGCTTCACACCCAAAGCCTTGCCTGGGCTGGCGGGCAGGCTGGTCCAGCACACCATGAGCAGGGCCACATCATCGGGCGGCTTGGTGAGCCAACCCTGTAGATTGGCGGGCACGTCTTTGGGTTTGGCGAAGAGGTTATCGGCGGAGGGCACCAACACGCAGCGTCGGGCGCCGAAGGGAGGCGTCTCCTGGAGGGCGTTCAAAACCTCGGCCCAGGGGCAGCCATCGCCGCAGGTGATGAGGTTGAACTCGGCCCATTCGGGATCTACGTGGACAGCCTTCCAAGCCTCGACGGCCTCCCTGCGGCGATCGGGATCCTCGCCATGAAGGAGGGCGAAGCCCTGTTTAGCCCACGCAGCACTCACTCAGACCCCTCGATGAACTGGATGAGGAAACTCTGCGCAAAGTCGTCCGCCAAACTATCCACCACAGCCAGCTCTCGGTTGTCGAAGCTGGCGAAGTTCTGATCCACCCGGTACTGGTTGCTGAAGGTGAGGCCTCGGCGTGTCTGAACCACCGCGCCGGTCTGGCCATCCAGCAGATCCAGCGAAGCGACGATGACCACTTCCACGCGGCTGGCAGTTCCTGCGCTGGCCGGGCTTTGGGCGTTGCCTAAGGAGAACCCCAGCAAACGCGTTTCGTACTTCTCCAGCGTGCCCTGCAAGATCCAGCGGCTAGGTTCCCCCTGTCCCACCAGCTTCCAGGGCGAAGCGGCCACCACGCGATCGCCCAGCGCCTTCGTGAAGCGCTCCTCCAACCCCAGACGGGGCGTGTTGTTCCGGAACTTCGCGATGCGCACCGTCTCGCCCTTATGCAGCCAAGGATGGCTGCGCTCCACCCGATCCAGACGGTGGTAGCCACAGCCGAGGCCAGCGATGAGAACGATAGGGAGAAGCAGGCGCATTAGGGGTGGTACACGCCAACGAAGGGCAGGTTGCGGTATTTGCCGTCGAAATCGAGGCCGTAGCCCACCACGAACTTGTCTTCGATGGGAAAGCCGATGTAGTCCACGGGCACCTGCACCTTGCGGCGGCTGGGCTTATCGAGGAGGGTGCAGATCTTGAGGGAGGCGGGCTCGCGGTCCAGCAGCAGGTTGCGCACCTTGTGCAGGGTGAGGCCGGTATCCACGATGTCTTCGACCACCAGCACGTGCTTGCTTTGGATGGAGCAATCCAGATCCTTCTTGATCACCACTTCGCCCGTGCTATCCGTACCGCCGCCATAACTGCTCGCCTGCATGAAGGTGAGGCCGCAATCCAGCTCGATGGCCCGGGTCAGATCCGCGAAAAAGGGGTACACGCCGTTCAACAACCCCACCACCACCAGATCTTTACCCGCATAGTCGCGGGTGATCTGGGCTCCCAGCTCCTTCACCCGGGCGGCGATCTGGGCTTCCGTCAGCATGGGCGAGATGCGGTCACGCATGGGCACTCCAAGGAAAAGTCCAGGGTCCTTCAACCAGGGGGCTTCCGGCAAGGTCCAAGACTTGACCACGCCCCAGATGGGCGCCCAGAGCCCCTATGATGGAGACCTTGACCCTTCCCCTGATGAACGACCTCGCTGAGTCCCCCTACCACGCACCTGAGGTGCTGGCCTGGGTGCGGGCCGCCCAGGAGGGCGATCAGGCGGCGTTTGCGTCCCTGGTGGGCCGGTTCAGCCGCGATGTCTACGGCAAGGCTTTCTCCATCCTGAAAAACCATCAGGATGCGGATGACGTCGTGCAGGAGACCTTCATCCGGGTGCATCGGGCCCTGCCCGGTTTCCGCTGGGAGAGCTCCTTCCGTACCTGGATCATCACCATCGCCACCCGGCAGGCCCTGAACTACCGTGAGCGGCTGTTGAAAGCGCCGGAGAGCCTGGATGCCCAGGAGGAGGGTTTTGAGCACCCCGCCCTCCGCATCGAAAGCAACCAGGCCACCCAGCTCTTGGATGACGAAGCCCGCCGACTCCTGGCCCTCGCCCTTCCCAAGTTGCCACCGCGCCAAAAGCAGGCCCTCACTCTAAAATTGCAAAACGATTGGAAGTACGAGCGGATCGCCCAGGAGATGGGCACCTCCGTCGGCTCCGTGAAGGCCCATATCTTCCACGCCATTCAAAGCCTCACCCGCCACGTCAAAGGAGGCCGCCTATGAACGAGCAGCCCCTCTCCCCGGCTTGCGAAACTGCCCTGGCCGCATTCCAGCACAATCCCCTTGAGCTCCCTGCCGATGTGGAGGCCCATCTGCGCATCTGCACCGCTTGCACCGAAGCCCGCATTGTCCTGCTGGCCCAGGAGGAGGCCCCCACGCCCTTGGTGCCCGCGGGCTACTTCGAACGCCTGCCCGCCCGCGTACTCGGCAAATTGCCTCAGCGCCGCCAACCCGTGCTCTTCCGCCCCTGGATGCTCGCTGGTGCCGCAGCGCTTCTTCTTGCTGTCGGCGGCATCTCCTTCATGGCCGGCCGGGCCAACCCCACCGAGGCGGTGGCCGCCGCGGAGCTGAAACCCCACGAAGCCCGTAGCATTCAGAAGAACACCCTTCCCTTCCAAGACGCCCAGGACAACCTCGATACACTTCAAGACATGACGCCTGAAGAGGCTAAGGCCCTCGTCGAGCAGTTGGAGAACGATCCCCCCCGGAGGACTGAGTGAACCGCACTGCCGTGCTGCCCGCCATCCTGCTCTTGACTCCGACTCTTCGAGCTCAAGACCTCCCCCCAGCTTCGGAGGCCGTGCGCCGCATTTTTATGCAGCGGCTCACGGATCGCGTCGGCCTCAGCGAGGCTCAGGCCAGCAAGGTGGTGGACCGGTGGCAGCGCTTCGCTCGTGAGCACGCCGAGCGTAAGGCTCAGATTGGTCAACTCCGCCAACGCTTTAAGGAGATTCTCCTCGGCCCTGATGGTGAGGATCAAAAGAGTGCCCGCATCAAGCCCCTGCTCGACCAATTCCTAGAGTTGCGTAAACAGCAGTCGGAATCCATGCAGCGCTTCGAAGACGATATCCGCGTCGGCCTCACTCCTGCTCAGCAGGCCCGGATCGTCGTGACCGTGGAAGAGCTCATCAACCAGATCGTCAAAGCCCTGGAGAACCGGCCCGCGGTGCGCGAATTGCGGAAGAACCTCAACGCCGAAGAAGGCCGCCCCAGACAGCGCTTTCAATAACGGACTCGAAGACCTCGCCTAGAACCTAAGGCTCAGGCGGAGCTCTGCCATGCGCTGCTGACCCAAGACATCGTAGTAAGTGTCGGGGTCATGGGTAGGGTTGTAGTAGCGCGTGTTCCAGAGGTTCTTCACCTTCAAATCCAGCCGCAAAGTGTTGTGCGAGGCCGGTACCCACGCGAGATCCAAGTCCTGGACGACGTACCCTCCTTTATTGTCCTTGTCCTTCCAAACCTGGTAAGCCGGAGCGATGGAAGAGTGGTACGTGTACACCACTTGATTGATGGCTGGATTGTAGACATAGCCCGCATTGCGCCGCCCCACCCAATTCCACGCGGAGAACAAGGTGAGGTGCGCCGTACGCAAGGTCACGCCCATATTTCCCGTCCAAGGTGCGACGCTCGCGATATTCACGGAACCGAGTGGGGTGTCGTCATAGGCCTTCAATAGGTAGGCCCCATTGACGAAGAAGGAGCCCGTCAACAACCAAGTGGAATCGAAGGACAGCTCCGAGCGGAACTCACCTTCGAGCCCCTGGATCTTCCGAGGAATGGGGCTCGTCTGCCAGGGGCCGTCGGCGATCGTCACGCTGGTGTCTCTCAGAGTGGTGATGAAGGCGCCCAACTTCACATTGCTGGATCGTCCCAGTCGCTGGCTCGCCTCCATTTCAAGAGTGTTTGAACGCTCCGGCTTGAGATTGGGGTTCCCCGGCTGGAAGCCATCAAAACGCACCACATAGAGCTGGCGGAAGGTCGGTGGCCGGAAGGCATCGCCCCACAGCAGCTTCAACGCTGTTCCATCTCGCGGCAGAAGCACCACGCCCAGTCGAGGAGAAAGCTGATTCCCAAAGCCCTCGAAGCGGTCGAAGCGGACGCCCGCGGTGAGAATCAGCTGGCGGTCGAAGAAACGGGATTCATCCTGCGTAAAGGCTGAATAATTCACGGTGCGGGCGATGTTGCGTCCGGGGCCCTCGCCATGCTGCGAAAGCCAGGAATTGAAGAGATAAGTTGGATGAACGGGATTCGTGCTGTCGGGATTCCATTCCTCTTCCGAGTACGTGGCCTTGTTCTTCTCCCCGTTCATCCCGGCGACGAGGGTGTGCGCCTGAGTGAGATCCCAGGTCACCTGGCTATCGATCCCGAGCACCAGTCCTTGTTTATCCTGGTCCTTCACCTGCTTGATGCTGCCATCGGGGTTCACCACCGTTTCGTGGAAGCGGATCCGCGTGTGATCGAAGTAGAACCGGTTCACCCAACTCCCCCAACGGCCTTCCAGCCGATGGAACATCGATCCTAAGGAGTAGGTATACCGGGCATCCCTCGCGTTGTAGATCTCGTGCATGGGGTAGCGGTAATCGAAATCAGCGCCGTTGAGGGTGAATCCAAAGCCCCCATCCAAGGCTCCGCCCACCTGGAAATTGCGGGAGGCGCGGGCGTTCGTGTTGTTTGAAGGTGCTCCCTTCAGGCCCCGCTCGCTTTCGTAGCCGTCCGTCTTGAAAGCCCGCCCGGAGTAATTGAGCGTGAGTCCTTCCCGCACGGCGCCGCCCCGCAGATTCAGTTCGGCCGTGCCTTCCTGCCCGGCCGTGACCGAGAGTCGCTGATAGCTCGGATCATCCCGCGTATGGATGGAGATCACGCCCCCCAACGCGTTGCCTCCATGAAGGGCCGAACCCGGTCCACGGATGAACTCGATTCGGTCCACCCCCTGCAAATCGAAACGTTCATCCGGAGCCCATTCACTGAGCGTCGCATCCCGCTTGGGCACACCGTCGATGAGGAGAAGCACGCGCTCGTTGTAGGTGGTGGTGATGCCGCGAATCCACACCATGAGCACGTTGGCGCGGTTGTCGCCGATTTGAACGCCGGGAACGCGCTTCAAAAGATCCGCCAACGTCCGCGCGCCGGATTCTTGGATATCGCTAGCGGTAATCACCGTGATGGCGCCTGGAGCCTCGCTCAGCGGACGGGCCACCTTCGTCGCAGACTCCACCTGGGTTTCGAGCAGGGCCTTGATGCCTTTGAAATCCCCCTCCGCGCCTGGATCCTGGGCTTGCGCCGCGGTTCCAAGGCCTAAAAGCACCCACAACGCCGGAGACTGAGTGGAGAGCCGCATCGAGCGATCCCTATGAGGTACATTGCCCCCCCTA
>JACXTT010010519.1_pt1 | contig 12460 bp, 9 predicted proteins | sample 9270951 | NCBI WGS metagenome assembly JACXTT01 (sample SAMN15532306, study PRJNA645909) | rock metagenome | isolation source: weathered quartz diorite | place: Puerto Rico | collected 2017-06-21 | reverse complement strand
AATGCGTCGCGCCCGGCTCGCCGTGCCTGACGACGTCGCCGCCGGAGGCGTGCGGCGGCAAGACCTGCGGGCCCGGCTCGATCTGCGACGGCGCCGGCAAATGCTACCCGCGCGTGCCGTGCAGCGGCGTGGACTGCGACGACGCCGGCTGCTGGGGTACGAGCTGCGCCTGCACCCGCGCGATCGGCTGCTCGCCCGCGCCGCTCGGCACGCCCGGGCAGAAGGGCACGCTCCACGACAACGCCTTCCGCGCGGGGCTCGTCGATCTCGAGTTCGATCCCAGCTGCGGCGCGTGGGGCGCGACGCTCATCTCCGGGCCCGACTACCTCCGCTCGATCACCGCCGACGGCGTGGTCAGCTCGTTCGCCGGCGTCACCAACCTCAACATGGGCGAGGTCAGCGTGCTGCAGCTCATCTCGGTGCCGAAGTCGGGCCCGCCGGCGCCGCCGCCCGCCGATCTCGACGTGGCGCTGAGCTACATCTGCTGCTCCACCTGCGGCTGCCAGCTGAGCTCGACGCCGCAAGGGGTCGCGCGCTTCGATCCCAAGACCATGACGCTGCCGCTGGTGATCCCCTCGCAGACCTTCACCAGCGGCAAGGGCCCGTTCGGCGCGGTGGTGTTCGACACCGGCCCGGCCGGCCTCAGCTACGGCACCGATCGCGTGCTCTACGTCGGCAACGTCGACGTGAACGGCGACTACTACCGGCTCGATCTGGCGAGCAAGAAGCAGTCGCTGGTGACGACCTTCGCCGCGCGCGTGCACGCGTCGGCGCCGTTCGACGCCATCACCATGCTGGTCGCGCTCGAAGGCGGCGAGATCCGCCGGCTGCGGCTCGCCGACGGCAGCTCCACGCCGTGGGCGACGTCGGCGAACCCGGTCGTCGGCATGGTGCGCGACTTCTTCGACGGCTCGGTCTACGTCGCGCGCCGCGACAAGGAGATCTGGAAATACAGCGCCGATGGAAATGGCGCCAAATGGCAAACCGCCGCGAACCCCGCGCGCATTTCCATCGCCCTCGACGGCTATCTGTACGCGCTCGAAATCCCGCCTCCTTTCGCGGATCAAACGCCGACGGTCGCGCGCTGGCAGCTCCCGCTGACGAGGTAGAGGTAGATCGCCGCGCGGCGGCGCGTATCATGCCGGCGATGCGCCGCCTCGCCGCGTTCTTGCTGCTCTGCGCCTGGAGCTGCGCCACCGGCGCCGGCGACAGCGACGTCGACGGCGGTTCGAGCGCGAGCGGCACGGGCACCGGCGCATCCGGCTCGCCCGCGAGCGGCGCGGGCGGCGACGCCAGCTCCAGCGCGAACGGCGCGGGCGGCGCAGCGCAAACCGCCTCGTCGAGCTCCACGGCGCAGAGCTCGAGCTCCAAGAGCGCGGCGTCGTCGATCGCCAGCTCCAGCGCGATCGCCAGCTCCGCGGCGAGCTCCGGCTCCGGCGGCGCGAGCGGCGATCCGTGGTTCAAGATCGAATACACCTCGTCGAGTCAGCCGACCTCGCCGTCGTGGACCTTCTCGTCGACGCCGGCCTACAGCAGCAAGGACTGGGCATACCAGGGCAAGAACTGGCCCGAGGTGTGGGACGTGTTCAACTCGATCGAGGTGAAGAACGACCCGATGGGCGCGTGGGCCGCGATCATCGACACCGGCGACACCTTCCAGGTCATGCTCGGCATGGGCAAGCTGAAGAGCGTGCAGGACGTCGAGGTGGTGCTGGAGGGCCGCGGCTACAGCTCGAGCTCGAGCGGCAAGTTCGACGTCTACAACCCGCTCAACAACTGCGGCACCTCGGTGACGATGGCGCACGACTGGTCGATCCACGTGGCGAAGGTGAGCCTCGGCGCCTGCATGATCCCGGGCAACACCACCCAGGCGATCCGCATCAAGCCCACGGTGAACGGCGTGGCGCTCGCGCGTATGAAGGTCACGCTCGTCGGCGCGAGCTACTGAGCCGCCTCAGCACGAGCGCCGCGACGAGCGCGAGCCAACCGAACGCGCCCTGGCGGCCGCCGTCGAACGAGCAGGTGCAGCCGCGCGGCCCCGGCGGGACGCGCGCCTGGCCGGCGACGTCGGGCGGGAACGACAGCCCCGGAGCCAGCGGGAAGGCCATGTCGGCCTCGAGGTTGTTGCGGTCGATGCTCGGGTGCTGCAGGTCGCCGGTCGCGCGCGCGACCTCGGCGGAGACGAAGCTCCGCAGCTCGGCGAGCGACACCCGCCGATCGCCGTTCACGTCCGCCTGCGAGGTCGTCAGCGCCGTGACGATCGCCTTGGTGAAATAGCCGTTGGCGATCGCCTCGGACTCGTACGACAGCTCGCCACCGCGCGACGACGAGAACACCACCGCGCCCGAGCGCCGCGCCAAGTCGTTGTCGATGAAGCGATCGCGCGCGAGCAGGTACGGCCGCGGCCGCGGGCGATCGCCGCCCACCAGCAGCTTGCGCGTCGTCCGCGCCACCATGCCGCGGCTGCCGGCGCGCGCGACCATGTCCGCCTCCACCGCGTCGTCGAGCTCGCCCGACTCGCAGGTGTCGAGCAGGAACAGCTTGCGCCGCGGCGCGACGTCGAACAAGAGCGCCTCGATGCTCTCGAAGCTCGCCGCCGTGGCGGCCAGGCGCGCCGGATCGGTGCCGTAGGTGGCGTAGTAATAGGTGCCGACGGCGTCGCGGGCGTGGACGCCGTGGCCGGCGACGAACAACACCAGCGTGTCGTCGGCCTTCGCGCCGGCGAGGAACGACTTGGCCTTGCGGATGGCGTCGGGCGTGACCTCTTCGTCCACCAGCGACGACACGTGCACCGCGGCGAACGCGCCCGCGGCGGCGTGCGCGAACAGGTGGCCGACGTCGCGCGCGTCCTTGCGCGCGTAGCCGAGATCGAGCCGCGGGTCCTGGTACTTCGACACGCCGAAGCTCAGCACCCACAGATCGCTCGGCACCGCCTCGCGGTAGCGGACGACGCGCTGGGCGCGGAGGGCCTCGGCGCCGCGCTCGTTGACCGCGGTCACCTCGATCTTGTTGCGGCCGTGGACCAGCTCGACCCGCTCGCGGACGTGCGCGTGGCTGCCCGCCAGCGGCTTGCCCGCGGCGCCGAACAGCGGGACGTCGTTGGCGTACACGTTGTAGCGCCGCAGCTCGGCGTGGTCGTCGTCGGCGTCGAACTCGAGATCGAGGAACTTCCCGGCGGGCTCGGCCTTGCGGATGGTGACCTCGGGCGCGCGCGACTCCACCGCGTCGAGCTGTTCGTCGCTGAGGCCCGCGCGGCGCAGGCGCTGGCGATGGCGCGCCTCGTAGTGCGCGATGAGCTCGGGCGTGCCGAGGCCGAAGCGCTGGAGGATCAGGTCGGGGCGGTTGTACTTGTAGGCGAACTGATCGACGCCGAAGCCGCGCGTGCCCTGGCTGGCCGCGACCAGCGCCGCGCCGCCGGCGGAGGCGTCGAACAAGCCGTCGTCGGTCCACACCGCCCACTCGCCCGCCGACGCCGCGAAGGTGAGCTGCTCGCCGCTGCGGGTGTCGAACATGCGGATGGTGCCGTCCTCGGCGCCGACGTAGGCGTGCGCGCCGTCCTCGTCCAGCACCAGGTGGACCGCGCCGTGCAGCGGCGCCGGCAAGCTCCGAACGAGCGCGCCGGTCGCGACGTCCCACACCTCGACGACCTCGCTCGAGGCGGACATCGCCACCTTGCCGTCGAACGACAGCGCCAGCTCGCCCGACGGCTCGCGCGGCGTGAACGTGCCGCGCGCCTGCTTGGCCGCCACGTCCCAGATCTCCACGTTCGGCTTGACGCTGACGAGCGCGGTGCGGCCGTCGCCCGACAGCGCGGCGGGCGAGAGCCGGCCCGCGGGAAAGTCCAACGCGGCGCGCCCGGCGGCGAGATCCCACAACGCCACGCGGTACCCGGGGCCGGCGCGGGTCGCCAGCACGAGATCCCCGCCGGCGAAGAGCGCCGCGGCGTCCGCGCCGAGCGCGATGGGCGTGTCCTTGCCGTCGAGCGCGATGCGGTGGAGCGTCGCGTCGCCCTTGCCGAGCAGGATGGCGCTGGCATCGGCGGTGAACGCCAGCGCCGAGGTCGCCTCGACGTCCATCGGCAAGCGCGAGAGCAGCCGGCCGTCCTCGCTGCTCGCGACTTCGAGGTGCCACGGCTCGGTGCCCGGCGCGCGCCGCAACAGCACCCGCCGGCCGTCCCGCGAGATCGCGCGCTCGTCGCTGTCGCCGAAGGTGCGCGTCACCTCGAGCGTGCGCAGGTTCCAGATCACCGCCAAGCTCCCCCCTTGTCGCCGGAGCACCTCGGGTCCGGAGTCGATCGGGTCGGTGGCGCTCTGGCTGCCGGCGAGCAGGCGCCCGCCGGCGACCGCGAAGTTGCTGGGGTATTGGTTCAGCCCCGGCACCTCCATCACCAGCGCAGGATCGCCCGCGCTGCCGCCGATCCGCTCGGCGCTGCTCGCCGCGACGGTGAGATCGATCACGCGCAGGTCGTTGTCCATGAAGCCGACGGTGGCGACGAGCTTGCCGTCCGGCGAGTAGGCGATCGGGCCGGCTCGGGCGTCCGGGCTCATCACGAAGTCGAGCGACGCGCCGCCGGGGATCGACCACTCCTCGTAATACGCGTGCGGCACCTCCCACGAGCTCGCGACGATCCGGTCGCTCGCGGCGTTCCAGGCAAACCCGCCGGGCTCGCTCTTGACCTTCAGCTGCGTGACGAGCGTTCCCTTGGCCGCGTCCCACACGTTGATCGGGTGCCGCGCCGCGTCGCGCGACCGCGCGCTCACGCCGAGCGTCGCGACCCAGCGGCCGTCGGGCGACAGCTCCGCCTGGAACGGCTCCTCGTCCGCGTCCCAGCTGGCGACGACCTTGGCCGCGGCGGTGTCGACCACGGACAGCCGCGCGCCCGACCTCGCGAGCAGGCGCGTGCCGTCGCGCGACAGCGACTCGACCGACGCCTCCCCCGGGAGCGTCCGCCGCACCGCCCCGCCGAGGTCGCGCGCGGCGCCGGCGGCGAACAGCGTCTGGCCGTCCGGCGCGAGCGCGAAATCGAACGACGGCACCGCCATTTGCGCGATCTCGGCGCCGTTCGCGACGTTCCAGCCGGTGACGGTGGCGCTCGCCGGGTGGAGCAAGCCGTCGTTGTTGGCGAAGATCGCCGCGCCGTCGGCCGAGAACGCCGCGCGGATCCCGGCGCGCGGGAAGCGCCGCACCAGCTTACGCGACGCCAGCTCGTGAAGCAGCACCCCATCGTGGTCCGACGCCGAGGCGACGAGCTTGCCGTCGGGCGAGAAGGCGATCCAGCGGATCGCCGCGGTGTGGCCGGTCTGGCTGGTGAACTCCGCCTTCGCGCTGGTGCGCTGCGCGGCGGCGGGCGCCGCGACGAGGCAAAGCGCGAACGAGCAAACCAACGCCGCCATGCGAGCCATGATGAGCGAGGGTATCCTCCGACGGCCGGCGGGCGCGAGATCCCGCGGTGTTGACGAAGCGCAAGATGTGGACTAACGAGCGCGCATGTCTCGCCTTTCCCTACTCGCGACCACGCTGTTGTTCACCGCCTGCGCCGTCTCCACCGGCGACGAGCGCCAAGTCGCGGCGCAGGCCGAGCAGGATCTGGTGGTCGCGGGCTGCAACTACCATTGTCAGCCGTGCCCGAAAGGCCACGTCTGCGCGCTGAGCTGCACGCCGATCGGCAAGTGCAAGAACCAGTGCGTCGAGATGCAGCTGTGCATCCAGGGCTACCAGTGGGACGCGAAGAAATGCCAGTGCGTGCCGATGGCTCCGTGCGCCACGGCCGACTGCGGACCGGCGCTCGGCATGCCGAACACGCTGTGCGCCGACGGCGTGACGGTGGCGGGTCCGACCGGCCAGTGCCTGCGCCAGGGCGACGGCAGCTGCGGCTGGGAAGTCATCCGCTGCCCGCTCTAGAAAATTATGGTCCATCCGGGATTTCAGTGGGTGGGGAGCCACCGGCCGCATCCCCCCAAAGACATTTGCCGTCAAGACCAACTGAGAAAGAGGAAGAAGAAGAGGAACAAAGAACAAGGAATTCAAACCGGAAACTGGAAACGCTCAGAGTTCCACCGCTTCGTCTGCACACACAGGCGAGAATGTGCACAGGGTGGATCCGAACTTTCCGGTTTCCGGTTTGAATTCCTTGTTCTTTGTTCACTCTTTTCTTGTCAGCCGCGCAGCGCCTCCACCACCCGGAGGAAGTTCCCCGCGAGGATCTTGCGGATGCGCGTGTCGCTCCAGCCGCGCGCGAGCATGAGCTCGACGAGGCGCGGCAGGTCCAGGCAGGTGGCGATGTCGCGCGGCGGGACGATCGCGCCGTCCCAGTCGCTGCCGAGCGAGGCGTGATCGTCGCCTACGATCCGCACGATGTGCTCGAGGTGGTCGACGACGGCGGTGGCGCTCTTGCCGCGCTTTCCCGGGCCGAGGAAGCTCGACTGGTACATCACGCCGATGGTGCCACCGCTGTCGGCGACGGCGCGGAGCTGATCGTCGTCGAGGTTGCGCCAGTGCTTGTGCACGCCCGACACGCCGGTGTGGGTGACGAGCAGCGGCTGGCTGCGGTCGTGCACCTCGACCGCGTCGAAGAAGCCCTTGCGGCTGATGTGCGCCAGATCGACGAAGATGCGCTTGTCGTTGAGCCGCCGCACGTAGTCGCGGCCGAAGTCGGTGAGGCCGCCGTCCTTGGACTTGAGCGGCGAGCTGGTCACGCCGATGCGCGACGACGACAGGTGCACGAGGGTGATGCGCAGCACCAGGTCGTCGGGGATGAGGTCGAGCGCGTCGCGATCGGCGTCGAGCGCGTTGCCGCCCTGGATGCCGACGAACGCGCCGTGCTTGCCGGCGGCGCGCGCCGCGCGGAACTCGGCGGCGTTGCGCACCAGCTCGAAGCGGTCCGCCTGCGCCGCGAAGATCGCCCGCAGCCGCGCGATGTTGCGCACGAACGCCTGCGCCCGGCCGCGCGCGCTGCGCAGCGGGTTGGTGGTGATGATCCAGGTCGCGCCGGTGAGCCCCGCCTCGAGCACGCGCGGGAAATCGCACTGGCTGTAGAAGCGCGCGCCGAGCAGGCCGCCGCCGTGGCGCTTGGTCAGGTCGTAGCCGAAGATGCGCTGCCAGATGAACGAGTCGATGTGGAGATCGACGACCTCGCTGGCGGCGTAGAGCTCGACCGCCGCGCGGCTAATCCCGAGGTCCCGCGCCCACTCCTCCGGGTCGCTCCGCCGATCGATGAGCTGCATCTTCGTCCCCTTTCAAGCGATCGACGAGGCGCATCCCGAGCAGGGTCTGCGCCGCGCCGAGCATCCAGCCGGCGAGCACGTCGGACGGCCAGTGCACGCCCAAGTACAGCCGGCCGACGCCGATGTACAGCGCCATCGCCGCCGCCGCGAGGTAGGCGGCGCGGGCGCGCGCGGGCCAGCGGATCGCCGCGGCGCGGCCGAGGAGCGGGTAGAAGGTCGCCGACGCGAGCGCGTGGCCGCTCGGCAGCGAGAAGCCGTCGACGACGACCGCGCTGTGCCACAGGTGCGGGCGCGCGCGGCCGAACCCGGCCTTCAGCCCGACGTCGAGGAGCGCCGTGCTCACGCCGAGGGCCAGCCACAAGAGCGCCTCGCGCCGATCGCGCGGCCACCACAGCGCCGCCGCGGCGATCACCAGCGCGAGGCACAACGGAAAGGTCGCGAGCGCGTTCGAGGCGAGGAAAATCGCGTCGAGCGGCCGGCAGGCGACGGCGTCACGCAAGCGGAGGAGGAGCTGTTCTTCCACCCTCCGGTGGTATGGCACCGCGGCGGGCGAGCAGCAAAAGCCCCGCGCCGACGACGAGCGCCGCGTCGGCCACGTTGAAGATCGGCCAGTAGCTGACGTGGATGAAGTCGACGACGTAGCCACGGCCGAGGCGGTCCGCGACGTTGCCGAGCGCCCCCGCCATGACCAGGGCGAAGCCGAGGTGCTCGACGAGCCCCCCGCCGGCGCGGCGCAGCCACAACACGGCGAGGAGCGCGATGGCCCCGAACCCGGCGAGGAGCAGCACCGGCCCGCGGACGCGATCGGGCCAGTCGTGCATCACGCTGAAGGCGATCGCCGGGTTGCGCGCGTAGCGCAGCTCGAGCCACCCCGGCAAGAGCGCGATAGGCCGGGTGAGCGCGATCTCCGCGCGCGCCTTGGTCGCGTGATCGCAGCCCATCGCGAACAGGGCCACGAGCGACGCGAGGACCAACCTTCCCTTGCCGAAGTTCCAAGTCATCCTCGGCGCAACACCCCGGCTCCCCTCGTCATTCCCGCGGAGGCCGCAATCCACGCGGCCACTGTCATTTGTGGATCCCCGCCTTCGCGGGGATGACATCGGGGCACGGCGCCTCTTTCGTCATTCCCGTGCAAGCGGGAATCCAGGAGTGCCGCGCCAATTCAGGTGCACGAGCCGGCGACGTGGGTGACGTTGCCGCTCGACGAGTCGATCAGGCGGATCTGGCAGGTGCTCGGCTGCGCGATGTTGATGGTGTAGGTGGTGGCGAAGAAGTTCCCGCCGGCGGGGTTGGCGCTGAGCCGGTCGGGCGACTGGAAGCGGGCGCTGAGCCGCGCGCCGTCGACGTTGCCCGAGACCAGCGGCTTGCCCGCGAACAGCGTGAGGCTCGTGACGCCGGGATCGGCGCGCCAGATGCAATGGTTCACGTTGTCCGACACGTACAGCCCCTGCTGGTACTGATAGCCGAGGCCGTAGGGCTTCCACGCGCTGATCGACGCGCCCGAGGCCGTCGCGGCGGCCTGCGCCTGCGCCAGCTTGACCGGCGTGGTCACGTTGTTGGTCGCGAACTCGATGCGGCGAATGGCCTGGTTGTTGAGATCGGCGACGAACAGGTATTGCTGGTTGGCGTCGATCGCCAGCGCGTCGGGCTTGTTGAATCGCGCGGTCATCTTGCGCGCGCCGTCGGCCGATCCGGGCGTGTTGAGCGCGCCCGCGTAGATCGAGTAGGTCGTGCCGCCGAACGGCAGCGAGCGGATGACGTGCGCCGCCGGATCGCTGACGTAGCTGGTGCCGTCTTGCGCCACGACGACCGCGCCGGTGCCGCCGGCCCAGTCGCCCGCGTCCCCGTCGGGCCCGGTGAGCGTGCCCTTCATCTCGCCGACGCAATACCGCGGCATCCCGTCGCTCGCGCCGGTCCCGTGGAGCACGAGCCCCTTGCCCGCGTCGATCGCCAGATCGATGGCGGTCCCCTTCATCGATCCGCTCACCCCGATCGCCGCCCCATCCCAGGTGGTCATCTTCCCGCCCGCAATGGCCCCGTCCGCCGCGAGGCTGTACTGCATCACGCCGGCGACGGAGGTCCCCTTGTCCTTACCGGCCGTGACGTCGGCCGAAAACGCGACCATGCAGCTCTGCGGCGCCGCCCCGCCATCCTGCGGCGCCGGCTCCGCGGGGGAAGTCCCTCCGCAAGCGGCGAGAACGACGACGGCGGGCGCAAACGACACGGGGCTGCGGAGATTGTTCATGCCCCCTACGTATCGAGCAGCACCGCCCGCGGACATCGGGCGAATGCCCTATCCCGCGTCAGCGCGTGAGCCCCAGCGCCCACGCCGCGCACAAGACGAGCGCCGCCAGCACCAGGATGCGCCAGTGCTCGCGAAGATCGAGGGAGCTGAAGTTCTCGCGCGGATCGATGTGAAGCCTGGTCAACGGCGCGCGCAGGGCGTCGCGCCACTGGGCTTCGTGCTTGTCGAGCGTGGTAACGGGATCGAACACCACGATGTCGTGCATGGGCTCGGCGTGCGCCCGCCAATCGTCGCCGAAGGATACGAGAGCCAACAGCAGCGCGCGCGAATGGGTCGTTGCGTGTGCCTGGGCGCCCATCTCGACGAGCGCCTTCCACGATGGCAACTCGAGCCCGACGCCGGCGCAGGAGGCGCTGAACGCGACGTAGGCAGCCTCGTCGTCGTGCTGAACCGCGACCAAGAGCCGCTTCGGTTCGACTTCCTTGCGACAACGCTGGATCTCGGCCGCGAGGCTCGATCCGCCGCCTGCCATCACGACGATGCACTGGGCCTTTTTGATCCATTCCGTCACGACCGAGATCCAGTCCTCGCCGATCACGTAGTCGCGTCTCGCGCCGAGCGGCGGCAAGGAGTCGCGCGGCGCGCCGAGGGCAACGAACGGACCTACCGAGCGGAAAATCTTGGCCAGCGCTTCTTCGTGGTCGCGGAGCGAAGACTCGACCGAAAACGCGCGAAAATACAGCACCGGGCCGCGGGTGTCGCCGGCGCGCGCGCGGGTCGCCGAGGCCACGAAGTGCCGATGCCCTTGCTTGTACAGCAGGGCGGGAACGAGGAAGAAGGCCATCACCATCGGGCCGCCGAGCACGGGAAGGTTCGCCGGCCAGCGCCAGATCACGACGAGCGTGGCCGCGGCGGCCGACAGGTGCCAGGCCCACCCGACGAATGGCCTCTGCCGTGGTGCGCCGCGCATGTCCGTTCCAGGATCCAAGGATCCCGGGTCACGGCTTCAGCCGGTGGACTCGCTCGCGGGCGCGGAGGACGGTGGTGTGGGCGGCGGCCGCTTCGAGGTCGTCCGCGGCGGGGTCGACGCGGCAAGCGTAGCGGTCGAGCGCGCGGACCATGGCGGCGTCGGAGTCGCCGTCGAAGATCGCCGCGGTGAGGCCGCGCTCGGACTCGCGGGCGGGCAGCTTCTCCTCGAGCGCGCGCTGCCAGCACACGCCCTCGAACAAGAGCGTGTCGCCGGCGCGCGGGCCGTTGGGGCTCGCCTGCTCCGCCGCGCCGAAGGCCTTGGCGCAGTCGAGCCAGCGCCGCTCGGCGTAGAGCAAATCGCCGTAGGCGCGCATCACGCGGGCGTGGCCCGGCTCGTCGTCGGCGGTGGCGACCGCGTCGATCTCCGCCGGGGTGAAGGTCGACAGCACGCGCTCGTAGCTCTCGCGCGCGGCCTCCATCGTGCGCGCATCGCCGGTGCCGCCGGCGCCGTTCGAGCCGACCGCCTCGACGTGCCAGGCCATCGCCACGTCGACGATCAGCGCCAGGGTGTTGCGCCCGCACTCCGCGGCGGAGCTCGCCGGCGCGGTGCGGTAGCTCGCCAGCTGGGCGTCGAGCGCGCGCGACACCTCTTCCTTGCCGGCGCCGTGCGCGGCGATGACCGCGCGGGTGATCGCCGACTGGTAGCCGCAGGCGTCGCCGCGGCCGTTCTTCGCCTTGAGCTCCTCGAACACCTGGATCGCCTCGTCGAAGCGGCCGATGTCGTAGAGCCGGCGGCCGAGCTCCTCGAGCATCTCGAGCGCCGGCCCGCGCTCGGCGCCGCCGCTCACCGGCTCGAACGCGGCGAGCGCCTTGGCCGGATCGCCCGCCTCGGCGTAGAGCTGCACCAAGTCGTGTCGGGCGCGCTCGACCATGCGCGCGGCGTGCTCGCTCGCGCGGAGGCCCTGCGCGAGCCGCACCGCGGCGAACATCTCGGCGAGCGCGTTCGAGGCGTCGCCGCCGCTCCATGCGGCGTGCGCGAGCTTGTAGCGGGCGTAGGCGCCGACCTCGTCCTCGGGCAGGCCGGCGAGCGCGCTCCGGTAGAGATCGACCGTGCGCGACCACGGCACCCCGCCGCTCTTCGAGTCGGCGAACGACTGCTCGGCGAGCGCGAGGAACGCCCGCGGCGCGTAGCGCGAGTCGGCGAAGTCGGTCACCAGGCGGCGGTACGGCGACCCGGCGAGGGCCGGCTCGCCCGCGCGCTCGAGCTCCTGTCCGAGCACGAACAGCACCTGATCGAGGCAGCCCTGCTCGCCGCGCCGCCGCAGCGGGTAGCGGCAATGCTCGGGGTGGAGATCGACCACTTGGCGGTAGAGCACGATCGCCCAGCCGCGGGCCGAGCCCTCGAGCTTGGCGATGGCGCGCGCCTGGGCGGCGAGGCGCGCGGCGGCGGCCGGATCGCTGGACGAACGCGCGCGCGCCGCGAGATCGTCGCGCTCCGCCGACAGATCGTGCTCGAGCTCGGCGTAGCGATCGGCGAGGCGGCGCAGGACGCGCGGGTGGTCCGGCGTCCACGACGGCGTCGCGTCGAGGAGATCGATGAGCTGATCGATCTCGCGCACGAGCAGGGCGCGGTGATGCTGGCGGCGGCGCAGATCGTCGGCCGAGCGCTCGGGGGCGGGCCGCTCGACCGGCGGGACCACGGTGGCGCGCTGCTGCTTGTGCACCGGCAGCGGCGCGAGCGCGAACCGGCGCCAGCGCGCGCCGACCTTGCCGTCGCACCCCTGAGCGGTCTCGTCGCCCGAGCGGGCGAGCGCGTCCGCGCCGGTCCCCACGACCAGCGCGAAAGCCGTGACCGCTGCGAGCCGCCCGATCATCCGCGCCTACCGAGCACGAGAAATAGCATACGTACCGGTGCTCGATTCGATCCAAGCAGTGACGCGGCGCCGGTCGAATCTTTGCTGGCCTCGGAATTTGCTGAGGATTTTCGCGTCCGCTGGGGCTGGAACTACCAGGGGAAGGGGAA
>JACXTT010010518.1_pt1 | contig 12460 bp, 11 predicted proteins | sample 9270951 | NCBI WGS metagenome assembly JACXTT01 (sample SAMN15532306, study PRJNA645909) | rock metagenome | isolation source: weathered quartz diorite | place: Puerto Rico | collected 2017-06-21 | reverse complement strand
GAGCGCCCGCGGCGCCGGCGCTCTTGCCGCCACGGTGGTCGCTCGCCGTTTCCGCGTGGTCGGTGCCGATCGCGGGCCGGAACCGGCGGGGCTTGACGCTCTCTCGGTTCGAGCCGGCCGCATTCCACTTGCGTGGCTCGGTGGGAGCGGACTTCGATGTCGCCGCCGCGGGCGGTGACGGCTCGTGGGTCGACGCAGCCACCGCGGGCGCCGAGGCCTGCGACGTCGTGGAGCCCGGAGGCGCGGTCGGCCGTGGCACACCGGGCGGGCCCGGGATGTCGGAAGCCGGCTTCGTCTCGGCGCCCGGGACGCTGGTTTGCCCCCTCGTCTCGGCGGGAGCGCCGCGACCCGCGGGCTTCGACGCTCCGAGAGCGCCCGGCGGGGACTCGGCCGACGCCAGCTCGGGGATCGACGGCGAATTCCCGGCCAGTGTGATCTCGTCCGTCAAATCGAGCGGCACGGGCGGCGAGTCGTATTGGGCGCCCTGCGATCCCACGAAGGTTGCGGTGAGCAGCGCGCGCGGGTTCGCGTCGAGCACGATCGAGTTCGCGACCGCGGCCACCGTCACGGAGTCGTTCGAGCGCACGCGCAGTCGCGACAGCGGCGCATCGCCCTTGACCACGCGCATCTCGAGCCCCAGCTCAGGGGCGCCGTTCGAGAGCGCGAATCGGTACCCCTTGCGCCGCGCCTGAATGCGGATCTTGAGCGGCGCCCGCGCCAGCTCCTCGAGCGTGGCGCCGGGGATCTCGAGCCGATACGCCCCGAGCGAGTCCACCGCCACGCTGGCGCGGCGAGACCCGAGGCAGAACACCCACGTCCCCGGAAGCGGCGCCCCGAGGTGATCGAACACCCGGCCTTCGACGGTGAGGTAGTTGCGCGTCGAGGCGGCCGACGATGCGGCCCCGGCCGCGGTCAGCACGACCGCGAGCACTGGCCACCCCCGTAGGTGCAGCATCTTCATGGAGTACCCCGGACGATCCGCGACGCTCTCATTCTACCCGCAAACGGCGGCGGCGCTATGCGTCCTTCGCAAGCTCCTCGTACAGGTAGGCCACGCTCTTCGTGCCGCCGAAGTAGGAGCTGAGCGAGAACTTCTCGTTCGGCGCGTGCACGTTGTCGTCGTCGAGGCCGAATCCCATGAGGATGCACGGTAGCGCGTGCGTCTTTTGGAACGTCGCCATGACCGGGATCGAGCCGCCCTCGCGGACCATCGCGGCGGGTTTGGACCATGCCCGGGTCAGCGCACGCCGCGCGCGCTCGAGCATGGGGTGGTCGGGCGCGGTCATGAACGGCAGGCAGCCGTGCAGGTGCTCGACCTCGGTCCGGACGCCCGCGGGTACCAGCCGCTTCACGTAGGCCTCGAACCGCGGGAACAGGTCGGCCGGGTCCTGCTCGGCGACGAGCCGCATGCTCACCTTCGCCGACGCCTTCGCGGGCAGGATCGTCTTGGCCCCCGGCTCGATGTACCCGCTCCACATGCCGTTCACGTCGAGGGTGGGGCGCGCGGTCGCGCGTTCGAGCGTCGTATAGCCCTTCTCGCCGGCGGCCGCCGGCGCACCGCTCTCGGCCAGGTAAGCCGCCTCGTTGAACGGCACCGCCCGCAGCTGCTCGCGCTCGGCCGCGGTGAGCGGACGCACACGGTCGTAGAACCCGGGAATCGTGATCCTGCCGTCACCATCCTTGAGCGCCGCGATGATCGCGCACAGTGCGTTCGCGGGGTTCACGACGGCGCCGCCGAAGTGTCCGGAGTGAAGATCGTGGGACGGGCCGGAGACTTCGATCTGGGTGTACAGGATGCCCCTGAGCGCGTAGGTGAGCGCCGGCTGATCGGGGGCCAGCATCGCGGTGTCACTCACGACGATGACGTCGGCGTCGAGCCGGGAGCGGTGCTCGGTGAGGAAGCCCTCCAGGCCGTTGCCGCCGCTCTCTTCCTCGCCCTCGATCACCACCTTGAGGTTCACGGGCAGCTTGCCGTGCACCCGGAGGTGCGCCTCGATGGCGTTCAGGTGCATGTACACTTGGCCCTTGTCGTCGACGCTGCCGCGCGCGAACAACTTGCCGTCGCGCAGCACCGGCTCGAACGGCGGCGTCCGCCACAGGTCGAGCGGATCCGGAGGCTGGACATCGTAGTGGCCGTAGACCATGGCGGTGGGCGCGCCCGGAGCGCCGAGCCATTCCCCGTAGACGACGGGATGGCCGCTCGTCTTCACCACCTCCGCGTGCGTCATGCCGACGCGCTTCAGGTCCTGCGCGACGTGCTCCGCGCAGCGTGCGCAATCCGCTCGGTGCGCCGGATCCGTGCTCACGCTCGGGATCCGCAACACCGCCTTGAGGTGATCGATGAAGGCATCCTGATGCTGATCGAGATACTGGGTCAGGGAATCCATGGGACGAGCGGGCTCCTGGAATCGCCGGCGTGCGGGTTGCCGCGCGCGAAGGTGAAGCGCGCGGGCTCGCGGGCCGATGACTCTAGCACACACGCGCCGCGGCCGGAGTCCCAGGACGAGGAACCGAGGCTCCGCCGTGCCCACTTCCGCTCCGCTCTCGGACGTGGTATGCCCGCCGTCCGGGCCGGTGCTCCCTGCGCTGGGCGGTTTCGGAGACGTGTCCTCCTATGATCATTCGCATCCTGCGATCCGAGTGCTGTGGCAACGGCTCGTGCGTGGAAATCGCACCGGCCGTGTTCGCGCTCGACAGCAAGAACAAGTCGGTGGTGCTCGACGCCGAGGCCGCCGACCGTGCGCGACTGATCGAGGCGGCCGAAGCCTGCCCCTGCTCGGCGATCGTCGTCGAGGACGACGACGGGAACGTGCTGTTCCCCTAGACCCAAACCTTCTCGACCTCTTCGACGTGTGAGACAGTGCGCGCTTCGCACGCGAACGGCCGCGCCGAGCAGCGCCGCAGCACGATCGAGGAGGGATCCATGAAGAACTACGTGACGGAATTCATCGGCACGTTCTTTCTCGTGCTGACCATCGGGCTCACGGTCATCGGCGGCACGCCCATGGCCCCCCTGGCGATCGGCGCGTCGCTGATGATCATGGTGTACATGGGCGGGCATGTCTCGGGCGCGCACTACAACCCCGCCGTGTCCCTGGCCTTGCTGCTGCGGGGCAAGCTTAGGCCCCAGGAATTCGCGCCGTACGTCGTGGCGCAGCTCCTGGGCGCACTGGCCGCCGCCTGGTCCGCGTACGCCTTCACGGGGCGGACCTTCGCGCCCGAACCCGCGACGACCGCCACCACCCTGCAGGCGCTGGGCGTCGAGATCGTGTACACGTTCGCGCTCGCGCTGGTGGTGTTGAACACCGCGACGCACCCGGCGGTGAAGGGCAATTCGTTCTACGGGCTCGCCATCGGGTTCACGATCGTCGTCGCCGCGTTCGCCGGCGGCCCGATCTCGGGCGGCGCCTTCAATCCGGCAGTGGGAACCGGCCCCACGGTGCTGCACGCCCTGATGGGAAGCGGGACCTGGCGGCACCTGTGGCTCTACATCGTCGGTCCGTGCGCCGGTGGGGTGATCGCAGCGGGAGTGTTCGGACTTCAGGAGGGCTGAGCGCGCGCTCAGCCGCCGCCGCCCGCCGCCGTGGCCCCCTTGCCCGTCATCATCTGCTCCATGATGGCCTCGAGCGTGGCTTTCGGCGGCCGCACCTTGTCGAGCGGCAGCTGTGCGAGCGGCATGTCGATCATGCCCAGCTCGTCGTCGAGCGGCGTGGCATGGGGGTCGACGTAGATCAGGCCGGTGAGCAGTCGCTGATCGCGCCGGCTCTTCTCGACGACCGCAAACGCCTGCTCGCGGCTCCTCGGGTCGTGGTCGGCGTCGAGCTTTTGTAGAACGACATGCGAGCCGTCGGGCATTTCGACGTCGTAGGTCGTGCCCGGCTCGTAGTCCACCGTGATGTCCTCGTAATAGGGGATGAAGTCGATCTGGTGGAGCGGCGCGTCGTGCTCCTTGACGTAGGCGTACGACTTGGTCGATCCCTCGTGGTCGGCAAACGTGACACACGGGCTGACGACGTCCAACACCGCCGTGCCGCGATGCGAGAACGCGGCCTTGAGCAAGGCGCGCAGCTGCTTCAGGTCACCCGAGAACGAACGCGCCACGAACCCGCAGCCGAGCTGGATCGCCAGCTCGCAGCAATCGATCGGCATCAGCTCGTTGACGCGTCCCGTCTTCATCGACGAGCCCACGTCCGCCGTGGCCGAGAACTGGCCCTTCGTGAGCCCGTACACGCCGTTGTTCTCGATGATGTAGACGACGGGCACGTTGCGCCGGATCATGTGGCAAAACTGGCCGAGACCGATGCTGGCGGTGTCGCCGTCCCCCGACACGCCGATCAACAGCAGCTCCCGGTTCGCCAAGTGCACGCCGGTCGCGATGCTCGGCATTCGCCCGTGCACCGCGTTGAAGCCGTGTGAATGGCCGAGGAAGTACGCGGGGGTCTTGCTCGAGCAGCCGATCCCCGACAGCTTCGCGACGCGGTGCGGCTCGAGGTTGGCCTCGTACGCGGCCTGGATGATGGCGGCGGTGATCGCGTTGTGGCCGCAGCCCGGGCATAGCGTGGTCTTCGCGCCGTCGTAGTCGGCCTTGGTCAGCCCGAGCCGGTTCTGGCCGCTCGGGGCGGGCGGAGCTTGAGTCATGGCGGGATTGAGTCCTATCGAGAGCGTTCGATCCGGTGTTCGTGGTGTTATCGGGCGATCAAGAGTGTCGTCTGAAGGGCGGCGAGTCAACCGCGACCCGGAGCCGAATGCAGGCGCAATTCATCTCTTTCTCTTTGGATGCCGCCCGGCGGCTTCAGGCGCCCCCGCCTCTACGCGATGGGGTGTCAGCCGCCACGCTCCTCTCGAGCAACACGTTGCCCGCGAAACGCTGCATCTTCCTCCGGCGCTCGGGCGGCATCAGGACCGCCATGAAGTCGAGGATCCAGGCTCTGGGCATGCGGCGATTCAGCCGCTTCGCATCCTCCCACACCGACCTGAATTCGCGCTCGTGCCATCCCAGCGGCTCGAAGAAGCCGGTGCCGTCGGCGGGCGCGAACCGGAACGGCGCGTTGGCCCGGTCGAGCGTGCGACCCCATTTCTTGCTGATCCGCTGGAGCAGCATCGGCGAGGCGAGGTCGATGAGCCACCAGCGGAACGACGGCTGCGTCGCGAGGTCGCGCCCAAGCGATGCCACGGACTCCGGCGCCAGGTAGATGAGCAGCCCCTCGGTGATGACCAGCGTCCGCCGGCTGAGCGTGCCGACTTCGGCAAACAGAGCGCGCCGGGAGTCGACGTCGCGGAGGTCCGCCGCCCGAGCCTCGTAGCGACACTTCGGCGCGTCGAGCGCGAGCTGATGCTGCTTGTAGCCGAGGATCTCGGGGAGGTCGACGTCGATCCACCTCAGGGAGGCCGGCAGCGGCAGCCGCCACGGTCGGGCGTCGAGGCCGGCGGCCAGGTTGAGCACCGCGTCCGCGCCCTCGTCGCGAACCGCGCGCATCACGATCTCGTCGAACACGACCGTGCGAACGACCATGGGCCACGACATGCGACGGCCATCGGCGATCGAGCGGATGATCTGCTCGCCGCGATCCCCCACGAGCCGGCGGGCATAGGGATCGTGGAACAGCGCGTCCGGCCGCTCGGACTCCTCGGCGCGATACATTGCCACCCAGACCGCGGTGTCGGAGATGTTGCGGAGGGCAGTGGGAGCGTCGGGCATGGCGGCCGGGAGCCGGGTGGAGCGCCGAGGGCACGTCGCCGTCGGCGGTGAACCTCCCCTACACCAGCACTCCTTTCATCACGGTCACCGCGCCGCCGCCCAGCATCACGCGGTCGCCGGTCACGCGGACGCGCACGGTACCGCCGCGGGCGGAGAGCTGGCGCCCGATCATTTCGCTGCGGCCGAGCTTCGCCGCCCAGTAGGGCGCGAGCGCGCAGTGCGCCGAGCCGGTGACCGGGTCCTCGTCGATGCCGGCGCCGGGCGCGAAGAAGCGCGACATGAAGTCGAAGCCGCCGTCCGCGCTCGCGGGTCGGCTGGTCAGGATGATGCCGCGCGCCTCGAGGCGGACGAGCCACGCGTGATCGGGCCGGGCGCCGCGCACGTCCTCCTCCCGCGCGACCTCGACGAGGTAGTCGAGCGCGTTGCGCCCCACGAACACCGGACTCACGCCGAGCGCTTCGATCATGCCCGGAGCGGCGTCCGACGCCAGCACCTCCTGGGCCGGGAAGTCCAGCTCGATCGCGCCGTTCTTCCGGCTCGCACTGAGCACGCCGCTCCGCGTGTGGAAGCGCGCGACCTCGCGCGCGGGCAGGGTGCCGCTCTCCCACAGCACGTGGGCGCTCGCCAACGTGGCGTGTCCGCACAGCGACACCTCGACCGCAGGCGTGAACCAGCGCAGGTCGAAGCCGTCGCCGGGGTGGGGCATGAGGAACGCGGTCTCCGACAGGTTCATCTCCGCGGCGATCGCCTGCATCCACACCGCGTCTCGCGGCGCCTCGAGCAGGCACACGCCCGCGGGGTTGCCGGCGAACGGCCGGTCGGTGAACGCGTCGACGGTGTAGATCGGAACGCTCATGGGGGCCCTCAGGTCGCGGCCACGGGCTCGGCCGCGCGGCCCTCCTGCCTCAGCACGTCGCGCGTCACCGTCGCGGCGTCGACCGGCAAGCCGTGGTAGTGGACGACCGAGCGGATCTGGGACGCCAGCTCGGGATATTCGGCGCACAGCAGCGAGGCCATCTGGCCGTCGCGGTTCTGCTCGACGACGTAGACGCGCGCGTATTGCTTGAGGAACTGCGGCACGTCCGCACCGAACGGCAGCGCCTTGAGCAGCATGTAAGCCGTGGGCACGCCCTTCGCGCGCAGCTGGTCGCGCGCCTCGATCATCGCCCAATGAGTCGATCCGAACGCCAGCACGCCGACCTCGGCGCCGTCGTCCACGAAGATCTCGGGCGCGGGCACGAGGCCGCGCGCAGTGTCGAGCTTGCGCCCGAGCCGGTCGAGCACGCGCTGATACGCCTGCGGGTCCTCGGTGTAGCGCGCGCCCTCGTCGTGGCCCGAACCGCGGGTGAAGTATGCGCCCTTCGCGTCGCGGATGCCCGGCAGCGTTCGATACGGGATGCCGTCGCCGTCGACGTCGCGGTAGCGCTCGAACGTGGGCATCGACCTGAGCTCCTCCTCGGTGAGCACCTTGCCGCGGTCCCAGGGCTTCTCGGGGTAGGGGAACGGGTCGCTCATCCAGTGGTTCATGCCGAGATCGAGATCGGACAACACGAACACCGGCGTCTGCAGCCGCTCGGCCAGGTCGAAGGCGAGCAGCCCGTAGTCGTAGCAGTCGCGCGCGGACGACGGCAGCAGCACCGGGTGCCGCGTGTCGCCGTGTGACAACGAATGCACGAACTGGATGTCGCCCTGCGCCGTACGCGTGGGCAGCCCGGTGCTCGGGCCGACGCGCTGGATGTCCCAGACGACCGCGGGGATCTCGGCGTAATAGGCGTAGCCGGCGAACTCGGACATCAACGAGATGCCCGGCCCCGACGTCGAGGTCATCGCGCGCGCTCCCGCCCACGACGCGCCGATCACCATGCCGATCGCCGAGATCTCGTCCTCCGCCTGCACCACCGCGAACGTGGCCTTGCCGGTCTCGGGATCCATGCGATAGCGCTCGAGGAAGCCGATCAGCGATTCGACGAGGCTCGTGGACGGCGTGATCGGGTACCAGGTCACGGCGGTCACGCCGCCGAACATGGCGCCCAACGCGGCGGCCGTGTTGCCGTCGATCAGGATCTTGCCTGCCGTCTTGTTCATCCGCTCGAGCCGGAACGGGTCGCGCTTCTCGAGGTTCGCTTTCGCCCATTCGACCCCGGCGTGAACGGCTTGCCGGTTGAGCGCGAGCGCCTTCGGCTTGCGGCCTAGCTGGGCGTCGAGGGCACGGTCGATCTCGGCCTCGTCGACACCGAGCAGATGTCCGAGCACGCCCACGTAGATCATGTTGATGACCAGCCGGCGCAGCTTGACGTCGGTCGTGATCGCGTCGATCAGCTTCTTCATCGGCACCGAGTAGACGATGCGATCCGCCGGCATGCTGGGGAGCGAGATCTGGTCGTTCACCACGATCATGCGCCCGGGTCCGGCGGCGGCGGCGTCCTGCGCCGCGGTCTCGGGGTTCATGATGACCGTGATGTCGTTGTCGGCGCGGCGCGCGACGTAGCCGTCGCGGTTCACGCGGATCGTGAACCAGGTCGGCAATCCCGCGATGTTCGAGGGGAACAGGTTCTTGCCGCTGACCGGGATGCCCATCTGGAAGATGGCGCGCAGCAGCACCGTGTTCGCGGTCTGGCTGCCGGAGCCGTTGACCGTGGCCACGTTGATGTTGAAGTCGTTGACGACGGGATTCACGGAACCTCTCTCGACGGCGCGGCGCGCCGATCGCGACGACGGGTGCAAAGGAACGGTACGGCCCGTGCCGAGGAGGGTCAAGGCTCGCCGGCGCGAGCCGGCGCAAGCGGCGCGGTCGCACGCCGCTCGGCGATCGCGCCGCGGACGAGCCAGGAGCCGCGAACGATCCGCGACCGCGCGGGCGGCGGAACCCGCACGCGGAGCGGGGGATGAAACGCCCGGACGATGGCGCTAGATTCGCTCCCTCACGCCGCACCCTTTCCAGGAGATCGCGTATGCCGCCCCGCGCGTCGTGTCCCGCCCGTTGGCTCGCATTGACGTGCCTCGCCGCCGCCGGGCTCTCGAGCGGCTGCGGCACCACCACCACGGGCCCGAGCTTCCGGCCCAGCGTGGCCTCGCACACCTGGCAGGACCTCCACCTCACGACGAGCTTCGCTCAAGCCAACGCGCTCGCGCGCTTCAACGGAGAGCTGTATGCGGCCGGCGAGTTCTTCGACGCCGCCGGCTGGCCGCGGTCGTCGTTCGTCGCCTGGAACAACGCCCTCTGGCGCCTCGCGGGCGCTCAACCCAACGGCGAGGTGTACGCGCTCGTGGAGTTCGGGGGACGGCTGTACGCCGGAGGCTCGTTCACGCAAGCGAGCTACGATACGCTGAACCACATCGGCGCGTGGGATGGCGCCGCGTGGCACGCCGTGTCGGGCGGCGCGGACTGGGACGTCACGGCGCTCGCGCCGTACGCCGGCGATCTGGTCGCGGCGGGCGCGTTTCTGCACGCCGGCGGTACTCCCGCCGCACACATCGCCCGTTGGAACGGCGGCGCGTGGCAGGCGCTGGGGCCGGGGCTCGACGACGCGGTGATGGCGGTCACCGAGTATCGCGGCGCGTTGATCGCGGGCGGCTTCTTCCAGCACGCCGGCGGCGCTCCGATGCGATACGTCGCCGCCTGGAACGGCACGTCGTGGAGTCCACTCGGAGGCGCGTCCGACTTGAACGGCGTCGTGCGCGCGCTGTTCGTCCACCACGACACCTTGTTCGTGGGCGGGCACTTCACGCTCGCGGGAGGCGTGCCCGCGATGCACGTGGCGTGCTGGACGGGCGCGGCGTGGGATTCCGTCGGAGCCGGGCTCGGCCGGTTCGACGACGAGCCGGTGCTGAGCTTCGCCGCGTTCAACGACCACCTCGTCGCCGGCGGCAAGTTTCTCGGCGGCGTCGCGGAGTGGAAGGCCGGCGTGTGGACCCCGATGGGTTTCTTGAGCGGTGAGACCGACGCGCTGGCCGTGTCCGGTGGGCGCCTATATGCGGGCGGCGGATTCCATCCGGGGCCCGGCCTGCCTCAGAACGGCGTCGCCGGTTGGGTGGAGTGACGCGCACGGCGCCTCCTCGTCACGCTGCTCCCCGCTGCGCTTGACCCGACGTCGCCGCCGCCCGTAGCGTCCTGCGCCGACATGAACTCCCCCGCGAGCGAGCAGCGCCCGCCGCAGCCGGTGCTGGATGCGGCACGGTCGTGGCTCGGGCCCATGCGCGACGTTCTCGGCAGCGAGTTTCTCGCGGCGTTCCTCACCGGCAGCGTGTTGACGCCCGGGTTCGATCCCAAGCACTCGAGGATCAACATCGTCGTCGTCGCGCGCGCGCTCGAACCCGAGACGTTGGACCGGCTGCGGCGGGCGCTGCCCGTCCCGCGCAAGGCGCCCCACTTCGACCCGCTGTGGCTCACGCAGCGGCAGATCGAGACCTCGCTCGATTCGTTCCCCATCGAGTGGGTCGAGATGCGCGAGCGGCGCCTCGTTCTGGAAGGGCCGGACGTGTTCGCGAACCTCGAGGTGCCGAACACCTACTTGCGGCTGCAATGTGAGCACGAGCTACGCGCGAAGCACTTGAGGCTGCGCCAGGCGTACGTGTCGTCCGGCCGCCGGCCGCGGTTGCTCGAGGACGTGCTGCGAGCCTCCGCCTCCAGCTTCGCGACGTTGTTCCGCACGCTGCTCAGGCTGCGTGGCGATGCCGTGCCGGAAGCGACCGCCCAGGTGATCGAGCGCATCGCCGACCTCTATCGCCTCGACGCCGAGGGCCTGCTCGGCGCCGATCGGGTGCGCTATCCGGCGCGCCGCTACACCGCGGACGAAATCGTCGCGATCTACCGCAAGTTTCTCTCCGAGCTCGACCGTCTCGTGATCGCCATCGACAGCCTGCGCGTGCCATGAGCGATCGGAGCGCACGCGCGCTCCGGCTGGCCGGGATCCTCGGGCTCGCTTGGCTCGCGTCGAGCGCCCCGACCGGCGCGGCCAACGCGCATTCCACGGCGGCACGGAGCGTCGCGGGGTTCGACGCGCGCGTCGCACGGACGGCCGCCGACACGACGGAGGCCCCGCCGTCCGAGGTCTCGATCCCCGCATATTCCGGCTACGTCAACGACGTGGCCGGGATCATGGACGAGCCGTCGCGGGCGAAGCTGGAATCGCTCCTCGATCAACTGCAGCGGAAGACCGGGGCCCAGTTCGCCGTGCTCACGGTGAAGACCACGGCGCCGTTGACGCCGTCGGAATACAAGGTCCAGGTGTTCCAGCGCTGGAAGATCGGCGAGCGCGGCAAGGACAACGGTCTGCTCATGCTCGTGGCGCTCGCCGAACGCGAGGTGCGCTTCGAGACCGGTTACGGACTCGAGGGCACGCTCCCCGACGGCCTCCAGTCGCGCATCGTCCGCCGCGAGATCGCGCCGCGGTTCCGCGCCGGGGACTACTCGGGCGGCATCACCCAGGGCGCGCTCGCATGCGCGGCGCGCATCGCCGCGGAGCAGGGCGTGACGCTCGAGTGGGACGGCAGCGAGCTGCGTTACGACGAGGGTCCGAGCCCGTCTCTTGGTGGGATCTCGCCGCTCGTCTTCGCGCTGATCGTGTTCATGGTGCTCGCGGTCGTTCTGTCGCGCCTGGCTCGCGGTGCCGGCGGGCCCCGCGGCCGTAGCGGGTGGGGCGGCGGCTGGGGCGCCTTCGGCGGCGGCTGGGGAGGCGGTGGGTGGGGTGGAGGCGGGGGCGGTGGATGGGGTGGTGGTGGTGGAGGTGGGTTCGGCGGCTTCGGTGGGGGTGCGAGCGGCGGGGGTGGCGGAGGCGGTAGCTGGTAGATTCACACGACGCGCGCGTCGGCGCGCGACACGAAAGGAGCCATCGAATGAAGCGCGCCGGACTGCTGATCGGCCTGGTGCTGGTGGCGGTGATCGTCTTGGGGGTGGGCGGTTGTCTGGTGGGCAACTACAACCGGTTGGTGTCGACCAAGGAAGCCGTCGATCAGCGATGGGCGCAGGTGGACAACCAGCTCCAACGCCGCAACGATCTGATCGGTAGCCTGGTCGAGACCGTGAAGGGCACGGCGATCCAGGAGCAGGAAGTGTTTGGGAAGATCGCCGATGCGCGCGCACAGCTCGCCGGCGCGCACACCCCCGACGAGAAGATCGCCGCCGGCCAGCAGATGGACGGCGCGCTCGCGCGGCTGCTCGTCGTCGTCGAGAACTACCCGCAGCTCAAGAGCAACGAGGCGTTTCTCCAGTTGATGGACGAGCTCGCCGGCACCGAGAACCGACTCGCCACCGAGCGCATGCGCTACAACCAGGAAGTCCAGGGCTACAACGTGCTCGTGAAGCGCTTCCCCACGAACCTGTTCGCCACGGCGTTCCACTTCATGCCGGCGACGTACTACCAGATTCCCGAGGCGGCGCGGCAGGCGCCGAGGGTGGACTTCGGAGGTCTGCGGCGGAAGTAGCGGCGGAGGGCGCGTCGCGCGCGCGACGAGGAGCGGCGCCTCAGGCGGCGTCGCGCTCGGACCCGAGCACCGACATCACGCTTGCGGCCAGCGTCTCGGCCACGAACGGGTCGTACACGGCCTTGGTGCACGCGCGCTCGAGCGCCGGCTCGACGCCGACGCCGCGCGCGCGAGACGCGCGATAGGCGTCGGCCGCGGCCACCAACAATGCGACTCGGTCCGTGTCGGGAACGGGTGTCGCCAGCGCGGCGTCGATGAGCGAGCGTGCGCCGCGCACCAGCCCGCTCGCATCACAGGCGCACAACGTGTCCAGCTCGCGGCGACCGTCCTCGGTGCGCG
>JACXTT010010517.1_pt1 | contig 12461 bp, 10 predicted proteins | sample 9270951 | NCBI WGS metagenome assembly JACXTT01 (sample SAMN15532306, study PRJNA645909) | rock metagenome | isolation source: weathered quartz diorite | place: Puerto Rico | collected 2017-06-21 | reverse complement strand
CGGCCAGCAGCGTGGCGGCCCGCGCGGCGAGGGCGCGGCCGCGCAGCCCGTGGTAGATCGCGACCGGCTCGCGCACCTGCATGCCGATCGAGAACACCGGGTTGAGCGAGCTCATCGGGTCCTGCAGGATCATCGCGATCCGCTTCCCGCGGATCTTCTGCATCTCGGGCTCGCTCTTGGCCAGCAGATCCTCGCCGTCGAGCCGAACGTGTCCACCCAGGCTCCGCGCGGCCGGCCGCGGCACCAGCCGCACCAGCGAGAGACACGTCATGCTCTTGCCCGAGCCGGATTCGCCGACGAGGCCGAGCGTCTCGCCCTCGCCGACCGTGAAGGACACGCCGTCGACCGCCTTCACGGTGCCCCAGCGGGTGACCAGGTGGGTGCGAAGGTCTAGAACCTCGACGACGGGCGGCGCCACGGAGTGGCCGGGGCTCAGAGCTGACGCAGCTTGGGGTCGAAGGTGTCGCGCAGCCAGTCCCCGAGCAGGTTGAAGGCCAGCACCACCAGCAGGATGGCGAGCCCGGGGAACAGCGAGACCCACCACGCGCTGGTCACGAAGTCGCGCCCCTCCGCGATCATCGAGCCCCAGGCGGGGGTGGGCGGTGGGATGCCGGCGCCGAGGAAGGACAGCGACGCCTCCACGATGATCACGTAGCCGATCTGCAGCGTGACCAGCACCACCAGCGTGTTGAGCGTGTTGGGCAGGAGATGCCGGGTGATGATCCGCCACGCGCCCGCTCCCGCGATGCGCGCCTGGGCCACGAAGTCGAGCTGCATGATCGTGAGCACCTGCCCGCGGATCACGCGGGCGTAGCGGGCCCACAGGATCACCACGATGGCCACCACCACGTTGGTGAAGCTCGGGCCAACCGTCACCGCGAGGATGAGGGCGAGCAGGATCACCGGGAAGGACAGGGTGGCGTCGGTCACCCGCATGAGGGCCGCGTCGACGCGGCCACCGTAGTAGCCGGCGGCGAGCCCGACCGCGGCGCCGACCGCGCTGGCCAGCAGCACCGTGAGCACGCCCGCCGCGAGCGAGACGCGCGAGCCCCACAGGATGCGCGAGAGCAGGTCGCGGCCGAGCCGATCGGTGCCGAGCGGGTGCTTCCAGCTCCCGCGCTCCTCCCACACCGGCGGCTTGAAGCGATCGCGGAGGGTCTGCTCGTTCGGGTCGGCCAGGCTGAGCAGCGGGGTCAGCAGCGCGACCAGCACGAAGAACCCGATGATGCCGAGGGAGAACACCGGCCAGCGGCGCGCCCGCGGCGCCGCCGCGGGGGCCTCCACCTCGGGCGCCGTCAGGGCGGCCGGCTCAGCGGGCATAGCGGATCCGCGGGTCGATGAGCGCGTAGAGGCAGTCCACGCCCAGATTCACCACCGCCACGATCGCGGCGGTGGTGAGCACCACCGCCTGGATCACCGGGAAGTCACGCGAGCTGATGCCCTCGTAGGCCAGGCGCCCGAGCCCGGGCCACGCGAACACGGTCTCGACCACGATCGCGGTGGTGACGAGGATCGCGAAGTAGATCCCCGCGAAGGTGACCACCGGGATCAGCGCGTTCTTGAGCGCGTGGAGCCAGATGACCCGCCGCTCGTCGACGCCCTTCACCCGCGCGAGCTTCACGTACTCGGAATCGAGCACCTCGAGCATGCCGGAGCGGAGCAGTCGCATGAGCCCGGCCACCACGAACCAGCCGAGGGTGAAGCCGGGCAGGATGTAGCTCGAGAAGCCGTCGATGCCGCCGGCGGGCAGCCACTGCAGCCGCCCGGCCACGAACTCGACGAGTAGGATCGCCACCCAGAACGTGGGCAGCGACTGGCCGAGCACGGAGATGATCTGGGCCGCGCGGTCGAGCCCCGTCCCCTTCTTCACCGCGGCCATGACCCCGAGGGGGAACGCCATCGCGAGCGACACCCCCATCGCGAAGGTCGCGAGCTTGAGCGAGTTGGGCAGGCGCTCCCGGATCAGCTCGTTGACCGGGCGCCGCGCGCGCAGCGAGACGCCGAAGTCCCCGGTGACCGCGCGCCCCACGAACGAGAGGTACTGCTCCACGTACGGGCGGTCCAGCCCAAGGTAGCGGCGGGCGTTGGCGAAGTCCTCGGGCGAGGCGGACATGGGGAGGATCAGGTACAGCGGGTCGCCGGTGGCGCGGGCCAGCGCGAACACCACCACCGAGATGATGGCGAGCGCCACCAGCGACTGGACGACCCGCGCGACGACGAACCGGAGCAAGCGACCCCGCGCCGGCCTACTTCCCGGACGCGAGCTGATCGAAGAAGAGGTCGTACATCACGCTGCCCACATTCCACTTGCCGAGGCTCTTGGAGGTCGCGTAGGGGGAGTGCAAGTACACGAGCGGCACCCCCGCGTGCTCGTTGCGCAGCCGGGTGAAGATGTTCCGCATCAGCGCGTTGATCTTCTCCTTGTCGGTCTGGCGCATGACCTGCGCGATCATGCCGTCGATCTCCGCGTCGTTGACGGTGTCGTTGGCCTTCGACGGCCCGTAGGCCATCTTCTCGAGCAGCGCGTAGGCGCCGATCCAATCGCGGTTGGCGATGTTGTAGTAGCCGACCGCGCCCGGCGTGCCCCGATCCACCCACGCCTTGCGGAACGCGGGGTAGTCCACCGGGATCAGCCGGGTCTTGATCCCGAGCTTCTCCCAGTAGCCGGCCACCGCCTCCGCCATCGTCTTGCCCTCGGGCAGCCCGGGAAGCTGGAACGCGTAGACGTCAAGGTTGAACCCGCCCCCGACGCCCGCCTCGGTCAAGAGCTTCTTGGCCCGCGCCGGGTCGTACGGGTACGCCATTTCGGGCGTGACCTTGAAGCCCACGTCCTTGAACGACCACGAGAGCCCGAGTGGCACCGCGGCCGGGTCGGCCTTGCCGCCGAAGATGGACTGCGCGATCTCCGCGCGGTCCAGCGCCAGGTTCAGGGCCTCGCGCACGCGCTTGTCCTTGGTGGGACCCACGCGGCCGTCGGGCCCCAGGATCCACCACATGGTCAGGATCGCCTCCTCGCGGCGGAAGTGGATCGGGAAGCCCTCGCGCTCCAGCTCGGGAACCCGCTCGCGGCTCACGTCGGCCACGTCGACCTCGCCGCGGCGCAGGAGCGCGATGCGCGTCGTCTCCTCGGGCACCAGGCGGAACAGGATGGCCTTGTACTTCGGGGTCCCGATGCGCCAGTGGCTGTCCACCGCGGCGAGCTTGATGTGGGAGCCGGTCACCTGCTCCACGAACTTGTAGGGGCCGCTGCCCACCGGCTTCCGGGCGAAGACGTCGTCGCCGACCGCCTCGATGTACTTCTTGGGCAGGATCATTCCCTCGGTTGAGAGCGAGCGTGACAGGTAGGTCGGGATGATGAGGGTCGGCTCCTTGGTCACGACCACCACCCGATCGGGGGCCGGCGTCTCGATATCCTGGATCAACGTACGCAGCGGTCCCGCGTAGCCGGTGGTGGAGCGCTTGCCGAGGGCCCGCTGCAGGCTGAACTTCACGTCCTCCGAGGTGAGCTCGTCGCCGTTGTGGAACTTGACGCCCCGGCGGAGGTGGAAGGTCCAGCGCTTGTAGTCGGGCGAGTTCTCCCAGCGGGTAGCGATGCCGCCGTCGCGGGAGGGCTGCCCATCCGGCGTGGTGCCCACCAGGTAGTCGAACATCAGCGAGAGGTAGTACTTGACGATGTGGCCGCCCAGCGTGGGGTCGAGCACCTCGGTGGAGAAGCTCGAGAACGCCACCGTGAGCTCGCTCTTGGGCTGGGCCCAGCCCGGGCCCGCGAGCGGCGCGCCGAACGCCGCTCCCAGCACGATCGGGATCAGCAGGTACACTCGCGCCATCGCGCTCGCACGCTTCATTGATCGCTCCTCAGTTGGGGAACCGCCGGATCGGGCGGCGCGGGGCGAAATCGGCAGGGAGACCCGCGCGCGCCGCTCAGACCTTAGCCCGAGTGGACCCCGGACGGCAAGCCTTTCGGAGCAGCGCTCAGTCGCTGGACTTGCGGAGGTCGAGAACCGGCGGGAGCTGCGGAGCCTGGCGGGAAAGCTCGAGGCGCGTGATGCGCGACATGTTGCGCACGGTATCGCGGATCTGCTCGGCGGCCCGGATCGCGCGCTCCACGTAGGCGGCGCCGTCCTCGGCGACCTGGCCGCGCGCGACCATGAGCTGGAGGCTCGCAATGATGACGGTCAGCGGGTTGTTGATCTCGTGGGCGGCAGCGAGCGAGAGCTGGGCCACCGACCGGAGCGCCTCCGCCTCCCCCGCCCGCGCGTCCGATCGCTTGATGTCGGTGATGTCGTGAGCGTGGCCGAGGACGTAGGCCATGCGGCCGGGCTCCTGGCAGCGCACGTTGCTGTAGCTCCAGATGCGCTCCTCGCCCTCGCGGGTCATCACCACCATGAGCCCCTCGTCGGCGGGCGCGTGGCTGATCCGGTCGAGGTACTGGGGGAACAGGTGGCGCACCGTGGGCGCGAGGAAGTCGCCGAGGTTCTTCCCCACCAGCTCCTCGGCGGTGTAGCCGAGGCGGGCCGCGCCGGCCCGGTTCACCGAAAGCAGCACGCCGTTGAGATCGTGCGTGCAGATCAAGCCCAGGCTCGACTCGACGAGGTTCTGGTAGTGGCGCTCGGACGTTTCCACGCGGTTCACCGGGCCCTCCCTAGGCGGGGCTGAACGCGCGCTTCACCGCACCTAGCAGATCCGCGATGGTGAAGGGCTTGGCCACGACCGGCACCCCGCTCTGGCGGAGGAACTCGTCGTACTCCTCGGCCTCCGCGTAGCCGGTGACGAAGACGAGCCGACCCTGGGCGGCCGGCCAACGCCGCTCGACTTCCTGGTAGAGCCCGCGCCCGTCCATCTTCGGCATCGCGAGATCGCTCACGATGGCCGCGTAGACGTTCTCGGCGAGGAGCCGGAGGGCGTCGGTCCCGTCGACCGCGGTGTCCACGTGCTCCCACTCCTCGCGCAGGATCTCCGCCTCCAGCTCGCGAACGTTCGTTTCGTCCTCGACCACGAGAATGCGTGACTCCGACACGGGTCCGTCCTCCTGTGTGGGCTACGGGTTGGCCGATCGATCGTGAACCGGCGGGGCTGATTCAGTGCAAGAAGTGCACCACGGACCAGGGGCGTCAAATCAGCGGGTTAGGCGGGGCCCCGCTCGGTGGACTACTCGGAAGTGTCACCCCCGCATCAGAGCGGGTCAGTGCCTCAGCTCATCGGCCAGCGCGAGCGCGGGAACCGGATGCCGGTGCGGGCCTGCAGCCGCTCGCCGATCTCCTGCACCTTCGCGTACAGACGCGGCTCGTCCACGAAGGTCTGTCGGTAGGCGCTCACGACCACCCGGCCGTCGATCACCACGGTGTGCACGCTGCGGCCGTCGGCGCTGTAGACGAGGTTGTTGACCGGGTTCCAGAGCGCCTGCCACTCCGGCCGCAGGGTGTCGAAGCACACCAGGTCCGCCTTCTTGCCGACCTCGATCGAGCCCAGCTCGTCGCCCTGCCCGAGCGCCTCCGCGCCGTGGCGCGTGGCCATCTCGAGCGCAGCCTCCGCGGGGACCTGGCGCAGGTCCTGACGCGCGTCCTTGTACTGGATCGCGGCCATGTTCATCGCGCGCACGATGTCGAGGTGGTTCGAGTTGTTGGGCGAGTCGCAGCCGAGCGCGATCTTCACTCCACGCGCCAGCAGCTCGGGCATCCGGCCGTGCTCGGGCACGCCCCGGCCGCTCTTGGCCGCGGTGACCGGGCACATCGCGACCGCGGTGCGGGTGCGCGCGATGCAGTCGACCTCGGCGTCGTCGAGGCCCAGGCAGTGCGCGAGCAGCACGTTGGGGCCGACCACCCCGATCGACTCGAGGTACGCGGTCGGGCTGTGGCCGTGCCGCGCGAGGGAATCCTGGCGCGCCTTCGCTCCACTGTTGTGGTGCAGGGTGAGCCCGGTGTGGTGCTCGTCGACCATCCGCTTGAGCGCCTGCAGGAGCTCGGCGCTGCACGTCTCGGGTGAGAACGGCATGGCCCACGCCCGGATGCGCCCGCCGAGGCGGCCGTTCCACTTGGCCAGGAAGGACGCGGTGCGCGCGATCGCTTCGCCGGCCGGGAAGCGCGGCAGCGCCCACGGCGCCTCCTGGTCGGTCACCCCCTCGCCCAGGATCACGCGGATGCCCGAGTCCTCGTAGGCCTGCAGGCACGCGTCGGGGAACTTGGTGCTGCCCGGATCCAGGAAGCACACCGTTCCGTTGCGGATCAGCTCCACCAGGCCGAGCAACGTAGTGTGGTACTCCTCCTCCTCGGTCATCGCCGACTGCAGGTTGAAGACGTGCACCAGCGGGCTCGCCTGCTCGTCGGGGAAGATGCCGCGCACCGGGTGCGCGTAGCTGATGTGCATGTGCCCGTTGAAGAAGCCGGGCGTGACCACGAGGTGGCGCCCGTCGATCACGCGATCCGCGCGGGCGTCCGCGAGCTCGACCGCCTTCCCGACGCGGCTGATCCGGCCGTTCTCCACGAGGACGGCCCCGTCCTGGATGATGCGGCGCTCGGAGTCGACGGTGAGCACGTAGCGCGCGTGATCGATCTTGAGACTCGGCGTAGCCATGGGCGGGCGCCTCCCTGAGCGAACGGGTTGGGGAACGCCCGGAGTGTACGCTCGCGATCCGATCCTTGTCCATCGCGGGCGGGGCGATGCTACCGTACCGGAAGGAGTTACGGGATCAGGTACGCCGATCCGGTAAGCCTTACGCCGTCGTCCGCTCGCGCGTCGCGAATCACCGACTCCGGCGCCGATCGCGCGCCTTGCACGGGAAATGCTTCGGTCCGTGAGCAAGGAGGGGCGCGTCATGCTCACACCAGCTCGAAAGATCAAGGGCCTCTCGATCGCGGCCACCGATGGCCAGATCGGGACGGTCAAGGACCTCTATTTCGACGACCTGTCGTGGACCGTCCGCTACCTGGTCGTCGACAGTGGCAAGTGGCTGCCCGGACGGAAGGTGCTGATCTCGCCGATGTCGGTCACCTCGCCGGACCTGAGCGTCGAGGTCCCGGTGAAGCTCACGCGCGAGCAGGTGAAGCAGAGCCCGCCCATCGAGGCCGACAAGCCGGTGGACCGCCAGCAGGAGGAGGCGCTCGCGCGCTACTACAACTACACCTACTACTGGGACGGCCCGTATCGCTGGGGGCTGCTCGCGTACCCGGGTCTACCTCCGGTGCCTCCGGCGGGCATCGCGGCGGAGCCGGCGGCCGCGGAGCTGGCCGCGCGCAGCGTGGGCGACTCCTCGCTGCGCAGCGCGCGCGACGTCACCGGCTACAACATCGCGGCCCTCGACGGTGACCTCGGGCACGTCGACGATTTCCTGGTGGACTCGCGGGCGTGGGCGATCCGCTACCTGATCGTCGACACCGCCAACTGGTGGCCGGGCAAGAAGGTGGTGGTCTCGCCCGAATGGATCAAGACCGTGAGCTGGTCGGACTCGCGCGTCTACGTCGATCTGCGCCGCGACGAGATCAAGTCGGCGCCCGAGTACGACCCGTCCCGCACCTTCGAGCGGGACTACGAGAGCCGGCTGTTCGAGCACCACGGCCGGCGGAAGTACTGGGAGTGGGAGGATCGCTGAGCCGGGCGCCTTTTACCGGGAAGAAAGTACTGAAGGGTCACGAACGCTGACACGCCGAGGGGGGGTGAATCGACTGAAAGATCAATCGATTCGCCGCGCACGCGGGCTCGGCGCCCGTGGCACATGGCTTGCTCCCACAGCCGGAAGATCTTCGGTCATGGATCAGGTCGCCAACGCCACCACCTCTCCCCACGTCGTGCAGTTCTACGACGACGACAGCGCCTTGCTCGACTCGCTGGCCGAGTTCGTCCGCGTGGGCTTGGCGGCCGGCGACGCGGTGGTCATCGTCGCCACCGCGCCCCATCGCGACCTCCTCGCCGAGCGACTGCGCGACGCCGGCTGTGACCTCGACGGCGCGCGCGCGGCCAGCCGCTACACCGCGGTGGGAGCGACCGAGACGCTCGGGCGCTTCATGGTGGACGGCCTGCCCGATGCGGCACGCTTCCGCGAAACGGTGGGCGCGCTCGTGTCCCGCGCGGGCCAGGGCGGGCGCGCGCGCGTGTTCGGCGAGATGGTGGGCCTGCTCCTCGCGGAGGGCCACGTCGACGCGACCATCCGGCTCGAGCAGCTCTGGAGAGCGCTGCAGGCCGAGCGGGGGTTCGAGCTGTTCTGCGCGTATCCGATCGCGCGGCTCGGCGCCCGCGAGCTGCAGAAGCCCGTCGAGACGGTCTGCGCGGAGCACTCGCGGGTGATCCCGGCGGAGAGCTACCCGGCGCGGGGCTCCGACAGCGAGCGGCTGCGCGCCATCGTGCGGCTGCAGCAGCAGGCCGCCACGCTCGAAACCCAGGTGGCGGAGCGCTCCGCGACCGAGATGGCCCTGCGCGAGGTGAAGAGGGAGCTCGAGGCGCAGCTCACGGATCTCGGGCGGCTGCACGAGGTGAGCGTGCGCCTCGCCGGCTTCCTCGACGTCGAGCAGCTCCTCCACGAGGTCCTGAAGGGCGCGCTCGCGGTGCAGGGCTCGAGGCTCGGGCTGCTCTCGCTCTGCGATCCCAAGGAAGGCACCGTCACCGTCGGCGCGTACGCCGGCTTCGACGAGAGCTTCCTCAAGGACATGGCACGGGTGGCGCCGGGAGGTGGGGCCTGCGGGACCGCCTTCGCGGAGCGCCGGCGCGTAGTGATCGAGGACGTGGAGCGGGACCCGCTCTTCGCGGACCATCGGGCGGCGGCGCGCCGCGCGGGCTTCCGGGCCTGCCACAGCACGCCCCTCTTCACCCGAACCGGCGACATCATCGGCGTGCTGTCCCTCCACTTCACCGAGCCCCACCGCCCCTCGGAGCCCGAGCTGCGCCTGATGGATCTCTACGCGCGCATCGCGGCCGATTCCATCGAGAACGCGCGGCTACACCGGCGCCTGCAGCGGGACCTGGAGGAGCGGCGGCAGCTCCTGGTCCGCGAGCACGCCGCGCGGGCCGAGGCGGAGGCGGCGAACCGGATGAAGGACGAGTTCCTGGCCACCGTCTCCCACGAGCTCCGGACCCCGCTCAACGCGATCCTCGGCTGGTCGCACATCCTCCGGAGCGCGAAGGCCGACGAGGACATCCTGGCTCGGGGGGCGGACGTGATCGAGCGCAACGCGCAGATCCAGGCGCGGCTGATCGAGGACATCCTCGACGCCTCGCGGGTCATCGCGGGGAGTCTCCGCCTCGAGCGCGCTCCGGTGGACCTGGCTCAGGTGATCGGGGCCGCGGTGGAATCGGTCCGGCTCACCACGCGCAGCAAGACGATCGAGCTGACGGTGAGCCTCGACCCGGACGCCCGCGAGGCGGTGGGGGACGCGGTGCGCCTGCAGCAGATGGTGTGGAACCTCCTCGTGAACGCCATCAAGTTCACCCAGCCGGGCGGGCGCGTGGACGTCCGCCTCGCGCGCGTGGAGGGCGACGCCGAGATCACGGTGACCGACAACGGCGAGGGCATCCCCCCCGACTTCCTCCCGTTCGTCTTCGATCGCTTCCGCCAGGCCGACTCCACGATCACCCGCCGTCACGGCGGTCTCGGGCTGGGGCTCGCAATGGTCCGGCACCTGGCCAAGATGCACGGCGGCAGCGTGCGCGCCGACAGCCCGGGCGAGGGCTACGGCTCGACCTTCGTGATTCGCCTGCCTCGGCACGACGGTGCGGGCGGGCTCGAGATCCCCCGTGCCGAGGCGGCGAGCCACGCCGGGCCGGTCCTGCGCGGCGTGCAGGTCCTGGTCGTGGACGACGACCGCGACGCGCTCGACATGCTGGCGGTGGTGCTGAGCGAGGCCGGCGCGCTCGTGCGGACCGCCCAGTCGGTGGCGGAGGCCCTGGCCCTACTCCGGTGGAGCCGTCCCGACGTGCTCATCTCGGACCTCGCGATCCCCGACGAGGACGGCTACTCGCTGATCCGCGCGGTGCGGGCGATCGAGCGCGAGAGCGGGCACGAGACGCCCGCGGTGGCGCTGAGCGCCTACGTGCGCGTGCAGGACCGCGCCCGCGCCGTCGCGGCCGGCTTCAACATGTTCGTGGAGAAGCCGGTGGATCCCGCGGAGCTCGTCTCGGTCATCGCGGGCGTGAGCGAGACGCGCGACATGAAGTTCGCGCGGGCCATGCGCGAGCGGCCGGACACGCGGTCGGCCTGATCGCCTGACCGCGGCCCTCGCCGCTCGCGCCACTCCGGAGGTCTAGCGCCGCCCCGCCTTCTCCGAGTGGGGCTCGGTCATCTGCCGGCCCGCCTGCTCGAGCCGCGCCGAATCCCACTCCTGGCCGACGCGCGGGAAGATGTCCCCCTCCTCGTGCTCGATGTGCTTCTCGAGCGCGGTGTGGATCTGCTTGACCGTGGTGAGCCACCGCTCGTCCTGCGCATCGAGGCGCGCGGTCTTCTCGATGAGGCCTTCGACCTCGGAGACCTCTTCCTCGTGGCCGTCGGAGACCCACTCCGCGAGCGTGGCGTCGGACGGGCCCTCCTTTTCGAGGGGCCCGTAGAGGCACACCTCCTCGATCTCCTCATGCATCTTGAGCTCCGGGTGGAGCTCCTTCCACAGGGCGCCTCGCTTTGCCGGCGAAGCCTCCAGCAGCTTGGCGAACGCCGCCTTGGCCTTTTGGTGCTCTTGCTTGAGGAACTGGATCGCATCCATGGGCAATCCTCCTTGCCGTCGAGGAGGAAGCAAGGCGTGTGCAAGAGGCGGAGAGTCGCGCTCGAATGCGCGAATGCGGGCGGCGGGGGGCGGCGGACGGTAAGGCTTACCCGGAAAATTTCGGCATGACTTCCTTGGCGAACCAGCGCAGCTGCTCGAGCATTATCGCTTTCGGCGTGCCCATGCTGATGCTCACGTTGACGTGCTCGAGGCCCGGGAAGCGCGACTCGAGGTCCTTCAGGTACGCGACCAGCTCCTCGGGCGTCCCCGCGAACCAGGCGCCGGTCTTCGTGTAGTGCTCGACGTTCGGCACCCCGGCCGCGCCCCAGCCGCCCCGGCGCGCGGCCGCTTCCACCTGGCTCGGCGTGATGCCGGGCACGAAGCCGAGCGGGGCGAACATCTTCACGTGCTCCTCGTAGTACGGGGTGATCTCGCGGATCGCCTTCTCGCGAGTCTCGGCCAGGTGGATGAAGATGCCCAGGCAGAGGTCCTCGCCCGGCTTCAGGTCGAGCCCGGCGCGGGCCGCGGCCTCGCGGTAGCCGTGCACCGGCCCCTCGGCCATGGTGGCCGCGCCGCCGCCGATCACGCCCTTGATGCGGTGGCGCACCATGAAGTCGAGCGCGCGCGGCTTGGCGCTCACGATGGGCTGCCAGCACTCCACCGGCTGGTGGATCGGCCGTGGCACCAGGGTGATTTCCTTGAGCTCGTAGCCGCGATACGGCACCGCGGGCGGCAGCGTGTAGTGCGTGCCGTGATGCGAGAAGGACTCCTGCGTGAAGGCCTTCATGATGATCTCGACCTGCTCCTCGAACAGCTCGCGGTTGGCCTCCTGGTCGAGGATCGGCGCGCCGAAGGTCTCGACTTCTCGACTGTGATAGCCACGCCCCACGCCGAAGATCGTGCGGCCGCGCGTGAGGATATCGGCGGTCGCGAAGTCCTCGGCCAGGCGCAGCGGGTGCCACATCGGCGCGATGTTGAAGCCGCAGCCGATCTTGATGCGCGGGGTCATGTGGGCCAGGTGCACCGCGGTCATCAGGATGTTGGGCAGGCACTCGTAGCCCTCGTGCTGGAAGTGGTGCTCGGCCAGCCAGATCGCGTGGTACCCGCACTCGTCCATTAGGCGGGCCACCGATTCGGTCTTCTCGAACACGGTGGCGAGGTGCTCGTTGCCGTATCGGCGCTCGTTGGCCGGCGTGGCCATCTGGCCCATGTCGGGCAGGTCCACGTGACCGGCGTAGACGGTGGCGAACTTGCTGATCATGACGGGTCCTTTCTCGACGCGGGCGCGTCCGGCCGGTGGCCGAGCAGCGCGGAGATGGTGCGCGCGGTGGCCTTCACCTCGGCGGCGAGCGCCCTGAGCCGCGGGCGCACCCGCTCGGTGGGTCCGCCGATCGCGCAGGCGCCGGCCACGCGGCCGTCGCGGTCGAAGATCGGCGCAGCCACGCCGGCCGCACCCACCGCCAGCTCGTCGAAGTTCAGGCACACCCCGGTCTGCCGGACCTCCTCGAGCGAGGCGCGCAGCGCGGGCAGGCTGGTCACCGTCCGCTCGGTGTAGCGCCGGAGCGGCAGCGCGCGCAGGATTCGCTCGCGCTGCGCCCCGGGCAGGAACGCGAGGATCACCTTGCCGCTGGAGGTCGCGTGGAGCGCGCGCCGATCGCCGACGCCGGCGGCGTAGCGGATCACCTGCTCGCTCTCGACCTTGTCGACGAAGACGACCGCGGTGCCGTCGGCCGCGAGTCTGCCCAGGAACACCGTCTCCCCGGTGCGCTGCATGAGCGCCCG
>JACXTT010010516.1_pt1 | contig 12461 bp, 9 predicted proteins | sample 9270951 | NCBI WGS metagenome assembly JACXTT01 (sample SAMN15532306, study PRJNA645909) | rock metagenome | isolation source: weathered quartz diorite | place: Puerto Rico | collected 2017-06-21 | reverse complement strand
GTTCGCCTTGTCCGAGGGAAACGCGACCAGCTCGCGAACGTCGGTGCGGAGTCCCAGCCGCTCGTTCAGCGGATAGCTCAGGCCGCCCCCGAAGTTGATCGCGAATGCCGTCTGCGACTTGCTCACCTGGGGAAGCCGGTCTGCGTCCGTGCTGGACAGGAACGTGACCGCTCCCGCGCCTGCCGCAAGGTACGGGCTCCAGTTGGAGACCGGGAAGTTCGCGCGAAGACTCGCTTGGTACGCCAGGATGTCTGGCGTCTTGCGGTCCTGCTTGACGCCCGATCCGATATCGACGCTCCGCTTCACGGGAATCAACCACGTGAATTCACCCTCCGCGGCGAGCCGCGAAGCGAATTGGTAGCTCACGGCAGCCACGACGGGAACGTTGATGAAGTGGTCGGGCAGCGCCGTGTCGTTCTTGTTCAATGCCTGGATCCCACCGAGCAGCGAGACTTCGGTGCGGGGCCCGAAGCCGTACTGCTCCGGCTCCGCCGCAGAGGCCGCGCCCGAGGCGATCAGCCCGATGGCGGCAACGAGTGCAAAGGTGATGTTCCACCTGCTGAAGAGCAGGCTGGGGAGAAGCGATCTACGGACTCTCATCGTATTCCTCCGTGATTCTGCGCGCTGCGAACGTCGGTGCGCGGAGTGCGCTTGGCGTCTCAGCTTGTCTGTCGACCGAGTAACTCAAGGGACGTGCCAAGGGTGAAATCGCTGAGCGCAAAGCTCTGAAACCTTGCAATGTCTGAAGTTGTCGTCGGCAAATCGCTGCGGACCAGACGAAGTGCGGGTTGCGGTTCCTGCTGCGGGATCGACAAGCTGTCGATTTCGCCGCGACACCCGGCGAATCGGATCGGCCTGAGGCCGGTCTAGCTTACGTCGTACTTTTCGATGCGGGAGTAGATCTGGGCACGCGTCAGCCCGAGGAGGCGGGCGGCTTTCGACTTGTTCCCCTTCGCCTGCCCCAGAGCCTTCACGAGCAGGTCCTTTTCCACCGAGGCGAGATCCAGCCCGTTCTTGGGTAGCGGCGGGGATGTCGCTACCCCATTCACCGTCTGAGGCAGACCCTGCTCGCCGCGCTCCATCGGTTGCGGAAGGTGCTCGCGCGCGATCAGACCACCGTCGCAGAGGAGAATCGCGCGCTCGATCGCGTTGCGCAGCTCCCGGACGTTTCCGGGCCACGAGTAGGAAAGCAGCCACTCGCGCGCGTCGCGTGAGATTCCCGCGGCGGGACGGCCCATCGTCTTCCCCAGATCCTCGAGGAACGACTCGGCCAGGGGCAGGATGTCCTCGGGGCGGTCGCGCAAGGGCGCGATGTGGATCTGGAACACATTCAATCGATAGAAGAGATCCTCGCGGAAGGTCTGACGAGTGATCGCCGTGGCCAGGTCGCGGTTCGTGGCCGCGACGACACGCACGTCGGCCTTGATCGTCCGCGTCCCGCCCAAGCGCTGGAACTCGCGCTCCTGGAGCACGCGGAGGAACTTGGCCTGCACGATGGGGCTCATCTCGGCGATCTCGTCCAGGAACAAAGTTCCACCTGCTGCCTGCTCGATCCTGCCGACTTTGGTCGCGAACGCCCCCGTGAATGCACCCTTCTCGTGTCCGAACAGCTCCGATTCCAGGAGCTGCTCCGGGAGCGAAGCGCAGTTGATCGCCACGAAGGGCTTCCCAGCGCGCGGCGAGCCCTGATGAATCATGTTGGAGATGACTTCCTTGCCGGTACCGGACTCGCCCGTGATGAGGACGCTGGTTCCGGCGGACGCCACGCGACCGACCGCGCGAAGGGTGTCCTTCCACGAGCGCGAGGCGCCCACGATCCTGCCGCGCCCGCGCGATTCCAGCTCGCGGGCGAGTGTCTCCACGGTTGCCTCGAGGCGCTCCGCCCGCTCACGCGACTCAGCCGCGACCCGGGCTTCCTCGGCGAGGCGCTGATGGGAAAGCATGAGACCGATGCGATCGGCGAGGCGGATGGTGATCTCGGCGTCGTCCAGGTCGTAACGATTTGGCTCGCGGTGGAAGAAGCTGAGCCCGCCGCGAACCTCGCCCGACATCCACACCGGCACCCGTATCCAGGACCGAAGCCCCGAGGAGAGGATCAGCTTTTGGCGCTCGGTATCCGGCTTGACCTCATTGGTGATGTCCTGGATGAGCTCGAAATCCACGCGACGGAGAAGCTCCTCTTTCGTCAGTTTGACTGAATCCGTCGGAGGAGCGATGTCCGCCTTGCCCGCGGACGCCTTGATTTGAATCGTTTCCGCTCGAAGGTCCAGCTCCGTCATGCACACCATGTCGTGCGGCAGGATCGACTGCATGCCGTCGGAGAGCTGCTGGAACACCTCGCGAACGTCCAGAGTCCGGGCGAAGGTCTCGAGAAGGATCTCCATGCGGTCCAGCCGATCGCGGCGGCGCCGCTCCACGTCCCAAATCCGCCAGTGCTCGACCGCCGCGCCGAGGAGCGCCGCGATGGGACGGAGCACCTCCTGGTGCTCCTCGGTGAAGGCGCTCGGCTGATACGAAGCCAGCCAGACGCCTCCACGAAGCGTGTCCGTCGAGCGGAACGGCTCCCACATGGCGGAGCGCACGCCCCCCGCCAGGGCTTTCGCGTCGAATTGATAGGATGGATCGAATTCGATCTGCGCGTCGTTGATCCGGGGATTGGGCCCGGGACGAGGACGCATGCGGGGCGACCAGCAGCTGAGGGGAAGTGGCTCCATGGATTCGGGGCCCTTGCAGGGCACCGTGCTCGCGTGAAGCACCGCGCGATCGCCGTCCACGAGGCGGACGACACCCATGTTGTCGAAGGGAATGAGCTCGCGAACGGCGCCCGCGACCCGGTCGAAGACATCCTGTAACTCCAGGGTCTCGGAGGCGATTTCGGCGATGTCGGAGAGGACGCTCGCAACGGACTGAGCGTCGATCGTTGAGACGGCCAGACCCATGGTTTTTCCTTGGATGCGGTGTCGGGATTCAGGGATCAGGAATTCGAAACGGAATCTAGTTTACCATTTCCAGGGCCTTGCCCCCCACGCTAGGAGATGGCGCAGCGATTCGCGCCGGCTTCTAGCTCCGTGGGGTCCACGCCGGGGAATTCGCCCCGCTCGTTGAGCCGCACGATCTCGAGGTGGTTCGGAGGCGTCTGTGGAATGCGCGACAGCAACGTCTCCACGAACGCGTCCTCCGTCGCGCGCAGCATCTCCACCTCCTTCAGCACGTCGCCAAGACGCCCCCCGCAGGCCTTCCCGTCGAAGGGAATCGGCTCGCTCGCGTGACCGGGAAGGATCCGGATGTCCGGATCGAGCGCGGCGATCCGTCGCAGTGTGGCGTAAAGCAGATGCGCGCGCTTGCGCGCCTGCTCGGCGCTCGCCGCGAGATCGGGCCTCCCGACCGCGCCGGGAAAGAGCGTATCGCCGGTCAGTAGGGCTCGTCCGTCCACCAGGAAGCACGTGCTCTCCAGGGTGTGCCCTGGAGTGTGGAGGGCCTGGATCTCGATCGCTCCGGCCGTGATCGACTCCCCGTCGCGGAGCGCCTGGAAGGGGTAGGTCACCCGGTCTTGCTCGGGCAGGAAGATTTCGGCGCTGCATCGGTCGGCGAGGGTCCGCGATCGCGAGAGATGATCCGCGTGCACGTGCGTATCCAGGACATAACGGATCACAAGGTCACGCTCCTCGGCGATGCGGAGATAGATCGCGGGATCGACCGAGGCGTCCATGACCGCCGCTTCTCCTTCGCTCCCCACGATGTAGGAGAGGCACCCCTTTCCCGTGCGACGCACCTGGATGATCTGTGCCACCGAGCCGGGCAGTTCCACGTAGGCGACATTCCAGGCGAGGCTCCAGGCCTGCATGCCGCCCTTGAGGGACACAGCATCGATGCCGTTCTCCCGCATGGCGCGAACCGCGAGGACGCTCGACTTTCCCTGGGCGCAGACGGCCACGATCGGCTGGCCCGCCGGGACGGAGATCCCACCGATGGAGGACGGATCGCTGGCGCGCATCGCGGTCTGTGCGTCGACCGCGACGCTCCCTGGAATGCTCCATTCCTCGCGCTGCACCGGAGATCTGATGTCCAGCACGGTCACGGGGCGACCGCGCTCCAGCCAGTCGCGAAGCGCGTCCACTTCGAGGTCGATCGTATCCATCCGGTCTCCGGCGGGTTCCTCCGCGTCATCGAGCGGGGCGCGGGTACGCTTCGTATGATATCGACCCTCGCGCCTTTGGAAAAGGCTCGTAAATGGGCTACTGTTGGTCGCTTCTGCGTCCCGACCCATGCGATTCGCCTCGAACGGAGGATGAAGAACTGCGCAGGATTCTCCCCGGCCTCCTGCTCGCGCTGGTCTGCGCGGTGGCGGCGCGCCTGATTCATGGTGCGCTCCTCGCGAAGCTGGGCGCGCTCGTGGGCGAGGTGGTGGTCGCGGTGCTGCTGGGGCTCGTGGTCGGGAATACGATGCCGCTTCCAGCGGCGCTCACCCCGGGGATCCGCTGCTCCTTCCACACGCTCCTGCGCGTCGCCATCGTGCTCCTGGGCGCGCAATTTTCCTTCATGCAGGTCGTCGCGATCGGCGCCAAGTCCGTGGTCATGATCGTCGTCCTGATGACGCTCGCCCTGGCCGTCGCGCACGCGCTGGGGCGGGTCGCGCACGTTCCGAAGCGGCTCGCGACCTTGATCGGAGTCGGGACCGCGGTGTGCGGCAACACGGCGATCACCGCGACCGCGCCGGTGATTCATGCCGAGGACGGGGAGGTCTCCTTCGCCATCGCGACGAACACGCTCTTCGGCACGCTCGCCGTGTTCGTGTACCCCATGCTGGGGCACCTCATCGGCATGTCGAACGCCGCCTTCGGCACCTGGGCAGGCACGGCGGTCAATGACACCTCGCAGGTGGTCGCGACCGGATTCGCCTACGCCGATGCCTCGGGCAAGGTAGCCACGGCGGTGAAGCTGACCCGGAATGCCCTCATGGGCGCGGTGATCGTCGTGATCGGATTGATCTATTCGCGCGGAGCCCACGAGGCTCGAGACCTCGGTCGGGGCGGCCGTCTGGCCCAGTCCATTCCACTCTTCGTGCTCGGATTTCTTGCGGTGGCGCTGCTCAACACGGTGGGCATGATCGGATGGCTGGGGAAGACCCTGCGCCGAGATCTTGCGCACGATCTGGAGGCGACTGCGCGTTTCCTGATCCTCGTCGCGCTCTCGGGCGTGGGGCTCAGCACGCGGATCGGCGCGATGAGGAAGATTGGAGCGACACCGTTTCTGGTAGGTCTTGCGACCGCGGCCACGACCGCGCTCGCGAGCTATCTCCTGATTTTCTGGCTCGGGCCGGCGGGCGGCTGAGGGGCCGGGTCCACCGCCGCCGTCGAATCGACGCCGTCCGTCGTGTCGGTTACGGCAGGACCATGGAGGGTCCGGAACCAGGGCGCGAACCTGTCGTGCATCCGATGGAACGGCTTCATGAGCAGGCTCGCGAACCATAGCACCGCGATCGTCATGACGAGGGTCCACACCCAGTGATGCAGTCGGAAGCGCCGGACCGTAGGCGCCGCGATGATGAGTCCCAGGATCGCGGCGATCAGGATCATCGCGTCGAAGCTGGCCCGCTGCCAGTAGACGTCATCGAGATGGAGCCACATCCCGAACTCGTCGAACGTGAGCCCCAGTCCGATACCGTAGAGGATGGCGGCCCGCGCGAGGCCGCGCTCGTCCGGGTGAAGGAAGAGGAGATAGGCGCCCACCGCGCTCAGGAGAACGATCCCATAGTTCAGGTGATGGACGTGGGTCTGCCCGAGGTGAAGGTAGAAGTCCTGCATTCTCCCGAAGGTCATGAGGAGGGCGGCGCTTCGGGCAAGCGCGAAGGTGATGATGAACCACACGAACACGCGGCGCGCGAGGCGAGTCGCGCCCATGTGCTGTTCTTCCGGTGGGATCTCCTCGGGCAAGGCATCCCGCTCGGTCGGGCTCACGGGGTCATGCTAGCCGATAACTCGATCGAAATCGACGCGACGCACACGGAGCGGGATGGTACCGTTCCACCCATGAGCACGACGGGGCAAGCAGCGCGACTGAGCACGGAGGCCATGTGGTCCGCTTTCCAGAGGGGAGACCGCCGGTACGACGGAAGGTTCGTCACGGCGGTCCGGACCACGGGGATCTTCTGCCGGCCTTCCTGCACGTGCCGGAAGCCCCGGCGCGAGAACGTGCGGTTCTACCTCTCCCCGGCGCACGCGTCCCGGGCAGGCTACCGACCGTGCAAGCGCTGCCGCCCGGAGCTTCGCGGAGGTACCGCCGAAGCGGATCGCGCGATGGCGAACGCGGCAATCGCGTACATGCGCGCGAATCTAGAGAACACGGTGTACGCGAAAGACGTCGCGGCCGCGGTGGCGGTGAGCCCTTCCCATTTCGCCCGGCGCTTCCGCGCCTCGGACGGCCGGACCCCGATGCGGGCGCTGGCGGACCTTCGGGCGGAACGGGCGGAGGTTCTGCTGCGGGCCAGGACCACGCCTGTTCTCGATGCGGGATTCGCCGCGGGCTTCCAAAGCCCCTCTGCATTCGTGAGGGCATTTCGAAGAAGGACCGGCTTGCCGCCCTTTTCGTGGCGGCGATCGTTGAAAGGAGCGCGACGATGAGAAAGCGTAGGGTCGGAACGAACGGCGGAACACGAATCGATGTAGGCACGGTGCGCACACCGTGGGGCACCTTCGCGGTTGGAGCGACAACGCGCGGCATCGTCGCGATCTTCCCCATCGCGGGTGGGCTGACCGCCGGCAAGGCGACACGAGATCCGTGGCTGGAGCGCAGAGTGCGCGCCGGAGCCGAGCTGGTGGTGCACCGGGCGTCGCAAAGCTATCCGCCGTCGCTCACGCGCGCGGTCTCGGCGCTGCGGTCGTATGCGGCCGGCCGATCGTCGACTCGTCTCATCCTCGATCTCGCCGGCACGCCCTTCCAGCGGAAGGTCTGGAACCGCCTCTGCTCCATTCCCTCGGGGAAGACCATATCGTACGGGACGCTCGCGGCATCGGTCGGTCACCCGAAGGCAGCGCGTGCCGTGGGCGCGGCGGTTGGGGCGAACCCCGTGCCGCTTCTCATCCCCTGCCATCGCGTGATCGGAGAGAATGGATCGCTCACGGGCTTCGGGCTCGGGCTTCCGATGAAACGCGCGCTTCTCAAGCACGAGGGTTACACGACGAAGTAGCGGCGGAACTTTCGAGAGGAATCCGCCCGACGTAGCAGAAAGCGCGGGAGCCATGGTACGGTAAGCGGGTCCATGGCTCTCGCGAATCCCCGCGCCTACCTCCAGTCCACATTCCGATCGCTTCAACACCGCAATTTTCGACTCTACTGGACCGGCCAGCTCATTTCGCTGATCGGGACCTGGATGCAGAGCGTCGCGCAGGGCTGGCTGATGCATCGCCTGACCTCTTCGCCCCTCATGCTCGGGCTGCTCGGATTCATGCAGTTCCTCCCGGTGCTTCTCTTGTCCCTGTGGGCCGGCGTGATCGTGGACGCGGCGGACAAGCGCAAGCTTCTGCTCGTCACCCAGGCCGCGTTCCTGATCCAGGCCGTGCTGCTCGCGACCGCCGTCTCCTCCGGGGTCGTTCAGCCCTGGATGGTGCTCGCGCTGGCGTTCGTGTTCGGCACGATCAACGCGGTCGACCTCCCCGCGCGTCAGTCCTTCGTCGTGGAGCTCGCAGGCAAGGAGGACCTCTCCAACGCGATTGCGCTCAATTCCGCCCGTTTCAACCTCGCCCGCATCCTCGGGCCCGCCTTCCCCGGGATCCTCCTCGCGACCGTGGGAGAGGCGGGCTGCTTCTGGCTCAACGCGGTCTCCTACCTTGCGGTCATCGCGAGCCTCTGGCGCATCGATCTTCCGCCGAGGGCCCACGTTCTGTTCGTCGCCCGGCGAGCCGTGCAGACGATGCTCGACGGCCTCCGTTACGTGAGGGGCGTGCCTCCTCTCCGGAACCTCCTCACGCTCCTCGGCATCACCGCGGGGCTTGGATTCCAGTACATGATTCTTCTGCCCGTGTACGCGCGGGAGATTCTGGACTCCGACGCGAAGGGTTACGGGCTGCTGGTATCTGCATTCGGGCTGGGCTCCCTGGCATCGGCGGTGATCACGACCCGCAGGCTGGACCGTTGGGCGCTGAGGCGGAATCTCTTCATTGGATTGATTGCGGGCGCGATCGGCATGGGAGCCTTCGCATGGTCCCGCACACTGCCCCTCAGCCTCGCGATGGGGTTCCTCGCGGGATTCGGCCTCATTCTCTACGTCGCGACGACGAATACCCTCATCCAGATCACGACCGAGGATCAGTACCGCGGACGCGTCATGAGCCTGTACACGCTGATGTTCGTGGGGACGGCGCCGATCGGGGCGCTGGTTGCTGGGAGCATCGCGGAGCATTTCGGGGCGCCGGTCGCGACCTCGGTGAGCGCGCTCGTGCTCCTGGGAGGGGCGCTCTGGGTGGTGCGCCGGCTGCGGGTGCTCGCGGCGCGCGAGGCGGTCACGGCGCCGATGCCGGCGGCTCCGGAGAAGGTTGGCTAGCCGCTTGAGATGGGGTGCTCAGTTGTGAATCTCGGTCCAGCGGCTGATCTTCCAGGTAGTGTCGGTCGGGGAAGCTGAAGCAGGCGTGGTTGGGATGAACTTGAATTCGTTCATCTCGTTGAAGCCTGCGGACAATGTGGTGACTCCGTCGTCTATTTCCACGCGGAACTGCCCCGAAGGGATTTGAATCGTCTCCCAGCCCGGCGGGTCTTTCAAGTCGGTGAAACGGATCAGAGGCGGCAGGAACTGGAGTATCGTTCGGGTGAGAGTATGGCTTACGGCGAGCGCGCTGATATGGCGCGCCTCATCGTCCGAATGGAAGGTGTACATCACCGGGGTGCGGTACGAATTGTCCACGGAAGTCCCGATATAGTCGACGTCGAAGGCTGCTTTGTATGCCGTGCTGTCGCGGAGGGAGTAAGCGAGCGAGAGATTAGAAAGCACGGCGCTGGGCGTGCTCGGCACTGCGTACGACGGAGTTGATCCGGGGATAGGACCTGTGAGGTTGTGCTTGCCGCATCCCGCAACTACGGTGAGCAGAACTACTGCAGCGAGAAGCGCCCTCACGTGATGCCTCCTGGAAGCCGGACCCCCGGAGCCTAGCACGTTCTCGGGTGCTCAGGGAATGGCGTCGGTATGCGGTTTTTCCCGCACATACACCCGCGAGCCGCCCACCATCACCGGCCCCAGGTACCCTGCCAACGACTCGTTCCGGTCCAACGTTCCCACCCACGCCGTGTCCCGGTCCGCGGCATTCCTCGCGCGCGCGGCGTGCGAGAGCCAGATCGCATCGATCTGCCGCGCCGAGGACAAGGAATCCAGCTGATGCGAGACCGGCAGGAAGAGCGCCGTCCTGCCGAGATGCCACGCGACCCAGTCCGGAGCGTCCGAAAGCACCAACCCGCCGCGCGGCCAAGTGCGCGAGTGCGCCGCAACCTTTGCCGTGGTTTCCGCGGATACCGGTGGGAATCGCCGGAGCGCGTCCGTATGCTGATACATGACACGGGCGCCGCGCTCGAGGATCACCACCAGGAGGAGCACGGCCACGCCCCGGTTCCGCGCCAGCCGGTCCAGCGCAGGTGCTGCGGCGGCTCCGACGAGCACAAGGACGACAGGAAGCACCGGAACGAGGAAGCGCGGGCTCCGCTCGAGAGCCGACATCGCGAGGATCTGAATCGCGATCGCGACGAGCAGAGGCAGGTACTTTCGATTCCAGGACCCAAGGGACCAGATGCCCCGGAGCGCGATCCCGACGACCGCAGCGCCGAGCGCGACCGGACCGATCCCATCGAGGAGATCGATCAGGTATCCGGCAATATCCTTCACGTAGCGGAGCGCGAACTCGCCGGGGTTGTGCGAGACGTACTCCAACATTCCAGGGAGCCGGACCCCAAGCGTTCGCGATGAGGAGTAGCCCGGAAACCGCGAGGTGTAGAGAAGCATCGGATTGCCCTGGATCGAGAATCCTCCGTGCGCATGCCGGGAGACAATCAGCCAGGGGATGCAGAGCATCGCGTACGCCACCACGAACACGATCGCGCGCGGCCAGCGCGGCGACCCTCCTCCGGCGCCGCGAGCCGCAATCCAGAGCCACACAGGAACCATGAGAAGCGACTCGCCCCGGAGATACCAGGCGCCAGCCGCTGCAAGCGCGGCGAGCACCGCCGAGAATGTTCCAGCAGATCCCAGAAGCAGGAGCCACACCACGAGCGCCAGCACCGTCGCCGGCGCCTGGCTCATCCCCGGGTTGTAGAAATCGAGCAGAAGCGGGCACGCGAGCGCGCAAGTTGCGGCCCAGAACCCCGCCCGCGGAGAATGAATCTTCGCACCAAGCACATACGTCAACGTCACAAGAAGCGCGTGCCCAAGCGCTCCGATGTACAGGAATCCCGCCGGCAACGCGATCCCGAGCCTGAGCAGGAACGCGCCGAGAAGGGCATACAGCGGCATGCGCCACAGGACGGGAAATGGCGCGTTCGATGAGGCATCCAGGAACAGAGGGTAGGTGTAGAGCGAGTTGAAACCTTCGCCGCGTGCGATCTGTCGCGCTTCCTGCGAGTAGTCCCAGAGATCGCTGGCGGGGGCGACGCCGGGAAGCGCGGCGCGGGCGAAGACGATTCCGGCTGCCAGCGCGAGCACGAACATCAGAGCCGCGCTCCCACCCAATTGCACGCGTTCATTCACCCGCGCAGGATATCGCTACGAACGCATCGAAGAAACCCCGCCGGGGTGGTCCCCCGGCGGGGCTTCACGCTTCGGGTGCGCCGTCAGGCGAGTGCCTAGGGTCGAGAGGCAAGGAACCCCGGGAACGTCGCGTATGGAATGGCCCACGCCGTAGAGTTGTAGTCGTCGTGCGTCTCGTTCTGCAGGCAACGCGAATCGAGCACGTCCACGGCAATGTGGTGCCGGCTGAAATTGCGCACGGTCCATTCCGCCGTGTACGTGCCGTCCCCGGCGGTCACATCCCCGTGCGTGCCGTCGTCGTACATGAGAATGCGGATCCAGTTGTGCGCATCCCCGGACTCATGCTCCGAGATCGGCGCGTGCAGGTAGACGTAGGTCGGGGGAGCGTACCCATGGTCGGTATTCGTCACCGCGGCCTCCACCTTCACCGTCTCTCCCTCGCGGAAGAGCGGAAGCAGGCCGTCGGCGTTCTTCCTGAGCGAGAGCAGCGTCGCGGGATCGGTGATGGTGATGTGGGCCTGTGCACCCGTGAGCGTCACCGAATGAATCGTGACGGTCTGTTTCGAGGGATCGATCATCGCGAACTCGACCGGAGATACCGCGATCAGCCTCCAGCCGAACAGGGAATCGTCGGAGGTGCTGTCCGCGTGGAACCATACCTTCTTGAAGAGCGCGTAGCGGGTCATCTGATCGCGCAGCGGCTTCTTGCCTGGATTCCGGATTCCATCATCGGTCGTATCCACAAGAAAGAATCCATCGAACTTGACGTTCACCTTGACCAACGCCTGACCCGAGTCGGGAGGCGTGAGGAACGAGATCGTTCGGACCGGCGGATGGTGCGGAGGGATCCGCCACCGTCCCCAGCGAACGGGCAGGACCGCGGTGCTGTCGAGCGTGGTTGACTGCGCGCCGGAGGTCACCGCGGTCGCGGTGGTGGCGGTTCCCGGCAGGTCTCCTCCGTCGTCGAAGGCCAGCGCGAACTCCGGGGCGCTGGCGATGAGCGTTTCGATCGCAGTTCGGTCCGGGCTTGCCTGCGGTGCGATCGCCTTGACGGTGCCGTTCGACCCGCATCCCTCCATGGAAAGGATCGAGAGCACGGGGAGCGCTGCAACTACGAAGCAACGACGCATGGTCATGAGCACCCTCCTCGAGATGTCGGTGAATACGCAAGGACGCTGGATTCCCCGGGACGGCGCCGGGGGCGGGTACCCCCCTTTGCACTCCGCGTGCCGCGCGTGGTTCCCGCGGCGGCCGAACGGTAAGGAAATGCGGCTGAAAAGGATGGCGGTGCCGGGGGCGGCGCGGTCGGGTGGGCGGGACAGCGGATAAGCACGTAGGGAGTGTTACTTACGGGCGACGGTGTGGCCAGGCCGTCACGGACTTCGCGTCAACCCCGGCTCCGCGTGCCCCACACTCGCCCGAGCGACCAGAACGCGAGGCTCACGGCGAGTCCCACGTAGATGGGCTCGATTCCGAGGAGGTAGGCACCCCCCGCGCCGGGGCGGAACTTCGTCAGGAGCCACCCAAAGGCAATGACGCCGCTGCCGGCGATGCACCACGCGGCGAAACGCGGCGGTATGCGGAGACGCTCGCTGTAGGAGCTGCCGAGCGCGACGAGCAGCGCGGGGACGCCTACCGACCCTACGTCGTGCCAGAGATCCACGGCGGAGCGAAAGAAGAGGGCCAGCGTGACCGCGAGCGCCGCAGTCACGATGAAGCCGATCTGCGAGTAGAAGTT
>JACXTT010010515.1_pt1 | contig 12462 bp, 11 predicted proteins | sample 9270951 | NCBI WGS metagenome assembly JACXTT01 (sample SAMN15532306, study PRJNA645909) | rock metagenome | isolation source: weathered quartz diorite | place: Puerto Rico | collected 2017-06-21 | reverse complement strand
AAGACGCGAGAATTTACGCGAATTTTGAGCCATGAAAAAGAAAAAACCAGCGGTGATACGCAAGAAATGCACAAAGTGCAACACAGTCCAGACCACATGGCCCAATGTTATGGCATGTGGTCTCTGCGGCGGACCGCTAAGACCCGCTCCTGAAGATGACGACTAGAACCGCGTACTACAATTATCCTAATACATGTCTAGTCGTGCTATTACTTCCTGTTTAGCCTCATTCAGTACGCTTTCCAGGACTTTTTTCGGGTTCCGAATGCTAGCTGATTTGAGATGGAAGATTATTGTCTCATCGTCAAAATGCAAGTGCAGCATTTGACGCACGAGGTCCTTGATGATCTCGGACAATATTCATCCTGCCCGAGCCTCCCTCATTTTTACGCTTCAACCTGTTGTTACCCGCGTCAGCAATCTTGACAACACGTGCCGGGTCCGATAGGCTCGAGATTCTTCCCGCCACAGTTGGGACGGACCAATACTCTCCCACGAGCTGGGGGCGGGACTGACATCGTATCTCGTGGTAGGTTCGTCCGTGGCATCCCTGACAGATGGTCCGATGGTAAAGAGTATCGATGAAGCATCGGCGACCTCTGTTGCAGATAGCGAATAGAGGAACGAAAGAGGTGAAACTGATTGGAATATTCTCAGCCAGCTCTACAGACTATGAAACAAACCGAAGCAAGACTTAGAATAATGGAGGCTGCGAGGCCCTCAACGAAAGTCTGGCATGTGCCAGAGGCGGTCGCCAGCCTCCTCCTATTTACTGCTGAATTCGCAGGATACATGTCGCTTATCATCGTGCGTCAAAGTCAACAATCAAGAAGATGCCTAGCTCCTCGAAAACAGAGCCGCCAAAGAAGTGTCCTGGCTGCGGCCAATCAATCTGGCTGAAATGGAACAACGTGCCCACAAGTCCGTGGCAGAGGTACAACACGCATGTCCAGTCAAATCATTCCGATTTCGAAAAGTGGAGTAGGAGATCTGGATTCACTTATTTTCTGGCGGTGGTTCCGTTCTTCGCGTTCGCATTATCCGCCACCATGGCAACCTCATCATCTGAAGCCAGTTTTCTCGCAATCATGATGTTTCCATCAATGTTCGCGGTCATCTTCATCGTCTGGTTTTATCATCGTCGCCTAAAGAACGGATTTCGCCACGAATGGCAGAACCACATCGGAATTGCGGGTCCAAATCAGGTAGGATCAAACTAGAAAAATTCGTCTGACGAATAGAGAGCCTGTCTGGAAAAAATGGGGTTATCCCGGCTTATTTAGCCGGGTCTGGTTTCTAGTCCGTTTCAGTTTCGTTCTCGTTCAAGTCGTCAACGTGGGTGGTAGAGTTGTCGTCTGAGGTTTCGTTGTCTTCAGGGCTATGACCGTGCTCGTTCTGCTCTTCATGATCTTGGCCCTGATCAGCATGCGTACTCGTGGCATGGGCAGCTGGTGCGGTTGTGGTTGCATGGAGTATCATGACAGTTGGTAGAAGCACTGCTGCAGCGATCAACGCAATGAGGACTATCTTCTTCAGGCTAACTCACCTCCGAACGACCAAGAAACCAGTCTCTGGCGCTACCATTAATTCAACAGTTTTGAACAGCCCGTTCACGAAATAGGACGATAGCCCGAGTTATCCTGGGCACGACCAGTCCATAACCAGATACTTCTGCGATCTACGGTGTAATCCGATTACGGTCTCGTGGAAACATTGTCGCGTCACGAATATTGTCTCTTCCGGTAATCTTCATCGTCAAACGCTCCAATCCAATCGACCAGCCAGCATGAAACGGCGCACCATAACGGAACGCGTCAACATACGACTTGAAATTGTCCGGGTTCAAGCCTTTCGCTTTCAAACGCTCAATCAGCAAACTCGGAATATGGATACGCTGCGTCCCAGACGAGATCTCAAGTCCATTGTAGATCAGGTCGAAGGCTCTGCATGTCTTCCCATCCTGATTCGGCATCGCATAGAACGCTTTCAACTCCATTGGCCAGTCAATCATGAAGAACACCTTGTTCCCGACGAGCCCAGCCAATTTCTTTTCCTGCGTCTTCGAAAAATCCATTCCATAATCGATCTCTTCGCCGCTCTTCTTCAACATCTCAATAGCTTCAGCATATTTGATCCGCTTCAGTGGAAGATCGACCGGCTCCAGCTCCTGTCCAAGCCGTTTCAATTCCTCGCCGCAGTGCTCCCGAACCATTTTGACACAATACGCAACAAACTCTTCCAACACCTTCATCACGTCACCGTCTGTAGCAAACGATTCTTCCATGTCCATCTGGCGTATTTCGTTCAAGTGTGTAGGTTGTTCAAACTTTTCGGCGCGGAAAATCGGCAGGATCGTGTAGACTTTCTCGAAAGATATTGCGCACATCTGCTTGTATAGCTGCGGAGACTGCGCAAGATACGCATCCTTTTCGAAATACTTCAACGCAAACAATTCCGCGCCGCCCTCGCTCGCCGAGGCAATAATCACTGGCGGTTGAATCTCAACATAGAGGCGCTGCGAGAAGAACTCGCGAAAGGACTGCAGAATTCTTGACTGGATTTTGAAGATCGCATTCGATTCTTCGCTCCTGAAGTCCAAGACCCGCCAGTTCAACCGGGTCTCAAGTAAGGTGTTCTGGACACCCCTAGGGTCCAAGGGAAGCGGTGTCTCAGCCCGGCTGACTACCTCGATCTCGCTAGGTATGACTTCGATACCTCGCTTCGCAATCTTACTGGCAACAACAATCCCTCGCGCGAAAACAACATCCTCTTGGTGGAGACTTCCGATCTCTCTCAATACTTCGGGGGGGGCCTTTGTCTTCGGAGCCGTAACCTGGACGATTCCGCTCATGTCCCGCAAGAGTAGAAACGATATTCCGCCTAGGACCCGGACATCGTGGACCCAGCCTGCCAAAACAACCTCATTGTTCAAATGTGCCGACAGCTCAGACGTGAGATGTGTCCGTTTCAACCGGGTCGCTTGACCCTGCCCATTAATTGCCGACATATGATTCACTTCAGCCAATGCAGGTAGATTTCTTTTAGAGCTTGTTTCAAGGACCAACCTTTGGAGCGCTGACCCATGAGAGGTTCGAATCTAGGACCTTGCACATTGGACGGCAGGTTCGTCAAGCTTGAGCCGCTGCGGAAACGCCACGAGAACGCTCTTACGGTCGCGGCTGGAAAGCTTGACTTCGGCTGGGCCCTAACCCACCTAGACTCCAGAAAAGACGTAGAGAAACGAATACAGCGCACTCTAGAGCTGGAGAAACAGAACGAGGGCTACGCCTTCGTCGTCCGTCTAAAACATGAGGGTAGGATAGTCGGCAGCACCTCATACTTTGGAATCGTCCCAGAGCACAAGAAGGTTGAGATCGGCTACACCTGGTACGAGCAGAGCCTTTGGGGAAGTGCCGTTAATCCTGAGTGCAAATACTTACTTCTCAAGCATGCTTTCGATGACTGGCATGCTGTAAGAATCCAGATCTCGACCGACGTAAAAAACCTCCATTCTCAACATGCAATCGAGAAACTTGGTGCTACATACGAAGGGACCCTGCGAAATCACGCGATCCGGCCCGATGGAACCCTACGAGATACGATGTTGTATTCCATAACCTCCGACGAGTGGAAAAAAGTCAGGAAAATACTGGAGAAAAGGCTCGATAAGTATCGTCCCTGAATAACTGATTATCGTAAAACGATACCTGACTTATGCTCAACGCTGGAAGTACACATATCCGATATACTGGTGTATCTCAAGCCAGCCCGAGGGGCCACTTGTACCATGTTCAAAACCATTGGCTCAAATACCAACGCGGACATTCTGCCACGCAATTAGGCTTTGTACAATGAGTCCCGCTGTTTTCCGTCCGGGATGCCACTGCTTCCACCCCTTACTGGAGCGCCGAGGAGGGGCGCAGTGATAGAAGTACCCAGAAAATTGGAGGATATTGAATAGCTTGAGAAAGATTTGGATCGCGGTCATTTTGCTCATCTTCCTCGTCCCAGTCGTAGCAGTCACAGCAGTCATGGGGTCGCACCCTTCAGCTAACGACAACAGTGAAGACCACGAGAACCCCGCCAATGGAAGCGGCACCATCACTTTCACCCAGACAGCCGTAGTCTCCGGCCCTACTACTCATGGTCAGAACACTCTCACCGTCGTCAAAGAGACCCTCGACTTCAAAGGCAACCTTTCCGGCAAAGCACTGACCACCGAGAGAATAGTCAAACACAACGATACTGACGATGGGGCTAACCACATTTTCACTACTTATCACGGTGAAGGCAGTCTTAACGGCACCCTCAACGGCGCAACAGTCACCCTTCGCATCCGATACGAGGGCATCAGCAACAGCACTTTCACTCAGGGCAACTTTGTCTTCTTCGGGGACACCAGCACGAACCAGACTGCCCACGGCGAGGGACACTTCCACGGCACCAGCGCCTTACCAGAGTCTGGTGGCTCCTCGATAACGTACACAATGCACTCCCACGTCGGGGCCCACGAAGAGCATCCTGAGACCCGCGAAGACGAGAAAGAAGACGACTAAGGCCCTGAAACCATTAGGGCCAATTCTCCCTTTTCGTCCTAACCGATTTTAGACATCGACTCTTCTTATCTTCACACGTACCATCAATGCTTGAACTGTCTCGGGCCCAAGTTAGCAGGTTCCGCTTATCGAAGCACCACCTCTTGTCACGCCTGCCAAAGAACCGCCTGGAGGACGCAGTCTCTGATTCGTGTTGTCTCCAAGCTCAAGTATTGTCATCGGCCGAGATTGGAATCTGGGCCAGAGTCCGAGACATAACCAGAGACGATGTCCAGGACGCGCTCTGGAATAAGCACAGCCTAGTCAAGACATGGAGCATTCGCGGAACCCTACATCTCGTTGCAAGTACGGACTATCCGATCTATGTTTCTGCGCTGAGTCAACGACTAGACGCCGACAGTTCATTCGCGCTACCTCTCGACAAACCTCTCCCCGCTAATACCAATGAGATAGTAACGGCGATTCGAGACAGCCTCAATAATCGGAACCTCACCCGGCAAGAACTAGCTGACTCAATCGTCGATCGACTCAAACTAGGAAAGCCAGAACGTGAGGCACTTCTGTCTGGCTGGGGCTCCATGCTCCATCCTGCAGCATTCCAAGGAGCACTATGTTTCGGTCCGAGCAAAGGACAGAATGTGACTTTTGTTCGACCTGATCAGTGGATAGGAAAATGGAAGAAAATCAAGGGTATCGAAGCAGTCGAGACTCTGTTCAGACTATTCATTGGAACCTATGGCCCTTGCACTTATTGGGACTTTGAGCATTGGTGGGGATGGCTTAGACGAAGCGCAACCAAGCAGCTTTTCGACTCAATCCATGACGAGCTTGAACAGGTAAGTTTTGAGGGTCAGAAATCATGGATTCTCAAATCCGATGTCCGAGCAGCTCAACGTGTCGAGAAAGAAGAAACAGTTCGTTTGCTTCCGAGCTGGGATTGTTATGTGATGTTCTATTCGCCGAGAAAAATATTCATTCATGACACGCATCGGCCCAAGCTATTTTCGCAGCTCCAAGGAAACTTTCCAGCGCTTGTCATCGACGGACTGGCCGCAGGAATATGGCTAAGACGGCTTCGGAGAGATCGTCTAGAGATCACGGTCCGACCGTTCGAACGTCTCAGTCGGAGAATCAGGGACGTGATTAGAGAAGAAGCGAATAGTCTTGGAACTTTTCTGGACAGACCCGTTGAGACTCGTTTCTCCAACTAGACCTCAAGATTGAATAGGATTGTAGATTGGACTAACGGTTTTTATCGACTAGCCATTCCATTGTTGAGGGATCTAGTTGCCCGAAAGCGAGCGCCGGCTCGCAGCGATAATGTTCACGGACATGGTAGGATACACTATCCTGGGTCAGAAGAACGAGCCGCTCTCGCTCGCGCTTGTCGACGAGCAGAGAAAACTCGTCAGACCAGCCCTCCGCCGACACAAAGGAAGAGAAGTAAAGACAATAGGAGACTCCCTCCTTGTCGAGTTCTCAAACGCACTCGACGCGATCCGATGTGCCTACGATATTCAGCGACGCTCTCGAGAATTCAATATTTCTCAGCCTGATAATGAGAAACTGATCCTGCGAATCGGCCTTCATTTAGGAGATGTTCAAAAGTTCAATGGGGATATTCTGGGTGACGCCGTCAACGTGGCATCTAGAATTCAATCCCTCGCAGCCGATGGCGGAGTTTGTCTAACTCGGCAAGTCTATGATCAAGTAGCTAACAAGTTCGAGCTTCCGATCCGCCAGATTGGCAAGAGGAATTTGAAGAATGTTGCCGAGCCGATCGAAGTCTACCGGATAGAAATGCCATGGGAAAAAGAAACAGTCCTGCATGAACTCGATCCCAGGCGAGTTGCCGTCCTCCCGTTCGCCAATATGAGTCCCGATCCTCAGGATGTCTACTTTGCTGACGGTCTCACAGAGGAGCTCATCTCCACAATGTCCAAGATCGGAGAGCTCGGTGTGATTTCTCGCACCTCAGTCATGCAATACAAGGACAAACCGAAGCCCATTGGCGAGATCGGAAAGGAACTGAATGCAGGAACCATTTTAGAAGGAAGCGTACGAAAAGCAGGCAATCGCGTACGCGTCACCATCCAGATGGTCGAAGCTAGCCACGACAAGCATCTCTGGGCAGAAAGCTACGACAGGGAGTTACAGGACATTTTCGCTATCCAGAGCGAGATTGCTCAGCGAGTAGCTGTAGCCCTTCGCGTCCAACTGCTCTCCCACGAGAAACAAGACATCGAGAGGAAACCCACAGCGAGCGTCGAAGCCTATCAGCTCTACTTGAAAGGCCGATATCACTTCAACCTCAGGACAAAAGAAAACTTCGAAGAAGCGCAGAGATACTTCAGGGAAGCGATTGAACTCGATCCAAAGTGTGCAATCGCCTATGCTGGAGTCTCAGACTGCTACCATTTCAACTGCCACCGTGGATGGATGAAACCCGAAGAAGCCTTTCCGTTGATGAGAGATTGTGCTACGAAAGCGATGAAGTTCGACCCTAGATTGGCTGAGGCTCACGTCGCACTGGCGGCAGTCTACTTCCACTACGACTGGAAGTGGCCTGAAGCAGAGAAAGAATTGATGCGAGCGGCCGAACTCAAGCCCAGTTACGAACTTGCAGACGAAATGCGATCCTACCTACTGGCAATTTTAGGAAGGGCGGACGAGTCATACCAGCTAGCAAAGCGTGGGTCCGAACTCTCTCCTCACTACTTGTCGATCTGGCTCCAATCCGGTTTCGACCAAGGCGGAGCAATGCTCGATTCGCAGAGTCTTGAGGAAGCAACGTCTCGTCTGGAAAAGATTCTCAAAGATTATCCTGACTATCCTCCAGCACGTGCAAGCCTCGCCTTCGCCCATTATCGAAACTCGCGAACTTCAGAGGCGGTCGCTGAAATGAGGAAAGCGTTGGAAGCGTCAAAGAATGACCTAGCGTTCAAAGCCGAACTAGGACTCCTGCTGGCACTTGCGGGAGAGAAGGAAGAGGCCAGCGCAATTCTGAAGAGTCTTCAACGCTCTTCTAAGACCGCTTATGTGTCAAACGTACAGATGGCGTGCATACTGTATGCTCTAGGAAGAAAGGACGAGGCATTTGACAACCTGGAATCGGCGTTCAAACGGAAGGAGATTGACCTTCCGGACATCCGTCTAATTCCTGAGATGAATGGGTTAAGAGCCGATCCGAGATGGGTCTCGATAGAAACCCGAATGGGCTTGAAAAAGACTAGGTGAAAACTGCCTGAGGCTCGCTGGCCGCTACAAGATAATCGGAACAGAAGTAGTCGGTCTCGGAGCTTTCCTTCTCTTCACCATGATTCTTCAACTGTTCGAATCCAACTGGAGCTCAACTGTAGAATAACTCTCATACTGGTCGGCATGGAAACTCTCTCGCTCAACAAACAGCTCCTTCCCAAGTAGAGCAGACAACAATGCGGCCAATCATCATCGTTATACTTGACGGAGCCAGCGATCGGCCTTCCGACGGCAAGACGCCCCTCGAAGCGGCAATTACTCCGAACCTTGACGCTCTGGTCAAAAGAGGATGCCTCGGAACAATGTACACCGTCGGCAAGGGAATTGCGCCTGAAAGCGACGCTGGCGTCTTCTCTATACTAGGCTACGACCCGTTACAGATCCATCTTTCGAGGGGAGTAGTCGAATCGCTTGGTGCGGGAGTAGACTATCGTGACGGGGACCTAGCTCTCAGAGCGGGCTTCGCAACAGTAGAAACTGACAAGTTAGTGGATCGGAGAGCCGGACGCAACCTCTCAACTGAGGAAGCAAAACATCTGGGAGCAGCGGTCAATCAGGGTGTACGACTCAAGAACAATGTCCGATTCCAATTCAAGGCTACTGTGTGACATCGTGCTGTCGTCGTCTTCCCAGCCGATTCCAACAAGTACTCTTCTGAGATTTCCAACTTCGACCCGGCCTATGTCCGCACCGGCAAAATCAGCATAGCCCAACCCAGTAGGAAAGAGTATGACATTCCGAAATGCGATCCGCTCGACGAAACGTTAGAAGCAGTAAAGTCCGCCGCATTAGTCAACGAGTTTGGCTTCAAGGTCAGACAAGTCCTCGACAATCATCCGGTAAACCAGGAGAGAAGACAGGAGGGCAAGAAGGCAGCCAACTTCGTTTTGATGCGGGACGCAGGTACGAGTAGGCCCAAGATCCAGTCCTTCAAAGAAAAATGGAAATTGAAGGCGGCGATGGTCGCTGACCTGCCTGCTGAGCTGGGAATCGGCCGAATCCTCGGATTGGAAGTCAAAGAAATCCTGCCAGGGACTTCCCATCAAGATTATCGGAAAAGAGCAGAACTAGTGCTGAGGTTAGCTGGTGAGTACGATCTTGTCTATGTCCACCTGAAGGGTCCGGACGAGCCGGGCCACGATGGACTCTACGATCTGAAGAAACAGAGGATCGAGGAAATCGATTCGGGATTCTTCTCACATCTTCGCGGAGCAGCCAAGCTACAGCGGACAGTTCTCTGTGTTACCTGCGATCATTCAACGCCTTGGAAAGACAAAGGACACAGCGAGGATCCCGTCCCGATTCTAGTTGCTGGAGGTTCTATCAAACCTGACGGATCTATCAGGTTTACAGAAGCAGATGCTTCTAAGGGCCAGTTTGGTATGCTTGATACGGCGAGTGAATTGTTGCCTAGGCTCGGCCAGGTGGCTACGTGATGGTGTCTAGGGTTTTTATTCGAGAAGTGACCTGAAAAGCTCAAGGATGATTAGCGATTGAAGGTTAAGCTCACGAGCTTATTCGTTAACGACCAGACGAAGGCCCTCGAATTCTATACCAACAAGCTTGGATTCGTCAAGAAACAAGACGTTTCAGCCGGTAAATACCGATGGCTAACCGTTGTCTCAGGAGAAGAGCCCAACGGGACTCAGGTTGTCCTAGAGCCAAACGAAAACCCCGCAGCCCGATCCTACCAAGATGCGATCTTCAAACAAGGCACGCCATCAACCATGTTTTTCGTTGATGACCTTCAGAAAGAATATCAGAGATTGGAGGGGTTGGGCGTCAGGTTCACCATGACCCCAACAAAGACCCCTGGATCAATAATAGCTCGGTTCGATGACACCGTCGGCAATTTGATCCAGATCACTCAGCTGGGATAGTGAGAGATCCCACGATAAAGTTACGAAGCTTCCTATCCTATTCGTATCCCTAGGTAGTGTCCGACAACTGTACCGATAATGAACAGAGCGAGGCTGGCCGCCAGAATTATTCCAGCTATCTCGCCAAACTGTCGTTTGAAGGGCCGCGCAGAAATCACCGTATCGTAGAAAGTCATTGTGGCGACAAGCACTACCCCAATAACCAGTGAGGTCCCGAGAGCTCCAACCATGTCCAGCGTCAGGAAGTAAGGTAGAGCGAGAAAAATCGCCGTAATCATATACGATACTCCGGTGTATATCGCAGACCATTTGGCGGAGCCCTGGAATCCCTGTTTTGCCTGAGCATAGGCAGCCGTCCCCATAGCGATCGAAGCTGCCATTCCAGCAATGATCCCGGCCAGTCCGGCCAGTTTTGTTTGACCGTATATACCTAGAGACCCGGCATGAATCCCTGAGATCTCAACGACGGCATCTGCGAGCCCAAGGACGATGAAGGACATGTATTTGACCCGATGCTCTTGTATTTTCCCGATGAGAAGGTCCTCTTGTCCCTCTTCACTGTCCATCATAGCCTGAAAACGACCCTTGTCTCCCTCAGGAATACCCTCGGCTATCTTCCGATACCGCTCGTGAAGTTTTCCCTCATGCCTTTCCAGGAGCTTCAGAGTAAAAGTAAGACCCAAGACTAGTCGTAGGAGGACTATTACGACCAGCCGGGGCCTCTTTGCAGAGACCCTTACATCAGGCGCGTAAGTCTTCCAAAATTCATAATGAGACTCTTCACCACTCGCGATATTTTCTAACGCTTTCTTGAATTCCGGGTTTCTCTCACGTCTTGAAAGAGCGAGGTAGACTGCCCTGTCAGCATATTCGTCTTGCGCCGACTCAGCAGCGAGCTTGGCTAGATCTAGATTTACAGTCTCTTGCAAAAGTGAACCGAGCTCTCCAAAATTGCAAATTGCTCTTGTTTAGTAACCTTGGGATGTGCTCGTGAAGCTACACTTCTACGAAAATGTCTCCCTTCTCCACTCGGATGGGATACTTTCTGAGAGCCTTTTCTGCTGGTGGGTTCACTGCTTCCCCGGTCAGGAGATTAAAACGAGAGAGATGAAGCGGACACGTGATCTCTTCTCCGAGGAGAAAACCTGTTGAAAGATCCGCCTCTTCATGAGTGCAGGTTCCGTCCCAGGCGTGAAGCTTCCCTTCCAAATTGACAACAAGAACGCGTCTCCCATTCAAGTCTATTCCTTTCATGGTTCCCGGTGGCAATTCAGAAACGGGACCCGCGTTGATCACAGTTCCCAGACCGACTTTACCTACCGGTACTTGTAGTGTCTCTCGAAGAGATCGGTTGAAACCGTTTCCTTTTCAGGCTCGTCGGCGAACTCTGGAAGCTGCTCAGCACGGGGTGGAATGAGCCCTCTCTTACCAATCCACTTCTCTTCGATCAAATATTGTATTGCCGCTCTAACTGTGCGGAGAGGAATCCTTTGAACGGCGGGGTGCAGAAATCCAAGGATGATCAGCCGCTGGGCTTCGCTCTCCGATAATCCACGGGACATCAAGTAGAAAACTTGTTCCTCGTCCACTTGACTCACCGAACCGGAGTGAGTAGCCTTCACTTCATTCGTCATGATTTCAAGCCCGGGAATCGCATCTGCTCTCGCTTTCTTGCTGAGAATCATAGCGTGCTCGGCTAGATAGGAATTGGAATTCTTTGCGCCTTCCTCGATGCGAATCATTCCCTTGAAGATTGAGCGTGAACTGTCCTTGAGCACTCCACGGGCAAGAACATGTCCAGTTGTATGAACGGACTTGTGCGTTAGGTCTGTTACGACATCGAACCGTTGAGACTCTGTTCCAAACACGACTTCGACGTCTTCGGCTGATGCCCCAGGTCCGTTGAGAACGCTGTCCATCCTCGACCTTGTGGTCCCACCGCCAATATGGCCGACTGTCCAGTTGATTCTCGAATCCCTCTGCGCTAAGCATCGCCGATTGATCGCGGAATGGACGTCTCCCTCAAAATTCTGTAGGCTTGCAAAATTCACTTCGGCACCTTCTCCAACGTAGACCTCGGAGACTTCACTATACAATGCGGGACCTTGATCTTTAGCGTCTAAATGCGAGTAGGCTTCCTGGAGAAATGTAAGTTTACTATTCTCCTCGGCCACGATTACGTTGTGACTGAAAGATGCACGCCTTCGATTCTTGAGCAGTACAATGTTCCGAAAGGGAATCTTGATGTTTAGTCCTTTGGGAACGTAAAGAAAGATCCCGGCGGTGAAAAAGGCGTCGTTGAGGGCTGCAAACTTGTCATCATCAGGAGGAATAGCCTTGGTGAACCGCGGCCCTGCTATGTCCGGAAACTTGACAAGCGCTGATTGTAGATCAGTGAAAACAATTCCTTCTTTCTCAAGGGACCCATGGACTTCTGTCTGAAGCATCTGCGAGTCTACTTGGAGTGCAAGTGTTGGCTCGTCCTTCCCTTTAGTCAGGTGGGAGATCTCGTGAGGCATCGAACCTCCATTGGAAGGGAGACCAGGTTGAAGGGAATCTAGCTGAATCCCTGAAAGAATGTCGACATACTTGGCGTATAACTGGGATTTTTCCACTGGAAGCTTATTGAAAAGATCAAGAGCGACGGACCTTTCTCGTGTGACCTCTTCAGGTTCCTTGAAATAGCCTACGAGCTCTTTGACCATATCTTCTGTTGGACTTGCTAAAGAGTGGGCCATCTTCGTCGAACTCTGCATCGTCGAAACGCG
>JACXTT010010514.1_pt1 | contig 12462 bp, 9 predicted proteins | sample 9270951 | NCBI WGS metagenome assembly JACXTT01 (sample SAMN15532306, study PRJNA645909) | rock metagenome | isolation source: weathered quartz diorite | place: Puerto Rico | collected 2017-06-21 | reverse complement strand
CATGATGGCCTATAATCGGGACCTGCAAGAGGCGGGCGTTTTGCGCGACCTGAATGGTCTTCATCCCCCGTCCATGGGCGCGCGCGTGTCGTTTAAGGGCGGCAAGCCAATGGTGATGGATGGCCCCTTCGCCGAGAGCAAAGAAGTGCTCGGCGGCTATTGGATCATCAATGTGAAGTCGCGCGCTGAAGCGATCGAGTGGGCGAAGAAATGCCCCGCCGGCGACAACGAATTGATCGAAGTGCGCCAGATCCAGGAAATGGAAGACTTTCCAGACGACGTGCGAGCGGCTGCCGCCGGCTTCGACAAAATGGGCGCCTGAGACTGAAAACCGAGACTGGGATTTCTTCTTTAAGGCTCTTCGCCGCCATTGACGTTGAGGCGCAATTCCTTGCCGGGCTTGAAGAAGGGCACGCGTTTGGCGGAGACCTTCACCGCAGCGCCCGTGCGCGGATTTCGCCCCGTGCGCGCCCCGCGCTTGCGCACTGAGAACGCGCCGAAGCCACGCAGCTCCACGCGTCCATCGGACGCCAACGCGGTTGCGATTTCGTCGAGCACGATATCGACGGCGTGCTCGACGTCCTGCGCCTTCATCGGTGCGAATTCTTCTTGAAGTCTGGCGACCAGTTCGGATCGCAACATGGACCACTCCCCGCAGATCCAAGAGCGGCGAGTAGAGGCCCCCCGCCCGCTGAGGTCAACCTCTAGCTGCTTGAAATAACAAAAAGAAAAGGCCCGGCGGAGGGCGCCGGGCCTGGATTTGGATAACCGGCGTCTGCCGGCTTGTTGGCTTGCGCCGGGCTTAAGAAAGCGCCGGCGCGCGCTTTATGATTGCTTGTTCTTGTCCTTCAAGGCGGCGCCCAGGATGTCGCCCAGGGAGGCGCCTGAGTCCGACGAACCGAACTGGGCGATGGCTTCCTTCTCATCGGCGAGTTCCATAGCCTTGACAGAGAGCGAGACCTTGCGGCTCGACCGGTCGAAGCTCGTCACCATCGCGTCGAGGCGATCTCCGAGCGAGAAGCGGTCGGCGCGCTGTTCGGAGCGATCCCGGGAAAGATCGCTCTTGCGGATGAAGCTGCGGAGCGCATTGCCTTCGCCGAACGCGACTTCGATGCCGCCGCTCGCCACGTCCACCACTTCGACGGTGATGATCTGGCCCTTGCGGAAGTCGGCTTCCGACATCGGGTCGGATGCAACCTGCTTGATGCCAAGCGAGATGCGCTCCTTCTCCGCATCGACGTCGAGAACCTTGGCTTTGACCACATCGCCCTTGTTGTAACGGGCAAGGGCGGCTTCCCCCTGGACGTCCCAAGCGATGTCGGAAAGATGGACCATGCCGTCCAGTTCCGGGGTCAAGCCGACGAAGAGGCCGAACTCGGTGATGTTCTTGACCTCGCCTTCGACGATCGAGCCCGCCGGGTGTTCGCTGACAAACCCGTCCCAGGGGTTGGCTTGCGCTTGTTTGATGCCAAGCGAGATGCGGCGCTTTTCGCCGTCGACGTCGAGCACTTTGACGTCGACTTCCTGTGATGTGGACAGGATTTTCGAGGGATGCAGGTTCTTCTTGGTCCAGCTCATTTCGCTCACATGCACCAGGCCTTCGACGCCCGGCTCAAGTTCGACGAATGCGCCGTAGTCGGTGATGTTGGTGACGCGGCCGGAGAAGACGCCGTTGACGGGATATTTGGCTTCGACGCCATCCCACGGATCGGTCATCAGCTGCTTCATGCCCAGGCTGATGCGCTGGGTGTCGGGATTGATCTTGACGATCTGGACTTTCACCGTGTCGCCCACATTGAGCACTTGGCTTGGGTGGTTGACGCGCTTCCAGCTCATGTCGGTGACGTGCAGAAGGCCGTCGATGCCGCCGAGGTCGACGAAGGCGCCGTAATCGGTGATGTTCTTGACCACCCCTTCGCGAACTTCGCCTTCCTTCAGCTGACCGACGATTTCGGCCCGCTCGCTTGCACGCGATTCTTCGAGAACCGCACGGCGCGAGACGACGATATTGCCCCGCTGGCGATCCATTTTCAGGATCGAAAACGGTTGCGTGATGTTCATCAGCGGGCCCACGTCGCGCACCGGGCGGATATCGACTTGGCTGCCTGGCAAGAATGCGTTGGCGCCGCCGAGGTCGACGGTGAAGCCGCCCTTTACGCGTCCGACGATGGCGCCCATGACCGATTCCTGGGCGGCGAAATTCTTTTCAAGGCGCGTCCAAGCTTCTTCGCGGCGCGCCTTTTCGCGGCTGACGACAGCGTCGCCCAGCGCGTTTTCGATGCGGTCCAGATAAACCTCGACGATCTCGCCCGGCTTCGGCAGCGGCGCGTTATCGTCGGTGTAGAACTCGCGCACCGGTATGCGGCCTTCGGTTTTGAGGCCGATATCGACGACGACGAAATCGTGTTCGATCGCAACCACGGTGGCGGGGATGACCTTGCCTTCGATCATCCCGCGCGATTCAAAGCTCTGGTCGAGGAGCGCGGCGAAATCGTCGCGCGATGGGTTCAATGAGGAATTCTTCGAGGGATTCTGGGCTTGTGCAGCCATGTGAACTTCAACTCCAAAATGCCAGTTACTGGCGTTACAAGGGCCGGCCGGTTGGTTCCGGCGGTCTCGGCGCCACCACGGCGCCGTTCGAGGTCGGCTTCAGGTCGAGGGCCAAATGCGCGAAACGGCCAGAAAGCGGAAGGCTTGGGGGCCGTTCAGCCTGCGGGTCGTTCGAGCACTGCGTCGACGATGCGACGAGCGGCCTCCACCGCCGCCTCTATAGAAAGATGGGTGGTGTCGAGCAAGTGCGCGTCTGGCGCTTGCCGGAGAGGTGAATCAGCGCGGTTCATATCCCGGGCGTCCCGTTCGGCGATTTGCCGTTCCAGCTCCTGGTAAGTGATGTCCTCGCCACGGCTTTTCAATTCCGCCAGGCGCCGCTCGACCCGGGGCCCCAGGGCTGCGGTGACATAGAGCTTCACCTGAGCGTCCGGGCAGATCACGGTGCCGATATCGCGCCCGTCAAGGACTGCCCCCTTGGGGTCGTTGGCAAAGAGGCGCTGGGCTTTTCTGAGCACCACGCGGACGGCGGGGATGTTGGCCACGACCGAGGCGGCCGCGCCCGCCGCCGCCGAGCGAATGCGGTCCTCGTCGATGGCGCCCAGATCGAGTTTGTCGGCGGCGGCGAGGGCGGTTGCTTCGTTGCCGGGATCGCCGCCGGCGTCGAGCACCGAAAGCCCAACGGCGCGGTAGAGGGAGCCCGTGTCGAGCCGCTTCAGCCCGTAATGCTCCGCCAGGCGCTTGGCGATCGTGCCCTTGCCCGAGGCGGTGGGTCCATCGACGGCGATGATCATGGCGCGACCTACCTAGCAGAAGGCCCCCATAGAAGAAGACCGGTCGGGTGATTACGGGCGAAAGGCGTTGTGCGCACGAGGCGAGATGAGACGAGCGGCGCATCGCTGTTGGCGAGCGCCGATGTTCCCCTGCGTACGGCTTGACAGGGGCGCCGGCGAGGCCCGGAATCGGCCAATGCAAACCGAATTCGATATCGTCATCGTCGGCGCCGGGCTCTCCGGGGTGGGCGCGGGCTATTATCTGAAGCGCGACTGTCCCGATCGCTCGTACGTCATCCTGGAGAACCGCGACGCCATCGGCGGCACTTGGGATCTCTTCCGCTATCCCGGCATCCGCTCCGACAGCGACATGTACACTTTGGGCTACGCCTTCAAGCCGTGGAAGGAAGAGAAGGCGATCGCGGACGGGCCTTCCATTCGCAAGTACGTCAATGAAACCGCCGACGAATACGGCATTCGCCAGCACATTCGCTTCAAGCACAAAGTGGTCGCCGCATCGTGGTCGAGCGATGCCGCGCGCTGGACGGTGGAGGCTGAAAGCGAAGGCAAGCGCGTGCGCTTCGTTTGCAAATTCCTGCTGAGCTGCGCGGGCTATTACAGTTACGACAAGGGCTATTTGCCCCAGTTCAAGGGCATGGACCAATATAAAGGCCAGCTCATCCATCCCCAGCATTGGCCTGAAGATTTGGATTATGCCGGCAAACGCGTCCTCGTCATCGGCTCTGGCGCAACCGCGGTGACGCTGGTGCCGGCGATGACCGACAAAGCCGCCCATGTCACCATGCTGCAGCGCTCGCCCACCTACATGGTGTCGCTTCCGGCTGAAGATGCGCTCGCAAACTGGATGCGCCGTCGCTTGCCCGCTTCGCTCGCCTACGATCTCACGCGTCTACGCAAGGTCGCTTTCCAGCAATTCTTCTTTCGCTTGGCCCGTTCGCGGCCGGAGAAGACGAAGGCGCGGCTTTTGGGGCTCATCCGCGAACAGCTCGGGCCCGATTACGACATGGAGACCCATTTCACGCCGCGCTACAATCCCTGGGAGCAACGGCTTTGCCTGGTGCCGGACAACGACATGTTCCTGGCGATCAAGGCGGGCAAAGCCTCGATCGTCACCGATACGATCGACACCTTCAGCGAGAAGGGGATCTGTCTCAGCTCTGGCCGTGAGCTCGAGGCCGACATCATCATCACCGCGACCGGCCTCAATTTGCAGATGTTCGGCGGCGCCCAACTTTGTGTCGACGGCAAGACAATCGAGACAGGCAAGCTCTATGCCTACAAGGGCGCCATGTATTCAGGCGTGCCGAATTTCGCCTCCGTCTTCGGCTACACCAACGCATCTTGGACGCTGCGCGCCGATCTCATCTGCCAATATGTCTGCCGGGTGATCAATTACATTCACGATTATAAGCTCGACCAGGCGACGCCGCGCCTGGGGCCCGACCACGAGGACAAGCCTTTCGTCGATTTCTCGTCTGGTTATTTTGCGCGCGCCAAGGACATCTTGCCCAAGCAGACCACCGTGGCGCCTTGGAAGCAGAACCAATCCTACGCGCACGATCTCATGGATTTGCGTTTCGGCGCCCTCGAGGATGGGGTGCTGGAATTCACCAAGAAGCCTCTCCCCGCGAGCCCTCAAACACGCGCGCGCGAACCGGCGCTCGCTTAAAGCCGCGCTGGCGCGCCTTCCTGGGCCGCGCTAACAAGCGCGACCTTGCTTTGGGGGGCGCATGACCCGTTCGCTGAGTTTGATTGTGCTGGCGGCGCTTCTGCTCGGCCTGGGCGTGGGCGCATGGCTTCAGTCGACGGCCAATCCGCAATTGCTGAACGGCGCCGATGTCGTTGCCGCGTTCGGCGGGCTTTGGCTCAACGCGCTGCGGATGACCGTCATTCCGCTGGTATTTTCGCTTCTGGTCGTCGGCATCGCTTCGGTGGCGGACGCCACCGCCACGGGCGGCCTTGTGGCGCGGGCGGTCGTTCTCTTCACCGTGCTGCTCTTGCTTGCAGCAGCAGCCACCATCGCTTTTGTCACAGGCGTACTCCAGATCTGGCCGGTCGATCATGTCTCGGCTGCGAACTTCATTGCCGGCGCAGGCGCCAGCGCCCCCCACATCACCGCCCCGCCGAGCTTTGCCGATTGGCTGCAGAGCCTTGCGCCCTCCAATCCGATCACATCGGCCGCTGAGGATAAGGTCCTGCCGCTTGTCGTGTTTGCGATTTTCTTCGGCTTTGCCGCGACCAGACTGAACGTCGCCATGCGCGAAGCGCTCGTTATGTTCTTCCGCGCCGTGTCGGAGACGATGATCGTCATCGTGCAATGGGTGTTGCTGGCGGGGCCCTTCGGGGTCTTTGCGCTCTCGCTCGGCGTCGGCGCCCATACCGGCTTTGCCGCCGCCGGCACGATCTTGCGCTATATCCTTGTCGTCACCGGCACGTTGGCGCTCAGCACAATCGTTGCTTTCCTCATCGCCATCGTTGCGGGCAGGCGGCCTCTAGGCCAGTTCGTCACCGCCGCAACGCCGGTATGGGCGATCGCGTTCTCGACGCAATCGTCGCTCGCATCCTTGCCGGCTATGCTCGACGCAGCGCGGCGCGGGCTGGGCATTTCTGAGCGCGTGGTGGATGTGATCTTGCCGCTGGCGGTTGCGGTATTTCGCTTTACGAGCCCGGTCGGCAATCTAGCGGTCTGCTTCTTCGTTGCGCACTTGTATGGGCTGCATCCGGATATCTTCCAGATCGCGAGCGGTATTGCTGTCGCCTATGCGATGAGCATCGGCGCGGTGGGCTTACCCGGACAGGTCTCCTACATCGCCTCGATTGCGCCCATTTGCCTGGCGCTCGGCGTGCCGACGGATTTGCTCGGCATCTTCCTCGCCGTGGAGGTCATTCCAGACATTTTCCGCACGCTCGGAAACGTGACAGCCGATCTCGCCGTGACATCCATTTTGGCGCGCGGCGAGAAAGCTTCAGCCTCGGCGGCCGCTTCGTAAAAAGCGGCCGCGGCTTTTTAGATCAGCTGCGGCGGAATTGCGCGCAGGTCTGGGCGTAGTGGCTTTGCACCTGGTCGATACGGGTCATCGAATTGGCGCCCGGCGAGGTTTCGTCGCTGTCGGCGCCGGTATCGCCCTGGGCGTTGATCCACGACCCGATATTGCGCGCAGCGATGCGCACTTCAGCCGGCGCGAGCGCTTGGGAGACGCCTGCGGTCAAGCAATCGCAGAAACCGAACGACTGATAGTGTTGGCAGGACGCGCGATAGAAGCGGCGGGCGACGCCGATGTCCCGGTCGCTGGCGATTTGGCGCGCGTCCGGCGCCTCGTTCGATGGCGGCGCGGGGGTTGCGCTCGCATTTGGATTGGCCTGTTCCATAGGCTTTACGCCCGCGCCCTGGCCGACATCCTGGGCGAGGGCGAACGATGCTGCCGAGGCCGCGGCAAAGAGCGCCGCGGCGAGAATGGCGGTTTTCATGACGCTCTCCTACATGGGGGCCAACGCATTGCTTGGCCGCCGGGTTGCGCCCGCCATTTTCATTTGATCGAATTACGCCGCTTGCAGACGGGAACTTTCGTCGTTGGCCGGCGCATGCGCCGGCGCCTTGGCCGGGAGGCGCAAAGTGAAGGCCGAACCCTGGCCCGCGGCGCTCTTCATGGTGACGTCCCCGCCCATGATGCGCGCAAGCCTGCGGGTAATGGCAAGGCCAAGACCGGTGCCGCCATAGGCGCGCGTCGTCGAGGCGTCCGCTTGCACGAATGGCTGGAAGAGGCGCGCTTGCGCATCTGGGGCGATGCCGATGCCGGTGTCGACGACCTCGAACACGAGCCAATCGGCGCCGTCCTTGGCTTCGCGCTTGGCGCGCAACTTGATCTGCCCGTCGGCTGTGAATTTGGCGGCGTTCGACAACAGATTGAGGAGGCATTGCCCAAGCTTGAAACCATCGGTTTCGGCCATGCCGAGAGCACCCCTGGTCTCGATCGTAAGCGTCGTGCGATTGGCGGCCGCTGCGGGGCGAATCGTGGCGGCGGCATCCTCCAGGAGCGTCCCCACATCGACGAGTTCGATCACGGCGCGCATGCCGCCTGCGTCGATCTTCGACAGATCGAGCACATCATTGATCAATTGCAGCAGCCGATGAGCTGCGCTGTGGATGCGGTTGAGATCGTCGAGCTCCTGATCGGCGCGGCGATCTTCGGCCACTTCGCGCAGAATTTCGCAATAGCCGATGATGGCGTTGAGCGGCGTTCGCAATTCGTGGCTCATCGTCGCTAAGAATTGCGACTTGGCGATATTGGCCTGCTCGGCGGTAAGGCGGGCGGCGTCGAGCTGTTCGAAAGCGAGTTTCAGCTCTTCGTCGCGCTGCTCGATCTCGTCTAAGATGTTCGCCAGCCGCTGCGTCGGGGTCACCTTGCGCGCGCCGCGGAGGGCGCCAAGGTCGCCGCCCCGGCGCGCCAACACTTCTTCGGCGCGCCCGACGGCCTTTAGCATGTTGCGGCGGCTGCGTGCGATCAGCACCGCGATCACCATGAGGCCAACCAGACAAGCGCCTGCGAGCAGAATCGCCAGCGTCATGCGCTCGAGCGTGCGCGCCTGCAGTTCCGAACGCACCGATTGGGCTGCAGCGCGTTCTTCAGCTTGTGCGACCTCGCTCTCCATCGTGGCGCGCAGATCGCGGACGCCATCGTTGAAGCGCGTCATCTGCAGGTGCTCGGCGTTTTCGTGGGCGGTGCGCAATGCGGCGAAGGCTTCCGCATAATGACCTTCGGCATTCAGCACTTCCGGCTCAACGACGTCGAGTTGTTCGTTCAGTCCCGGATCGCCGCGCAAAGCCGCCATGGCGCGCAATTCGGTGATCGCTGCGCGCGCCTCCTGGGCGCGGTTAAGCCGGGCCAGAGAACGCAAGCGGAAGACCAAGAGGCGGGTCATGTATTCGGCCGGCGCGTGGGCGACGCGGCGGCCTTCGTCCGCGCATTGCACGGCGCCGGCATAATCGTGTCCGAGATACTTGACCTTCGCACACAGAAGATCGGTGAAAAAACGCATCGCTGGAATGCCGGAATGTTCGCTCAGACGCCGGTGGATGTCGGCCAAGCGCGCTGCATTCTCGGTTGCGCCGGCAAGCGCGAACATGCTGGCGATGTTGTTGACGATGACGACGCCGTCGATCGGCTTGTTGGAGGCGGTATCGAGTTCGACTGTGCGCTCGAGATGCTCGAGCGCGGTCGGATAGTCGCCGACGCGGACGGCGTTATAGGCCATTGCATCGTGCAAGCCCGATCGCAGCGAGCGAGTAGCTGGGGTGTCGGGCAGGTGCACAAGGCCCGCGCGGACGGCTTCGAGCGAGTTGCCGAAGAGGCCAAGATCGGTCAGCGCATAGGCGAGCAGTCGGCTGCCCGCGGCGCGCGCCATCACGTCGTTGGTGATGGCGAGCGCGTGGGTGAGATTGCGCCTGGCGGCGACATAATCGCCGTCGAGCGCAGGCCGATAGGCTTGCAGCATCGGCGCCATCGCAAGGTAGCGCGCATCGTGTTGGGCGGCCGCCTCGCGCTCGAACGCCGCGAGCGATTGGGCGCCTGCCTCGGCGTCGGAGCCGATATAATCGTCGGCGGCCAGATCGTAGAGGATCTGCAGCCGGTTCTCGCCGCTCTCATGGGCGGCTTGCGCCTGGCGATCGGCGCGCGTGTGGTCGGTGACGACAAGGTTGCCGGCCTCGATCCGGCGCGCCAGCGCTTCACCTTGCACAATCCAGTCGTCGGAATGTTGCGCAGCCGCTTGCGCGCCGAATGCAAAAAATGCGCAAGCGCCAGCGATCGCTGCGCGCAGGCTAAGGCTCTGCATAAGTCCCACCGTTTATTTTTCCGCCACTATAATGAGGGGGCGTTAAGGGACCGGTTAGGAGCTTGGTGAAGCGGACGTAAAGCCTGGCGCCTTCAGAGGTTTTCGATGCTTGCCCCGAAGCTGCGCATGAAGGATGTGAAATTTGGGAATGAGGTTGCGATCATTTCGGCGTCATCGACCGCGACCGGCTCCTTTGCCGCCATGCCCAACACCAGAAACGACATCGCCACCCGGTGATCGCCATGGGTGCGGATGCTGGCGCCCCCGCGCACGCTTTTTGATCCATCGCCCCGCACGATGAGGCCGTCGCTCAATTCCTCGGCGTCGACGCCGCATGCTTTCAATCCATCAACCATGAGCGTGATGCGGTCGCTTTCCTTGACCCTAAGTTCGGATGCGCCCTCGATGCGCGTTTCCCCTTCGGCGAAAGCGGCGACGACGGAAAGTATCGGGAACTCGTCGATCATGGCGGGAGCGCGGCGAGCCGGCGGCGTCACGCCCTTGAGCTTACTGGCGCGCACCACGAGATCTGCAATCGGCTCCCCGATCGGATCGCGGCGTTCTTCGAAAGTGAGCGAGGCGCCCATTTCGAGGAGCGTCTCGATTAGGCCCAGACGAAGCGGATTGACGAGCAGATCCTCGATCCGCACTTCCGACTTCGGAACGATCAACGCAGCCGCAATCGGGAACGCAGCCGAAGAGGGATCGCCTGGAACGTAGATGTGGGCGCCTTTGAGTTTGCTTGCCCGCACGCGCGGATGTGCGAGGCCCTCGATGTCGGCGACATCTATATCCGCCCCGAACACTTTCAGCATGCGTTCGGTGTGATCGCGCGAGCGCTCGGGCTCGATCAGCACCGTGTCGCCTTCAGCGCCCAGTCCTGCAAGCAGCACGGCCGACTTCACCTGCGCAGAAGACACCGGCGAGCGATAGGTGACGCCTCGAAGTTTGCCGCCATGCACAACCATCGGCAGCGTGCCCTTGGCGCTGTCGAAGCGCGCGCCCATCTGCGTCAGCGGCGCGACGATCCTGTTCATCGGCCGCTTGCGCAGCGATTGATCGCCGTCGAAGCGTGCGCTGATTGGATATGCGCTGGCCGCGCCTACCAATATGCGCGCTGCGGTGCCGGAATTGCCGCAATCGATGGTCTCGGGCGGCTGCCTGAAGCCGCCTGCGCCGGCGATGGTCCAGCTTCTGTCGCCGCTGCGCTCGACGCCTGCGCCAAAAGCGCGCGCCGCCATGGCGGTATGAAGAACGTCATCGGCCTCGAGCAGGCCCTCAACCGTCGTCGTTCCCTCCGCGAGCGCCCCCAGAATGAGCGCACGATGGGAGATGGATTTGTCGCCGGGAGGCCGGGCGCTGCCGCGCAGAGGGCCAGAGAAACGGGACTTCAGCCGCATCAGTCCGCTCACGCCGTCCGCCGCTGAAAATGCAGCGATAAAGCTTTTGACAGGCGCCCCCGATGGTGGCAAGCGAGCGCCCCGCGCGAAGGGCGCAAATGAGAGGCGCCAGGGTAGAGGAGAGCCATCTTTGGCCAGGACCGATCTGGGTGATAAGCAAGTCTGTCCGAGTTGCGGGGCGAAGTTTTACGACCTCCGCAAGCGTCCCGCCACCTGCCCGAAATGCGCCACTGCGTTCGATCCCGCCGATGAAGGCGTCAGGGTGAAGCGCGGCCGCTCCCGCGTCACCGCCCACGATCCGGCCTATGAGGAAGAAGAGGAAACCGAAGCCAGCAAGGTGACAGCCGCCGCTGGCGAGGACGAGGACGAAGAGGAAGCCGAAGGCGCCGCCGAGGTCGACACTGAGGCCGAAGCCGAGCCGCTGCTCACAACCGACGAGGACGATGAAGCGACCCCCGCAAGCGGGGAAGAAATTCCAGAGGGCTTCTCTGAGGAAGAAGAAGAAGTGGGCGACACAGCCGACGACGATTCGGTGCCGATGCTCGAGGACGAGGAAGAATTCAACGAAGACGAGCTCGGCGTTCCCGACGCCGAGGAGGACGATAGCGGTCGCTAAAGGCCGCTTGACGCAGGACCGTCGGGGGCTAGGTTCCGCCGGTCCCAAATCCGGGAACGCGGCCCGCAACGCGCGCCGCATTTTGGGCCCTTAGCTCAGCTGGGAGAGCGCCTGCATGGCATGCAGGAGGTCAGCGGTTCGATCCCGCTAGGGTCCACCATCCACACTACGTGCGTACCAGAGTTTCGCGGTCCGTATCGCAAGCGGCGGAATTATCGCGACTATTCCGAGCGAGTAGAGGTCAGAGACCGCGAACGGCCAGCTCGAACGCGCGAAACAATACGCCCGTTGCCAGCGCCGTCTCTCGCCGTATCGAAAAAGGTAGCTCCACGCCAATCGCCGGCCGTCGGCGCGCGCCACGCGACGCGCTTTTTCGGCGGCGGCGGTCAGTCGGCCCAGCTTTTTCGGGCGGCCGCGACCTGCCGTGAGGTCAGATGTAGCGGGCAAACCGCGCGCGCTGCGCTGACCAGTCCATTGGCAACGGCTCTGCGATCAGTGCGGTCAGGGTAAGCGTTCTTGGCTGCCCGCCCTCGAGGATCTGCGCCACCAGGTCCGGCGCCAGAAAGGCAAGCGGCAAAAGCTTGGCCGTGTGGAGAATGCAAAGACCCTCGCTGGCGGCGAGGCGTTTGATCGAGGCGGGGTCGCCTGCCTCCAGTCTTTTCATCCACATTCTCGCCATCGCGACCGCGCGTACCAAGGAGCGATCCACGTTCGGAGCAATCGGTGCGCCATTGCGAATGATGGTCGTGGAATTGCGTGGCCGTTCAAAACGCACGTCACACTTGAGTTCGACGGATTCATTCTCGCTACCGCCAACCGCTCCTGCGGCCATCTCGATGGTCAATTCATCTGGGAAGATGCGCACACGCTTGACCGCAGCGAGCGCCCGATCAGCTGAAGGCGTGTCGGGCTGCCAGCTGGAAGCGAGTTGCGGCGCCACTTCGCCAACGACCGCGGCTTCCAGCCCCTCCATCGGCACCCGGTTGAGATCGGCCTTCGGACCGCACCGGCCCGTGTCGCGTGTCATGTAGTAGCGATACTTCACGCCGCCTTTTCGCGTAGTTGTCGGGCTCATTGGGTTGTCGAGCGCGTCGAAGACCCTGCCGATCAACCGCGCTCCGGACCGAAGGCGTGGCGCGCGGCCTTTGCCACGAGTCCTGTTACGCAGGGTTTGGGCAGCATCCCAAAGCTCTTGATCGACAATGCGTTGGTGCTGGCCTTCGTGCAGAACGCCCTTGTGGGAGAGACGGCCGCAATAGATCGGGTTATCGAG
>JACXTT010010513.1_pt1 | contig 12463 bp, 8 predicted proteins | sample 9270951 | NCBI WGS metagenome assembly JACXTT01 (sample SAMN15532306, study PRJNA645909) | rock metagenome | isolation source: weathered quartz diorite | place: Puerto Rico | collected 2017-06-21 | reverse complement strand
AGCGGCGCGACATGGCATCGGCAATGGATGCGCTCCTCGAGGCCGCGCCGCAGGATCTCGGCGACCCGATGCATTCCTCGCCGTGGCCGCATTTCTATTCGGCCTATCACGGCGAATCCGACCGGGCGCTGCACGTGAAGGAGGCGGCCATGTATCGCCACCTCTTTCCTTCGCTCGGCTACGTCGCGCCGCACTGCCGCGGGCGCCCGCCGCGCGGCGAGCGCATTCGCGTCGGCCTCATCTCGCAATTCTTCCGCGATCACAGCATCGGACGCACCAGCCGGGGCTTTTTCGCGCAGCTCGATCGCGCCGCCTTCGATGTCACTGCGATCTTCATTCCGCCCGCGATCGACGACGCGTACGCGCGCTTCATCCGCGCGCACGCCGACCGCTCGATCGATCTGCCCGCGGACATCGCCGCGGCGCGCGCACTCATCGCGCAAGCGCGCCTCGACGTCCTCTTCTACCAGGACATCGGCATGGAGCCGTTCAGCTACTTCCTCGCCTTCGCGCGGCTCGCCCCGGTGCAATGCGTGTCCTTCGGACATCCGGACACCACCGGCATCGCGACCATGGACTACTTCGTGTCGAACGACTGGTACGAGCCTCGGGGCGCGGCGAGCCACTACAGCGAGCGGCTTTACACGCTGCGGGCGCTGCCGACGCTCGCGTATTACTTCAGACCCGAAGGCGGCACCACGGCGAACGCGCGCGAAACCTTCGGCCTCGCGCGCGACCGGCACGTCTACCTGTGTCCGCAGAACCTGTTCAAGTTCCATCCCGACATGGACCGGCTCGTCGCGGAAATCCTGCGCCGCGACCCGCGCGGCGAGCTGGTCGCGATCGAAGGCCGCGTCGGCCACTGGACCGGGCTCCTGCGCAGGCGCTGGGCCGCCGCCATGCCCGACGTGATGGAGCGCGTGCGATTCCTGCCGCGCATGGACGGGCGCCGCTACGTCGACCTCATCGCGTGCGCCGACGTGATGCTCGATACGCTGCACTTCAACGGCATGAACACGTCGCTCGAAGCATTTGCCGCCGGCACGCCGGTGGTGACGTGGCCGGGCGAGCTCCAGCGCGGCCGCCACACGCAGGCGATGTATCGCGCGATGGATCTCGACGATGGCGTGGTCGCTTCCGCGGACGCGTACGTGGAGCGCGCGCTCGAGATCGCCACCGATGCCGCGAGGCGCGACGCGCTCAGCCGAAAGCTCCGCGACAGGAACCGCGCGCTCTTCGAGGACACGCGTGTCGTCCGCGAATTCGAGCGCTTCTTCCGCGAGGCCGTGGAAATGGGAACACCCGCGTAGCTGTTAAGGTCTCTACGAGGAGGAATCCATGAAGACTGCCGCCGCCGCCTTTGCCGCACTGCTGCTCGCCTCGTGCGCCTCGTACGACGGCCGCGGGCTGCGCCCGGGCGTTTCCTCGGAGGCCGACGTGCGCGGGCTCATGGGACCGCCGGCGCTCGAGCTCGGCGCCGACGACGGGGGCAAGCGCCTCGCGTATCCGCGCGGCCCGCTCGGAACCCAGACGTTCATGGCGGACATCGGCCGTGACGGCCGCCTCGAAGAGGTCCGCCAGGTCCTGAACGACGACACGTTCAACGCGATCCGTCCCGGCTTGACGCGCGACGACGTGCTCTTCAGGCTCGGGCCGCCCGGCGAGACGATGCAGTTCCCGCTCTCGGGCAATACCGCGTGGGACTACCGCTACAAGGACACGTGGGGCTACCTCGCGGTGCTGTCGGTGACCTTCGATCCGAGCTGGATCGTCGTCTCCAGGATCACGCGCCGGCTGCAGGAGCGCAGCAACTTCCGCTAGCCGCGCGCCTTGCGCTCGAGGCGCACGATCCGCAATGGGTAGGCGTGGCGCGCATCCACGGGCTGGCTGAGGACCTCGACCTCGCGCCAGTCGCCGCGGCTGAAGGCGGGGAAATAGGTGTCGCCCTCGACTTCGGCGAGCACTTCGGTGAGATGGATCGTGTCCGCGAGCGGCAGCGCCTCCTCGAAGATCGACGTGCCGCCGATGACGCACGCCTCCTCGGCGCCGGAGGCCGCCTCCCAGGCCGCTTCGAGCGAATTCACCACGACGCATCCGGGGGCCGCGAAATCGCCCTGCCGCGTGACGACGACGTTCAGGCGCCCCGGAAGGGGCTTGCCGATGGATTCATACGTGCGGCGCCCCATGACCACGGGATGGCCCAGCGTGACCCGCTTGAAGTAGGCGAGGTCGGCCGGAAGGCGCCATGGGAGCGCGTTGTCGCGCCCGATGACGCGGTTGAGCGCCATGGCGACGACGAGCGAGCGTCGCATCGGCCTAGACCGCGATCGGCGCGCGGATCGCCGGATGGGGGTCGTAGCCCTCGAGCGTGAAGTCCTCGTAGCGGAACGCGAAGAGGTCCTTCACCTCCGGATTGAGGCGCATCACGGGGAGCGGCCGCGGCGCCCGCGTGAGCTGCTCGTCGGCCTGCTCGAGGTGGTTCAAGTACAGGTGCGCATCGCCGAGCGTCAGCACGAAATCGCCGGGCTTGAGGCCAGTCACCTGCGCCATCATGAGCGTGAGCAGCGCGTAGGAGGCGATGTTGAAGGGCACGCCCAGGAAGATGTCGGCGCTGCGCTGGTACATCTGGCACGAGAGCCGGCCCCCGGCGACGTAGAACTGGAAGAGCGCGTGACACGGTGCGAGCGCCATTTGCGGGATGTCGGCGACGTTCCACGCGGACACCACGAGGCGGCGCGAGGCGGGATTGCGCCGGATCTCGGCGAGCACCTGCGAGATCTGGTCGATGTGGCGTCCGTCCGGGGCGGGCCAGGAGCGCCATTGGTAGCCGTAGACGGGCCCCAGCTCGCCGTTGCGGTCCGCCCACTCGTCCCAGATGGTCACGCCGTTCTCGCGCAGGTAGGCGACGTTGGTGCTGCCCTTGAGGAACCAGAGCAGCTCGTGGATCACGCTCTTCAGGTGGATCTTCTTCGTCGTGAGGAGCGGAAAGCGCTCACCCAGGCCGAAGCGCGTCTGATAGCCGAAGACCGAGAGCGTCCCGGTGCCGGTGCGGTCGTCCTTGCGCGCGCCGTGCGCGCGCACGTGGCCGAGCAGCTCGAGGTAGTTCTTCATTCAATCCACATTATCCAAAAAAACGGGGACCGAAGTCCCCGTGATTTGTTGTTGGTGCTGCGTCGTTGTTATTGGAAGGAGATGGCCCCTTCAGGCGGCGATGAGCCAGCCGGTGATCGCCAGGCGCTCGCCATCGGCGTAGGGCGCGACGTAGGAGACGTAATGGTTCTGTGGCACGAGGAAGAGCGACAGCGAATTGAAATGCGGGAAGAAGGTGTCGACCACGTTGCCTTCTGCGTCGGTGAAATGCAACAGCCCCCCCCATTCGGCACGCCAGCGACGGGTGAGGTTGATGACGTACGCCACGCGGCGATTCTCGACCGCCACCTCGTCGGTGTGGTGATTGAGGAAGCTGCCGCGCGCGTACAGCGTGCCTTGCGCGTAGACGCGATTGATGTCCGCGAGCCCGGAGAGCCCTCGCATTGCGGCGAGGAACTCCTCGTCGGCCATCCAGCGCACGAACCGCGAGAGCAGGTCGCTCTCACCGCGCTGAGCCGTCTGCACGATGGGATGGGAGAAGAACGAGAATTGGTACGCATGCGTCGCCATCTGGTTGATGCCCGACGAGAGTGCCGTGCGCGCTTCTGGCGAGAGGGCGCGCAGCTCGTTCCCGCCGAGGCGCCGGTCGCCGCTGTCGTCGCGAAAGAGCAGGGTCCAATCGACTCCGGCGAGCGCGTTCGCGAGCGCGTCGGCGACGTGTGCCTCGAAAAAATCGCGGATCTGGACTCGGCGCGTGCGCGCGAGAACGTCTCGAACGGCGGCCGTGTCGATCCGGCTACTGATATAGCCCATGAGAAAAAAAGGGGCCGCTGAGGGCCCCTTTTTAGCATGGTTCGTGCTGCTGTTATCTGAAGAGGTTGAAGTAATACTTGAGCTGCGCGTAGTAGGTCCGGCCGCGCGGATCGGTATAGCGCGGATCGTAGCCCACCTGGAAGTTCTGGCTGTTCGCCGAAGCGGGCGGATCGCGGTCGAACACGTTGCGGATTCCCAGGTTGACCGTGAGGCCCCGCAACCCCGTCCACGCAGCCTGCACATCGTAGGTCTCATACGACGTGACGCGGCGCGGCGGATTTCCGAGGCTGGTGTCGTCCGCGTAGCCGAGCACGAAGTTCTGCGACACGCTCGCGCTGAACGGCCCCTGCGACCAGCTGAGCGTCGCATAGTGCCGGTAGCGGGAGATCGCCCCGTTGTCCGTCGTCAGGATGCCGACGTTGTCGATGTAGGCCGAATCCTTGGCCTGCTGGTAGCGGTAGCCGAAGAGATACGTCCCATCGTATCGCAGGGCCAGGCGACCCAGCGGGCTCGCCGGCATGCGTCCCGTGGCGCTCAGATCGACGCCCGTGGTCACATAGTTGCCGAGGTTCGACTGCAGCTGCACCACTTGCGAGATCGCGCAGGGGACGTTCGCCGGTGTCGAGGGGCTTCCCGGCAGATCGCCCGACGAACCGCTTGTCGGGAGGCAGCCGCCTGTTGCCGGGTTTCGCCGCTCGCGGATGAAGAATCCGTTCGCGGTGATCGGATCGGTCAGCGCGTATTGATCGAAGATCGTTCCATCACCGATCGTTCCGATGGAGTCGCGGCGCCGGATCATGAAGTAGTCGGCCCCGAGCGAGAAAGCGGTGGTCGGCTCGAACACAACTCCGAGGGTCCACTGCTTCGAGCGCTCCGGCTTCAGATTCGGGTTGCCGCCCGCCAGGCTGTTGAACTGGATGTTGCACTCCTCGGTCGGCCGGACGAAGCCGCCCGGCAGCGGGACGTTGCCCGGGCAGCGGATCGGGTCGCTGTGGGAGCCCGCGGTATTGCCCGTGAACTGCGGATAGAACAGGTCGGAAAGCGTCGGCGCACGGAATCCCGTGCCGTATGAGGCGCGCACGAGCACTTCCCTCGACGGGGTATAGCGAATGGCGACCTTCGGATTCGTGGTGTTGCCGAAGTCGCTGTACTTGTCGTAGCGAGCGGCAAGCTGCGCCTCGAGGTTCCTCAGGATCGGAATGTTGAGCTCCCCGAAGACGCCGGTCACGCGGCGGCTCGCGTCCTGGTCCTGGAAGTTTCCGCCGCCGCCCAACACGTCACCCGACGACAGCACCGGCGCGTTGGTGTCCTTGAGGCTTTCGCGCCGAAACTCGGCGCCCGCCGCCAGGGCGACGGCTCCCGAACGCATCTGCATGATCTCCCGCGAGGCCTTGACGTCGAACGCGTCGACTTTCGTCTTCGCGAGACGCACCTGTTCGAGGATCTTCGCCGGCGCGAGCAGGGTGACCTGGTCCTGCGGCAGCGGGGTCGAGGAAAACACGTTGATGTTGCCCGTCGCGAGGATCGCCCGCAGCCGGTTCTCGCTTATATAGCCGTCGATGTAGTTGTCCCCAGCCTTGGATTCGCTATGCGCATAAGCGGTGTTGTAGTCCCAGCCGGCAAGCACGCCCTGGGCGCCGGCAACGAGACGTTGCTCTTCCGTGTCGACGCGGTCCGTGCGACGGCCGAGCGGCTTGGTGCGCCACGTGAAGACGAGCGGGCCGGTCGGGGTGATGGTCTGGCCGTTGGCGGCGACGAACGAACTCGGATAGAACTGACCGTTCGCGGGGTAGCGCAGGGGCCCGTTGATCGGGACGGTGGGAGTCTCCGAGATGGCGTATGTGATCTCGTTCTTCTGGAGATGGTATTCCACGAAGAGCTGGTGATCGTCGGTCAGCTGCAACGCTCCGCGCGTGAACAGGCCCTTGCGCACCGATGGCGGGAAGATGTCGATCACGCTCGTGAAGTCGTATACGCAATTGAGGCGCGTCGGGGCGATTTGTCCTGCGGCGTTGACGTGGAACGTGCCCTGCGACGGGTTGCAACCGTTTGCGGCGGTCACGTTGTAGTTCGTGCCGTTGAACGTGAAGTTGGCTGGATAGGCGCGCGAGCTGATGAGCGTGAAGCCCATGTCGGGTCGGATACCCGTGCTGGCGAAGGTCCGCTGACGCGAAGCGAGCGCATCGTCCTTCTGGTAGTCGAGGTTGAGCAGGATGTTGAAGCGCTGCTTGCTGATGTCGCCGAAGCCGAAAAGGCCCGAGTAGCGGCGCTGGTTACCGCCACCTTGCTCGGTCTTCGTGCCATACGCGGAAAGCTCGACGCCCCGGAAATCCTTGCGCAAGATGAAGTTGATCACGCCGCCGATGGCATCTGTTCCGTAGATGGCGGAAGCGCCGTCCTTGAGAACCTCGACGCGGTCGATGGCGGAGATCGGAATCTGGTTGAGGTTGGTGGCGCCGCCGGTGACGCTGAATGCGTAAGTCGCGAGACGCCGGCCATTGAGCAGGATCAGAGTGTTCGTGTCACCAAGGCCGCGCAACGACACCGAGGTGTTCCCCGGCCGCCCGGCCTCTCCCAGGCCTTGCGACAACGAGTAGCCGCCGGCGCTGACAGCGGAGAGCGTATTCAGCAGCTCGGCTGCCGTCGTGGCGCCAGTCTTCTCGATGTCCTGCCGATTGATCACCGTCACCGGAAGCGCGGTTTCGCCCTCGATGCGCTTGATGTTCGATCCGGTCACTTCGATTCGCTCGCGTGTCTGCGCGGTCTGCTGTTGCGCGCTCGCGGGTGCCGACAGCATCGTCATCGCGAAACCGACGCCGAATACCTGCGCGACGGAAATCGCCAACGTTTTCATTCTCGGATTCATTCTCAGAAGCCCCCAGGTAGTTGTAAAAATTGAGGAGAAACAGCGAGTTGCAGAGGGAGTTAAAGCCTTGGTTTTGTGGTCCTTTTTGGGGAGACGTTGATACGCAGGCGATGATAGCGACAGTCGTTTGTTTAGCCAAACAATAATTGCGGTCTGTTGTTTTTTCGCAACAGATCGTAAACACGCCTTTGAAGGAAAAAAAAGGGGCCTGACGGCCCCCTTCGTGTGTCGCGGTCCTCTTACATCCGCCAGGTCAGGCCGAGGCGGTACTGACGGCCGCGGACGTCGTAGATGCTGGCGAGGAAGAAGTTCGTGCCGTTCGCCGGATCGTACGGCGGCCTGCGATCGAACACGTTGAGCACATTGGCGGCGACCTCGAGGTTCTTCGTGAACTTGATCCGGCCGTACAGATCGAGCGTCGTGTACGAGTGCACGTCGCCCATCACGCCGTTCTGGAAGCGCGGATCCTGCTGCCGGAAGAACGTAGGAGAGATCGTGCAGTCCCTCACCTCCATCGAAATGCACTCGCTGTAGTGGTGGATGTAGTTGAGCTGCGCGGTCGCGGAGTAACGCGTGTAGTCCCAGTCCACCGCGATGTTGCCGCGGATCCTCGGGATCGCGTTCGTGCCGTAGTTGGTTCCCGCCACTTCCGTGAGGCCACCGAACGAGCAGATGCCGAGCCCGATGCAGTTCAGGTCCTCCTTGAACGAGTCGACGTACGACACGTTGACGCGAGTCACGAAGCGCCCGTATGCCGACGGCAGCGTGATCCGGCTTTCGAAGTCGTAGCCCTTCGTCCTCGTCTCGTTGATGTTGATGTAATTGCTGATGACGGTGACGATGTTGCCGGTCGTCGGGTCGCGTACGATGCACGGCGGGACTGGAATCGCTGCGCACGGCGTGCCGATGTTCGTGATCGCCTGCAGGCTCTGCGCGGCGACGATGTTCTTCCAGTCGATGTGATAGAAGTTCACGCCCGCGGAGAACGTCTGGTTCGGCTCGAAGACCACGCCTGCCGTAAAGCTCGTGGACTTCTCCGCCTGCAGGTTCGGGTTGCCGGCGAACACGCCTGAGATTTGCACGGCGTTGCTCGTGCGCGGATCGATGACGGTGGAGAAGAACGTCGCCACCGACGGCGAGATCTCGGGCAGCGTCGGCGCGCGGAAGCCCTTGCCCCAGTTGGCGCGGACGAGCCATTCGCGCGACGGCGTCCACTTGATACCGACCTTCGGGGTCGTGGAGTTGCCGTAGTCGCTGTAGTGGTCGTAACGCACGGCGAGCGACGCCTCGATGTTGCGCAAGACCGGCAGCGCGGCCTCCGCGTAGAGAGCGGCGCTGTTGCGGCTGCCGTCGGTCGCCGTGATGCCCTGGCCCAGGATCTGCCCGGACTGCGCGAGCGGATCGGGCCGGTCGTTATACGACTCCCTCCGGTATTCGCCTCCGACAGCGAGCCCGATCGGTCCGCCCGCTAGCTGGCCGATCTCGGTCGAGCCCTTGGTGTCGCCGAAACTGAGCTTGGATTCCGACTTGCGCGGGAAGATGGCGCGCATCTGGTCGCGGATCGCGTCGGTGTTGCGCGAGAACTGGTCGAGGTTGTAGGTTGCCGAGGTCGAGACCGGCACCGGCGGCTGCGGCGTCGTCGGCACGTTGAAGAGCCCGCTCGTTCCCGCCAGCGTGGTGCGATTGATGAAGAGCGATTCGACCTTGTTCTTCGAATAGCCGATGGCGCTGTCGAGATCCCACTTGCCGAGGATGTACGTGAGGCCGGCCAGCACGCGCCCGGTATCGGACTTGATGTTCGTGTCGCGCGTGCCCATGTCGTTCAACACGCCCTGGTAACGCGCGTTGGTCGTGAACGGGTTGCCGGCCACGCCCGGCGCGAAGGTGATGTTGTACGTGAACGGACGCAGGCCCACGCCGGGGATGTTCTGCAGCCCGGTTGTGCCGGCGAAGAACGGCTCCTGGAAGTTCTGCCATGTCTTCACGCGGCTCAGGCCCAGGTCGATGTACGCCGTCATGTTCGAGCCGAACTGCTTGGTCGCGCGGCCGAGGAAACCTTGGCGCTCGGTCTTCGGCAGGATCGTGAAGATGTCGTCGAAATCGCGCGAGCAGAAGGTGTTGCCCGGGATGTTGAACACGGCATTCAATCCGGCCGGCAGCGACGTGGTCACGGGGCTGATCAGGCCCAGGGCCAGCGCATCGTCGGTGGTGATGACGCGTTGCCGCGGACGCGTCGCGCACTCGCTGATCGCGCGGTTCACGCCGGTCGCGGTGTTGCCGTTGAACTGGCGCCACGTGCCGCCGCCGGTGAGCGACTGGAAGTTGCGTCCGCCCGGAATGTTGCGCAGGTCGCGCGAGCCGCGCAGCCCGGTGTCGGCGAGGTTGAGATTGTCGCGGCGGTACCAGTCGAACGTGCCGAAAATGTTGTAGCCGTCGCGCGCGAGGTCGCCGAAACCGGCGCTCGCCGCCACGCGGCCATCGTGCTTGCTCTTCTCGATTTGACCGACTTGCCCGGTCACCTCGAAGCCCTTGAAGTCCTTGCGCAGGATGATGTTGACCACACCCGCGATCGCATCCGAGCCGTACACCGCGGAGGCGCCGTCCTTCAGCACCTCGATCCGCTCGACGGCCGCGGTCGGGATGGAGTTGATGTCGACGAAGGTGTCCTGCAGGTTCTGCGCGAAGCCGTAGCTCGCGGTGCGCCGGCCGTTGAGCAGGACCAGCGTGGTCTTCTGTCCCAGGCCGCGCAGCGAGATGCCGAAGGCGCCCGGCGCGAAGCTGTTGGTCGAGCTCTCGTTGAAGCTGCCCGCGGTGGCCGACGGGATGCGGCGAAGCATCTCGCCGACCGTCGCCTGGCCCGAGCGCTCGATCTGGTCGCGCGTGATGATCTCGACCGGCGCGACGGTCTCGGTGTCGACCCGCTTGATGTTGGTGCCTGTGACTTCGATGCGCTCCCTCGACTGGGCAACCTGCTGCGCCCAGCTCGCGCTCGAAACCGCGCCCAGGGTGATGCTCGCGCCGATCGCGGTGGCGACGGCGACGTAAAGCTCGCTCCTCGTTCTTGTGCGCTTCATGAATGAATGCTCCCCGATTCTAGGGTTGGATAGCCGGCGGTCTGGGGCCTGGTGGGCCCGACGCGCAAGCATAAGCAACCTCGGGGTCGAAAATCTACTTTTTGTTGCATTTTGTCTCAAATAGGCAACAGACCGGAGCTTTCCCTTTGCGCCCCTGTTCCCGCCCCGGGAAGGACGCCGGGAACGGCCCGGAAAGGGTGCCCGGAGGGCCGTTTTCTGCTACAATTTCACGGTTCGGATGGAGATGGGCCTCGCGCCCATTTTTTGTTTGTGAAGCCGGTTTCCGACCTGGAGGCTTGGCTCGCGACGACGCTCGCGGGCCTCGGCTACGAGCTCGTGGACCTCGAGTCCTCGCGCTCGGGGCTCATCCGTGTGTTCATCGACTCGCCGCGCGGCATCACGCTCGACGATTGCACGCGGGTGAGCCAGCACCTGACGCGCGCCTTCGCGGTCTGCGGGGTCGACTACGAGCGGCTCGAAGTGTCCTCGCCGGGGCTCGACCGGCCGCTCAAGCGCCTGGCGGATTACGCGCGCTTCGCCGGACGCGAGGCCACGGTGCGGCTCAAGCTGCCGATCGAGGGGCGGCGGCGCTTCGAGGGGCGGCTCGTCGGCGTGGAGGACGGCCGCATCGTCCTCGAGGTGGAGGGCGTGCGCAGGAGCCTCGCGTTCGACGACGTCGACCGCGCGCGGCTCGTGCCGGACGTGTGAAGCATCTGGGTGATTGGGTCCCCGCCTTCGCGGGGATGACGAGGGAAAGATGAGTCGGGATATCCTGCTGCTGGTCGATGCGCTCTCGCGCGAAAAGAACGTCGCGAAGGACACCGTGTTCCTCGCGCTCGAGATGGCGCTCGCCTCGGCGACGAAGAAACGGTTCAAGGACGAGGTCGACGTGCGCGTCGAGATCGACCGCGAGACCGGCGAATACCACGCGTTCCGCCGCTGGACCGTCGTGCCCGACGAGGAGCACGAGGAGCCCGCGCACCAGATCGCGATCACCGATGCCGTGGCGGAGAATCCGGAAGCGACGCTGGGCGACGTGATCGAGGAGCCGCTCGAAGCGGAGACCTTCGGCCGCATCGGCGCCCAGGCCGCCAAGCAGGTGATCCTGCAGAAGATCCGCGACGCCGAGCGCGAGCAGATCCTCAACGACTTCCTCGAGCGCGGCGAATCACTCGTCACGGGCACCGTGAAGCGCGCCGAGCGCGGCAACCTCATCGTCGAATCGGGCCGCGTCGAGGCGCTCCTGCCGCGCGACAAGCTCATCCCGAAGGAAAACCTGCGCGTGGGCGACCGCGTGCGCGCCTACATCGAGAAGATCGACCGCCAGGCGCGCGGCCCGCAGCTGATCCTGTCGCGCATCGCGCCCGAGTTCCTGGTGAAGCTCTTCGAGCTCGAGGTCCCGGAGATCGAGGAGGGGCTTCTCGAGATCAAGGCCGCGGCGCGCGACCCGGGGCTGCGCGCGAAGATCGCGGTGAAATCGAACGACCCGCGCATCGATCCGGTGGGAACGTGCGTCGGCATGCGCGGCTCGCGCGTGCAGGCGGTCACCCAGGAGCTCGCCGGCGAGCGCGTCGACATCATCCTGTGGTCGCCGGAGGCCGCGCAGTTCGTGATCAACGCGCTCGCGCCCGCCGACGTGAGCTCCATCGTGGTCGACGAAGAGCGCCACTCGATGGACGTGGTCGTCGACGAGGACCAGCTCGCGCTCGCGATCGGCAAGGGCGGCCAGAACGTCCGCCTCGCCTCCGAGCTCTCCGGCTGGCAGCTCAACATCATGACCACGCAGGAGCGCGAGCAGAAGACGGAGGCCGAGACTTCCGTCGTGCGTGCGCTCTTCATGGAGAAGCTCGACGTGGACGAGGAGGTCGCCGACATCCTCGTGCAGGAAGGCTTCACCTCGCTCGACGAGGTCGCCTACGTGCCGATCAACGAGATGCTCGAGATCGAGGCGTTCGACGAGGAGACGGTGAACGAGCTTCGCCGCCGCGCGCGCAACGCGCTCCTCACCGAGGCGATCAAGAGCGAGGAGACGGTCGAGCACGCCGCCGAGGATCTCCTCGGCATGGAAGGCATGGACAACCAGACCGCGCGCGTGCTCGCTTCCAAGGGCATCACCACCATGGACGCGCTCGCCGATCTCGACACCGAGGAGCTCACCGAGATCACGGGCATGGAGCCGGAGCGCGCGAGCAAGCTCATCATGACGGCGCGTGCGCCGTGGTTCAAGGAACAACAGGCCGGCGCCTGACGCGCCGGCGCCCGGGGGAAACTGCAAGCAATGGCCAAGTCGAACGTCACCCAATTCGCCGCGGAGCTGAAGCTCCCGGTCGCGCTCCTGCTCGAGCAGCTGCAGGCCGCGGGCGTGAAGAAGAAGGCGGGTGAGGACGCGATCACCGAGCAGGACAAGACGCGCCTGCTCGATTACCTGCGCGAGATGCACGGCAACAAGGAAGACAAGAAGAAGATCACGCTCACGCGCAAGCAGACCACCGAGATCAAGAAGGCGGATGCGACCGGCAAGGCGCGCACGATCCAGGTCGAGGTCCGCAAGAAGCGCACCTTCGTCAAGGTCGACAAGCACGCCGAGGCCGAGCACGAGCCGGCGAAGCCCGCCGCGCCC
>JACXTT010010512.1_pt1 | contig 12464 bp, 10 predicted proteins | sample 9270951 | NCBI WGS metagenome assembly JACXTT01 (sample SAMN15532306, study PRJNA645909) | rock metagenome | isolation source: weathered quartz diorite | place: Puerto Rico | collected 2017-06-21 | reverse complement strand
GACTGCTCGCCGTTACAAAGTTATAACGTTAGCGCTGAGTTACCGCCAACCGGCGGGAACAAAAACCCGCAGGCGATACAAATGATCGGCGAGTACATCCGGGTCTCGATACGAGAGCCGCCGATCGTTAACGACTTTTGGCAGCGCCCCGATGCCTCCACGCTGATTTTCGACGCGCCTTGAAGGGCAGAAACGATTCAGAGACGATTATTTGTATTTAATCTCGAAGACGCTACTGCTTCTCAATCCTCATCGCGTAGAAAGATCGCCAAACGAAGAAGACCGACACCAGCAGGAAAGCTGTTGCCAAAATATTAGTGAACATGGAACCCTGGTCGTTGGTAAGCGACACGGCCAGTTCCACGGCGAGCAGGCCGAACAAGGTGGTGAACTTGATGATCGGGTTCAACGCCACCGACGAAGTATCCTTGAACGGATCGCCAACCGTGTCACCAACCACGGTCGCATCGTGCAGCGGCGTCCCCTTCTGTTTCAGCTCCGTCTCGACGATCTTCTTGGCGTTGTCCCAAGCCCCGCCCGCATTAGCCATAAAGATGGCCTGATAGAGCCCAAACAGCGCAATCGAGATCAGGTAGCCGATGAAGTAGTACGGCTCGATGAACGCGAATGCCAGAGTCGCGAAGAACACCGTAAGGAAGATATTGAACATTCCCTTCTGTGCGTACTGGGTGCAAATCTCGACGACCTTCTTGCTGTCGGTAACAGAAGCCTTAGTAGCGCCTTCGAGATGGATATTGGCCTTGATGAACTCGACCGCGCGATAAGCGCCGGTCGTCACGGCCTGCGTCGAGGCGCCGGTGAACCAATAGATGATCGCTCCGCCTGTGATGAGCCCGAGTAGGAACGGGGGATGAAGGATCGAAAGATTCGACAATAACTCAGTCTTCAAACCATTTGTCAACGCCACGATGATGGAGAAAATCATGGTGGTGGCGCCGACCACCGCGGTCCCGATCAAAACCGGCTTGGCCGTGGCCTTAAAGGTGTTGCCGGCGCCATCGTTCTCTTCGAGGTTCTCCTTGCCCTTCTCGAAGTCAGGCTTAAACCCGAAATCCTTCTGGATTTCGCCCGCGATTCCCGGTAATTGCTCGATAGTAGAAAGTTCGAAGACCGATTGCGCATTGTCCGTCACAGGACCGTAAGAATCCACGGCAATCGTTACGGGCCCCATACCGAGAAAGCCGAACGCCACCAGGCCGAAAGCGAACACCGCGGGGGCGACCATCAGGCTTCCAAAACCTTGGTTGCTGATCAAGTATGCGATCGACATGAGAGCCATCATGGTCAATCCCAGCCAGTATCCGCTGAAGTTGCCGGCTACGAAACCAGAAAGGATATTCAGCGACGCGCCGCCTTCTGCTGAGGACTTCACCACTTCGCGCACGTGCCCCGAGTGCATAGAGGTGAAAACCTTCACCAACTCAGGAATGATCGCGCCGGCCAACGTGCCGCACGTGATCACTGACGAAAGCTTCCACCACAGTGTGGTATCGCCGCCCAGATCGGGAATGATCTGGCTCGAAACGACGTAGGTCAGGATGATCGAAACGATCGAAGTCAGCCACACCAGCGACGTGAGCGGAGCCTCGAAGTTCATCTTGGCGGCGTTGGAGTAACGGCTCTTGGCGACTGCGCTGTTGATGAAGTAGGACAATGCCGAGGAAATAATCATCACCACGCGCATGACGAAAATCCACACCAGGAGCTGGACCTGCACCAATTGGTTGGTCACCGCCAGAAGGATGAAGGTGATCAGTGCCACGCCCGTTACGCCGTAGGTCTCGAATCCATCCGCGCTCGGGCCTACCGAATCGCCGGCGTTGTCACCCGTGCAATCGGCGATTACTCCCGGATTACGTGCGTCGTCCTCCTTGATCTTGAACACGATCTTCATCAGGTCGGCGCCGATGTCGGCGATCTTGGTAAAAATGCCGCCCGCCACGCGCAGCGCCGCCGCTCCCAACGATTCGCCGATCGCAAATCCGATGAAGCACGGCCCCGCATAATCGCCCGGAATAAAGAGCAGGATGAAGAGCATGATCACCAGCTCGATGCTGATCAGCATCATGCCGATGCTCATCCCGGCTTTGAGTGGAATCTCGTTGCACGGATATGCCTTGCCCGTCAGACTGGCGAATGCAGTCCGCGAATTGGCGAACGTGTTCACGCGAATGCCAAACCAGGCCACTCCGTAACTGCCGGCGATCCCCACCACGCTGAACAGCAAAATGATGGCGACCTTTATAGCTTCCATATGCTGGAGCAGGCCGAAGTAAATCAGGATGATCAGGCCGATGAATATTTCCAGGATCATCAGAAACTTGCCTTGCGTGATGAGGTAGGTCTTGCAGGTCTCGTAGATCAGCTCGGAGATTTCGAGCATCGACCGGTGGACCGGCAAATTGGCTAGCTGGGTGTACGTGAGTAGCCCGAACAGCAGTCCGAGCCCACAGACCGCCAGGCCCCACATGAGCAGCGTGCGCCCGTTCGTGCTGCCGAGAAACGTCGCTTGTCCCAGGCCGGGCAGGATCAGGTGAGCCTCGCCGCCCGCCGCCGATGGCGCTTGGGCAAGAGCAGTCGACGGCACGCCAATCAGCATCACAACCGCCATCAGCAGTGGCAAAACTAAAAGGGCGGCGCGCCGACAAGAGGGCACGCGAACGTTCAGCATTCGATCCAATCCTCCTGAGATTTAGGAAATCCCCCGGTTTCGGGGACCCTCACAAGACGGGTATGACAGCAGCCTGTATACCTCCGATCACGATAGCGCACTGGGAAACTATCCGCAACCCGACGCTTCTAGCGCTTCCGCAATCGTGCGAACGCCTCTCGATCTAAAATCGAAATATGCCGCTCTTAAAACGCACTGTCGTTACGGCCCTCGGCGCTTTCCTCCTGCAATCGCAGCCCGCCCCGCCGCAGCAGCCTTCCGCCGATATTCCCAAATCTTTCAACACTCCGCTCGGCGACTACGACTATACGCGCCGCGAAGTCATGATCCCCATGCGCGATGGCGTCAAGCTCTTCACCTCGATCCTCATTCCGAAAGGCGCTCGCAACGCGCCTATCCTCCTGACCCGCACTCCCTACAATGCCTTCAAACGCACCCGGCGCAACAACAGCCCCCACTTGCTCGCCTCCGTTCCTCAAGGCGACGAGGTGTTCATCACCGGCGGTTATATCCGCGTGTTTCAGGACGTGCGCGGCAAGTATCGATCCGAAGGCGACTATCTCATGACGCGACCTGTGCGCGGTCCGCTGAACCCCACCAGCACCGATCACGTCACCGACGCCTACGACACCGTCGACTGGCTGGTGAAGAACACGCCCGAATCGAACGGCCGCGTCGGCATGATCGGCTCCTCCTACGAAGGCTTCACCGTCGTGATGGCGCTGCTCGGCCCGCATCCTGCTCTGAAAGTCGCGGCGCCCGAGAGCCCGATGGTCGACGGCTGGATGGGCGACGACTGGTTCCACTACGGTGCGTTCCGCCAGAGCAACTTCGATTACACCGCCGCGCAGACCACCAAGCGCGATGAAGGCGATCCGGTTCCGCGCGGCGCCTATGACGATTACGAAGCCTTCCGGCAGGCCGGATCAGCCGGCGCCTACGCTCGCGAGCATGGTCTCGATCAACTGCCCTGGGCTGTGAAGATGATGGAGCATCCCGCCTACGATGCGTTCTGGCAAGGCCAGGCGCTCGACAAATTGGTCGCCGAGCACCCCACTTCAGTGCCGGCCATGTGGATTCAGGGCCTCTGGGATCAGGAAGACATGTGGGGCGCGATTCACTGCTACCTCGCTCTCAAGGCCAAAGGGCAGGCCGATCACAACTTTCTCGTCATGGGTCCGTGGCGCCACAGCCACGTGAATTACGATGCCTACAATCTTGGGCCGCTCAAATGGGAAGGCGACACTGCGCTCCAATTCCGCCGCGACGTGCTGAAGCCGTTCTTCGATCAATATCTGAAAACTTCCGCGCCTAATGCCGGCACGCCGCCCGTCTTCATTTACAACACCGGCGAGAATCATTGGGATCGTCTGAAGAACTGGCCGCTCGCATGCGATAACGGTTGCGCTGCGCCGATGAAGCCGCTCTATCTCGAGCCCGGCTTTGCCTTGGGCTTCGACAAGCCGAGCGCATCCGGCGCTGCCGCGGCCGACACCTACGTATCCGATCCCGCCAAGCCCGTGCCGTATCTCCCGCGGCCCGTGCGCTTCTCCGACGGGGACCGCTGGCGAACCTGGCTCGTCACCGATCAACGCACCGTCGCCGACCGCACCGACGTGCTGACTTACCAAACGCCCGTGCTCACCTCGCCGGTCCACATCGGCGGCGCACCCATCGCCGACCTCTTTGCCGCCACCACCGGCACCGATTCCGATTGGGTCGTGAAACTGATCGATGTTTATCCAGACGAGGTGCCCAGCCAGCCCGAGATGGGCGGCTACGAGTTAGCCATCTCGATGGACATCTTCCGCGGCCGCTACCGGCAAAGCTTCGAAGCGCCATCGGCCATTCCTTCCAATCAGCCGCAGCACTATCGCTTCGTCCTGCCGACGGTGAATCACATTTTCTTGCCGGGCCATCGCATCATGGTGCAGATCCAGTCGAGCTGGTTCCCGCTCTACGATCGCAACCCGCAGACTTTTGTCCCGAACATCTTCTTCGCTAAACCGTCCGACTACGTGAAAGCGACGCAGTCCATCTTCCGCTCAGCCACACAACCGAGCGCCGTGCTGCTGCCCGTCGCCCCGTAGCGGACCAATTCCGTGCTCGATGTTCATGGTCGCGTTCCTCGTATCCGGCCCCGCTCCCTCTGCGTCCAGCGATAAATCTGCTGACGCTCGCTCTCCGTCAGCCGCGCTTCAGGATGCAGCAATAAATACCGCTGAACCGGCATCTCGCGATTTCTGACAGCGCTCCCGATCTCACCTAGTAGCCGCAAGCGATCATCTGCCGGGAGGTCCTGCCACTGCGACAGATTCATATGCTCGCGCGCTTGCTATCAGCGCTCCGAACCTCTATGCCGACATGTCCGCGAACTCCTGTAATAACGCTCTGAATCGCGACCCCGAGTTCATGACCGGTTTTCTTGCGCGGCATCAGGACAAGCTCTTATTCGGTTGCGACTGTTCCTGCTCTGACGGACGGGGAGGAGGTCAAACGAACCCCTCCCCGCGCCTCCACGGGAAATGCATCGCGCGCGAGACCCTGGCGGCCGCCCGCAGGATGTCCAAACCCGAGGTTTTCCGGAAGATTCGCTGGGACAACGGCGCGAAGCTGCTCGGGTTTGCGAGCTAGCAACCGCGCCAGCCGACACGCGCTGACCCTTGATCGCTAATCGCATCCCCGTCGAGTTACACTACCGGCATGACGATCGGTGATGTAAGTCGGCGCTCCCTTCTCAAAGCCGCGGGATCGGCCGGGATCATAGCCCGATTGCCCGAGACCGCGCTGGCCTTCCAGACCACGGGCCAGGTGGCGCACGAGGTCGCAACTGGCGCCACCCAGGAGCACTCGCCCGAGCACACCATTAAGTTCGCGGTCATCGGGCTGGATCATAGCCACATCAACGGCATTACGGACACGATCCGGCGCAGCGGCGGCGAACTGGTCTCGGTCTACTCCACCAATTCCCAGGCTCTCGCCGGATTTCAGAAACGTTATAACGGCGTGAAGGTGGCTCGCAGCGAGGATGAAATCCTGAATGATTCGTCCATCCAGCTCGTATGTTCCGCCGCCGTCCCGAATTTGCGGGCGCCTCTCGGGGTGCGAGTGATGCGCCACGGGAAAGACTTCCTCTGCGATAAGCCCGCCATCACCACGCTCGAGCAGCTTGCCGAAGTGCGGCGGACCATCCAGGAAACCGGCCGCATTTTCGGAATCATGTACGGTCGCCTCGAGTCAAGGGCCACCATGCACGCGGGCGCGCTGTTGAAGGACGGCGCGATTGGACGCGTGCTGCAAACGATCCAGCTCGCTCCTCATCGCGTCAACGAGAGTACTCGCCCCGAATGGTTTTGGGATCCGGAACTCTACGGCGGCACTCTGTGCGATCTCGGTTCCCACCAGGCCGACGAGTTCGTCTACTTCACCGGCTCCACCGTGGCGGAGGTGACCATGTCGCAGGTCGCGAATTTGAATTACCGCCATCGCCCGAATTTCCAGGACTTCGGCGACATGCTGGTCCATGGCAACGGTGGTCTTGGATATTTTCGCGTGGATTGGTTCACTCCCGACGGCCTGGGCGCGTTTGGCGACGAACGAACCTTCATTCTGGGGACCGGGGGTTATATAGAAATGCGAAAGACTGCCGACATCGCTGGACGGCCGGGTGGAGATCACTTGTTGATCGTCGACGGCAAGTCGGCCCGCTACATTGACTGCAAGAATCTGGTGTTGCCGTTCGGACCGCAGTTCGTAGAAGACATTGTGAACCGCACGCAGGTGGCCCAGAATCAGGCCGCGGCCCTATTGGCCACGGAGCTGGTTCTCAAGGGGCAGAGGAACGCCCGGATCCTGTAACCGCCGGTAACCAACCTCGAACATCTCAATCTCCTTCCCCCTCAACCACCTGCCTCCGCGACACACTCGCCGCATACTCACCGCCCGCTATGCTCATCAACGAAAGAGGTTCAACCAAATGGCATCCTCTCCGCGTAAAATCGCTTCCGCGCGAGCCAACGGCGCGCTATCCCACGGACCCACCACCAGCGAAGGCAAGCAGGCCGTCGCCTTCAACAGCGTCAAGCACGGACTCACCGCTGAAACCGTCGTGCTCTCCAGCGAATCGCAAGAGGAGTATCAAGCCGCGCTCGACGACTACATCGACCACTTCCGCCCCGCCGTCAAGCCGGAAATGGACCTCGTCCAGCAACTCGCCGCTGCGCAATGGCGTCTCGCCCGATATGCTGGCGTTGAATTCGGCCTCTATGAAAAAAAGTTTCTCGACCTGGGCGACGTCATTGACGAGCAATATCCCACCATCAACGATCACACTCGCCTCGCCATTGCCTTCAACCACCTCTCCGGCGCCAACAGCTCACTCGCGTTACTAAACCGTTATCAGGCCCGCCTGCATCATGAATATCAGCGAATTCTCAAGTCACTTCAGCAAATGCAGGCTGCCCGCCTCGCTCGCGACGCGAAATTACAAAGCAAACCCAATCCCATTTCTGAACAGCCCGCCGGCCTCGTGGCCATTTCCGCTGGCGCCGGCTTCCCGGACGGCTCCAACGACGAAACGTTGAACTGATTGCGGCCTCGCGCACACTCAAGTACGCTCGGATTATGCGCTTCAGTCTCGCACTTTGTTTGGCAATCGCATCGTCGGCAATCGGTCAACAGTCGGTGCCGCAGGCCGGTGACTCGAAGGCGATGCCTGCTCCCAGCCTGCCGTTCTTCGACTGGAAAGCCTGTCCCTTTGAAGGCTGTTCGTATCGTAAATGGACTGCCCGGAAACCCGTCGTTGCCTATGACACCTGGAAGGACAGCCGCCAGCTGGTCGGAACGATTCCCAAGGCCGATTCCGTAATCGGAGTAACCGGCGTAGTCATCACCTTCAAGCCCGGAGTTATCCGCATGGACCGTGACCTGCCGGATGTGAATCTAAGTCGTGGAGACACGATCCTCACTTACACCAATCGTGGCGAAGGTTACTCGGCGGTTTGGTTCAAAGGCAGATATTACTCCGAGTTTGATATTTCATTTACTAAGTGGCCGGACGGCGGAGGTTGCGGCGGAACGCATTGCTCCGCGACTTACATCGACCTCGGCAAGACCGCCTGGTGGGCTCAAGTGAAACTCAAATCCGGCCGGCTGGCCTGGGTCGACATGACCGGCGCCGAGTTCGACGGCGTCGACCTGCTCGCTGCATCTGGCGGCGGTCCGCTGTAGCGCGCGCGGACGGATCAACTCGCCCGTCGAATTCTACACGGCATTGCTGTATGTAAGTGATTTCCGGTACGCATCGCGCTACAATAGCTCATCCGGTATTTATGGACTGGCACGCGTTGGCGCTGCTTTTGGCCATCGGTTGGGGACCGATCACTATACACTAGGGGATTGTATGCATAGTTCCAAAATGACGAAAGCGTTTCTCTCTTCCTTTATCTGTGCGGGAGTCGCTCTCGCCCAAGCGCACGCGAAAGTGGACTTCAGCCGCGACGTGTTGCCGATTTTTCGCCAGAACTGCGTGGCTTGCCACGGGCCCACCCAACAAAACAGCGGCATGCGGCTCGACCGCAAGAGTTCCGTTATCAGCCGCCGCGGCGTCGTGCCGGGCAGTGCCGAGAACAGCTTTCTGTTTCACCGCATCTCGGGCTCAGCCTATGGCGCCCAGATGCCGCCGACCGGTCCGCTGCGTGCCGAGCAGATCAGCACCATCAAGACATGGATCGACCAAGGCGCCGATTGGCCCGACGCGCTCGCCAACGAAGCCGACGCCCCGCCCCCCAATCCGAGAGCCGTCGCCATGGTTGAAGCTCTGCGAACAGGCGATATGTCTGCTTTTAACAAGCTGCTCGCGGGCGACCCGATGCTCCTGAACGCGCGCGGCCCCGAAGGCTCAACGCCGTTCATGTATGCGGTGCTCTACACTTCCGCGCCCCTTCTCGAACAGTTGCTGAAGAAGGCCGCCGATCCGAACAAGACCAATGATGCCGGCGCAACCGCGCTGATCTGGGGCGCCGGCGATTTTGAAAAGACGCGCATTCTCGTCAACCATGGCGCCAACGTGAACGCGCGCTCCGCCGATCTGCGGACCCCGCTGATGATGGCTGCGCGCCGCCCGGGCAACTCCGCCACAGTCAAGTTCCTGCTCGAACATGGCGCTAATCCCAACCCCAACAACCGGCCCGACGTCGAGGGCGCGCCGCTCATCGATGCCGCAACTGCCGGTGATCCTGCCAGCATGGAGCTGCTGCTCGCGAAAGGCGCCGACACGAAGCGCTCCGGCCAGGACCTGCTGGAAGTGTCGCTGACCGTTCACTGTGCAAAATGTCTCGAACTCATCGTGGCGAAGAATCTCGATAAACAAGCCTACTCCGCAGCCCTGGCTAATATCGCGTCCTTCGGCGATGCGAACGCTGTTCGTCTCATGCTCGATCACGGCGCCGATGTGAATGCCTTCGATCCGCTGGGACGCACGCCGCTGATGTACGCAGCCGCTTCCGACCTGCTCCCGCTCGACGAAGTCAAACTGCTGGTGGAACGCGGCGCGGACGTCAACGCCAAGAGCAAACACAAAGATGGCGGCGACAGCGGCCTGACGGTGCTCGATATCGCCAAGCTGCACGGCGATACGCCCATCGTTTCCTTCCTTGAAAATGCCGGAGCGAAAGGCACCGCCCCTCGCAAAGCCATGCTGCATCCGCGCCGCGCCAATACCATCCAGGCCGCCGTTCAGAGCAGCCTCCCGCTGATTCAGAAAGCGGACGCCAACTTCGTTCCAAAAGCAGCTTGCGTTTCGTGTCACAACAACAGTTTCGCCGCGATGGCCGTAGGCGCAGCGCGTGCCGCCGGCTTTAAGGTGGACGAGAAAATGTCAAAAGAGCAGGTGCAGGCTAACATCGTCGGCCTCGAGAAGATTCGCGACTATCTGCACCAGAGCATTGTGCAGCCGGTGGAAGACACCTTCGGCCCTTTCGTCATGGGCTATATTCTCATCGGACTGGATGCGGAACACTACAGAGCTGATCTGAACACCGATGCGGCCGCGATCTACCTCAGGTCTCATCAAATGACAGATGGCGAATGGCCCTACGGCGCAGCCGATAATCGCCCGCCGATCTGCTCAGACTACATCGGCCAGACTGTGATTGCCATGCGAGGCTTGCAGCTCTACGCACCGAAATCTTTGAAAGCCGAGTATGACAAAGCGGTTCTGCTCGCAGCCGGCTGGATCGCGAAGGCCAAATCTTCGACCAATGAAGACCGCATTTGGAAACTGCAGGGTCTTGCCTGGGCGAATAGCGACAAAGCTGCAATGCAGGCGGCGCGCCAGGATCTGCTCGCCAAGCAGCGCCCCGACGGCGGCTGGTCCGACCTCGATTCTATGCAGAGCAGCGCATACACCACTGGCCGCGCGCTGGTTGCGTTGAATGCTGCCGGCATGAATGCAGCCGATCCTGTTTATCAGCGCGGCATCCAGTTCCTGCTCAAGACGCAAAACGAAGATGGCTCCTGGCACGTCCCTTCACGCGCCATGACGTTCCAGCCCTACTTCGACGCCGGTTTCCCGCACGGCTTCGATCAATGGATCTCCGCCGCCGGCACCAGCTTTGCCAACATGGCGCTCTCGGCCGCAGCTTCAGCGACGGCCACGACGGCAATGAAGTAGCGCAATCTCGTTGCTACTCTTCCGGAATCTCGCTATCCTCGGGCTCCAAGGCGTCCAGCGCCTCCGCCTGGTTGGCGTAGCGCTTCAGCACGCGAATCGTTGCGCCCGATGAGAATCCGGCGAAGCGTAATCGCCGGTATGCCGCGGCCAAGTTCTTCTCCTCGCTGAGAAACGCGCCCAGCTTCTTGCCCCGGTATTTTCGCTTGAGGAACTCCTCGATCAGATCGGTTTCGTTGGTCTTTTCATAGGTCTTTTCGGTGACCTGCTCGGCGAGCTTGGGCGCGACGCGCCGCTGCCGCAGATCGCGCAATACGCGCATCTTGCCAAGCCCCTGATTTTCCAGACGCGCCGCGGCGTAGTTCTCCGCGAAGCGCCGGTCATCCAGGTATCCCAGCTCCTTTAGTTTCGACAGCACAGTGTCCACGTCCTCAACGCGTTCGGCGCGGCGCCGCAGCTTTTCCCGAAGTTCGCCGCTCGAGTGCGCCCGGCCGCCCAGCGCGCGCACCGCGTAATTTAGAAGATCATCCTTCTGAAACAGTTTCGGCTTGCGCTTAGTCATTTAAGTGGAACACTATCAGAGTAGACACTGGTATTGTAGAGTAGTGAGAATTAAATAGAGAAAGGACGACAACCATGGAGGATGAGAACAAATTCTCTTATTTCTTCCTAGGCCTTGGTCTTGGAGTGGCAGTCGGTCTTCTGTTTGCTCCCAAGTCAGGCGCCGAGACACGCGACCTGATCCTCTCCAAAGCCGACGAAAGCAAGGATTACCTGAGGCGGCGTGGAAACGAGTTGCGCGAAACTGCTACTGAAGCGATCGAACGTGGCAAAACGGCTGTCTCACGGCAGCGCGATCACCTTACAGCGGCCGTCGAGGCTGGCAAGCAAGCTTATCGCGAGGCAGTCAGCGGCACTCCCGACGCTTCCCAGGGGCTCTGAGCCCAAAAAGGGAGGTGAATATCATGGACCAGACGACTCTGCTCTATGTCATGACGGCCTTCGTCATTATTTCTGCGGTCGCGCTCTCTATTCAAGCCGGCATGCTCGTCGCTCTGCGGCAACAGACCAAGTCTCTCCAGGAAAAGATTAATCCTCTGGTTCCCAAAGTGGACGCCCTGGTCGAGACTACCAAAGTGACCGTGGAGCAGAGTAGACAGCAGATGGCGGAGATCAGCGGCCGGGCCAACGAAATCCTGGAATCGGCCCGGAAGCAGCTCGCGACCGTCGAAGAAGTGGTCACCGACGCTGCCGCGCGGGCCAAAGTGCAGATGGAGCGTGTGGAACTGGTCCTCGATGATACCATCAGCCGGGCGCATGAGACCGTTGCTACCGTTCACAACGGAATCATGCGTCCGCTGCAGGAGCTCAACGGCATTGCAGCGGGGATTCGGGCCGCGCTGGCCTTTCTCGCCCGCAGCAACCGGCCCAGTGTTGCGCAAGCCACCAGCGACGAAGAGATGTTCATCTAAAGCAGGGCAGTTCAAACTACTTACAACCCGCGGCCTACTACCCGAAGTTATATATTGTGGCCTGCGACTTTGCCGATGAGCCAATCAGATGGGATCGACTCTGCACAGGCTGGTGGAAGGCTTTCCAGCGAATCCCCTAAGCACGGGGAAGCTCATGCAGCGCCTGCTGCTGGATGATCCGCAACAGTTCTTTCACGACTCACTCCCGCTGTTGCGCGCTGCTCCCGATTCACAGGGCTTCTACTATGTACTTGCGCTTTTGCACTCGCAGAATCTGGTGCTGAAGAACCTCTGTGATCCGGCCTTGTTCACCAAGCCGGAGTCGATCGCGTTAGCCAAGCGAATGTCGCGAGTCGAACCCCTTTTCGATATAAAGCTGGCAAAACTGTTGCTCGCTCCTGACACCAGGGCGGACGGGGCGGAGCCCGAGCACAATCCGGCTGGGATGAGGCTGCTCGAAATCATGACCGAGACCTCGGACCGCGGCCGCAGTCTGCTGCTGGCCCAGTTGCTGCAACACGCCAGCCCGCAAGTTCGTTCGACGGCTGCGCTGCTGGTTGGCCAGTCGAACAAAGCCGGAAAATGGGTGTACCAGACGATGCGGGAACCGGGCAGCCGGGTTCGGCCCACA
>JACXTT010010511.1_pt1 | contig 12465 bp, 11 predicted proteins | sample 9270951 | NCBI WGS metagenome assembly JACXTT01 (sample SAMN15532306, study PRJNA645909) | rock metagenome | isolation source: weathered quartz diorite | place: Puerto Rico | collected 2017-06-21 | reverse complement strand
ACGACCGCTTCACTCCGACAATGCGGACACTGTACCGCTGCCTCGGCCATCGTCAGCTCCTCCTTCCGGCTCCACAATAGCCATCTTTTCTTCCATCAACAAATGGGAGACATAACCAAACTCCCCACCACAATGGCGATGATGCGTGGCCGTTCATCCAACGTGACGACCAATGGCGCACCACACGTGCGACAAAACCCTTGGCGTTTCGTCATGCCGTTGGCGGCCGTCACCGCATAATAGGTTGGCATCCCCTGAGTGAAAGCAAACGTGCGGCGATCGACAATGACCGCCGCCAGGTACGCACTGCCGCTGAGCCGCTGACAATCGCGGCAGTGACAATTGAGTGACAGTTTTGGCGCACCCGAGCAGCTATAGCGCACCGCGCCACACGCGCAGCCACCAATCCATGACGCCATCATCTCCCTCCGTACAGCCGGAAGAGCCGTCTAGAACTCAGATTATAGCAGAGCAGCGCGGCCTCGCCCACGCGGCCACGGTGATACCGGTGAAGGAGATTGTACTCTTTGCTATTGTGCCAAGAATACAGCAGAGAGTGGCGGTGAGGGAGGAGGGCAGCTATGGCGAAGGTGCGTACACCCCCACGAACGGTCACACAGCGGCAGCAGACGACGAAGACGGCAGCCCGCCGCCATCCCCGGTCGCCGACGAGCGCGCTATTCGCGCCGGCGCTGCTGGCGCATGCCTTCGAGCTGGTCCAGATCATCGACGCCACCGGCCGGATCCGCTACGTCAGTCCAACCATTACGCGTGTGCTCGGTTACCAGCCCCAGGCTGTTCAGGGGAAAGAAAGCGCCAGTTTTGTGGATCCTGATGATCTCCCCCGCTTACGGGAGGTCGCGGCGGACCTGCTGCGCCAGCCCAGTGGAAGTTCGGCGCGGCAGGAATACCGCGTCCGTCACCAGGACGGGTCCTGGCGGCTCTTTGAAGGCGTGGCGACGAATCTGGTAGAGGATCCCGCCGTGGCCGGGATCGTGATCAATGCACGCGACATCACGGAGCGTGCCCACACCGCCGCGTCTCTGCAGGAGAGCGAGGTCCGCTATCGGCGGCTGGCCGAACTCTCCCCCAACCCGGTGTTTGTCCATGCGGAAGGCAAACTGCTGTATGTCAACGCGGCCACGGTCACCTTCTTTGGGGCGCGTAGCGCCGAAGAATTGCTCGGCAAATCCATATATGATCTCGTGCCTCCCACGTCCCATGCCATCCAGCAGCAACGCATCCGCCAAATTCTCACCGAGGGAAGAGCCGCGCAGTTTCTCAAATTTCCCTTCGTGCGGCTCGATGGCCAGACGAGTGAGGCTGAGGCGGCAGGTGCCGCCATCACGTACGCCGGGACACCCGCTGTGCAGACCGTGCTGCGTGAACTGACAGTGGCCCCGCGGGATGATCAAGCCTTACAGGCCAGTGAAGAACGCTACCACCAACTCTTTGAGAACGCCAACGACATCATTGCCGCCTTTACTGTCGACGGGGCGATCACGGAGGTCAACAAAGTCGTTCAGGTGCTGTTGGGCTGGACGCCGGAAGAGCTCATCGGGCGGCACTACTTTCTCGTCCTCACTCCCGCCGCCCAGGCGCTGGCCGAGGACCGGACCCGCCGGTATCTGGCCGGGGAAAAGATGGACTCGATTTTCGAGATTGACGTCGTGCGCAAAGATAGCACGACCGTCCCAGTCGAAGGGCGCACGCGCCCGATCCATGATCGGCAGGGGCAACTCGTGGGGTTTCAAGGCATCTTTCGCGACATCAGTGAACGCAGGAAGGCCGCGGCGGCGCTAGCAGAAAGCCAACGCTTACAAGAACGCATCGCGGATATTTTGCCAGAGATTCTGTATCTGTACGATGTGGTGGATCAGCAGGTCCTATATGTCAATCAGCGCATCGTCATGGTGTTAGGCTACCCACCGGCCTACTTCAAAGAGCAGGTCGGGCCGTTGTTCGATAATCTCCTCCACCCGGACGATCGAGCACGGTTTACCTTGCGTCTCAGCAAGCTGGCGACCGCTCCCGATGAGCGGATTATTGAGACTGAATTTCGGTTACGACACGCCAACGGCGAGTGGCGGACGCTGCATAGCCGGGAGCAGATTGGCGGCCGCACCGGGAGTGGCACGGTCAAGCAGATCCTAGGGACAGCGCAGGATGTAACGGACCGCAAGCGCTTGGCGTCCCAGTTAGGCTCCGGGGTCCTCGACAAACAACGCATCGGGGTGCGCTTACGGGATCTGCGCAAGCAACTGGCTCTCACCCAAGCCGCATTTGGGCGTCAGTTTGGCGGATTTAATCAGCGGCAAATCTTTTCGTACGAGTCCGGGGAAGCAGATGTGCCGCTGACCCTGTTGCTCGCGATCCATGCGCGCGGGTATCCGCTCGAGGAAGTGCTCGGCGTCGGGACAAAACCCATTACGGAAACGACGATTCAATACTTCAGCGCCACCTATCGTACACGCATAGTCTTACGTCGCCTGCTCGACACCGCGGCACGACTCCTGGGGCGCGACCAAGACACCATTGACCAAGCGCTCGAGGAGCTCGGCATTCCCCTGAAAGACCTGACCCCCGAGCAACGCAAACTCGTGGACCAACTTGCGGATTTAGATAAGTTAACAGAATAAGGAGGACGGATGCCGCGCCAGCGTTGCACGAACCGCAGACCTACCTTGCTTCCCCCGTGTCCCCCACCTCCCACAACCACGCAGCACACACCGCGCCCACCAATGTCTCGTCAGCTCACCACTGGGGGACCAACGTGTCATCCCCACGCAATGGTTACTTGAACGCACGAGCAAAGTAGTACGCCTTCTGCCAACGCGGGCGCAGCCGCCTGTGACAGGGCACTCTGTCGCACGCTGCCGCTTTGCCTCGCCGTGAGACCCGCCTTGTACGAGGCCCCGCCACGAAGCCCATGACCATGGACGGTATTCCTGCCAAAGGAACAGTGAGTGTCTGCGGAAACCCAAACACCAGGACCACGGCTGGGCTCAATGCCTGACGGGATCAGTGACGCTCTTCACGACCACCCCACACACCAACCTCATGCCGGGAAGGAAGGACTGGCTAAGCGTACTCCCGAGTGAGCGGCCCAGAGGGGTAAAGGACACGACTTATCTCTACGGTCTCGCATCTGCCTCACTGCTCTTGCCGTCCTGGGTCATTCCCATAATGCGGGCCATTGAAGAGCGCCGCACTCCATCCACGCGTAGCCCTGAAGATTGACTGACGTTCGCGAAAGAGTTGGTGCAGTCGCTATCCGTTCCCTACCTCCTGAACGCCTCATGTTTTCTAATCGTAGTAAGACTTACGCATCTCTCTGTAAATTACGTCTGATCAATAAAATATTTATTCAATTACTTCATTTTACATTTAATGAGAATTACTTGTTGACTAAAAATCATTATCTGTGTATTTTCGCTTTACACATTGGAGTATGGCTCATTACTCCCAGCCCTCTGGCTTCTGAGGGCTCGCGCAGGAAGTAAGGAGGCGCGCCATGGATCGAGTGAGCACAGCAGCAGTCTCCAATCCCTCCCACCCACCTCCGACAACACCCCAAGGAGGAGAGACAATGCTACCGCTTATGTGGAGAGGTTTCCTCTTCGCGAGAGGAGGTGCCACGCCCTGTCCCGTTCTCCAACTGCCTCCGTCACGTCTGGGCTCCCGTCTCCAGACGACGAGGACGCGCGGTCTTTCCGATCCTTGCGCCGGAGGAAGACACTGATGGCAGCCACACACCCTATACTCGATACGCCAGGGATCGCAGCCCATAACGATCGCTATCTCCACCTCGCCAAAGGCAAGTTCAACTGGCAAGTGACCGCCTGTCTCGCCTTGCTCCTCGCCATGGTCTTAGCGGTGGCGCTTGCCTACGAGTACAGTCAGCGCAAAGAGTACGCTTACGTCGTCGAGATCGACGAGTTGGGCGTGGCCCGCTACGTACGCGAATTGCCCGCGCAAGACATTCACACGTCGTATGTCATCCAGGCCCAGGTCGCCCAGTTCATCAAGGAGATTCGCACCGTCACTACCGACCGCGTCGCCTTCACCCAGCAACTCAACGCCTCCTATGCCACTTGTCTCAAAGACGCCCAGCAGTACATCAAGAACTACTACGACGAGGTGAAGCCGCTGGAGTTGATCGAGAAAGGCGTGAGCATCTTCCCGCAGAAGATCGAGGTCGCCCCGCTCAGCCAGACGCAATATCGGGTGCACTGGGTGGAGCAGCGCGTGCAGCATGGCAATGTGCTTGAAGAGTCCCGATGGGAAGCGACGATAGGCGTAGAGCTCACCCATCCCGCGGAGCTCACCCACGAGCAGCGGCAGCGCAACCCACTCGGGGTCTGGGTCAGTTACGTCTCGTGGTTCAGCACGTAATGGCGGAAAGGAGGACCGCATGTCGCGACATGAGATTCCCGCTACGCAGATAGATTGGACCTGTATCGTTGGTTGGGACCCGCCGTTAGGCACGTTCTTTGCCCAAGTCTATCGCGATGTGGGGCAACGGCGGCAGTGGCGGCTGTGGGTCGGGACGGAGGTGGCCGAGCTCCCCACCATCGAGGCCCTGTGCGCAGCGCTCGGTGACACCGCGCAGCTCTCCGACGCTCTCCGCCAGCAACTCGCGACAGACCACGCCACGGTCGGCTTTCGTCCCAACTTCGGGCTGACCGTGCTGCACCACCTCCAGCAGACCCGGCCCCCCACCCAGACAACGAAGAGAGAGGGGAGGAAGTATCGAGGGGGAAAGATGAGGTGTCTGTGGGTCATGGCGTCCGCCCTCGCCGCTTTGATGCTAGGTTGTACGACGCTTCATTCATCGCAGGCACGACCAGAGACTTCCACATCGTCCCTGGTCGAGGCTCAGCCGGTGGCTACACCGGCGCCACCGTCGCTGGCCCCTCCTCCCGCCTCGACGTTGCTGGACGAGCTTCCGCCTGATGTCCACCAAGCGCTCGACACGTATGTCGAGAGCGGCAAGGCGCCGTTGCTCGACAATGCCAAGGCCGGCTTCGTACGGTTCCCCTACGGCCTCTCGCAGCCGGAGGTGCGCTGCCGCCCCGACGCCATCTGTGACATCGAACTGGAGCCGGGCGAAGAGGTGTTAGACCTGGGCGTCGCCGATACCGTGCGCTGGCAATTCCAGCCGTTGCGAGAAGGTCCCAAAGACAACCGCACGGTCCATGTGCTGGTGAAGCCGCAAGACAGTATTCCGATGGAGACTGGGGTGGTGATCGGCACGGACCGACGCGTGTACCGCATTAAGATTAAGTCTTCGCCCACCGCCCACGTCGTCAACGCCAAGTTCTACTACCCGGAGGATCTTGTCCGTCACTTCAACACGGCTCAAGCCGCGACGCAACAGGCAGACGCGCCAGTCGCGGCGAAGCTGCCCACCGTGTCCATTGAAGATTTGCATCAGAACTACCGGATCGAGGGGCAGGCCGCGTTCACGCCAGTGTGGGTCGCGGACGATGGCCAGCGCACCTATCTCAAGATGCCGCCGGGACTCAGCACCAGCGGTGCGCCCGCGCTCTTCGTCGAGCAAGAGGGACAGTCGTCCCTGGTGAACTACACGACGCGAGGGGACTACTACGTGGTGCAGGGCGTCCCGCGCCGGATCGTGCTCAAGCGGGGCGTTGGCCACGAGGCGCAAGAAGTGACGGTGCAGCGAGGGCAATAAGGATGACCACAGGCAAACCCACCTCGCATCTCGTCGTGCAGCCCAAACCCCAGGTGACCCGCTACAACCGGGTGGCCTTATGGGGCGGCATCAGTGCCGTGGTGCTGATCCTACTGACCTACTCGCTCGTCATTCGCGATCATGGCCGTCACGTCGTCGAGGCGCGTAAGGAGCATCTCACCACGCTCCCGCAGCCGCTGATCCCTGAGCTTCCGCAGGCGCCGCCATCCCCTCCTCCACCGCCAGAGTCACCACCCAAGGAGCAGCCCGTGACCTGGCATCCGGCCGCGCCGCCTCCTCCACAAACGCCACAAAAAGAAAATCCCCTTGTGACCAAACGCCGCAAGGAACGAGAGGACGCGTACCGCTCGCCGATGCTGGTCGCAGCATTTAGTCCTGACAAGGGACAGCCATCCCAGGAGACACGCGCTCTGACCGCAGCACCCGTTCATCACCCGCAGACGCTGGAGATCGAGCCGACCGTCACAAGAGACACGGCACCGTGGGATGAGCGCACCCGCCAGCTCTCTGCGCCACAGACGCAAGGTTTCGGCGACTTCTCCGGACGCACGCCGCAATACCTCAACGCCACCCTGCAGCCGCCCCAGAGTTCCTACCAGATCAACGCCGGCATGCTGATCCCTGTCGTCTTAGCACAAGAGGTCACCTCGGATGTGCAGTCGTTTTTCTCTGCCATCGTCACGCGCGATGTGTACGATTCCATCACCAGTCGGTTTCTCCTCGTGCCCGCCGGGAGTCGCATCACCTTCCTCACAGACATGGACGATCGCACGAACCAGCAACCCCTCCTGCTCATGGCAGCCAAGACGCTGTATCTCCCCAACGGCTACAGTCTGGCGCTCCAAGGCATGCCCGCCGCGAACGGATTCGGCATGACCGGCCTTCAGGACGAGGTGAACCGGCATTTTCTCCAGCGCTATGGTTCGGCGGCGGTCCTCTCGCTGGTCGTCGCCGGCATTCGCATGGCTACGTACTCGCATGGGGGGGGAGGCTTCTATTACGCGCCCGAGGATGCCGCGATGAACGGCGCAGGGTCGGTGCTGGGCACCACGGTCGGAGAAGATCTTCGTCGCACCCTGACGATCAAACCGACCGTCGTGATTCGCGCAGGCTATCCATTCAACGTCACCGTGACCCAAGACATGGTGTTTCCGGCTCCGTATGGCGTGACACCGACTGCACAGCCGTAAGGAAGCACGTGAGGATGCTCCCTCCCGTCCTGGGAGTTCCTCAGCATGAAAGGAGAGACGACAGATGAAACTCACGTCGCACGAGAAATTCAAAGCGGTCCACCTGAAAGTTCCCACCAACGAGAAGATTGCCGGCCTACTGGAACAGTATGTCGTCTACGCCAACACGCAGCTCGGTCACACCTTCGCCAACGTGCAGGAGCTGAGCGCTGAAGTGCTGCGAGCGTTTGTCGAGGAGGATCGCAGCTTCAAGGTGTGGCGCGAGACGGGAGCAAAGGAGCAGGCAGTCGTTGTGCTGCCAGCGGTGAAGGAAAGAGCGCAGCCCGAATCTACACCTATGTTTGAAAACGGACGAGGAGCGAAATAGGTCAGAGGTGGGACGGAAAGCCAGTATAAGACATCCACTAGGTTGCGCCATGAATCACATGATTTTGCAGAAGAAAACCCCACTAGGTTTTGAGAAGATACAGTGGAAACCTAGTGTATCGTGGGACTGGGTGTGTGGCGGGCTGTTCGTGCTCGGCGCGGCGCTGTTTTGTGCGCCCTTGGTGCTACAGCTCACGCCCATTCGCTGGACCACCAGTCCCAGCCTGCCACCCGGCTTCTACTGGGAAACGCACGAGCCGATCGCGCGTGGCGCGTATGTCCACTTCTGCTTGGACGAGGACATCGCGGCGTTCGGCGCTGCGCGCGGTTACCTCCGCAGTGGCACGTGTCCAGGGATGTATGAAGAACTCCTCAAGGTCGTGGCGGCGGTGGCGGCCGATGTCATCGAGTGCGGTCCGCAGGGCATCGTGATCAACGGCCAGCCGGTTCCTCATGCGCCTGTCTATGCCACCGATTCCCAAGGCAGGCCGCAGCAGTTCTGGCTGCGCACAGGCCCGCATGTGGTGCCGGACGGCGCCGTGTTTGTGCTCAGCACCTCGCATCCGCGCAGTTGGGACTCGCGCTATTTCGGGTTTGTGCCGATCAGCGCCATCCGCGGGACGGCGCGTCCGTGGTGGGTGTGGCCATGAAAGGCTTATCGTTTAATCATCCCGAAGAATTGCTCCGTCTGTGGCCGGACCTGCAACCAGACTATGGGAAGCGGGTGCGGTCCCGGATCACGCCGTGGTGGCAGGCGCGGGGATCCAAGCGCGGCGGGGGCTATAACGAGGGAGCCGGGTATGGCGTGTCATTTCCCCAACCGCCCCGCAATCAACGGGCGTTGGTCAAAGCGCTGGTCGCCACCCGCACGCAGACCGGTCCCTGGTACAAACATGGGATGTATCTGCAGCGCGAAGGGGCGAACACCGCAGGAGCCCTGGGGCGCGGCTTTGACGCCGAGCACGAGCAGGTCGATCTCAAAACCCTGCTCGCGCAGTGGCAGCGAGCGGGCGATCGGCATCACTTTCGGATCATTCTGTCGCCCGAACACAGCGACACGCTCGATCTGCATGCATACACACGCCAGGTGATGCACGCCGTCGCACGCGACCTGGGGAAGCCGTTGGAGTGGGCGGCCATCGACCATCACAATACCGGCCACGCGCACGTACATGTGGTGCTCCGTGGGAAGTCGGAAGGCCAGACGTTGACTATCGCCCGGATGTATCTCCAGAGCGGCATCAAAGGCCGAGCCCAAGCAGTAGCCACGCGCCTGCTGGGGCAGCGCACCGAGCACGAGATCGGACGCGCCACAGCGCACGCGATTGTTCGACGCGGCTGGTCGCAGATGGATACCGAACTGAAGTCAAAGATGCGGGACGGGCGCGTGGTCGACGCAGCAGTACTGACGGCGCAGGAACAGGCACGTCTCGCACAGCTGGCAGAGCGGGGACTAGCATGGCGCGAGGGCGCACACTGGCGCATGTCTTCGCAGTGGGAGGCCAAGCAGATGGATGAACGAAACATTACACGGACACCACACGAGCGCGAACGCGAGCCGGAAGGCGCGCCGCCCAAGGATCAGCAGCGCGAACGCCAGGAGCAGGAGGCAGAGGAGCAGCATCGGCGCGCGGTCATCGTGGATGAGCTTGAACAAGACTTGGGCTGGGGACGGTAAATGGCGCACGAACTCTATCGCTTGCCGACTGGCGGCGCACGCGCGGCCGGCGTCTACCCCGCGGTGGTCATCGGGTGTGTCTGCGTTTTCGTCCTGACGCTCTGGGCGGGGACACAAACGGTGGCCTACTTGTGGGGGTATGCGCCAGTGCTGGGGCGACCAATGAGTGTGCCCTCCCCTCGCTGGGCATCCCTCGTCCGCAGTGCCGCGTTGGGAGCAGCCATCATGACGGGCCTGTTGGCGGCGTGGCCATCGACCCGCGGCTGGGCTGTGCCGGTCGCCTTTCTGGCGCTGTACGATTACGCGCTGAGCGCCGTGCCGGTGTACGCGCCCTGGCAGCTGCTCCTGTGGTGGGCGCGCTATCACTGGGCGGCGCAGAGCGCGCCCGTGTGGGCCGCCGCCACCAAGAGCATGGTGCTGGTGGCGCTCATCGGCCTGCCATGTGTCATTGCCGCGGCGATTCATAAAGCGAAACAGATCGGCGGCCAGTCCGACTTGTATGGCAGTGCGGCGTTCGGTGATGAACTGCAACTACGGAAGGCTGGTCTGCTCTCAGGGAAAGGGCTCTTTGTCGGCATGTGGCCACAGCGCCGCTGGGGACGCGAGACCATGGTCGCGCTGCAGGATGATGGACTGGAGCCGGTGCTGGTCATTGGGCCCAACCGCTCCGGGAAGGGCGTCGGCTTCGTGCTCCCTAATGCCCTCACCTGGCCCGAGAGCTTGCTCGTCCTCGATCCTAAGGGCGAGAATTGGCGCGGCTCGGCCGGCTACCGGAAGCAGCAAGGCCACCTGTGCCTCAAGTTCGATCCCACCTGTGCGGATGGTTCAGCGGCGCGCTGGAATCCGCTCCTGGAAATGCCAGAACCACCCTACGATGTCGCCTTCGCGCAGACCATTGCGCAAGCCATCATGGAAACCGAGGAGTTCAGTACCACCGACGAAACCGCCCTGCACTTCCGTCACACCGCCGAGAATTTTCTGCGCGGGGTGTTGCTCCATGTGTGGTACGCCGAAGAGAACAAATCGTTAGCAGGCTGTCTCCAGCTCCTCACCAATCCACAGTACACGCTCACGGAGACCCTGGAGAAGATGCGCACGGCAGCCCATGACCCCACCGGGACGCTGTGGAAAGACCCGAGCGGTACGCCGACCACCACCCACCCCGTGGTCGCCGCGGCGGCGCGGGCGGTCGAGAACCAGGCGCCCAATGAGCGCACCAGCACGGTGTCCACTGTTGTCGCGTTCTTCAATCTGTACCAGGATCCGATTATCGCGGCGAACACCGCAGCGAGTGACTTTCGGGTCCACGATGTGATTGATCCTGCACTGCCACCGGTGAGTGTGTACATCACGATTCCCACACCGGAGATGGCGCGGCTCAAACCCTTCGTGCGCATCCTCTTCTACCTGCTGCTCCATCATCTGACCGCTGAAGTGCGCGACTCTGCGCATGTGTGGGCAGACCAACTTGCACACAGCCGGCGCATCTTGCTGCTGATGGATGAGTTTCCCCTCCTGGGTCACATGCGCCTCTTCCATAATACGATCTCGGTCATGGCCAGTTACGGCATCAAGGTCTTGTTGTTGGCTCAGGATCTTACGCAGATTCACCGCGCCTACGGCAAAGAGGAGCATATCATGGGCAACTGCCGTATCCAGGTCGCGTTCGCGCCGAATCGCACCGAGACCGCTGCCTGGATGTCGGCCAAGACCGGCATGCGCACGGTCTACAAGCAGCAGCGCACCTACACCGGCAATCGCTTTGCCTGGTACTTGCCGCATGTGATCGCCAGTGAGCAGGAAGTGAAGCGGGAGTTGCTGACGCCCGATGAAGCCATGCGATTGCCGGAGTCTCTGCAGGTGCTCTTTGCCAACGGCATTCCCTTTCTGACCCATAAGATCGTGCATTACCGCGACCAGGAACTAGGGCGGCGCGCCCAGATCCCGGCGCCAGCCGCCTCCGATCGGATGGCACACCAGCCCGGACAGGCACCCACAGCCGAGGAGCCAGATTGGTTGGAAGAGATGCAAGTATGAACACATTACGATTGCACTCCCACACCCGGCGGCAGCGGTCCGTGATGTTGCTGCCTGCTATGGACCAGTGGATTGAGCGAGAAGCGACCCGCTTAGGGGTCTCTTTCTCGGAGGCGATGAACCGGCTGCTGGCCTCCTATTGGCAATTCCACCAGGAGGTCAACACGGACGGTGGCCCAGACCACCCCAGCGTGGCGCAGCTCTCCCCTGCCCTGCTTGCCCACCTCAAGGAGCCGCTACTAGAGCAGGTGCAGGCGGTGCGTGAGGAAATCGAGAAGGTGAAGAGTAACCTCTACCTCCTCCAGACCATGCAGGATCGGACCACCGCCAAAACGCTAACGGGCCGCCAGTACGACGCCTGGCGGGAGGAGGTCAAAGGCGTGATGGACAAACGGAAACGGGGCAAAGCATGAGCGCCTCAGCGATCGAGCAGCAGAAAACGGCCTATATCGAAAAACTCCGGTGCGAGTTAGGGCAAGACATTGCGCACCTGCTCACTGATCCGAACGTGATCGAGATCATGGTGAATCCGGACGGCGTGCTCTGGATCGATACGCTCTCCCACGGGCTTGTGGACACGGGCACACGGCTCGCTTCGACACAGATTGCCCTGGTGATTGGTACCGTGGCCGCCTACTACGATCGCGTGGTGACGGCCGAGGCACCGCGCCTGCAAGCGGAATTGCCGCTGGGCGGCGAGCGGTTTCAGGGGCTGCGCCCACCGATCTGCGCGCCCTCGTTCGTCATCCGCAAACATCTGCCTCGTGTCTTCTCCATGGCGGAACTGCTCCACCAAGGGACCGTCACCGAGGAGCAAGCGGGCATCCTCCTGGCAGGGATACGGAACGACCAAAACATCCTGATTGCAGGGGCAACGCTGTCAGGAAAGACGGTGCTGCTCGACACCTTGCTCTCCGAGATGCCACGCCTCCATGGCGAGCAACTGCGGGCCGTGATTATCGAAGACACGCTTGAGCTCCATGCCGCGCTCAAGAACCACGTGACGCTGCGCGCCACGGAACACGACTCCATGCGGGTCCTGGTGCAGACCGCCATGCGCCTGCGACCCGACCGGCTCATCCTCGGCGAGGTGCGCGGCGCCGAAGCCCTCGAGATGCTCAAGAGCTGGGCCACCGGTCACGGCGGCAGCGCCTGTACGATCCATGCCGGGTCGCCAGCGCGGGCGCTCAAGCGCCTCATGGCCGCCGTGCAAGAAGCCGGCGTGCCAGGGGATCCGGAGTTGATCGGAGAGGTTGTGGATCTGATCGTGTTGATGAAACGGCGGGAGTCCAGCCAGTGGGGCATAGAGGAGATCGTGGCCTGCGAGGGCTGGGCGCAGGGTCGGTATCACCTCACGCGCCTATATGCGGAACACACCAAGAATTGGCTGATTAGGTGGCCAGCGCATACAGGCGGCCATCCTCCCAGCCATAGCCAAACTTCTTCAGGAAGTTAACGGTATGGGTCTTCACAGT
>JACXTT010010510.1_pt1 | contig 12465 bp, 7 predicted proteins | sample 9270951 | NCBI WGS metagenome assembly JACXTT01 (sample SAMN15532306, study PRJNA645909) | rock metagenome | isolation source: weathered quartz diorite | place: Puerto Rico | collected 2017-06-21 | reverse complement strand
AATGATATTGTGCAGACGTGAGCGCTCACCATCCAGCAAGGTCTGAGACTCCTGCTGGGTCGCCAAGCGCGCCGCCTGTTCTTGCTGGCGCGCCAGAGCCAGTTGGGCCAGATTGTCCTGCGTTTGCGCCAGACGCCCCAGAACGCTGGCTTGCAGCGATGGCGGCACGGACAGTGGCGTTGAAAAGTCACCCAACCCCAATTTGGTGATATGGGAGTGGACTTGGTCCAACGGCCCCCCCAGCGTCCTGCGGAACGCTCGGCCGGTTTGCACCAACAGGGCCAGCAAAGCCAGGCCCATGGCCATCAACGTGTAACGCACCCAGCGGGCGGCGGATTGCGCGTTTTGCACGTCCATACGGGTGCGCTCCTCCACCATGCGATAGGTCGCGTTGATGGGACGCATGACATTGTCCTTGCCTTGTTGGTAGCCGGCGCCGAACAACAGTGCCATCGCCTGGCTTGCGCGCGCCGGGGCTCGGGTCTGGGGGCCGCTCGCTTCAGCGAGCCCCATGGCATCTAACTCTTGCTGGCCCAGCGTATCGGAATACGCCTTTGCCAATGCCAGTTGGTCGAGCTCCGCTTGGGTAAATCCGGCTTGCCGCATCAGCTCCAGCAGACTGATAGCGCCTGGCGTTTGGCCGCCCGTCTCTGCCAGGCTCCAGTAGCTGTTCTGGTCGCCTGTAGGACGTGGCAGGCGGCCCTCGCGGATGTCCAGAATATCCTGGTGGTTTTTCTTGAGCTGTGGGTCTCCCGTGGCAACATAGGTACGTGCCATGCGCGTCAAATCGTCCGAGGACTGGCGCAGCTCCGCTATGAGTCGCATGGAGTGGAAACGCTGTGTATTGGCGTTATCGGTCCGCGCTTCCATCTCGGTGTAGACCACGAACAAGGCCGCCATTGCCAGCAGCAGGCCTGAAGTCAACCAGACATTGCGGGTGAACGGGGACCATTTTTGTGCCATCTGCGCAGCCGATCCGAGCAAGGGGGGAGTTTGGCCATTCTACGCATAGACTTTTCGGGGGACATTGGCGCCCGCATAGCCGCTTCGAATGTTCAGCTGCTAAGCTCCAGTCCACACCAAACCATGGGAGAAACATGAGAGTTCAGTTTTTGCGAAACCTCTGCGCCACGGCGCTGCTGCTGGCAACGGCCTGCGGCGCCTACAGCACGCCCAACCTGGCAGAACCGTTACCCATCGGGCCGCAGGTCACCGTGGGTCATTTGCCCAATGGGCTGACCTATTACATCCAGAAAAACAGCCGGCCTGAGAAGCGGCTGGAACTGCGCCTGGTGGTCAAGGCCGGCTCCGTGCTGGAGGATGAGGATCAGTTGGGCCTGGCCCACTTTACCGAGCACATGGCCTTCAATGGTTCGACCCATTTCAAGAAACATGAGTTGATTTCCTACCTGCAATCCATAGGACTGCAGTTCGGCGCGGACTTGAATGCCTACACCAGCTTCAACCAGACGGTGTACATCCTGCCAATTCCCACCGATAAAAAAGAGAATATTGAAAAAGGCTTTCTGGTGCTGGAAGACTGGGCTCACGGCCTGAGTTTCAACGACGCCGACATTGATGCGGAGCGCGCCATCATTCTGGAGGAATTGCGCTTGGGCAAGGGTGCGCAGGACCGGATGAACAAGGTCTTGCTGCCCAAGATTTTCAATGACAGCCTGTACGGCAAGCGCCTGCCGATTGGCACGGAAGCCAACCTCAAGGGCTTTGGCCATGAATCCATCCGGCGCTTCTACCGAGACTGGTACCGCCCGGATCTGATGGCGGTGGTGGTGGTGGGTGACTTGGACGTTGCACAGGCGCAGGCCCTGGTGCAGGCGCACTTCGGTGGCTTGAAAAACCCCGAGAAGGAGCGGCCTCGTGTGTATCCCAAAATTGCAGCACGCAGCACGTCGGAATCGGTGGTAGCGACTGACAAGGAAGCCACCAATAATCTGTTGACGCTGTACTACCCGGTGTTGGACGACAAACCCGTCTTGACGCTGGGCGACTACCGCCAGTCCATGGTGGAGCAGTTGTTTGGTTCCATGCTGGGCCAACGCATGCAGGAACTGACGCAACAGGCCGCGCCACCTTTTGTGGGCGGCGGTGCTGGCGTCAGCAAACTGATGCCAGGCTTTCGTAGTTTCCATGCGTCTGCTGTGCTGGGGCGCCAAGGTGTTGACGCGGCAGTCGGTGCCTTGGTGCAAGAGAGTGAGCGTGCCCGCCAATTTGGATTCAGTGCCGCCGACCTGGAACGCAGCAAAAAGGATTTGTTGCGCAACCTGGAGCAGGGGAGCGCCGAGCGCGAGAAAACCGACTCGGTTCGTTACGCCGAGGAGTACCTGCGCAATTTTCTCGACCAGGAAACCATTCCTGGCATAGAAAACGAACTGGCCTATGCGCGGCAATTGTTGCCTACCATTGCAGTGGCTGACATCAACCAGTTTGCCCGCTCCGTCATTGCCGAAAAGGCCGCCAAGTTGGTCACCTATTCGGGTAGCGACAAGGCGGACAACCCTACGCCGACGCAGGCGCAATTGCTGGCCAGTGTCGGTTCAGCGGAGCAGCGCGTGGTGGTCGCTCGGGACGAGAAAGCCATCGCCACGCAACTTCTGGCGCAGTTGCCGACACCTGGTCACATTGTTGCCGAGCGGCACAACGCCGCGCTGGGCGTGACCGAGTGGGACTTGTCCAATGGCGTCAAAGTCATGCTCAAGCCTACTGATTTCCAGAACGATGAAATCGTCATGGGCGCCAACCGCTTTGGTGGCCAGTCGCTGTTTGGCCTGGCTGACAAGTTCAATGCGGGCTATTCCAGTTCTGTGGTGGCCGCCATGGGTGTGGGTAACTTTGCGCCCACGGAGTTGCAAAAAATGCTGGCAGGTAAAGTCGTTCGACTCAACACCGGGCTGGCCCCTCTCAACGATGTGGTGAGCGGTTCGGCCAGCAATGCCGATCTGGAGACCATGCTGCAAATGCTGACGCTGCGGTTTGGGCCGGTGCGGCGCGATGCGCAGTTGTACCAGTCCTATGTCGATCGCTCGCAGGATGCTGCGAAAAATGCCATCGCCAAACCCGAGTCGGTGTTTTTTGATGCGGTGGAGACGACTTTGTTCAACGGCCATCCGCGCGTCTGGCTGACGCCGCGCCCCAGCAATTTTGACCAGATGGACCTGAACCGGATTGCCGCCATTTACCAGGAACGGTTTGCCAGTGCCAAGGGCATGACATTTGTTTTCGTTGGCAGCTTTACGCCCGAGGCGATCAAGCCCTTGGTCACGCGCTACCTGGCCAGCCTGCCCACCCCAGAGCTGACGACCGCCTACGCCGATCTGGGAGTGCGCCCGGTTACGGGGGTTGTGAAAAAGGAAGTGCACAGCGGCAGCGAGGCCAAAAGCCAGGTGTCCATTTCGTTCACGGGCCCTGCAACGTATTCAGACGAGGAGCAATTGCGCGTGCAGGCGCTGGTGGATGTGCTGAACATTCGCATCGTGGACGTGCTGCGGGAAAAGCTCACGCTGATCTATAGCGGCAGCGCCTATGGTGGCTTGATACGCGTGCCCTATGGCCATTACCAATTGAGTCTGAATTTGCCCTGTGCCCCCGAGAATGTGGACAAAGTGGTCGCTGCACTGTTTGCGGAGGTGCAGAAATTGCAGGAGCAGGGTGTCGATCCGGCCGATCTGGACAAGGTCAAGCAACATTGGCAGGTCGCCAACCGCAAATCCATGCGTGAAAATGCGTATTGGTTGCGACAGCTCGACAATTCCGTGCTGTATGGCACGGATCCCGCAAATATTCTGACCTTTGAACAGCGGGCGGCCGCCATCACCCCGTCAGATGTACAGACCGCAGCACAACGCTATTTAAGGCGTGACAACTACGTGCAGGTGGCGTTGTACCCTGAAAAATAGGGGCCCATCATCATTGGTATTTCTTGTTGATCTTCTCGGTGGTGCCGTCTTTTGCCATGGCCTGCAGCGTGGCATTGAGTGTGGCAATGGTTTGTGGCGCCACCGACAGGTTGCAGGCGAGATACAGCTCGGTCTTCTTGAAGTTCAGCAGCGGCTTGATCCTGACGTTGACCTTGGCCGCCACAAAAGGCCCGATTTGACTGCCGGTGGCCCATAGCTCAATGCGACCCGCATCCAGTTTTTTGGCATTCTGCTCGTCGTTGATGGCCTCGTCGATGGTGAACTTCTGTCCTTCCAGGTACAAGGTTACGGCGTCACCTCGGTAGCCGCCCAGCTTGTATTTTTTGGCGTCGTCCAAGCTGGCGATGCTGATGGTGCTGTCGGCCCGGCCGAACAGCACCCAGTTATTGGGGGCGACCGGTCCCACCCATTGGAAATTCTTCTCACGCTCTTCGGTGCGGGTCGTTGAGTACACGCAGGTGCTCTTGTTCGCGCGCGCCATCTCTATGGCGCGGACCCAGGGGTACATCTCTATCGTGTAAGGTATTTTGCTGCGCTTGAACAGCTCATGCACGGTCTCCGTGGCACTGCCGACAATGGTCTTGCCGTCATCGTCGGAGTAGTTGAAGGGCGGTGCATTCTCCGTGGTCAGCGTAAGACCGTCGGCCCAGGCATTACATCCCAGCAGCAGGCACACGCAGAGTATTTTGTTCATGGCCTGACCTTCAACGGATGGGTTGACGAACATGGGGCAACTGACGGGATGATCCTAGCAGCAACGCAGCCTTGCGGCAAATATCCCCGTATCGCGCCTTACATACGGTAGGTGGCTTGGAGGTAGGCCGAAAACGGCGCCATCGGCAAATCATTGGGCAATGCCGTGCCCGGTGCAATGCTGGGCTCGCGCACATCCGCATGGAACAGGTTGCGCAGCCCCACCGCAAAACCCCATTGCTGGCGTTTGGCCGTTGTGCTGATGTTCAGGTCCCAGGTGGTGTAGTCGGCAATTTGCGGCCGGGTATCGCCCGCCGCGCGCCGGCGGTCGGCAACCCAATTCACCTGTGCGCCTACCATCCAGTTGCCCATCAGGTGCCAGTCAGCGCGGCCATAGAAGTGGTTGTGTGGCGCATAGCCAGCGTCCTGTTGCGTGGACTCGTCGATGGACGCCTGCCACGCATAGTTGGCAGTCAGCCGCATACTGCGGTTGGCGTCCCACACGGCTTCCAGTTCACCGCCATCACCATGGATGGCGCCCGTATTGAAATACGTGCCGGACACCAGGCGAATGGTGTCTTTCATGTCGTAGTGAAACATGCTGAGGTTGAGCTGGAGGTCGCGCAGCGCCTGCCAGGACAGCGCGGCCTCTGTGGTGGCAATCAACTCTGGTCGCAGCGCCGGGTTGCCCAGCGCCACAGGGTTGGTGATGCTGTAGACCTCGTTGAATGCCGGCGCCCGGAACGCGCGCCCCGTCATCAGCTTGGCGGTAACGTTCAAAGCCGCGTCCCAGACCAGGGCCAGCCGGGGGTTGGTGGTTCCGCCAAAATCCGAGTAGTTGTCGTGGCGCACACCGGCGGTCAGCGCCCAATCCCGGGCAATACGCCATTCGTCCTGCGCGTAGACATAGTCCACCCACCTTCTGTGCGGAAACATGAAGGGATTGGTGTTGGTGAAGTCGACCAAAGCCCCACCTGGAACCGGTACCAGCGCGCCGCTGGCGGAGTACGTGAAGTTTCGGGTTTCGGCAGTCTGGTAGAGGTTCAGATCGTCGTGGCCCACCCCGAAGCGGATACTGTGTGCCGCAAAACCGGAATAGGTGGCATACGATGATAGGCGCAGCTGCCGTTCCCAGGTTTGCGGCCCGCCCAAGAAACCCGTGGGTGAGCCGCCGCCGCCAATGTTGGCGCCCGGTGGAAACAACTGAAAATCAACCGGAATGATCTGCGCGTATTGCAAGTAGCTGGCAACAAAGCCCAGTCCCCAGTCGGGCGCAAACAGCGGGTCGACCCACGACAGGTCCGCCGTCAGACGCTCACTCTTTTGTCGGCCAATGGGGTCCAAGGCCGACGCAATGCCGGCGCCGACGCCGATGTTGTCGCGCAGCTTGTAGCCCGCATGGGCGCGCCATTTTTGGTAGCCCAGGTCCAGATTGGCATCGACCGCGTCGTAACCGGTGCTGACAGGCCCCGGCGCCAGGCTGGCATGGGTGCCGAATATCTTGTCGAAACGGGTCTGGGCGTCGGCCGTGACCGTCTCCTTGAAGCCGTCGCTCTGGCCCCATCGCAGGTAGGCCGCCACATCGACATCGCCCCATTTACCGCCGTGTTGGACCCAGACGTCGTGGGTTGCAAATGAGCCGGTGCGCGCACCAAACTCCGTGCCGGGCGTATCCGCTGCGGATTTTGTAACGATGTTGATGACACCCGAAAAAGCATCTGCCCCATACAGGGCCGAACCTGGCCCGCGGATGATTTCAATACGTGCAATGTGCTCAACGGGGTAGCCACCCCACAAATTGCCCTTGCTGCCGACAAACAAGGTCGTGACGGGAAAACCATTCTGCAGCACCAGTACCTGCGGGTTGAACTGGCTGAACACGCCGCGTATGACATACAGCGGCGCATAGTTGTTGGCGCTGCGTTCGACGTGTATGCCTGGCACGGTTTCAAGCACCGTGTCCAGATCGGTCGCACCTATGGCGGCAATATCTTCCGCGGTGATAACGGTGGCCACGGCCGGTGCGCGGCGCAGCGGCTGCTGGCTACCGGTGGCGAGGCTGATATTGGCTTTGTCGCCATACAGCAGTACCAGGTCTTCCATGTCGTCCTGGCCTTCTGCAAAAGCTACAGGGGTCTGCAGCATAAGTGCCAGCACCATGACCAGGTGACCACGTGGTCTCATGATTGAAAGTCCCCCGCTAGTGCACATAGCCTCCCCGGTGTGGTTTGGGGCATTCTAGAACCACATCCAGCCAAAGCGCACGTTTTTCATGTGAACCACGGGCTTGCGGTGTGCAGCATTACTTGCGCATCAAGGTACTCTTGCCAAACAGCGATTCAATCAGGTCGACCGCCACTTCAGCCGTGCGGTTGCGCTCGTCCAGTGCCGGGTTGAGTTCCATCACGTCCAGCGAGGCCAGCCGGCCGGTATCGGCAATCATCTCCATGCACAGTTGGGCCTCGCGGTAATTGGGGCCACCGCGCACCGTGGTGCCAACGCCCGGCGCAATATCGGGGTCCAGAAAGTCCACGTCAAAGCTCACATGCAAATGGGTGTTGGCGTCCACCAGCGCCAACGCCAGTTCTACAGCGGCGCGCATGCCCATCTCGTCGATGTAGCGCATATCGAACACTTCCAGATCCATCGCGTGCACAAAACGCTTTTCGCCCTCGTCAACACTGCGTATGCCGATCTGGCGTACGACCTTGGGCGACATGGCGGGCACCTGCCCGCTCATGGAAATGAGTTCCTGCGGACCATGGCCACACAGGCAGGCCACCGGCATGCCGTGGATGTTGCCACTGGGCGTTAGTGTGTTGGTATTGAAATCCGCATGCGCGTCCAGCCACAGCACGCGCAGCTTCTTGCCTACGGTGCGGCAGTACCGCGCCACGGCGCTGATGGAGCCTATGCCCAGGCAATGGTCACCGCCCAACAGAATCGGCAGACGGCCATCGCACAGTTCGGCGTGCACGGCGTCATGCACCGCCTGGTTCCAGGCAATGACTTCGGCCAGGTGTCGGTATCCGTCAACCGGCGGCAACCACGGATTGTTGGGGCCTGTCAGGTTGCCTTTGTCCCGCACGTCCAGGCCGTGCAAAGCCAGCACGTTGGCAATATTGGCTACGCGCAGGGCCTCGGGGCCCATGCTGGCGCCGCGGCTGCCGGCACCAATGTCGGTCGGTGCGCCGATCAGGCTGATGTTTGTTTGCATGGTGTTTGTGGAATAGGGGTCAAGCAGGTATCAGCGTAAAGCAGGGGCGGCGCTCGCCGACCCGAATGCCGCGTGCATTGATCAGCGGCTGCGCACGCCAGGGGCGCAGCAGCGTGCGCTGGGCGTCGTCGAGCCAGCCCAGTTGTTCCATAACCTCCACGCTGGCGGCAAACAAGGCCGGCTTGTCGGCACTGATGATCTTGATGGCAAAGGCCTCGCCGCGGCTCTTGCTGCCGACCACCTGCACTCCGTCGGCGCCCACTTTGCTGACCCAGTCGCCGCCGCCTGCGCGCATGAAGGCCAGGTCATTGCGCCCGAGCCCACTGACCAGGTCCGGGTGGTGGGTCATGGCCTGGCTGAGTTGGGCGAAGCTTTCGCCAAAAGGCGTGTCTTGCGCACCGCTGGCCAGCCGCGCGTATCCGTAGGCCAGCTTGGACAAAGGCATGGCGTAGTTTGGGGCCGAGCAGCCATCAATGCCCAACTTCAGGTCGTTGGGGTCCAAGCCGACCGCCAACGCGACGTCGCGCCGAATGGACTGTTGCAGGGGGTGGTCCACGCTTTCATAGTCGTCCAGGCTGAGGCCGTGTTGCACGCAATAGGCCACAAAGCCGGCATGCTTGCCGCTGCAGTTGTTGTAGCGTTCATCAAAGGTTTCGCCCGGCGCAGGGGTCTTTCCTTCCAGTTCGTAGTGGTAGGGTACATGGCAGCCGCAGCGCAGAGCCCGGTAGGTCTGCCCGGTACGTTCCAGCATGTCCTGGGCCGCCTGCACATGCATGGCTTCCCCATTGTGGCTGGCGCACAGCATGGCAATGTGCTTCAACGAAAAGCCGAAATGCGCCGGGCCATGGGCCTGCAGAAAGGGCAGGGCCTGCAAGGCCTTCAGCGTGGAGCGGGTAAAGGTCAGCCAATGCGGGTCCCCGGCAAACCTGCGCAGGCGGCCACGGGTGTCGACCACGGCGATGGAGCCAAAGTGCTGGTTTTCCAGCGTGCCACCGCGCGTCATTTCAATCAGGGGAATGTGCTGCATGGTACTGATTGTGGACCAAATTGCGCTGGGCAGTTGGCATGTCACATGCTTGACCGCACAGACGCAGGCCTTGCCACACAATGGCGCCATGCACCAACTACGCGCTCCCTTGCAGGCCCAGATTGTCCAATGGCTCGTCGCCCCTGGCGACACGATTCGAGCCGGCGATCTGCTGTTGATACTGGAGGCCATGAAGATGGAACACGAGGTGCGTGCCGAGGTGGGCGGGCGGGTCACCGAGTTGCTGTACGCGGCGGGCGAGATGGTCAATGCCAATGAAGTCCTGCTGGTGTTCGAGCCGAGTGCGGTGGCGGCCAGCGTTGTGGAAGATACGGCTACTGCTGCCGCTGCCGCTGCAATGTCCCCACAGGCATCAACGCGTGGCGATTTGACACGTCTGCTGGCCCGACAGGCCTTTGTGGCCGACGCCAGCCGACCCGACGCCATGGCCAAGCGCCATGCGTTGGGGCTGCGCAGTGCCCGCGAAAATATTGGCGATCTGTGTGACCCCGGTAGCTTCATCGAATACGGCGCGTTAGCCGTCGCCGCGCAAAGCCGCCGCCGCACCGAGCAAGACCTGATCGCCAACACCCCAGCAGATGGCATGGTGACGGGCATCGGCCGTGTCAACGGGCACCAGATGGTGGCCATGGCCTATGACGCCACCGTGCTCGCCGGAACCCAGGGCATGCGCAACCACCAGAAGACCGACCGCATGCTGGGTCTGGCCTTGCAGAACAAACTGCCGGTGGTGTTGTTCGCCGAAGGCGGCGGCGGGCGGCCGGGCGATGTGGACATGCCCATTGTTGCGGGACTGCATGTGGCCACCTTTGCCAGCTATGCGCGGCTCAACGGGCAGGTGCCGGTGGTCGGCATTGTGGCCGGGCGTTGCTTTGCCGGTAACGCGGCCCTGCTGGGCTGCAGCGACGTCATCATTGCCACCCGGGGCAGCAATATCGGCATGGGCGGCCCTGCCATGGTCGAGGGAGGTGGCCTGGGCGTTTTCAAACCTGAGCAGATCGGCCCGTCAGCCCAGCAGCATGGCAATGGGGTCATTGATATTTTGGTGGACGACGAGGCGCAGGCCGTGGCGGCGGCCCGCCACTACCTGTCTTTTTTCCAGGGGCCTGCCGACGCATGGAGGGCACCACCGGAGTTGGCTCTGCGCGACGTGGTTCCTGAAAATCGCCTGCGGGTGTACGACACGCGCACAGCCATGCAGGGCATTGCCGATGCCGGGTCGCTGCTGGAACTGCGCACGGGTTTTGGCCTGGGCATTCATACGGCCTTGGCCCGCGTGGAAGGTCGGCCCGTCGGCCTGCTGGCGAATAACCCGCTGCACCTGGGCGGCGCCATCGATGCCGATGCGGCGGACAAGGCGGCGCGCTTCATGCAACTGTGCAATGCGCACGGCTTGCCGCTGGTCAGCCTGGTGGACACCCCCGGCTTCATGGTCGGGCCCGATACCGAGGCTACGGCGCAGGTGCGCCATGTCAGCCGCCTGTTCATCGCGGCGGCGCACCTGCGCGTGCCCTATTTGAGCGTGGTGCTGCGCAAGGGCTATGGCCTGGGCGCCATGGCCATGACGGCTGGTGGCTTTCACTCGCCACTGTTTACCGTGGCCTGGCCCACCGGTGAGTTTGGCGCGATGGGGCTGGAAGGTGCCGTGCGCCTGGGCTTTCGCAAGGAGCTGGAGGCCGTGGCCGAAGGCCCCGAGCGCCAGGCCCTGTATGAACAACTGGTGGCGCGCCAGTATGACAACGGCAGTGCCATCCACATGGCCAGCACCTTGGAAATCGATGCGGTCATTGATCCGGCGGACACCCGGCGTTGGCTGGCACAGGGCCTGCGTGCGGGGCGGCAGGCAGAGACCCCACCGGGTTTTGGTATTGACACCTGGTAGCAGGTCGCGTGCTAAGCTGCTGGTCCGTTCAAAACTCTGACCACCAGGAGACTGCCATGCCCGGCCTATTGCCCCAGATCGACCCCGAAGGCCTGCTCGAATTTTCGGTGGTCTACACCGACCGCGCGCTGAACCACATGTCGCAGCGCTTCCAGGGCGTGATGAAGGACATCTCCGCCATCTTGAAAGAGGTGTACCACGCCCAGTCCGCCATTCTGGTGCCTGGCAGCGGCACCTTTGGCATGGAAGCCGTGGCGCGCCAATTTGCTACGGACAAGAAAACGCTGGTCATCCGCAACGGCTGGTTCAGCTACCGCTGGACGCAAATTTTTGACATGGGTCGCATCCCCGCCCAGTCCACGGTGCTGAAAGCCCGCCGCGTCGGGGACTCCAAGCAGGCGCCGTGGATTCCGTGCCCGGTGGAAGAGGTGGTGGCCACCATTGCGCGCGAGCGCCCGGACGTGGTGTTTGCGCCGCACGTGGAAACTGCCGCCGGCATGATGCTGCCCGACAGCTACCTGCGCAGCGTGGCCGATGCCGTGCACGCAGTGGGCGGCCTGCTGGTGTTGGACTGCATTGCCTCTGGCGCTATCTGGGTCGACATGGAAGCGACCGGCGTGGACGTCTTGGTCAGTGCCCCGCAAAAGGGTTGGAGCAGCTCACCCTGCTGTGCCATGGTCATGCTCGGCAGCCGTGCCCGTGCCGCCATTGACGGCACGACCAGCACCAGTTTTGCCTGCGACCTGAAGAAGTGGCTGCAGATCATGGAAACCTACGAAGGCGGTGGCCATGCCTACCACGCCACCATGCCCACCGACGCGCTGACCCGTTTGCGCGACGTGATGCAGGAAACCCGCAACTATGGGTTTGAGAAAGTCCGTGCCGAACAACTCGACCTGGGGCGCAAAGTGCGAGCTCTGTTCGAAAGCAAGGGCATCGCCAGCGTGGCAGCCGAAGGCTTCAAGGCGCCGGGCGTGGTGGTCAGCTACACCGAAGACCCGGGTCTGCAGTCCTGCAAGAAGTTCCTGGGCCTGGGGCTGCAGACCGCTGCTGGCGTGCCCTTGCAGTGTGATGAGCCAGCTGACTTCAGCAGCTTTCGCGTAGGCCTGTTTGGTCTGGAGAAGCTGCACAACGTGGACCGCACTGTGGCGCATTTGGAGACGGCGCTGGCGAAGATCCTGTAGCGACCCGTGCAGCGCGGGCGGTTGATCGGCCATACCTCGCGCAAGGCAGCCGGCGTGGCCCGCGTTCTTCGGCTGTGTCGCGGGCGTCTGCTTCTGGTGCTTTGGCGTTGCTTCGTTAACACTGCTGTTAGTGCGCTCATTCTGTGGCAACCGCGAGTACTGCCTGCGCCCGCGGACCCCACCAGCTACCTTCAATGAAGCGATTGGTGTTCCGCAATGAACACCCAACACCCAACGCAAACTTTCGCTTGGCGGGGTAGGTAGCCATTTCATTTCACTCCCGCAGCTCGGATACTCACGTCACCGACACGGATTGCGCTTTCGGCATTTATATTTCGGTGCGCTATGTGAGATACCTCTTTGAAGCGAAGTGTTAGGTTCTCGGGCGCCGGCAGTTCTCGCCGGTTCCACAGAATTGGCATTCCAAACACCCGGTTTAACGAACCATCCTAAACCACCAAACACCCGCGGCCGGCAAAACACCCGGAAACGCAGACCACGCCACC
>JACXTT010010509.1_pt1 | contig 12465 bp, 9 predicted proteins | sample 9270951 | NCBI WGS metagenome assembly JACXTT01 (sample SAMN15532306, study PRJNA645909) | rock metagenome | isolation source: weathered quartz diorite | place: Puerto Rico | collected 2017-06-21 | reverse complement strand
AAACGGGTTGTGGGGAGGTTCGGGGTTCTTGCCGATGCCGGCAAGAAACGCACCCGTCACCGAAGGTTCCGGGTTGATTTTTGGATAGTTCCGGCATACCAGGTCGCAGGAACGAAACAACGAAACCACGTGATCGAGCAGCCCGCCGATGTAGGCATGGTGCAGCGACTTGGCAGCTGGGGCCATGCGGTAGCGCTCGGCGATCTCCGGATCCGCCAGGAATAACTCCACGAGCGACTTCAGGTGGGGATTCTGGAACGTCCCGACGAAATCCGTGAGGGTCCCCCAGAGTTCGTCGATGTCCTTGGAAGTCTTGGGCAGGTAATCGGCAAAATCAATTTCCGCGTCTTGCATCCGCCGCAACTTGTGGATGGTGAGCTGGAAGCGATTCTTGTACTTGTTGATGAGGCCCTTGACCTTGAGGAAATCATCTTGCTCGAAGACGTCGATGAACTCTTCGACGTTGTCCCACATTTTGGCTTCGATTTGTCCGGTTCGGTCTCCGAGGGTGAGCGCCAGATAAGGCTCGCCGGACTTCTTGGGTTTCACTTGCTTGGAGACGACCACAAAGCTGGAGGTAATGACCTTGTTTTCCTGCTGACAACACTCGGAGATGAAGAACTCTTTCATGAGCCTCGGGTCTTGGAGAACGCGCGTTGGGCCGGGGTCAGTGGCTAAAACAGAGTGCTGAAAAAGTCCAACAGTAGAGACGCGGCTTACCGCGTCTCCTCCGCCACCAGAGCCGCGGCAAGCCGCGTCTCTACGAATCTGTTTGCCATAACTTACGGCGCGGCTGAAGCCGCGCCCCTTCAAAACAGCTAAGTAGAGACCCTTTTACAACGTCTGAAGCCGCAGCTCCTTCAAACAACTCAGCCTAAACTAAAACACGCCCAGCTTCTTCTTCTTTTTCAGTTTCTTGGCGGTCACGTCCCTGGCCGTAGTCTCGATTGGCTTGGTCTGTTTTGCGCTGGCACCGGTGTCAATGTAACCCGGCTTGATGTCGATGAAAGCCTCCTCGCGCAGCTTAGTCAGGTAGGCGCGCAGGGCGGGCTGCAGTTTTTGCATGTAGAGGGCGTCCTGGATCCGGGGCTCGGCTTCCTTCAGGGTGGGTGCGCCACCCATCTGGTGCTCCGTGACCTTGAGGATGACGAAACCCTGCTTGGTGCGGATCGCGTCCGTCGTTTCGCCCGCCTTCATGGCGAACACGCGATCTTCAAGTTCCTTGGTGAGCTTTCCGCGCTGAAAGTAGCCGTCGTCCCCCCCGTCTTTGGCGGAAGGCCCGTCGGAAACCTTCTTCGCCAGGTCCTCAAAGCTTGCGCCCTTGCGAATCTGCTCCAGCAGATCCTGGGTCTTGGCGCGGGCCGCAGCGAGTGCCGCATCGGTTTCGGTCTGGGAGGGGGTGGTCGGAGTTGTGTCGGGGGCCCCGGCTGCCGGAGGGGCTGTTGCCTTGGGCGCGACCAGGATTTCGCTCAGCCGAATCTGCTCGGGCTGCTGCATGTCCGCCTGGTGCTCTTCGTAGAACTTTTTGACATCGTCCTTGTTGAGGGACATGTGCGAACCCACTTCTTGCCCGATGACCCTCTGCGTGATGATCTGGTTGCGCGTGTTTTGCTTGAATTCCTCGTAGGAGATGCCCTGGGCCTGGGCAGCCTTTTCCAGGTCTTCCATGGACTCCAGGTTCATCTGCTTGCGCATTTCATCCAGGCGCTTGATGAGTTCGGTGTCGCCGGTGATCCCCAGATCCTTGCCCTTTTGCAGCAGGAGTTGCTGGTCGATCAGGTCGCGGAGAATGTCCCGCTGCCTCTCGGCGTAGGCGCGGTCCGCTTCCGTGGGTTGCTGCTGCTGCTGCTGGATTTCCTGCTTGAGTTGGTCGCGGCTATGAGCGAATTCCGTCCGCGTAATGATTTCGTTGTTGACACGGGCAATGATCTCCTCGACCACGGTGTCGGCCGGCGCGATGGCCGGGAGCAAGAATGCGCCGGCAACTGCCATCAGTAAGAAAAGTTTTGCGTTCTTCATGTTGAGGCTCTGAAAACCTGGGCACATCCCGGAGGTGGATTTTCTCGTATTTTACGCCGTATGCGGGCCGTGGGGAAGGCGGCGCACTTAGTTGACGCGTCTCAAGGTGAGGGCGGTGACGTCATTGTGCTTTGGGGGGGTGCACATGAAGCCCTGCACTTGCTCCAGGATACCGCGGGAGAGGTCCGCGGCTGATGGCGGCTTGGAGCCCATCACCAGTTTGACGCCGGCCAGCCCAAACTCTTCGTCCTGACACTGGGCTTCGACCACTCCACGCGAAACGACGGCCATGGCGCCTTCCGGCCCCAGGCCCACAATCCGCGCATCGGTCGGTGACAATGAGAAAAGACCGAGAGGCAGTCCGGTCGCGGGCAGTTCCTCGATGCTCGAGTGGTCGCACAGCAGGCCCGGAGTGTGGCCTGCGTTCACGTAGCACACTGTGGCCAGTTCCTCGTTATAAACACCCGCAAAGGCCGGGCAGCTTCGCACGCCACCGGCGGCTCGCATGATCTCAAGATTCAGGCGCCTCGCCAGTTCGATCATGGCCTCGGCTTCATTCAGTTCGTGGCTGGAGAAGAGTTCGGCCCCGCCGGCGCGGAAACAGGATTGGGCCGCGGTTAGAACGGGGCGGCTATTGTCGCGCTTGCCGGCAAGATCCAGGAGCCCAAACAGGAACCGGTGGGGGCTGACCCGGACAAGTTCATAGAAGTCCCCGCCCGCCCGTCCCGAAAAATAGGCCACCGCGAGCTCGGCGCCGGTGAGGTCCGGGCTGGTCGCATGTACCAGTTGCGGGGGTTCTTCGACCGCCGATCCGAAGCCGAGTCTGGACAGCAGGCGTTTCATGCGGGGGGAAAATACCACAATTCGGGAAGGGCGGCAATCGGAAGGTCGTGGGAGTTATTCCCCGTACTTGTCTTTCAGCCAGCGGGCCAGTTCGTCGCGCAGCTGGCTGTAGTCGGCGTGGATGGTCGAACGCAGGGCGGCTTCGGTGGAACTGCCCTGAGCCAGGCGCTCCAGGATCCGTGGGAGATCGCTCATGCCGTAGGTATCGCGGATGTATTCCACCCCCGCGAGGGATTCGGCATAAGCTACGACCGCCTCATTCGTGCCGAAGCGCATGAAACTGCCTTCCAGCACGTTGAAGGGAATCTCGGTGCCGGCGGCGAACAGATGGGCCAAGGGCCGTCCGTAGGTGGCGGTGGATCTGCCTTCTTCGATTTGTGCGATGCCCTCGTGCAGCCATGAGGGCGCACGTCCGCCGGACATTTGCGTGATGAACGAGTGCGCCAGTTCATGTTTCAGGACGTGCGCCAGGTCGGACGTCATGCTGGACATTCCGCTGATCGGGATACGCAACTTGCCGTCGTTGAGCGCGCCAGTCCAGGACGGTGCGCGTGTCACGTCGAAGAAGGCTTGCTCAGTGTAGAGCGTGACGACGATGGTGTTGTGCGGCGAGTAGTTGAGATCGCGGACCAGGTCGTCATAGTCCGATTCGAGCGTGGCCAGAAGGTCGCGACGGAAACTCTCGGAGGTCTGCTTGCCTTCGAAGTGCAGGTTGAAGTGGCTGCTCTCGTTTTGCGAGAAGTCGGACTCGGCGCTCGATTCCCGTTCCGCGCGGGCCAGATACTGGCTGACCGCGGCGTCCGGGCGCAGCTTCAGCGACTTCTTCCAGGCGCGAATCGCTTCCTGAGTATGGTCGCTGTTGAACTGGACGAATCCAAGCATGGACAGAGCGTCGGGGGAATCGGGATCCGCCCGCACGGCGCGCTCGGCGAACGTCACCGCTTCCTGGGCGTGGCCAGTGTGCACCAGGCAGGCGGCGTAGTAAATCAATAGAGTGGAGTTGTCCGGTTGGAAACGGAGCGCAGCCTCCAAGTAACGCTTGGCCTGGGCCAGGTTGCCGCGATCCGACTCATGTTTGCCGGCCAGAAAATATCCGGTAGCGGCCAGCTCAGGTTTACCTTCCTGTTCCAGTTTGGCCAGAGCGTCGGTATCGACTTTGCCGTCGCGGATGACTTTCTCCGTCAGGTCGGCCTCATGGCTGAAGGTTGGGATTGCGGGAGCGAAGTCGGGGACATCATGCGACCCGCCCGAGCCGGAATGCTGGGGCGCGACGCCGCCCGAGTCAATCCGATCTACGGACGATTTCGGGATAGCGTAGGTGTCTTCTCCCACGTCATACTCAACGCGGTCCTTGTTTTCTCGGACCTGGTCGGCCCAGATGGTGCGTCCATTCTTGAGATGGATGACATCGGCAGGCGCCGCCAGAGGCGCCAAAAGCACTAGAATCGTGATGGACCAGGCCCGCACTCGGCTGATCATAGCAACGGTAGGGAGGGCTTTCGTAGGTGACCAAGGTACTGGATCGGCCTCGGCCAGTTTTGCTGTTGGCGTTTTGCCTGCTGGCGGCCGCTCCCTCTGCGCAGCCTGTCCCTGCGAGCACGAACTGTCCGCGAACCGCATCTGGACTCTATTCGCGCCTGCGGTCCCTGGCGCTGGATGAGCACCGCGTGTACCACGTGCGCAGCGCGGCGATTGACCGGCCCAACCTCCATCTCGTTTTCGACGCCGGCACGCTGGCGTTCACGGAGGACGTTTGCGGCCGGATTACCGGCGCGTACTTCGAAGGCGAAGGCGAAGTCCTACTGCGTCCGCCCAACCGGGCCGAGCGCGCGTCTATGGATCTGTTCACAGGGATGGCGATTCTCGAGGAACAGTTCAGCTCGGCATATCTGCGATTCAACGACGACACCGCCGCCACTCTGGCGCCCTTTCTTTCGCCCGTCCTCGATGTCGGGGGATTCGCGAAGCAATGGAGCGACACGAGCCGCAGCCTGTCCGACTCCGATGCCTTGCGATTCCTGCTCGATTTCAGTCACTTTCTTCCCACCGCGAGTGGAATGGAACCCGCGCAGCCGTTCCCCCGGCTACTGCTCGCCCACTTGCAGGGCGCGAAGCTCGGCGCCTTCGAGATTTTCTGGGATGCAGCCGCCCCCGAGCCGCTGTGGGCGGGCCAGATTCGTACACGAGACGGCATCGCGTTTTGGGATATCTGGACTTCGTTTACGCCTGGCGCCCCGGGTGGCATCGGCAGGTCTCCAGAGTCACTCGCCGGCGACGTCAGTGTGGGCAGCTTCCGGATTCGAGCATCGGTACAGCCCCCGACCACGTTGCGGGCTTCGGCGGAAGTGGATCTTGTGGTGCGAAAGGGTAGCAAACGAACGCTGATCTTCGAACTCTCCCGCTTTCTTAAGATCGATGCGGTGCTGATGGATGGCCGGCGCCTTGATTTCATCCAGAACGAAGCGCAGGAAGGGACCCACGTCCGGCGCAAGGGGAACGATCTGGTGGCGGTGGTGTTCCCGGCACTGCTCGAAACCGGACAAAGACTCAAGCTCCTTTTCAGCTATGCGGGCGAGGTATTGTCGGAAGCCGGAAGCGGTTTGCTGTACGTAGGGGAACGCGGCACCTGGTATCCGAATTTCGGTTTGAACCCGGCTCTGTTCGATCTGGAATTTCAGTATCCGGCAAACTGGACGCTGGTGGCGACCGGGAGACCGGTTCCACAAACCAGTGTAGTTGCGGGACCCGGACTGCAAGTCTCGCGCTGGGTTTCCGACGGACCGATTCCGGTCGCTGGGTTCAATCTTGGCAAGTACATTCGCGCGGAGGCGAAAGCCGACAGCGTGCTCGTCCAGGCCTACGGAACGGCGGTGGTTGAGCGATCGTTTCCGAAGGCGCCCGCGGAACTGATCCAGCCGCAGCCGAGCTTCCCCGGGCCGCGGTCGCCTGCGACCGCTCCCATGATGGTTACTCCGCCGCCTCCGTCTCCCGCCCGCAACGCGCAGGCGGTCGCCGATAAGGCGGCTCGCGCCGTCACCAGTTTTTCGCAATGGTTTGGACCCTATCCGTTTGGAGCACTCGCTCTCACCCAGATGCCCGGCGATCTGAGTCAAGGCTGGCCCGGCCTGGTCTTCCTTTCGAGCTACGCTTTTCTGAGTCCGCAGGAGCAGAGCGAACTGCACCTCGATCCTGTGATGGCACTGTTGAGTAACCAAGTGCTGGTCCATGAGACTGCCCATCAATGGTGGGGCGACCTGGTGCTATGGGACAGCTACCGGGATCAATGGTTTGTGGAAGGTCTGGCCAACTACTCGGCCTTGCTGGTGCTCGAACAGCAGAATCCGGTCCAATTCCGGCAAGCCCTGGAAAAATATCGCACCGATCTTCTCGGCAAGAACAAAGACGGAGAATGGCTGCGCAATGCCGGCCCGGTCACGCTTGGCCAGCGTCTAAGCTCTTCGCATTTTCCCGGCGGCTATGAGGCCATCAGTTACGAGCGTGGGACCTGGCTGTTCCACATGCTGCGGTGCATGCTGCGGGATTCCGAAGCGGCATCCCATTCCCGGAATGGACCTGCTCATCGAGAAGAGCCCTTTTTTCGGGCCTTGCGTAAAGTGCGCCAGCGCTATGCGGGGAAGAACATCAGCAGCAGAGAACTCATGAAAGTCTTCGAGGAGGAATTGCCGCGCGCACTGTGGTTTGAAAACCGGCGGTCGCTGGACTGGTTCCTGGACGGCTGGATCAACGGTACCGCCATGCCACGCCTCGAGGCGCGCGAAGTACGATTCACTCAAAAGGAGAGTGGCTGGTCGGTGGCGGGCACCATTACCCAAAAGGATGCACCGGACGATCTGGTCACGGCGATCCCGGTTTACGGTGTAACGGCCAGCAACGCCACGGTATTTCTGGGAATGGTGTTAGCGGATGGGCCCGACACGTCGTTTCATCTGAACGCGCCCGCGGGAACGCATAAAATCCTACTCGATCCGCGGCAGACCGTACTCACAACGCTGAAATAGATCCAATCCTGCCAGACCCTCCGTGCCATTCCGTGTCGCCACGCTGGCTCCTGCGGACAGCCGATTGCTCACGTCTATGAAGGGACTCTCACCCTTCCTGAATTGTCATGACTCTTCCGCGCCATCCCGGTGCCAGCGAGCGGAGCGGTCGTGTCGTATTGTTAGTCGAAGATGAGCCTTTCGTGCGGGAAGCGACGTGCCGCATCTTGCAGAGTGCGGGGTTTTGCGTTCTGCCGGCCGCCGATGCGCAGGAAGCCATGAAGGCTTGCGAGAACAATCAGCGCAAGATCGACCTTCTGATGACCGACATGGTGCTCCCCGGCCGGAGCGGCCGCCAGCTGGGAGAAGAGTTACGCCAGACTTTGCCCGCCATCCCGATCCTGCTGACCTCCGGCTACATTGAATGCGAGGCCGGTGCCGAGTCTCACGAAAACCAAACCTACTACCTGGCGAAGCCGTATTCGCGGGCAGAGTTAGTAAACAAGATGGAAGGGATCCTCAGCCAGCGTCCGAGCCGACGGGCCGCTACGCAGACCGGTTAGAGTGGCTGCCGCCATTCAGCGGTGGATCGTTGTCAGCGCGCGTATATTTGAATCCAAAGACAATTGGTAGCCGATGGAGGACAGGATCTGCCGTGGAATCTCGGGGAGAGGCACGACTCGCTTCAGAATTCCCATTTCAGCGCAGGAGCGAGGCATGCCGTAGACCACGCTCGTCGCTTCATCCTGGCCGACCGTGAGCCCGCCCTCGCGAAAGATGGCCTGCATTCCGAGCGTCCCATCCGCGCCCATTCCCGTCAGGATGACTCCCATGGCGCGAGCATGAAAAGCCTCGGCGACCGAAAGCATCATGACGTCCACCGAAGGCATGTGGGGCCCATTGGTGGGCGTGGTGGGAACGTGCAAGATGATATCGGAGCCGGAGTGGCGAACGGTCATATGCCTTCCAGCGGCAGCGATATAGACGTGCCCGGGCTTCACTACTATTCCTTCTTCGGCTTCCTGGACCGCGATCTGGCAAAGGCCGTCGAGTCGCTTGGCAAACGGTGCCGTGAATCCCACCGGCATGTGCTGCACCACCAGGATCGCCACCGGCAGATTCTCAGGAAGCATTGGAAGGATCTCCTGCAGGGCTTGGGGCCCGCCGGTTGAAGTGCCGATCGCGACGATTGCCGGTGCCAAGGGTGGAAGGACCGGGTTGGGTCTGCGGGGTTCTAACCGGGGCGGGGCTGCGACGGGAGAAGCATGCGGGCGGCAACCCGCTGCGGCCTTGATCTTGCCCACGAGCTCGTGCTGAACCTTGATAATGTCCAGGGAAATGTAGTTGAGCTGTTTAGGGACGTAGTCGAAGGCACCCAGTCCGAGAGCTTCCAGAGTGGTGCCTGCACCTTTCTGGGTGAGTGAACTCACCATGATGACGGGCCGCGGCGCTTCCCCCATGATGCGCTTTAGAGTTTCCAGCCCGTTCATTCCGGGCATATCGATATCGAGGGTTACCACGTCGGGCTGGAGTTGTCCGATTTTCTCGAGTGCCTCCAATCCGGTTTGCGCGGTCCCGACCACGCGCAAAGACGGGTCCGATTCAATCATGCGCGAGAGCGCACAGCGCATGAAGGCGCTGTCGTCGGCGACCAGCACCTTAACTGTCGAACTGGATTCCGATAGGTTCATTACCGGCGGTACACGAGGCCGACCAGCCGCTGCACTTCCGCCATATAGCCGTCGATCTCAAAGGTGAATCGTTCCCAGTCCAACTTCTCCAGCTCGCGGCATTCCTGGAGCAGGACTTTGAACGCAGGCTCCTGCGTAAAGTCCACCTGACGGTCTTCGTTGTACCCATACCCAATGGAGCGCATGCGGCAGAGCAAGTCAGCCAGAGCGACCAACGCGACCAGAGCGCGGTGCTCTTTGGCTTTCTCGACATCGTGATGCCAGGTGATGACCTGAATCAGGTCCGAGGGCATGCGCCATTTTTCCGCGAGGGTCCGGCCCACTTCGGTGTGTGAAACTCCCAGAACCTGCTGTTCCGCCTCAACTAATGGAATGTGGTCCGACGCCGCCTTGGCGAAAGCCAGGGCATACTCTTTCGGAGCGACCCAGAAACTCATCACCACCCCGAAGTCGTGCAGGAGGCCGGCCAGATAGGCTTTGTCGGGATCGGGAAACCGGATCGCGCGCGCAAAGTAGCGGCAGGTCAAGGCCACTCCGAGGGCGTGCTCCCAGAACACGGTCGGGTCGATGGGGCAATCCTTGGGAGTGAGCTTCACCAGGCAGCAAGCGGTGGTAATGTCGCGCATGCGCTGCATCCCGAGGCTGACCACGGCGCCGCGTACCGTCTCCACTTGTTGGCAGCGGCCGAAGAGCGGCGAGTTGGCGAGATGCAGGCACTGCGCAGTCAAGGATTCATCCTGCGAGATGAGGCGGGCGACTTCGGTGACCTGCAGGGCGTCGAGGGGCTGCTGCAGGTAACTGAGGAGAGGAGCAACCACCACCGGCAAGCTGGGCAGATGGCCCACCGTCGTGAGTTTTTTCAACAGTTGGTCGCGCGTCATAGTGGCCATGGGTTACCTCCCCGCGCCCGGAGGACGCGACTTCACATAACCAGTGACCGACGGAAGATGGACCAGCTTGAATTGGTCGTTCACACCATAGAGAGACTCGGAGGGACCAAGAAAGAAATATCCGTGAGGTTGAAGGTTACGGTAGAAGTGCTCGATGACTCTGCGTTTGGAATTGACATCGAAGTAGATCAAAACATTGGCGCAGAAGATGAGGTCCATGTTGGTCATGAGTTCCATGCGCGCCGTATCCAGGAAATTCAGCCGTGAAAACGTGACCATTTTTCGGGCTGCTGGACCCACTTCCAGCTGGCTGCCAGCGGCTACGAAATACTTCTCACGGTAGAGTGCTTTGACGTTGCGCACGCTGTAGGCGCCATAAACGCCAGCTTTGGCATGTTCAATCGACCGCTCGTTCAGGTCGGTCGCCTGGATTTCAAACGTCCAGCCCTTGAGCGCACCGCTGTTTTCTTCCAGCATGAACATGGCGAGCGAATAGGGCTCTTCGCCGGTGGAACAACCGGCGCTCCAAATGCGCAGTTTCTTGATCGGGGACGTCGAGCGGGCTGCCAAGATGCGTGGCAGAACCACCGCCTTCATGGCGTCCAGTTGGGTCTGGTTGCGAAAGAAAAAAGTCTCCCCAATCGTGATCTCGTTCAGGAGTTTGACCATCTCCTCGCGCCCAAGGGTGGGTTGGTTCAGCCGAATCCAATAATCGCGGAGATTTTTTACTTTCAATTGGTCCAGGCGCCGGCCGCAGCGACCCGCGAGCAGCTCCAACTTGTTGTCCGGGTAGAAAATTCCGGCGGTCTGGTAGATGAGGTCGCGAATCTTGGGGAGGTGCGGGTCGGCGGGAGCGGCTGTGGCCGCCGCGCGGGCCGGAGCGGCTGCGACCGTGGCCTCGCTCTTTTGGCCCGCGTTGCTTCCGAGGGCGCTGGCATCGCTGCGGCTGGATTGGGAACGAGCCGCCCCGCCCGTCTCTCCGCTGATGGTATTGGCAGACAAAGTACTTCCTAAGCGACCATCGGCACGCCGGTTGAGCGACTTTAGCTTCGGTGCTGACCATTCGTGCAGGCGCTCAGGAAATCGATTGCGACGGGATCGCGCACGGCGAGTTCATGCCGCCGACTTGCAAGAGCGGGTCGTTCTCCATATCCTCGTTTTTCCATGGATCACGGACCTCAGACTTTGCAGCTGGAATTTCTGGGTCCGTGAGCCAGCACGGCGAACACCGCCCCCGCGTTTATAATTCGCCTTTCGAAAGGGAGCGCTCATGAAACTCGAAGGGCGAGTCGCGCTGGTGACGGGAGCGTCGCAGGGCATCGGACATGCCTGCGCGCTTGCTCTGGCCGGACACGGCGCGAGCGTGGCCGTGGCGGCGCGCAATCAACAGAAGCTCGAGGAGCTGGTTGCGAAGATCACGGCAGCGGGCGGCAAGGCGGCAGCGATCGTCATGGACGTCGCCGACGAAGAGCAGATCAAATCGGGCATCAAGTCGGCGCTCGGCCAGTTCAGCAAGATCGATATCCTGGTCAACAATGCCGGCATTACCCGCGACCAGCTGGTGATGCGCATGAAGCGCGCTGACTGGGACTCGGTCCTCAACACCAACCTGACCTCGGCATATCTGTGTATCCAGCACGTGATCGGTTCCATGCTCAAGCAGCGCTGGGGACGGATCATCAATATCACCAGCATATTCGGCCAGATGGGGCAGGCAGGCCAGGCGAACTACGCGGCGTCGAAAGCGGGGCTGATTGGGCTGACGCTGGCGATGGCGCGGGAGGTCGCGTCACGCAACATCACCTGCAATGCCGTGGCACCAGGGTTCATCGAGACCGGCATGACGGCAGTGCTGAGCGAAGAATTCAAGCAGACGGCGGTCAAGATGATCCCGTTGGGCCGGGTGGGCACGCCGGAGGACGTTGCGAGTGCGGTCACCTTTCTGGCTTCTGAGGGAGCTTCGTACATTACCGGGCATGTGCTGAGTGTGAATGGTGGGATGCTGATGGGGTAGTGGACGAGAGGCTATCTAACAGTCTCACAAGGACCTTCGAGGTAGCTGGTGATAACGCTGTTAACGATAGCTATCTGGAGTTGCAACAAGTTTAGGCGTAAGCTGCTGACCGTGAGAACACGTGCATTTACGAGCAACGTTCATTGGCAGGTTGTCTTATCAATCGTTTCCCTTGTGCTCGCGATTCCGACCGTTGGATACGCTCAAAACATTACTGAACTCACGGTTCGGGCCGAGAAAGGTGATGTACAGGCACAATCAGCCCTTGGCAAGGCCTATCACTCCGGAGACGGAGTCGCAAAGGACGAAGCCGAAGCCGCGCGTTGGTGGGAGAAGGCTGCAGAGCAAGGCGATGTGGCGGCACAAATCAATCTTGGAATAGCTTATAACTTTGGCACCGGAGTCCCTAAGAACTATGCCGCGGCCGCTCGTTGGTATCGCAGGGCTGCCGAACAAGGCAATGCCGGAGCTCAGTCCGATCTTGCACTCCTTTATCACGCTGGTCTGGGTGTTCCAAAAGACGACGCCGAAGCTGTGCGTTGGTGGCAGAAAGCCGCTGAGCAAGGCGTTATACCGGCTCAAGTCAATCTCGGAACGGCGTATCACTTAGGAACCGGCATTTCGAAAGATGACGTCGAAAGTGTGCGCTGGTATACCAAGGCTGCGGAAAAAGGCGACGCAGCTTCCCAGCTCAGCCTCGGAATGGCTTACGTCTACGGCACAGGAATCCCCAAGAACGGGGCTGAGGGGGTCAAGTGGCTCCGCAAGTCCGCCGAGCAGGGGAACGCGAGCGGTCAGTTTTGGCTCGGAGCCGCGTATAACGCTGGTATGGGCGTCGCGAAGGATGATGCCGAGAGTGTGCGCTGGTACAGAAAGGCTGCCGACCAGGGCGTGGCAGCGGCTGAGTACAACCTCGGACAAGCATATAACTCTGGTGTCGGCGTGGCAAAAGACAACGCCGAGGCCGCTCGCTGGTGGCAGAAGGCTGCTGAACAAGGCATTGCAAAGGC
>JACXTT010010508.1_pt1 | contig 12466 bp, 7 predicted proteins | sample 9270951 | NCBI WGS metagenome assembly JACXTT01 (sample SAMN15532306, study PRJNA645909) | rock metagenome | isolation source: weathered quartz diorite | place: Puerto Rico | collected 2017-06-21 | reverse complement strand
GTGGTTCTGGATCTCGCGACGGAGCTTCGCCACCGGCTTCGGGGCGGCGCTCACGTTCCTGTTCCAGAGGCTCGGCGCGACGTTCATCAAGATCGGGCAGATCATGAGCGCGCGCCCGGATCTCGTGTCGCCCGCGTTCAACGTGCCGCTCACCGCGCTCCAGGACCGCGTGCCCCCGTTCGACGGCGTGACCGCGCGCCGGATCCTCGAGACCGACTTCGGACGCAAGCTCGAGGAGATGTTCGAGGAGTTCGATCCGGTGCCCGTGGCGTCGGGGTCGGTCGCCCAGGTCCACCGCGCGGTGCTGCACCACTCGGAGCTGCCGCAGACGTTCCCGAGCCGCGTGGTCGCGATCAAGGTCCGCCGTCCCGGCATCGTACGCCGCGCGTACCTCGACGAAGCGATCCTGCGCGCCGTCGCCCGGCTGCTCTCGTGGATCCCGACGCTGTGGATCCTGTCGCCGCTCGAGGCGGTCGAGCTCTTCTGCGCCGAGGTCAACAAGCAGCTCGACTTCCGCATCGAGGCCGAGAACAACCGCCGCTTCCGCCGCGACTTCGAGGACGAGCCGCAAGTGCTGTTCCCGGCTCTCGTCGAAACGCTCTGCAACGATCGCGTGCTGACGATGGAGTTCGTCGAGGGCGACAAGCTCGATCGATTCCACGCCCGGTCGAAGGACCCGATCCTGGTGGTGCGAAAGCTCCTCGAGGTCGCCTGCCGCATGTGCTTCGAGCGCGGATTCCAGCACGCGGATCTGCACCCGGGAAACATCCTGTTCCTCCCCGGGGACCGCGTCGCGATGCTCGACGTGGGTCTCGTCGGCGTGCTCGACGAGGACGCCCGCCGGCGCTTCGCGCTGATCCATCACCACATGTTCTCCGGCAAGACGAAGGAGACGGCGCGCTGGCTGCTCGAGTCCGCGCACGGCTCGGTCGCCGATCCGGAGCAGTTCGAGCGAGAAGTGAGCGAGCTGGTCGGGAGCATCCACGACCAGCCCGCGGCGCTGCTGCGCGTCGGCGGCACGCTCGTCGATCTGCTCGCCGTGCTGCGGCGTCATCGCTTGCGCTTCGAGGCGACGTTCACGGTGGCGATCCTGTCGATCATGGCGGTCGAGGGGATCGCCCGGCGGCTCGCGCCGCAGATGAACGTCTCGCGGGAGCTCCTGCCGCACGTCGAGTCGGCGCTGGCGCGCGGCATCGTCGGGGCCAAGGTGTCGGCGTCGGACGCGGCGCTGCCCACGGCGTTCGGCGCGGGCCGTTACCGCGTGCGGCGCCTGCTCGGCGAGGGAGCCCGCAAGCGCGTCTACCTGGCGCGCGATCGCCGCCTCGATCGCGACGTCGCAATCGCCGTGATGCGCGCCCGTGAGCTCGACGACGCGGCCCGCGCGCGGCTCCTCGAAGAAGCCCGCGCGGTCGCGCGGCTCGCCGAGCACCCGCGCATCGTCCCCGTGTACGACAGCGGCGAGGAGGACGGAGTCCCGTACGTCGTCAGCCAGGCGATGGCCGGCGGCACGCTCAGCAGCCGCCTCGTGCGGGCGAGCGACCATCGGCTTGCGCTCGAGGAAGCGGCGCGCTTCGCCGATCAGATCCTGCAAGCGCTGGAGCACGCCCACGCGAACGGAGTGATCCACGGCGACGTGAAGCCGGAGAACGTCTGGCTGACGGAGGACGGCTACGCGAAGCTCGGCGACTTCGGCCTCGCCCGCATGGTCGCCGAGGTCGAGGGCGACGGCCGGTGGGCGGTGGGAACCGCGCTGTACATGTCCCCCGAGCAAGTGGTCGGGCGCGCGGTCGACACCCGCAGCGATCTCTACTCCGTCGGCGTCACGGCCTACGAGCTGCTGACGGGCCGCCCGCCCTTCGAGGGCGAGAGCGTCGGCGAGGTCGTCGGGCGCCACGTGGAAGCCGTCCCGGACCCTCCGTCCTCGCGGGTCCTCGGCCTTCCCCCCACCGTCGACGGCTTCGTCTTGCGGCTGCTGGCGAAGGACCCGGATGCGCGGTTCGCGGGCGCCGCCGAAGCCCGTGCGGCGCTGCGGGATGTCGTCGCCGGGGTCGCGAGCCCGGCCGTCCCCATCTCCGTCGCGTCGTCCTCCACGACGACGGCCTTCGTGGGTCGAGAGCACGAGATGGCGCGGCTCCGCAAAGGCCTCGACGAGGCACTCGCCGGCCACGGGCGCATGATCACGCTCGTCGGCGAGCCGGGCATCGGCAAGACCCGCGCGTCGGAGCTGCTCGCGAGCTATGCGCGCCAGCGCGGCGCGCTGGTGCTCGCCGGGCGTGCGTTCGAGGGAGAAGGCGCTCCCGCGTTCTGGCCGTGGGTCCAGGTGCTGCGGAGCTATCTGGAGGCGCACGGCACGCTCGTCGACCTCGGCCTGCAGGACGCCTACGTCGCGCGGCTCGTCCCGGAGCTCCGCGAGGTCCGGCCCGAGCTGGCGGGCTCGCCGCCGGTCGAGGGCGAGGAGGCGCGCTTTCGGCTGTTCGATGCCGTCACCGCGTTCCTGCGGCGCGCCGCCACGGCGCAGCCGCTCGTGCTGCTGCTCGACGATCTCCACTGGGCCGACAAGCCCTCGCTCCTGCTCCTCCACTTCCTCGCCCGGGAGATCTCGGGCGCGCGGATCCTGGTGGTCGGGGCGTACCGCGACGTCGAGATCCAGCACGGGCATCCGCTCGCGGACGTGTTGCCGCTGCTCCGTCGCGAGCGGTTGTTCGAGCGCCTGCTGCTTCGCGGCCTGTCCGAGGGCGACGTCCGCGCGCTCGTCGATGCGCTGACCGGGGCGACCGCGCCGCGCGCGTTCGTGCGCGCGATCTACCGCGAGACGGAGGGAAATCCCTTCTTCATCGAGGAGACGCTCCGGCATCTCAGCGAGGAAGGACTCGTCTCCAGCGCGAACGGGCGCTGGGCGAGCCGAGTGTCCCCCGAGGAGATGGGCCTTCCGGAGGGCATCCGCGAAGTCATCGGTCGCCGGCTCTCGCGGCTCGGCCGGGAGTGCCGCACGATCCTTTCCACCGCCTCCGTGCTCGGCCGGGACTTCGACGGCGCGATCCTCGAGCGGGTCGTGTCACTCGAGCCCGCGCACTTCCGCGAGCTGCTCGACGAGGCGTGCAGGTCCTCGCTCGTCGAGGCCGATGCGGCCGGCGGGCGCCATCGCTTCTCGCATGCGCTCGTCCGCGAGACGCTCTACGCCGAGATCGGCGCCGCGGACCGGGTCCGCCTGCACGCCAGGATCGCCGACGCGCTGTACGCGGCCTATGGCCAAGCCGACGACGATCGCATCTCGGAGCTCGCCCACCACTTCCTGGAAGCGTCGCCCGCGGGCGGCGCCGAGCGGGCGATCGAGTTCGCGTCGCGCGCCGCCGAGCATGCGGAGCGCCGGTTCGCGTACGAGGAAGTCGCGGGCTTCCATCGCCGCGCCATCCGCGTGCTCGAGGCCGAAGCGACCCCGGACGACGGCCGGCGTTGCGAGCTGCTCGTCGACCTCGGCACCGCCGAATGGAGGTCCGGCGACTTCGAGACCGCCAAGGACACGGTACGGCGCGCCTCCGATCTCGCCCAGACGATCGGCCGGTACGACCTGCTCGCGCGGGCCGCGATCGTCTATTCGGGAGAGGAGCTGCAGACCCTGTTCGCCGCGATCGACCAGGACATGGTCCCGACGCTCGAGCAGGCGATGGCGACCCTGCCCACGGACGACGGCGCGCTCCGCGCGATGGTCATGGGCAGGCTCGGCGGGGCGCTGTTCTACACGGATCAGGAGGCGCGCCGCAGCGTGCTGTTCGAGCAGGCGATCGCCATGGCGGAGCGCCTGGGCGACCGCCGCGCGCTCGCGAGCGTGCTGATGAACAAGATGCTGGCGCGCTGGGGAGCGATGCCGCTCCCCGCCCTCGCGGACGACGCGGCGACGTTCCTGAGCATCGCGGAGGAGCTGCGGGACGAGCGTCTCCAGCTCATCGGCTGCGGCCTCCGCGGCATCCTCAGAGGCGAGACGGGGGACCTGATCGGCGCGGACGAATGCTTCGCGCAGGCCGACAAGCTCGCCGAGCGCCACCCGCACCTCCGCTGGTTCGTGCACTACACGCGGAACTCCTTCGCGTTGGTCCGTGCCAAGCCCGCGGCGGCCGAGGAGCTCATGCGCCGGGCGAACGAGGTCGGCATCGCCGGCGACAGCCTGGTCACGCTGCTCATCTTCAGCATGCAGAAGGCCATGACCCGCTGGCAGCAGGGCGACTTCGACGAGGCGGAGCGGACCATGGGCCCGCTGCTGGAGGCGATTCCACGTTCACTGGAGCGCTCGGTCGTGCGCTTCGTCCGCGTGACGTTCTGGTCGATCATGGGCGTGGAGAAGCACGTCGAGGAGCTGGTCGGCTCGACTCGCGACCTGTCGCAGATTCCCCGCGACACGTTCTGGCTGACGCAGCTCGCGCTGTTCGGAATGGTGGTCGCGGGTGCCGGGGAGGCCGACCGCGCCGCCGAGATCTACCAGACCCTCCTGCCCTACGACGGGCGCGCGGTCAGCCCCGGCGGGGCCTACTGCATGGGCTCGCTGGCCCGCTATCTCGGCCTGCTCGCGCGCACGTTCGGCCGCCACGACGACGCCGTCCGCCACTTCGAGGAAGCGATCCTCTTCGAGCGCGAGATGCCGCTCTGGCGCTCTCGCTCGCGCCACGAGCTCGCCCGCACCTTGCTCGAGCGCGGCGCCGCAGGCGATCGCGACCGCGCGCTCGTCCTGCTCGGCGAGGCCGCGGAAGAGGCCCACGCGTACGGATTGAAGCAGGTCCTCGCCGACGCGGTCGCGCTGCGGCTCGAGGTCGAGGGCATCGCGTCGGCCTCGGCGTCGTCGTCCATCGATCGCGTCGCCTCTTCGGTCGAGGCGCGAGGTGCGGTCGACCTACGGCGCTCGACCGCGCCGAACGGGACGGTCACCTTGCTCTTCACGGACATCGAGCGCTTCGCCGAGATCACCGAGGGCCTCGGCGACCTCGAGGCCCATCGTCTGATGCGCGCGCATCACGCGATCATCCGCGACGCCCTGGCCGCGCACGGCGGGAGCGAGATCGAGGAGCAGAGCGACGGGTTCCTGCTCGCCTTCCCGACCGCGGCCGGCGGCCTTCGCTACGCGGTCGAGGTGCAGCGACGATTCGCCGAGCATCGCCTCGCGAATGCCGAAGACCCGCTCCACGTGCGCATGGGGCTCCACACGGGAGAGCCGATCCGCGAGGGCGAGCGATTCTTCGGCAAGACCGTGATCCTCACGGCGCGGATCGGAGCGCGGGCGCGCGGCGACGAGATCCTCGTGTCCTCGCTCGTCCATGGGCTGACCGAACCGACCGACGAATTCACGTTCGACGCGGAGGAGAGCGTCGCCCTGCCCGGCCTCGCCGGCGAGCACCGGATCTTCACGGTCGCGTGGGAAGGCGCGGGCGCTCCGCGTCGCGTTCGCTCGGCGACGCCGGCCGTCGCTCCCGCGGCGGCGGCCAACGTCTTCCGCCTCGAGGGAGATTTCTGGACGATTTCCTACGCCGGCCAGAGCATTCGCATGAAGGACGCGAAGGGCTTGCAGTATCTCGCCGCGCTGATCCGGCGCTCCGGCGAGGACGTGCACGTGAACGATCTCGTGAACGGCTCGTCTCCCGGGGCCGTGGTGCCCGGAGCCGGCGAGCTCGGCATCGCCGGCGACCTCGGGGACGCCGGCGAGGTTCTCGATCTCAAGGCGCGCGCGCAGTATCGCGAGCGCGTCGAGAGCCTGCGGGCCGAGCTCGACGAAGCCGAAGCGGGGAACGACATCGGGCGGAGCGAGGCGCTCCGCGAAGAGATCGATTTCATCGGCCGCGAGCTCTCCTCGGCATTCGGCCTCGGCGGCCGCAGCCGGCGGGCCGCGGCGCCGACGGAGCGGGCGCGGAAGGCCGTGTCGTCGCGCGTCTCGGATTCGATCACGCGGATCCGCAAGCAGAGCGCCGACCTCGGCGCCCATTTCACGAACTCGATCCGACTCGGGGTGTTCTGCTCCTACCAGCCGGAGAAGCCGACACCCTGGACGCTGTAGGCGCCGTTCGGCGCTCGCCCTACAGCCGCGAACCGGGCTCGACGAAGTCCCGCGCCATCTGCTCGAGCTGCTCGACGATTCCCTGCTCGGTCGGCAGCGACGCGAGCGAGATCAGCGCGACCTCGTCGATGCCCGCGTCGCGGTAACGCGCGAGATCGTCTTTGCCGATCGGGTTCATGTACGGACAGGCGGCGAGCTCGATGTCCGACCGCGATCGGCCGCTCGCGCGGAGCAGCTCCTCGATGCGCCGGACCTTCGCCGCCGCCTGTTCCGCGGTGAGGTTGAATCCGATCCAGCCGTCGCCGATCTCGGCCACGCGGCGCAGCGCCGGGCCGCTCTCGCCGCCGAACCACACCGGGACGCTCCGGCCGTTCGCGGGCTTCGGGTAGGAGCGGACGCCCCGGAACTTCACGAACCGTCCGTCGTGCGAGCTCACCTCCTCGCTCCAGAGCTTCCGCATGACCTCGATGCACTCCCGCGTGCGCAGCGCACGCTCCTCCCACGGGATGCCGAGCGCGCGGAACTCCTCCTCGAGCCAGCCGATCCCGCTGCCGAGGACGACGCGTCCGCCGCTCAGCCGGTCGGTGGTGGCGATCGCCTTGGCGAGCGCGAGCGGGTTGTGCTCGGGCACGAGGCAGATGCCGGTGGCGAGGCGGATCCGCGTCGTGCAGGCCGCCACGTAGGCGAGCGTCGTGAACGGATCGCCGATCGGACAGTCCGTCGGCAGCGGGAAGTCCTTCGACGAGTAGGGGTACTTCGACGCGTAGTCGTCGAGCAGGACGACATGCTCGGGGGCCCAGAGCGTCGAGAAGCCGAGGCGCTCGGCGTGCGTGGCGATCGTCCGCAGGCACGCGGGCTCGGTCGATGCCCCGATGCCGACCGCGAAGTAGCCGACCTTCATGATTCCCTGCCCTCCGTCAGCAACGATCCGCGCGGTAGCGCCCGGGCGACACGCCCGTGCGCGCGCGGAACCGACCGCAGAAGTGCGCCTGGCTGGAGAATCCGCAGGCGAGCGCGATCTCGACGAGCGAGGCCTCGCCCCGCAACAGCAAGGCCTTCGCGCGCTCGATCCTACGGTCCGTCAGGTAGCGGTGCGGCGGCGCGCCCGTCGCGCGCACGAATCCCCTGCGAAGCTGATAGCGACTGACGCCGACGCGGTGGGCGAGCGCCTCGAGCGAGATGCCGCTCTCGATGCTCTGCTCGAGGAGATCGATCGCGGTGCGGAGCTGCTTCGCCGACAGCGACCGGCCACACGGCCGTTCGTCGTCGACGCGGCGAGCGACGCGCAGCACGTGGAGGCCGAGCGCATCCCCGAGCGTGTCGCCGTAGAGCGTGCCGCGCTCGCTCGGGCGGCGCACCTCGTGCAGCAGCGCCTGCGCGCCGCTCGCGAGGAACGGGTCGGTGAAGCCGATGCGCGACTCGAGCGAGCGCACCGATCCGGGATCCGACTCCTCGGCCAGCCGGCCGAGGCGCGCGAGCGAGAAGTGGAGCGAGACGCCCTGAAGCGTGCCGCCGCTGCGAAACGACCAGTCGACGCCCGGGGCGAACACGCTCACCTGCCCGGGCAGCGAGCGCGCCTCGCAGCCGTCGCCGCTGCGACACGTCTCGACCGGCCCGCCGGTGTGCAGCACGAGCATCAGCTCCGGAACCGGGGGCAGCGCCGCTTCGTCCACGTCCGCTCGCCAGAGACAGAGCGAGAGATCGCGCCACCCGCGCCGCTCGCTGGTCAGCAGCGGCGGGCTCTGCAGCGCCCGCGCCGTGGAGCCCGGACCGAGGAGGACGCCTGCGTGGAGATCGGAAACCTGCACGCGACGGAGGCTAACGAAAACGCCCCGCGCGGCCAAGGCGCGAGGCGGTCGCCCGAAGCCGCAACCCGCCGCCCAACGGTGGAAGACGACGCACCGCGCGCGGACTACGCGGTCGAATCATGCAGAACGCCCGCGATTACCGGCGGCTCGTCGAGGACGAGCGCGTGCACGGCTCGCTCTTCTGGGATCCCAACGTGTTCGCCGACGAGATCGAGCGCCTGTGGTCGCGGATCTGGGTCTACGTCGGCCACGAGAGCGAGGTGCCGACGCCGGGCACGTTCGCGCGGAAGAAGCTCGGCCTCCAGCCGGTCGTGCTGACTCGCGCGGCCGACGGAACGGTGCACGTGCTGTTCAACCGCTGCGCGCACTCCGCGAACCTCGTCTGCCACGAAGAGCGCGGAGCCGCGAGCTCGTTCCGCTGTCCGTTCCACGGCTGGACCTACGGGCTCGACGGGCGAAACGTCGGCGTGCCCTTCCCCGAGGGCTACGGACCCGACTTCGACCGCAAGGCCTACTCGCTCGCGAAGCCCGCGCGCGTGGATTCGTATCGCGGCTTCGTGTTCGCGAGCCAGAGCGTGTCCGGACCTTCGCTGCGCGAGTACCTCGGGCCGGCCGGCGCCTGCCTCGACGCCGTCTGCGATCTCTCGCCCGACGGCGAGCTCGATCTCACCGCCGGATGGCTCCGCCACCAGACGTACGGGAACTGGAAGCTCGGCTACGAGGCGGCGCTCGACGGCTATCACCCGAAGTTCGTGCACCGTGGGCTGATCTCGCTGATGGAAGGCTCGGACTCGATCTTCGAGCAGACCGACGACTCGGCCGCCGAGATGCGCTCGTTCCCGAACGGGCACGGCGACGTGAACTGGGCGCCGCACTACCGCGAGGCCGACCGTGAGCTCCGCTGGATCGGCACCACGCGCGACAAGCTGCCGGCCTACGTCGCCGCACTCGAAGCGGCTCGCGGCGAGCAGCGCGCGCACGAGCTCCTCGTCGAGGGCCCGCCGCACGTGATGATCTGCCCGAACCTGTTCATCGCCGAGCTCTTCGTGATGGTGCTCGATCCGATCTCGCCGACCTCGCACGTCCAGCTGGAGACGCCGCTGCTGTGGAAAGGCGGCCGCGAGCTGAACGAACGGAACCTCGTCCGTACCGGCGCCTCGATCGGACCGGCCGGCATGGTGCTCGCCGACGACTGCGCGATGATCGAGCGGAACCAGCGTGGCCTCGAATCGGGACAGCCCGAATGGATGCTCCGCAAGCGAGGCGTCCACCGCACGCGTACGCTCCCCGACGGCACCCGCACGGCGAAGCTCTCCGACGACACCGGTCTCATCGGCTTCTGGAGCTACTACCGGTCGCTGATGACGGCGGCGTCCCCCGCATGAGCCGCGACTCCTTCTCGCACGCCGACGCCGAAGCCTTCCTGTTCCGCGAGGCCCGGCTCCTGGACGCGCACGACTACGAGGCCTGGCTCGCGCTCTGGACCGACGACGCCGAGTACTGGATCCCCGCCGACGGCGAGGCCGTCGACCCGCGAAAGCGCGTCTCGCTGATCTTCGACAACCGCCAGCGGCTCGAGCTCCGCGTCAAGCAGCTCCGCACCGGCCACCGCTATGCGCAGCTGCCGCGCTCGCGCACGCAACATTTCGTGACGAACGTCGAGGTCGAGCCGATCGGCGCGAACGTGTTGGTGCGCTCGAGCTACCTCGTCATCGAGACCCGATTCGGTGAGATGCACTTCTGGCCCGGCCGCGCCGAGCACGAGCTGGTCGTCGCCGACGCAACCGCGCCGCGCCTCCGCCGCAAGACGGTCGTGCTGGTCAACAACGATCTCCCCGTCACGTCGATGGCGTTCCTCGTCTGAGGGAAAGGAATCCCCATGAGTCCGGAAACGATCGCCGCCGCCAGAGCCGCGCTCTTCGACCCCGATGTCTTCAAGCACGGCGACCCCGCGAAGTTCGGCCTGCCGCTCGACGCCTACGCGGTGCTCCGCGAGCACGACCCCTGCTTCCTCCAGGAATTCGACAACCCGATGCTCCGTGAGCGCGCCTGGGTGGTCACGCGCCACGAGGACGTCTCGGCCATCGATCGCGACGCGGAGAGCTGGTCGTTCGCGGGCGGGCCGTTCCTGCTCCGCTTCCCGTTCCTCGACCTCGCGCACCCGCTCGGCAAGCCGTCGCTGCTCACCACCGACCAGCCCGACGCCGGCCGGCAACGCAGCACCATGAACCGTGGCTTCACGCCGGCGCGCGTCGCACAGCTCGAGGAGCGCTTCCGCCGTTACGCGCGCGAGATCGTCGACGAAGCGCTCGAGGTCGGCACCTTCAACTTCGTCCGCCAGGTCGCGCACACGATGCCGATGGAGGCGCTCGGCGACGTGCTCGGCGTCCCGGCCGAGGACCGCGAGCGGTTCTTCGGCTGGGTCGACACGCTGGCGTCTCCGTTCGACGAGCGCGTGACCCCGTCGCTCGAGGTCGCGCTGGCCGCGAACCAGGCGCTGATGGACTACGCGATGGAGCTCGGCGGCAAGCGCCGCGAGGGCGGCGAGAGCGACGTGATCTCCGAGCTCGCGCGTGCGAACGCCGCGGGGCGCATCTCCGACGCCGAGCTCGCCGGCAACGTCGGCGTGCTCGCGAGCGGGGCGGCCGAGAGCACGCGCTCGGCGCTCAGCCACGGCATGCACCAGCTGCTGCGCAAGCCGGAGCAGATGGCCTGGCTGCGCGAGCGCGCGAGCGACGTCCCACTCTCCGCGGTGCACGAGATGGTGCGGATCTCGACGCCGTTCGCGCAGTTCGCGCGCTTCGCGACCCGCGACACGGAGCTGCACGGTCAGTCGATCCACAAGGGCGACTGCGTGCTCATCCACATGGCCTCGGCGAACTTCGACCCCGCGGCGATCGACCGCCCGGACGAGCTCGACCTCGCGCGCGACCCCGGCCTCCACGTGAGCTTCGGGCGTGGACCGCACGCCTGCCTCGGCAAGCACGTCGCCGCGCTCGAGATGAAGGTCTTGTTGGAGGAGCTGCTGCGGCGGACGAAGGAGATCGTGCCGGCCGGTCCGATGAGCTACGGGCGCTGCTTCATCACGCGGCCCGTGTTCGATCTGCCGGTGACGCTGGTCCCGGCCTGATGCGCGTGCTGGTCGATCCCCGCCGCTGCGCGCTGCACGGCGACTGCACGGTGACCGCGCCCGCGGTCTTCGAGATCCGCGACGACTCGGCCAGCTCCGTGGTGCGCATGCCGGAGCCGCCACGGGCGCTGCGCGCGGCCGTCGAGGAGGCCGCACGGAACTGCCCGACGCGCGCGATCCGGATCGAGGATTGAGGGGCGCGCTCGCCGCGCCGAGAGGAGTCGAATGGAGTTCGGAGTCTTCTACGAGATCGTCGTGCCGAAGCCCTGGCACGAGCGCAGCGAGCACGAGGTCTTCAAGCAGGTCGTCGAGCAGGCGCTGCTCGCGGAGCAGGTCGGCTTCACGCACTTCTGGACGGTCGAGCATCACTTCTTGTCCGAGTTCTCGCACTGCTCGGCGCCCGAGGTGCTGTACGGCTATCTCGCCGCGAAGACCAAGACGATGCGGATCGGACACGCCGTCCGTCTACTTCCGTTCCCGTACAATCACCCGCTGCGCGTCGCGGAGATGGCGGCGACGCTCGATCTGCTGAGCGACGGCCGGCTCGAGTTCGGCACCGGCAAGTCGCTCACCTGGGAAGAGCTCGGCGGCTTCGGCATCGATCCGAACGACAAGCAGCCGCTGTGGGAGGAGGCGTTGCGCATCGTCGTTGGCGCCTGGACCGAGGAAGAGTTCTCTTGGGAAGGGCAACGCTTCCGGATCCCGCGCCGGAACATCATCCCGAAGCCGCTGCAGAAGCCGCATCCGCCGATCTGGTGTGCGACCACGTCCCCGGAGAGCCACGAGCTCTGCGGGCAGCAGGGGCTCGGCCTCCTGTCCTTCACGCTGATCGTCGATCCCGAGGAGCTCGCGCGGCGGATCGGGCTCTACCGCAAAGGCCTCGAGGTCGCGAAGCCGATCGGCAAATTCGTGAACCCGCGCGTCGGCACGTTCACGATCACCCACTGCGCCGAGACCAACGCGCTGGCGCGGAAGAACGCCGAGCAGGCGGCCGTGTGGTACGTGCGCCGCGCGCTCGAGTACGTCGCATCGGTGCCCGCACACCAGCAAGGTGCCGACCCGTGGACGCTGCTCCGTCCGATGATCGGCATGAGCGCCGATGACATCACGTTCGACTTCCTCGACCAGAACGACATGATCATCGTCGGCGACCCCGTGCGCTGCGCCGAGAAGGTGAAGCGCTACCGCGACGCCGGGGTCACGAACCTGCTGACGATGATGCAGGCGTATGGGCTCTCGCACGAGCAGGTGTCGACCTCGATCCGGCTCTGGGGCGAGCACGTGATCCCGAGGTTCCCCGGCTGATCGCGGAAGCCTCCGCAGTCGCGCGCCCGTTTCGGGGCCCGCGATCCGCTTCCTCCCACCGCACGGTTGGGAGTACCCTCGTTCTCGACCCTGACGAGGCTCGGGATCCGAACGATTAAGCTCTTGTTCGTGGGATCGCTGCTGGTGCTCGTGAGCTGCGTCGCCCCCCCCCCCGCGGAAGGGGCG
>JACXTT010010507.1_pt1 | contig 12467 bp, 10 predicted proteins | sample 9270951 | NCBI WGS metagenome assembly JACXTT01 (sample SAMN15532306, study PRJNA645909) | rock metagenome | isolation source: weathered quartz diorite | place: Puerto Rico | collected 2017-06-21 | reverse complement strand
CGAGCGCATACACGCGCCGACTGGCGACCGGCTCCCGCAAGGTAATCCCGATCAGGGCGCAGGGCTGAGTGTGCCACCAGTGTGCGGAATGGATCCAGACCAGCCCATCCCACCGAGGTGGTGGGCCAGCGGCCGGCCCCGAAAGGCCCGAATTTCCAAGGGTCGCCGCAAGCCGAACGGTTTGAGATGGGCTCGCCGAAGGGCCTCTTTGCGTTCGAAGCCTGACGCTCTATCCAGCTGAGCTACGGGCGCGTGCTACGGAAGGACGCGGTATCAAAGGGGTTCGCAAGCCGCAAGGGAGGGGTCGGACGTATCAACTGTGCCCGAGCTGTGCCGCGAGCGTGTACTCGGCGTAGCGAGAGACCTCTCCGGCGCGTGGTCCGTTCCGATCGGGCCGAGAACAGCCGGCGCTGCGCTCGAGAGCCTGCGAAGGGGCATCGTCTTTCGTCCCTTCTGTATCTCCGACGGGGACCGGTCCGAGGCGAGCGGGTGCGCTAGGCGGGACGGGCACTTCTAGGCGGTCGGAGTATCTGGGAAAGCGGCGAGATTCGGGTTTATCGGGGTCGCGTCGTTCGCGCGCGTTGGGCCGCACCGAGCTGCCGAAGCGCGTGGCGCTCGTCGTCGTGCCGAACTTCGCCCGCGACGTGCACGACCTGGCGTCACTGCGACGATGCACGCGTATCTGCTCGGGTGAGACCCCCGCCCGTCGCTATTTGCACATGCAGTGAGACCCCCTCGCCTGGCAAGTCGTACCTGCAGGGCACGAGCCGCTGCAGGTCGGGAACGTACCGCCGCATGTGCTCAAGGTCGTGCTCGTGGTCGACGTCGTGGTCGACGTGGTCGTTGTCTTGTGCCTGTGTGTCGGCTGCGTCGTCGTCGTCGTGGGAGCAGTCGTGGTGGCGGTCGTCGTGGACGAGGGACTCGTGCTGGTCGAGGTGGTCGTGGTCGGCGCGTGAGTGGTGGTCGTGGACGACGTGGTGGTGGAGGAGGTGGTGCTGGTCGAGCTAGAGGACGAGGTCGGCGGCGGCGGTACGGTCGTCGTAGACGAGGTGCTCGTGCTCGTCGAGGTGGTGGTCGTGGTGGTCGCGGAACCGATCGAGACGATATGGGCGGTGCCGTTGCTCGTTCCGTCGGCGCCCATGACGGTCAGCGCGACGTCGTACGTTCCGGCCTCCGGGAACGTATGTGAGATCGTCGCCTGGGCGGTCTCGATCGTCGTGTTCTGGGGCTGCGGACCGGAGGCGTCGTTGAACTGCCACACGTACTCGGCGACGCCCCCGGTGGCGGTCGAGGTGCTCGCGTCGAAGTTGACCGTGGTCCCCGCCCCGGGCGTGTGCGTGAAGCTCGCGGTCGCCGTGTTTCCGTTGGAGGTCCAGAAGTCGAGGCACTGGTGTCCCTGATTGCTCCATTCGCGCTGTAGCCAGTAGCCGCGACCGTTGATCACCTGGTTGTAGGGCGCGTCGAGAAGCCCATACGGGCCGTTGATAAGGTGGGGGTTGGTGCTGGGGTCGTTTGCTTCATCCTGGTTGCACTTGTCGCCGCCCTCCTCGCCGCAGGTGTTGGGACCGCACGAGGGCTGCCAGTCGGCCCACGCGTTGTTGGGCTGCGGGTCGGTCATCATCTCGTTGTGCTCGTGCGAGATGCCTGACACTACCGCATCGCCGTACGTGTTCGGGTAGTAACAGAGCGGGAAGAAGCCTGGGGTCGGGCAGAACGTGACGTACGGATCGCAGCCGGGGTACCCGGCGTAGTCGGGGATGTTTGCGTACAGGAACGACACCGGGGTCGCGCTGTTGGTGTGATAGGCGCAGAAGGCCTGGTTTAGATCCGCGTTCACCGAGCAGATCGTGCCCGCCTCATCCAGACAGCTCGCGACGCCGGGCGGCGTCAGCAGGAAGTAGGCGTGCGTCAGGTCGCGTGGCAGATTGTGTGCCGACAGGAACTGATCGAGCTCGCTCTGCAGCTGCGCGTCCGTGAGACAGATGTCGCCCTGGAGCGCGGGACAGCCGTTCGGCGGCAGCGGATCGGTATCGGTGAAGCTGCCGCCGAACGTCGAGTCGTACGCCGCGGTGTTCCCGTTCGCGTCGTTGTACTGGGTGGAGACCGAATCGCTGTTGGTGTGCGACCCGCTGTCATGGGCGAGGTCAACGAAGAACTGATTGACACCCGCAACGTAGTCGTACTGGAACTGGGGGCCCGTATAGCTCGAAGGGGCCCACACGATCGTGTAGTTAGTGTTCGACGGCATCACCGGGCCACCGCTGTAGTCGAGGTTCGAGAACGTGGTGTCGAAGATGGTGGCCGGGGTCGCCCCCGTCGGCCCGACCACGGGGCGGTAGCTGATCACGTTGCCGGCCGGCAACCGCGCCAGCCTCGACGAAGCCGGGCTCGCCGAGAGCGCCAGCAACACTGCGCACGCAAGGAGCGTCGCCCCTATGCGCAACCCGCTAGCCGCCATCGGACACCACCGAGGCCGAAAACTCCCAGTGGAAACTGACGCCGCTCGGGGAGCAAAGGCGACGCCTGGGACCGGTTTGAGAGGGGATAGGGCGCGCATGCAATCCTCCGCCGCCCGCCCCCCAGGCCGGCCACAAGGCTAGCAACTTGCTAGCACCGAACGCGGGGAATCTCCCACTGTCACCAGCCGAGGGTCAAGTGAGAAATCTGTGGCGTGGATCAGAAGGGTTGCGCTCTGCGGTAGGCCGACCGCTCGGGGGACGTGGAGTCGACGCACTGCACCGAGTTGCCCGCGTGCACGCTCGGATCCGGCACGCCGGCCATGCGCGTGGCGGTCACGTAGGACGAGCCCGTCAGGTGGAACGGCACGACGAACGTCCCGTTCCCGCTCCCGCCATTGATGGTGACCTCGTCGATGAAGTAGCCCCAGGTGCGCGCTCCCCCCCACGAGCGACTCGCGATCATGCACGTGATCGACTGCCGGCCCGGCGTGAAGCCACACGGACGCACGATCGCGGTTCCGGCGGGCGTCACCCTCCTGACCGATGCGGAACGCGGCGCCTGCTCGTCCCTTCGTCGTAGCCCGTAAGTACGTTGACGCCTGGGCCCGGTCGCCGTAGCGTCCCCACCGGGCTGACCGAACAGATTTGGGGGGACCGGTATGAGCAAGCCCGGTGTCGTGTTCGTCGTGCTGCTCTCTGCCACGGTGGCCTTCTTCGGACGGTGGCGTCCCTTGTACCATTCCTGCCGCAGCATCGGCGGCGGGCGCCTCGTCTGCGCGGCCGTGGCGTTCCCGTAAGAACTGCGAGCGCAGCGCGGCCCGCTCGCGGTCGCGCCTCTACTTTCGCTTCGTCCGCCGTGCTCTGGAACCGGAACCGCCGGACAGGGGTCCGCAGGATGCCCTCGGGGCGGTCGGAGCCAGGCAGTTGCATGGACCGCACTTCCCTGACGAGCAGGTGACCGGCGCAGATGTGTACGTCCTGTTCGTCTCCGTGTCGGTGCAGGTGCACGAGCAGGTGGCGGAACTTCGCGCGCCTGCGCGAGGAGGTGTCGCACCTGCCAGGTGAACCGCGGGCGTGACCGTTTCAAGCAGCAAGACGAGACTCGCCAGGACCACTGCAACGACCTCGTGCTCGGTGATCATCGCCTAAGCCGCCCGCACCGCCGGCGTGCCGCTCGAGCGCGGGAACGTCACCGTGAACACCGAGCCCCGGCCGGGAGCGCTCTCGACCGCCACGCTCCCGCCGAGCTGCTCGACGATCTGTCGCACGATGTAGAGGCCGAGCCCCACGCCACCGTAGCGGCGGGAGTCAGAGCCGTCCGCCTGGCGGAACATCTCGAAGATGACCTGCTGGTCGTCCGCGCCGATGCCGATCCCGGTGTCGACCACGTCGAGCACCACGGCGTCGGCCGTCACGCGCGCCCGGGCGCGCACCTGCCCCTGCTCGGTGAACTTGAGCGCGTTGCCGACCAGGTTCCGCATCACGATCGAGAGCTTCCCCGGGTCGGTGACCAGGATCACGTCCGGCACGTCCGCGTTCCAGTCGAGGCGGACGTCGGCCTTTCGCGGCAGCGTGGCGCAGCCTGCGCCCAGGTCCGCCCACAGCACCGGCAGGGCGATGGCCTCGAGGCGGACGTCGGGACCCTTCGCCTCGAGGCGCCCGATCTCCAGCGTGCTCTGGATGAGCCCGAGGAGGTCCCGCGCGCTCGCGTCGACCCGCTTGACGCAGTCGTCCCGTTCGACCGGCGGGAGCCTCGCATCGAGCGCCATCTCGCAGAATCCGAGGATGACGTTGAGCGGCGTGCGGAGCTCGTGCGACATGGTCGAGACGAACTCCGACTTGAGCCGGTTGGCGCCCTGCAGGTCGGTGATCAGGCGGACGTTCTCGAGCGCGATCGCCGTGGCGTGCGCGATCCCGAGGGCGAGGCGACGCTGCTTCGGCAAGAACCGTGCGCTGCTGCTGCGGTAGCCGTGAATCATCACCGCGGTCACCTCACCGCGGTGCGCGATGGGCGCGCAGAGCGCCGCCGCCACGCCCCAGCGGGCAAAGAGCTCGGGAGGAAAGTGCGTCTGGCTGGCGGCGTCCTGGATCTCGAGCAGCTCGCCAGCGCGCAGGGCCCGGATGACCGGCAAGCTCTGCGTGGTGAAGTCGATCTGCCCGAGCTCGTCGACCACCTCGGCGCTCGCCCCGGCGCTGGCGCAGAGCCGGAACGCCTTCCGATGCTCGTCGCGGAGGAGCGTGATGCTCCAGTCGCAGGCGAGCGCTTCCGCGGCCACGCGGCTCACGTGCGCGAGCATGTCGGGCTGGCGCAGGTTCGCGCCGAGCGTCTCGCCGACCCGGACCAGCGCCGCGGCGATCTCGGCCTCCTCCTCGGTCTGACGCTTCGAGGATGCGAGCGCGTCCTCGGCACGCTTGCGGTCGGTGATGTCCCGCAGGTAGCCCGTGAACACGGCGGGGCCGTCGCGCCGGATGCGGGCGATCGCCACCTCGACGGGAAACTCCGTGCCGTCGGCGCGACGCGCGGTCGTCTCGATGCGGCGACCGAGCAGCGGTCCCTGGCCGGTGGCGAGGTAGTGGCGGACGCCCCGGCGGTGCTGCTCGTGCATGCCGGGCGGGATGATCAGCTCGGCCATGTCCCGGCCCATGACCTCCTGCCGGGTGTGACCGAACATCCGCTCCGCCGCCCGGTTCCACTCCGCGATGCGGCCCTCCTGGTCCATGGTGACGATCGCATCGAGCGCGGCCTCGAGCACGGCGGCCTTGTCCGCCGCCGCGTCGGTCAGGAGCACGGTGCGGTCGAAGGCGTCGAACCGGTAGCGGGCCAGGTAGAACGCGCCGCACACGGTCATCGCGCCGCCGGCCGCGAGTACCAGGTCCGAGTAGGCGAGCGACTCGGTCCAGTGGAGATGAGGTTGCGCCAGGACGAAGCCGGCGAGCACGGCCAGCACGAGGACGAGCTGCGATTGCCAGCCCCAGGGCAGGAGCACGCAGAACCCGGTCATCAGGACGACGAGGGCCATGGCGAGCCGCTCGGCATGGGCACCGACGCTCGCGTGATACCAGCACATCCCGAGCGCGAACATGGCCGTGAGCAGCGGGGCCACGAACGCCGGCCGGAGTTGCTCCCAGCCCACCCGACACGCGATGAGACCGAGCAGCGCGGTGACGAGGTAGCCGGTGTCGACGAGCGTCGCGGCGCTGGCGCGGTCCGGATAGTTCACGGTCTCGAGGAAGGTCCCGGCGCCCATCGCGAGCAGGAAGATCGCGACCCCGAGCTCCAGCCGGGGATGGAGCAAGCGCTCCGTCTCGGCCAGATGCGCCACGCGCAACGTCGCACCCACCGGAGCGGGGCCGGCGGAAGCCGAGGCGTCGGATCGCAGCAAGTTCCTCATCGAGACCGGCCTCCCCCACGGCGGAGGGGCCGCCTTCTAGTATTCGGATGGCGGGGGAACGCGCTTTAGGCCTCCCCCGTCAATTCCAAGACACGCGGGGGAGTGACTACCGCGGGCCGCGCGCGGCGATCGCCGGCCGCCTCCGTGCATCTATGGTGTGGCGCACCCCGCCCGCGGCGCCCGAGCGGTCGCCGTGGCGAAAGCCACGCCCGGGATACGCTTCCTACCGCGCCACGAGCTTCAACGTCCGCTGGACGTCGGGCGTGATCGGCGGACACCCCGACGCGTAGGTGTCTCCCGAGGCCGGCGCCGGCACGCTCGTCATGTGCTGGCAGCCGAGCGTCGTGGTGTCCCCGATCGCCGCCGCGACCGGCATCTCGCAGAGCTCGGTGTACTGCGCGTACATGTAGTCGGCAGGGAGCGCCCAGCAGAGCACGCCGTTCGAGTCGAGGCCGAAGTAACCCCCCGCGCGGAACCCCGCGGCGTCGGCCGGGCTGGTCGCCGGGCTCACGTTCCAGGCCTGGCTCGGGCCGGGCACGGGGGAGAAGACGTAGCTCGGCTGCGGCAGCGTCGCGTAGAAGACGCGGACGCTCCCCGACTCGTCGTCGGTCGGACCGGGCATGATCGCGTCCAGCGCGGTGCCGGTGGGGCTGTAGAACTCCACCCGACCCGCACCGGAGACGGACGGCACGAGCTGCACCGCCGGGAGCGGGAGACTCGTGTCGAACGACGCCGCGCCGCCGGTCACGTTGGCGAAGACGGTGTGGATCATGTCCTCGACGACGTCGAGCGTGACGACGTCGCCCGCCGCGACGACCAGCGGGCTCGTGAAGTACGTCTGGGCGGTGAGCACGTCGCCCTGCCCTCCCGGTCCCGGCACCGTGAACGACGCGAACTGCGCACCGCCCGCCGGCGGCGCGGTCGAGAGCCCGGTCGGGGATCCCGGATCGCTGAAGAAGCCGTTCGCCGCATCGTTGATGAGTACGTCGAAGGTGGTCTGCACGCCGACGCCGACCCCGACGTAGGTACCCGGCGGCACGTCGAAGGGGCAGTCGAGGATCGGGGACAGCGCCGGGTCGTCACGGACGTAGGTGGGTGCGCAGTCGGTCAGCGCCGCCGTGGCGACGTTGCCGTCGGTCCCCTGGAACGTCAGGCTGGTGAGGGTCACGCGGCCCTGGTCGGGCGAGAGGGCCCAGTGTCCGTCCGCGGGCACCGCGGCGGTCGCCGGCGCTCCTGCCGCCGTGGCCGCCACGTTCTCCGATGGACCGTGGAGGATGCGCGCGTGGCTGGCCGTTCCCCTCGTCAGCTTGAAGGTGGGGTGCTTGGGCGGCTTGTGCTGCGCGGGCGGCGGCCACCAGGTCATCCGCCCCGACACGGTCCCGCGGGTCGCATCGAGCACCCCCTTGAAGCGCGCGTGCCCGGTGTTGTCGCACGGCGCCGTCATCACCACCCGGCGGCGCTGCTGCCCGGTGACGGCGCAGTGGATGGTCTCCTCGGAGGTGACGAAGGTCAGCGTGCCCGTGAACGCCTGGGGCGCGCCGGTGGTCAGGTCCGCGCTGATGCTGGCGAGCGGCTTCCTCGGCGTCTTCGCCGTCCCGACCCAGTGGCCGGTGAAGTCGTACGGCGTGACGGCCGCCTGGGCCGCAACGGCCCAGAGAAATATCCCGATCGCAGAACCCCGCACCATCCCGGACCTCCTCCCCCCGTCCCCGACCGTAGCAGCCGGCCGCCCATGTCACGAGCACACCTTGACCCGGGGCGACGCCTCCCTGCATGACGGCCGCATGACGACGATCGACATCCTCTCTCCCGTCGCGCTCGGGCCCTCCGAGGCGGAGCCCCTGGCGCCGCGGCTCCCCACCCTGCGCGGCAAGGTGCTCGGCATCCGTGTCGACCACGCCTGGCAGTCGTTCCAGGTCTACGCCGACGAGCTCGCGCGTCTCGCGCGCGCGCGGCTCGGCGTCGCGGACGTGGTCCTCTTCGACCCCGAGACGCGGATCGGCACGCCGGAGGCCGAGAGCGGCAAGGTGGCCGAGTTCGCCCGCCGGGTGGACGCCGCGGTGGTCGGCCTCGGCACGTGAGGGTCGTGCACGTCGTGGAGTGTCCACGACACGATCGTCTGTGAGCGCGAGGGGGTTCCCGCTGCCGTGGTGGTGACGGCCGTGTTCGAGAACCTGGGGCGCGCCGCCGCGCGCGCGCAGGGCTATCCCGATCTTCCCATGCTCGTCCTCCCGCACCCGATGGAGGCGCGGCCCGAGACCGAGATCCGCGAGATCGCCCGCGCCCGCTTCGCCGACCTGATCCGGCTCCTCGCCGGGGAGGTGTGACGCCATGGCTCGTGGCACCCTGGTCTCAGAGCTGCGCACCGTCGCCGACGATCCGGTCGCCGTGCTCGATCTGGTCGAGCAGCAGGGCTGGGGTGACGGCTTCCCGGTCGTCCCGCCCACCGAGGAGCGCGTGCAGTCGATGCTCGACACGACGCCGCTGCCGCCCGCGCACGTGGTCGGCGTGGTCGAGCCGCGTCGTGGCGAGGCGACGGTCGAGAAGATCGCCGTGAACGCCGTCTTGGCCGGCTGCCGCCCGGCGTACTTTCCCGCCGTCCTCGCCGCGGTCGAGGCCGTGTGCGAGCCCCGCTTCAACCTCTACGCCATCAACACGACGACCTGCTGCGCCACGCCCGCGCTCATGCTGAACGGCCCCGCGCGCCAGCGCCTGGGGATCGAGTGCGGCTATTCCTGCCTGGGGCAGAACGGGCGCGCCAACGCGACCATCGGGCGCGCGCTCCGGCTCGTCATGCGGAACGTCGGCGGCTCGATCCCCGGCGCGGTGAGCAAGTCGGTCTTCGGCCAGCCGGGGCGGGTCTCGCTCTGCTTCGGCGAGTGGGAGGAGAAGAGCCCCTGGCCGCCCTTCCACGTCCGCCGCGGCTTTGCGCCCGAGGACAGCGTGCTCACTGCCACGTGCGCCACCGGCACTCAGGACATCGCCGACATCTGGGCCGAGACCGGCGAGGAGCTGATCTGGGTCCTCGCCCGCTCGATCGACTGGATCGGCAACAACAAGGTGCTGGTGAAGCAGGAGCAGGGCGACATGCTGCTCCTCCTCTGCCCGGACTTCGCCCACAGGATCGCCCGCGACGGGATCGACGTGCCCCGGATGCAGCAGATGCTCCTCGAGTGGACGCGGGCCCCGATCGAGCGCTGGCACCGCGCCCACTGGCCGAAGCTCGAGCAGCGGGGCTACGTCGAGGGGAACGTCGTTCCCCTGGCGCGCAACCCGGAGCAGTTCCTGATCGCCGTGGCGGGCGGCGAGTCGGGGCATCACGCGCTGTACTTCTGCACCTTCGGGCTCACCTGGTCGGTCAGCAAGCGGTTTTCGCTCGACGCGGAGTGGGTGGGGGGCGAGACGTGCGAGGTGCCGGCGGGGGGACGTTAAACGGCGATCAACTCACCCGAAAGAAGCATGCATCGAGATCAACCTTCATCCTCTGCCTGTACGACGCGGGAGCCCTGCAGAGCAGCTGGAAGGCGCCCGCGGCCGGCGCCTGTGCCGGGAAGCCCTGCTGGGGGTCCAGCTCGATCGGATTCAAGTACAAGGACAAGGAGCTGACGCCGGACGGGCTGAGCTCCGTGTCGCTCCGGTCGGGGCCCGCGGGGAAGGCGAAGATCAGCGTCGGCGGCAAGGGCGCGAACCTCCGTCTGCCGGCGGCGCTCGCGCTCACGGCCCGGGTCAAGGTCCAGCTCCAGCGGAGCGGCAGCAGCGCCTGCTGGGAGGAGACCTTCAGCAATCCGAGCCGGGATCTGTCCGACAAGTTCACCGCGAAGTCCCACTAGCATCGAGCGAGCGCCCGGCCGCGACGCGCCACGCGTCGCGGCCGGGCTCCGTCTTCCGTCGAGCTGGTCGAACGGCGGCTCTCGTCTCCGCCGTGGCTTGCGCCCGCGCGCCCCCGTCACTACCCTACCGCGGCGATGAGCGATCCCACGCCGCATGCCGACATCGACTCGGTGCTTCGCGAGGACCGGGTCTTCCCGCCGCCGGGCGACTTCAGCACCCACGCCCACGTCCCCGACCGCTCGCGCTACGACGCGCTCTACCGCTGGTCGGTGGACGATCCCGAGGCCTTCTGGCACGAGATGGCGGGCCACCTGCGCTGGACGAAGCCCTTCCACCGCGTCCTCGACTGGCAGCCGCCGGTCGCCAAGTGGTTCCTCGGCGGGCAGCTGAACATCGCCGACAACTGCCTCGATCGCCACCTCGCCGGGCCGCGGCGCAACAAGGCAGCCCTCATCTGGGAGGGCGAGCCGGGCGAGCGGCGCGTGCTCACCTATCAGGCGCTCCACCGCGAGGTCTGCCGCTTCGCGAACGTGCTGAAGGGCCTGGGGGTCAAGGCCGGCGACCGGGTCGGCATCTATCTGCCGATGATCCCGGAGGCGGCGATCGCCATGCTCGCCTGCGCGCGCATCGGCGCGACGCACAGCGTGGTCTTCGGCGGCTTCTCCGCCGAGGCGCTGCGCGATCGCATGAACGACGCCGAGGCGAGCGTGCTGGTCACCGCCGACGGCGGCTACCGGCGCGGCGCGGTCGTGCCGCTCAAGGCCAACGTCGACGACGCGCTCGGCGGCGTGCCCACCATCCGGAGCGTCGTGGTCGTGAAGCGCACCGGCGACGCCGTCCCCATGACCGCGAAGCGCGACCACTGGTGGCACGAGCTCATGAACGGCGCCTCGGCCGATTGCCCCGCCGTGCCGCTCGACAGCGAGCATCCCCTCTTCATTCTTTACACCAGCGGCACCACCGGGAAGCCGAAAGGCGTGGTCCACACAACCGGCGGCTATCTCCTGCAAGCGACGCTCAGCTGCGAGTGGGTCTTCGACCTGAAGGACCACGACACCTTCTGGTGCACGGCCGACATCGGCTGGGTCACGGGGCACAGCTACGTGGTGTACGGCCCGCTCGCGAACGGCGCGACCACGGTCATGTACGAGGGAGCGCCGAACCATCCCCGGCCCGACCGCCTGTGGCAGATCGTCGAGGACCTCGGCGTCACCATCTTCTACACCGCGCCGACGGCGATCCGCGCCTTCGTCAAGTGGGGCGACGAGTGGCCGCGGAAGCACGACCTCTCCTCGCTCCGGCTGCTCGGCACCGTCGGCGAGCCGATCAATCCCGAGGCGTGGATGTGGTACCACCGGACGATCGGCCGCGAGTGCTGCCCGATCGTCGACACCTGGTGGCAGACCGAGACGGGCGGCATCATGATCTCGCCTCTGCCTGGCGCGATCCCGACCAAGCCCGGCTCCGCGACGCTCCCGCTCCCCGGCATCGTGCCCGAGGTGCGCACCCGCGACGGGAAGCCGCTCGGGGCGAACCAGGGCGGCTACCTCGTCATCACCCGGCCGTGGCCCGGCATGCTGCGCACCGTGTACCGGGACCCCGAGCGCTACCAGCAGCAGTACTGGAGCCAGATGCCCGGCGTCTACTTCACGGGCGACGGCGCGCGCCGCGATGCAGACGGCTACTTCTGGGTGATGGGCCGCATCGACGACGTGGTGAACGTGGCCGGCCACCGCCTGGGCACCATGGAGGTGGAGAGCGCGCTGGTGAGCCACCCCGCGGTCGCGGAGGCGGCGGTCGTCGGCCGGCCCGACGAGCTGAAGGGTCAAGCGATCGCGTGCTTCGTCACCCTCGAGTCGAGCCAGAAGCCGAGCGACGAGCTGAAGAAGGCCCTCCGCGAGCACGTGGCGAAGGAGATCGGCGCCTTCGCCCGCCCCGACGACATCCGCTTCACCGATGCGCTCCCCAAGACGCGGAGCGGGAAGATCATGCGCCGCCTGCTGCGCGACATCGCCGCCGGCAAGGAGACCGTCGGCGACACCACCACCCTCGAGGACTACGCCGTGCTCGCGCGCCTGCGCGAGGAAGACGAGTAGGCCTCGGCGTGGCGATCGTCCTCACCAACACGCTCTCGGGGCGGAAGGAGCCGCTCCGCCCGCGCGAGCCGGGCCACGTCCGTCTCTACTGGTGCGGGGTCACGGTCTACTCGCGCATGCACGTGGGGCACGCGCGCGCCTTCGTGGCCGCCGACGTGCTCGTCCGCTACCTGCTGGCGCGCGGCCTCCGCGTGACCTTCGTCCGCAACTTCACCGACATCGACGACAAGATGATCCGCCGCGCGGCGGAGGAGAGGATCACCGTTCCGGAGCTGGCCGAGCGCGAGATCGCCGCCCTGAATCGCGACGTCGGCCGGCTGAACTGCCTCGCGCCGACGCACGAGCCGCGGGCCACGGCGCACATCCCGCTCATGGTCGCGCTGGTCGAGCAGCTGATCGCGAAGGGCCTCGCCTACCCCACCGCCGACGGCAGCGTCTACTTCCGCGTGCGCCGCTTTCCCGCCTACGGCAAGCTCTCGCACCGCCGGCTCGAGGACATGGAGGCCGGCGAGGAGGTCGACGCGGCCAAGGAGGACGCGCACGACTTCGCGCTCTGGAAGGGCGCCAAGCCCGGCGAGCCCACGTGGCCCAGCCCGTGGGGCCCCGGGCGTCCGGGCTGGCATCTCGAGTGCTCCGCCATGTCCGCGCACTACCTGGGGCAGCCGTTCGACCTGCACGGCGGCGGCTCG
>JACXTT010010506.1_pt1 | contig 12468 bp, 10 predicted proteins | sample 9270951 | NCBI WGS metagenome assembly JACXTT01 (sample SAMN15532306, study PRJNA645909) | rock metagenome | isolation source: weathered quartz diorite | place: Puerto Rico | collected 2017-06-21 | reverse complement strand
GCTGCCGGCGCCAGCATCGTGAGCGCAGTCAGGATCGCGAACACCAACCGAAACGAGTTGCGAGCCGCGATCGGGGCGAGTTTGGCGTTACGAGTCATCTGGTACTCCTCGAGGAGCGAACCATTGCTCCTAGATCGCGTGACATCGGTGTACACCGGCGTCGAATCACGGGAAGAAGAGCCCGCTGGCCTCGAACAGCGTCGCGTCCGCGCTACCGCCGACCCCGAGCGAGCCGCCGTCGTAGAGCCTCGCCTCCCCGAAGAGCCGCCAAATCGCCCGCTTCCCAGCGCTAACCGCCCCTGGAAACAACGTATTGAGGGTGGTGGTGATCGCGCACGTGCTGCCGATCGTGGGTGAGCCGGTCGGCGCACAGGGAACGTTGAAGTCGAGCGGGGCGTCGGACACGGTCGCCGACCCCAGGCCGGTGCTGTTGTTGTCGGTGATCCTGACGGCGGTGTGGAAGCGGAGGCTGCCGCTGTATAGGGACAGAGGCCCGTTCGAGCAGCCACCGGTCGTGCCGACGCAGCGCACGTCCGTGACGTTTACGGCGATGCTGCCGTCCTCGGGCGGCCCAAGGAGCACGTTGACGAGCACCGACCCGACCGAGTTCGCGCCCTGGCCGTTGGCGGGCGGGGTGCCGACCGTGAGATAGCTCGATTCCGGCTGCGCGGGGTTGCAGGCGCTCTTGTTGGTGGACGGATAGGAGGAGTTGTGGGCTGTGTTCGGGGACGCGCACACCGTGTAGGCGGGCACGAGCGAGATCCGCATCGGACTTGCCCCTTTCGGACGGGCGGCGTAGCGAATCACCGGCTGCCAGTCCGGGGCGAGGTCGTTGGCGGTGGTGGTCGTGAGTTGTGTCGCAGAGCCGCTGAAGTCGGGGTTGAGCACCCAAATCGTGTAGTTCGAGCCGTTCGGGTTTTCATCGTTCACGAGCTTGGTGCCGTCGGGCGACCAGCGCACAAACGTATGCGAGACCATGCCCGCACCGCCGCAGGTCGGCGAGGAGCCGTCGGCGTTCATGTGGCAACCAAGAACGGTGCTACTGCCTGCCACGTTGTGGAAAGCGAGCTTGGTGCCGTCGGGCGACCAGTCGGGCGCCTCGGACGCGTCGCCCGATGCGAACACGTTGTTCGTGAGCTGCGTCTGGCTCGTGCCGTCGGGGTTCATGATGTAGATCTCGTTGTGGCCCGTGCGGTCCGAGTGGAAGGCGATCTTGGTGCCGTCGGGAGACCAGGCGGGGTCCTGGTCGTTCGAGCCGCTGTTTGAGATGTTGGTCTGGCTGGTGCCGTTGGCGTTCATCGTGTAGACCTGACCGGCGCCCCTCGTGAATGCGAGCTTGGTGGCGTCCGGCGACCAGCCGGGGTCGTAGTCGTTGAAGGCGTTGTTCGAGACGTTGGTCCGCCCCGTGCCGTTGGTGCTCATCGTCCAGATCTGGGCGGCGCCGGCGGCGCCGCTCGTGAACGCGATCTTGGCGCCGTCGGGCGACCAGGCGGGGTTCTGGTCGTTGGCCGTGCCGTCCGAAACCTGAGTCTGGCCCGTGCCGTCCGGGTTCATCGTGAATATCTGGTGAAGGCCACCGGGGCAGCATCGGACGAACGCGATCTTGCCGTTGGCGCCTGGGAAGGCGGCGTGGGCGGCGGGCGCGATCAGCAGTGCCAGCCCCGCCAGCAGTGTGAAGCCGAGCCGGAGCGTCATCCGCCGCTGGCTGGGAGTTATGTGCGGGTGGTGAGTCATGGCTTCCTCCTCAAGGGACGAACACGCCCTCATCTCTTCCCGATGCCAAGCTCACCCGCCAGCAAGAAGGCGCTCGAGGCCGCGGGCACCCCCTCAAGGAAGCTCTCGGCGCCGAAGAGCTCTCGCTCGCGCCCGGCCAAACTCTGGGTCAAAGACCGAGGCTGCGGACGAGAGCGAATATCGGAGTCCACGAGATCCCCCCTTCGGGCGATCCTCCTCAGGTCCCCCCGAACCCAACTTCATCACGCCGAGTCCTTGGCCTGTTCGTTTCCATAGCGACCCTCTCACTAACCGGTCAGTCATGTCAACGGCCCCCCGCCATTGTGTTACCAACCACACACAGGCCTACGTCCACCTGCGACATCGCCTACTCCTCGACACGCACGCCTTCCAGGCCTGCTTCTGATCGTTGTTGCTAGCCCATCAATGCGATTCTTCCTCGCCCGCAGAGTGCAGGACAGCTCTGCCGTCAAGCGCACGAGCTCCTGCCCGTCACCGGCCTGCCCGACGTACGGCGTGTTGAAGCGCCGCACGACCTCCACGTTCTCCCGCGACATCGCTTACTTCGAGAGGCCGGCGGCTTCGAGGGCCTGAGCTTTGCTGTTGTAGTAGCTAGTCCGACAGCCCCACGGCTTCGAGGGCTTCGGCTCTGTCGAAGTACTCCTCCGCCCTGAGCAGGATCCCGTCTCGATACGTGTAAACGATAGAAATCCGCCAGTCCACGTCCACGCCGCTCGAGCTTCCAGTCCCTATGAAGTGATACGTGGTGAACACGAGGTCATCAGAGACCGCGAAGCACTCGTCAAGCTCGGCGCGAAGGCCGGGGAAACTCTCCGTCCACTGCTCCCAGTAGCGGCGGACGGCTTCCCGCCCACGATGGGTTGTCGCGTCGGGGTCCTCGGTGCTCGTCTTCCATTCGATCTCCGGGTGGTGAAGCCGAGAGATCCAATCGAAGTCTCCGCGATTGAAGGCATCCAGTCCTGCCCGCGTGATCTCCACGTTCTCCGCTGACATCGCTACTCCCCCAGTCCGACCGCCTGGAGGGCATCGGCCCTGCTCAAGTGCTGTTCGACCTTCACGATCTTCCCGTCCCGCATCCAGTACACGAGAGATTGCTCGACTTCGAGTTCGATGCCGCTGCCGTGGCCGCGGAGTTGAAGGCGCAGGTGTGCAACCACCGCTTCCTCCGTCTCCGTGACTCCCAGCACCGCGATGTGGATGCGATCCCAGGACTCACCGATGTTCGCCCATGCCCGACGAACACCCTCGATGCCCCGGTAGGTCGTCTGCACGGGGTCATCGGGATGCGTCGTGTAAACGACCTGAGGGTCGTAGCACTCCGAGGGAAGTTCTCCAGTCTCGTTGACGTGCTCGATCAAGCGGCGTATGAGCTCGACGTTCTCCTCCGACATCGCCCGTCGAGTATCCCTTTACTGGGCGTGGCGGGCAAGCCGAAGGGACGTCGCACGAAGACCGGAGCTGGGCAGAGCGCGCGTACCGCAACAACCTCATCCATTACAACGAGCTCGACAGAGGCGGCCACTTCGCGGCCTGGGAACAGCCGCAGCGCTTCTCGGAAGAGATGCGTGCAGCGTTCAGATCGCTGGTAGAGCTCGTTCGGAAAGACGCTGATCGCAAACGGGATCGTGATGTCCTTCGCGTCGAAGAAGTCTGCCTTGTTCTCCTAATAGAGACGAGCCGCGGAGACCCCGGTGTTCGTCAGCCAGTAGAGCCTGACGTTGTCGAGGATGTCGTCTCGCGTGAGGTCGCTCTGGTAGGTCCCCTGAAGAACCTTTCCTACGAGCCCCGGCTGGCCGGTGCCGTCGCCGTGGTCAATCGCGAACGCCGCCAGGTCGATGGGTGAGCCCGCCAGCCCGTACAGCGTTTGCGGGCGTGTCCCCATGATCAGCGCGTACGCGACGTGCTTGGCGTAGAAGTTGCTCAGCTGCTCGTAGGCGCGCCTCTCCTCGGGTGAGAGACCGGCGGCGGCGGGTCGCCGCGCTCGAACCCTCGACCTGGCGCGGTCGGCGCTGTTCTTCGACGGCGCACGGATCATCGGCCCGGTTCTCGTGCTGGTGGGGCTGGGCGGCCCTCGGCACGTTGCTCGCGCTGGGCGGCCGCATCATGGATGCGGTTGACACCGAGGCAGCGGCGGCCGCGGGCGCGTCGGTGTGACGGCGACCGGGGACCCCGACCGGTTGCCCCGGGAAACGGAGCCCTAACGCCGGCCGTGATCGGCGTGATCGCGGTGCTTCTTCACGGCCTTGACCTTTTTCAGAAAGGGCAGCAGATGGCTCAGGAAATCGTTCTGAGGAAAGGCCGCGAGCGGATCGATATGGGCGTAGGTCGCGCTGTCGTTGACCAGCGTGAGCTTCCGGTCCGGGATGCCCGACTGGCTCGCCAGCAGCCTGGCCGCGTCGATCACCCGCTGGCCGCCGAGCGCGGCGCCGAACGCGTAGATCGGCAGGTTCAGGTCGCGTCCGTGCGTGGACTCGACGTCCAGAACGGTCTGGGCCGGGTTGGCGATCCCGTCCCCCACCGCCCCTGAATCGATCGTCAGGCGCATCGGGTGGTACCAGGCGGTGCCGTCGTGGCCGAGCACACCCGAGCCGGAGAACATGTCCGCCACCCGCTGGATCGGAGTTATCTCGCCGCCGGGGTCCCATCCCCGAGGAGTGCCGCTGGCGGCGAGATGGCCCGCGTGAACCTGCGCCGCAGCCAGGTTGGGGGGTGAGGTCTTGGTATCGAACGCGTACCCGTAGGCTGCCTCGTTCGTGACCGGCACGGGGGCCCTCAGGTTTCGCGGTATGAACGGAAAGGTCTGAAGGAGCGACGGCTCGTTCGGCGCGACCTTTGCGAGCGTCGAGGCGACCAGGTTGAAGAGGCCGGCGTATGGAGGCGCGATGCCGCCGAAGGCCAGCCACGGCGAGGCGATCTGGAGATTGCGAAGCGCGGTCGTGGCCTGATCCGCCGTGACCGTGGGAGACCCGCTGCCGCCGTCGATGTACACCAGCCCCGACAGATCATCCGCGCCGGGGCGTCCGCCGAAGTCCCACGTCGCGTAAGCGGTCGTGATCGAGCCGCCCAGCGAATGTCCGCCCAGCACGACCTCGCGGCTCTGACTTCGGGCCTGCTCGATCACCCGTCTGAGGTCCTCCACGGCCACCCGCATTCCCCAGCCGCGCGCGAACAGCACGTTCGCATCAGGCACGATCGCGACGTGGTTGGTGATGCTCGCGTTCACGATGTAGCCGAGGTAGTAGTCGAAGAGCTGCTGGGGCGTGGCTTCGCCCTGCTTCACGCGATCGAGCATCGACTGGTCCTCGAGCAGGTTCTCCCGTCGCTCCACCGACCAGACCTGCCAGCCGCGCGTCTTGCTGACGATGTCGCGCGCGAGCGGCGCGAAGTAGGTGGCTCCGGCATTCGTGCCCGGCACGAGCACGAGGATCTTCTTCGCCGACGGCGATCCCTCCTTCAGCACGCCCACCTTGTCGAATTGGTCGGGCGTGCCCGGGTCGTCGTAGCCGTTGATCCACGAAAAACTGGCCGCGCCTGCGGCCGGCGACGTGACCGCGAACGCAATCGCGATTGCCGCGACGACAGGCACGAAACGACGCGCCCCCCTGCTCTCCGAGCGCATGATCAGCTCCTCTCTCCGAAACCCGAACCGCGACGATACCGCCTGAGCGCGCAAGAGGCCCCGCTCAGCGGCGACGCTCGGTCAGCTACCGCGGATCGCGTTTGCTTGGGTCTCGGTGTCCTCAAACACGCGGCAGTCCACCGGCTTTCCGTCGCGGAACTTCCACGCCATCGCCCACGGAGACGCGAAGCTCGCGCCGGTTGCCTTGGCGCGGAACCGATAGCGCCCCAGCGCCACAACCCGATCGCCCTGAGCGACGTATTCGTCCGCCTCGAACAGCTCGGGCTCGAGCGTCGCATCGAGGTCGCCGAAGAACTCGGCCCATCCGTCCCGCCCGGAATGCGTGCGTGATCCCCACGGGGTCGTTCCTGGCGACCCGGCGTGATGCAGCTGAGCGTCGTCGGAGAGCGCGTCGAGGATCGCCGGTATGTAGCCGCTTCCGAACGCCGTGTAGATGTCCTTGACCACCTGCACGTTGTCCTGCTCGCTCATCGTCATCTCCGTTTGCTCGCGGTTGGCAAGAGTCGGGTGCCCGGGATCATGCCAACAAGTCTGTCGACAGTGGATCCCGAGAGTGGCCGGTTGGTGGGGAGCGGCAGGCATGGTGCTCGCTTCCCCGCGTACGAATTGTGTGCGTCGCTGGTCACCTCGCGGCGATGCGAACCGGTCGATTGCGGCGGCGCCAGAGGTGTAGGGTCCGTGATCTTGCCGAAGAGGAAGTGAAGCCGAAGCTGACAAGCCTGGCATTGATCGGGGCAGTCGCCATCGGGGCCGGAGGGTGCGGCAGTGCCGGCGGCACCTCCACGACGCAGAGGACGGTGCACCGCATCTCGCTCCGCAACACGCCGAGCTACGTCTCTGCGAAGCGCGCGTGCGGCACAGCTTCGCGCGCCCAACTGGCTCGCAGGCTGGGCCTGTCGAGCGCCGATCCGGTTGCGATCGCCAAGCAGTATGCGGAGCAGAACGCGCCGCTGGCGGCGCGCAAGGACGTGTTCGACGGCTGCTATGCGGCGCTGAACAAGTAGGTGCCGGGCAGACCGCGTAGGGGCCCCGCGGCGCCCCACCCCGGCCTCGCTTCCTATGCGGCCTTGCGCCTGCTGGCCCGCGTCGGGGGCGCCGGCAGGATCGCGCGCAGGAACTGCCCCGTATAGGACTCGTCCACCGCCGCGACCGCTTCGGGCGTGCCGGCTGCCACCAGCTCGCCCCCCGCCTCTCCGCCCTCGGGCCCGAGATCGACGATCCAGTCGGCGGTCTTGATCACGTCCAGGTTGTGCTCGATCACGACGACGGTGTTGCCCAGATCGACCAGCCGGTCGAGCACGTCGAGCAGGCGCTGCACGTCGGCGAAGTGCAGGCCAGTGGTCGGCTCGTCGAGGATGTAGAGCGTGTCGCCCGTCGCGACCTTGCTGAGCTCCGACGACAGCTTGACGCGCTGCGCTTCACCTCCCGAGAGCTGCGTCGCAGGCTGGCCGAGCCTGATGTAGTCGAGCCCGACATCGTGCAGCGTTTGGAGGCGGCGCTTGATCTTCGGGATGTTCTTAAAGAACTCCAGCGCCTCTTCGACCGACATCTCGAGCACGTCTGCGATCGTCTTGCCCTTGAATCGGATGTCGAGCGTCTCGCGGTTGTACCGCTTGCCATGGCACTGCTCGCAGGGGACGTAGACGTCGGGCAGGAAATGCATCTCGATCTTGATCTGCCCGTCGCCGCGGCAGACCTCGCATCGCCCACCCTTCACGTTGAAGGAGAAGCGGCCAGGCTTGTAGCCGCGCGCCCGTGACTCCGGCGTGCGCGAGTAGAGCTCGCGGATGTGATCGAAGACCCCCGTGTAGGTCGCCGGGTTCGAACGCGGCGTCCGCCCGATCGGTGACTGGTCGATGTTGATGATCTTGTCGATCTTGTCGGCGCCCTTGATCTTCTTGTGCGCGCCGGGCCGCAGCTTCGCCCGATGCAGCCGGTTGGCCACCGCGCGGAAGAGGATCTCATTCACGAGCGTCGACTTACCCGAGCCCGAGACGCCCGTGACGCAGCAGAACACGCCGAGCGGGAAATCGACGTCGATGCCCTTCAGGTTGTGCTGGGTCGCGCCGATTACCTGCAGCGCGCCCCGCTGCTTCCTGCGCTCCGCGGGAACCTCGATCCGGCGCTTGCCGGCCAGGAACTGGCCAGTGAGCGACTCGGACACCTCCTGAACCTTCGCCGGAGGCCCCTCGGCGACGACTCTGCCTCCGTGCTCGCCCGCGCCTGGTCCGAGGTCGACGATGTGGTCGGCGGCGCGCATCGTGCCCTCGTCGTGCTCGACCACGATCACGGTGTTGCCGAGGTCCCGCAGCCGCGAAAGCATGTCGAGGAGCTTGTGGTTGTCGCGCTGGTGGAGGCCGATCGAGGGCTCGTCGAGGATGTACAGGACCCCCACGAGGCTCGAGCCGATCTGGGTCGCGAGCCTGATGCGCTGCGCCTCGCCGCCGGACAGCGTCGCGGCGGCCCGCTCCAGCGTGAGGTAACCGACGCCCACGGCGTCGAGGAATCGGAGTCGTTCCACGATCTCCTTGAGGATCCGCGAAGCGATCTGCCGCTCTGAATCGCTCAACTCGAGCTGCTCGAGCCACGCCGTCGCCATTCGCGCCGACATCCGCGTGAACTCGTCGATCCCGATTCCGCCAACCTTGACGGCGAGGCTCTCGGGGCGGAGTCGGGCACCATGACATTCCGGGCAGGGACGCACCGACATATACTCCTCGATCCGCTCGCGCGAGTACTCGGAGTCGGTGTCCTTGTAGCGACGCTCGAGGTTCGGCACGACGCCCTCGAGCGGGGCCATATATGACCGCCGTCGGCCCATTCGGTTGCGATACGAGACGTACACGCGCTCGCCCTCGTCGCCGTAGAGGAAGAGGTCCTGGTCCTCCTCGGGGAGGTCCTCCCATGGGGTGTCGACGTCGATCTCGTATTTCTCCGCGATCGCCTGGGCGAGCTGCTCGTAATAGTCGGCGCCGGAGCCCCATGGCAGGATCGCGCCTTCGCTGATCGAGAGCGCGGGATCGACGACGAGGTCGGGATCGATCTCCATCTGCGAGCCGAGCCCCGTGCAGTGCGGGCAGGCACCGTGGGGCGAGTTGAAGGAGAAGATCCGCGGCTCGAGCTCCGGCATCGACGTGCCGCAGTTGAGGCAGGAGAACTTCTCCGAGAAGACCAGCGTGTCGCGGTCTCGAGCACCCCGCGCCCCTGTGGCGTGCTTCGGGGCGGGCGCACCCTCGGCAGACCCGACCGCGGGCTTGCCCGCCGGGCTCTCAGCAGACCCGTCGGGCTTGCCCGCGGACGGCACTTTTTCTATCTCCACGATCCCTTCCGCGAGCGCGACTGCCGTCTCGATCGAGTCGGCGAGCCGTTTGCGCGAGTCGTCCTTCATGACGAGCCGGTCGACCACGACTGCGATGTCGTGCTTGAACTTCTTGTCGAGCGCGATGTCATCCTCGAGCAGGCGCGCCTCGCCGTCGATCTTGGCGCGCGTGTAGCCCTCCGCCCGGAGCTCCTCGAGGAGGTCCTTGTACTCGCCCTTCCGCCCCCGTACGACCGGCGCCAGCACCATGAAGCGAGTGCCCTCCGGGAGCGTCATGACGTTGTCGACGATCTGCTCGACCGACTGGCCTGCGATCGGCTCGCCGCAGTTGTAGCAGTGCGGATGCCCGACCCTTGCCCAGAGGAGGCGGAGGTAATCGTAGATCTCGGTGACCGTTCCAACTGTCGATCGCGGGTTGCGCGAAGTCGTCTTCTGGTCGATCGAGATCGCGGGCGAAAGGCCCTCGATCGAGTCGACGTCCGGCTTGTCCATCTGCCCCAGGAACTGCCGGGCGTAGGCGGACAGCGACTCGACGTAGCGCCGCTGGCCCTCGGCGTAGATGGTGTCGAAGGCAAGGCTGGACTTTCCGGACCCGGACAGCCCGGTGATGACGATCAGGGCGTCGCGAGGAAGCTCCAGGGATACGTCCTTGAGGTTGTGCTCGCGCGCCCCGGCGATGCGAATTCGGTCGTCGGCGCTCACGGGTTGATTTTAGGAGGGCCACCCCTCGGCCCGGGGCGGGGCTCGGTTTGACCGGGCCGGCGCAATTGCGGTTGACGGAGGCGGCCGGGAAGTATCACAATCGTTTCAGGCGGAGGTCGGCGAGCCGACTACGCCGTGGCTGTGCAGGGAAGAAGGCAGGCTGCCGATTCGCTCGGCGGTCGAGTGGGAGGCCCAAGGATGGGTGCAGGTATCAGGTCCCGGCCGCTTGCCGGGTTCGTGGCGATTGCGTCGTTCGGCGTGCTGCTCGCGATCGGCGCCGGTCCCGCGTATGCGGGGGGGTTTGCGCCGGCCGCCGGCTCCCCGTTCGCCGATCCGGGTGGAACGGGATCGGTCGCGCTCGGTGATCTCAATGGCGATGGCAGGCTCGACGCGGTCGTGACGGACCCGGTCGGCGGGAATCTCCGGGTTCTGCTCGGAAACGGCAGCGGCGGATTCACCGCCGTGGGGGCCGTTCCGACCGGAGGCGACGAGCCGAGGGGGGTCGCGCTCGTGGACCTCAACGGCGACGGCAGGCTCGACGCCGTGGTCGCCAACGCAGGCAGCAACAACCTGTCCGTGCTGCTCGGAAACGGCGCGGGTGGTTTCACGCCGGCTCCCAACTCACCTTTTTCGACGGACAGCGGGCGCCCCGTCACTGTTGTGACAGGGGACTTCAACGGCGATGGGAAGCCGGACGTCGCGGTGGTCAACGAAAGCAGCGCGGACGTGTCGATCCTGCTCGGCGACGGCAAGGGCGGCGTGAAGCTCGTAGAACCGCCCCAAGTGACCGGCGGCGACCATGCGGGGCCGGCGGCCGTCGGCGACTTCAACGGCGACGGCAAGCTCGATGTCGCGGTCGGGAACGGAAGTGGACAGGTCTCGATGATGCTGGGCAACGGAACCGGAAAGATGACCCGGGGCGCCGGGTCGCCCTTCGGCCTCTCGCCCACGGGCCTCGCAGCCGGCGACTTCAACGGCGACGGCAAGCTCGACGTCGCGGTCGCGAACTCCACGGGAACCATCTCGATCCTGCTCGGCGACGGAACCGGCGCCCTCAAGCCGCTTGCGCTGGCGCCGCCGATCATGGCCGGCGGCTCGCCTACGGCGCTCGCCGCCGCCGATCTGAACAACGACGGCAAGCTCGATCTCGTGGTCGCGAACGGCGCCACCGGTGATCTCTCGGTGCTGCTGGGCAACGGCGCGGGTGGCTTCACCCCGGCGCCGGGGTCCCCGATCGCCACCGGCGGCACCACGCCGTCCTCGCTCGGGATCGGGGACGTCAACGGCGACGGCAGGCTCGACCTTGTTGCGGTCAATGCCGGGACCACGAACCTCTCAGTGCTCCTCAACGGCGTAGCGCCGGCGCCGGCGCCGCCGCCGCCCCCTCCGAACCCCGCGCCAACGGCCGGACAGCCGTTCACCTCGCCCGGCCCGCGGCCGATCCCGATTCCTCCGAGACCTTCGGCCCCCAGGCTGATGTCACCGTTCCCGATCGTGCGCATCGCCGGACGCACGGCACGGCACGGCGCGCGCATCAAGCTACTCCAGGTCCTCGCGCCCAAGGGCGCGTACGTCACCGTGCGGTGCGCGGGCAGGGGCTGCCCGTTCCTGAAATGGCGCAAGATGGTCAGTGCCAGGGCGCTCAACGTGAAGCCGCTGCACGGCCGCTATCTGCGCGCGGGGGCCTCGCTCGAGGTTCGGGTCTACAAATCCGGCGAGATCGGCAAGTACACGCGCCTCGTGATTCAGAAGCTCAAGCCCCCGGCGCGGAACGACCTCTGTCTCCGTTCCGCGTCGAGCGCCCCGTCACAGTGCCCCGCCGCCTGAACGCACCGCGGCCGGCCGGGCGCCTCACGCGGCAGGGCCGGACCTGCGGCAGCCGTCGCACCGTCACACACTCGTTTCCGGCCGGGGCGAAACGCGTAACCCCCAGCGCAGCAGTCGAGCGGATTTGCGTGCCAAGCTACCCCGGTGCGCACCGAACTTCGAGTTGACCCGAATAGTTCTGGTCAACTCGAATCTCGGTGGATAGATGGGGTGATCGTGGCATTGGCCGAGCATCAGTACGGCGTTGTCGCGAGACATCAGCTCACGAGTGCCGGAGTCTTTCCTCACGTCATCGACCGCAAGCTGGCGCTGGGGCGACTGCATCAGATCCATCGAGGCGTCTATGCCGTCGGCCATCGAAAGCTCATGGGAGAGGGGAACTGGATGGGGGCGGTGCTGACAGCAGGCGACGCGGCCGTGCTCAGCCACCGTTCGGCGGCAACGCTGTGGGGACTAGGGCGCTTTCCCCACATGGAGGTGACGGCCGCAACCCATCGAGCTCGGCCAGGCATTCAAATTCATACGTCCACGCTTCCACGTGATGAGGTGACCGAAGAGCGGAGGATCCCGGTGACCACGGTCCCGAGGACGTTGCTCGACCTCGCCGCTGTGCTTCCGGCCCATCACGTCGAGCGTGCGATGAACGAGGCCGAGGTGCGCCGGCTGACCGATGACCTGTCGCTGGTGGATCTAGTTGCCCGCTATCCCGGTCGACGCGGGATCCGGACCGTGAAGGCCATCCTGAAGACCGGGCCCGCGCTCACGCGCAGCGAACTCGAGGCGCGCTTTGTCGCCTTCGTGCGCAAGGCCGGCCTGCCAATACCCCTACTCAACGCACCTTTGCTGGGCTTCGAGTGTGACTGCCTGTGGCCGGACCACGGGCTGGTGGTCGAGCTCGACGGGCACGCCACGCACCGGACCCGGAGGGCGTTCGAGGAGGACCGAGCGAGGGACCGCGCTCTTCAGGTGGACGGCTGGCAGGTCATCCGCGTCACCTGGCGCCACCTGCACTTCGAGCAGCAGGCGCTCGCGGCCCATCTCCGGGCGATCCTGAGCCGTTAGGCCCGCTCGGCCGTCCGCCCCGCGGCCCGCTCCAGCTCGTGCCGGAGATCCTTGATCTCGTCGCGCAGCTTCGCCGCGTACTCGAAACGGAGGTCCTCGGCGGCCGCGAACATCTCCTCCTCGAGCTCCACGATCAGCTTCTCAAGCTCCTCAGGGGACCGGA
>JACXTT010010505.1_pt1 | contig 12470 bp, 10 predicted proteins | sample 9270951 | NCBI WGS metagenome assembly JACXTT01 (sample SAMN15532306, study PRJNA645909) | rock metagenome | isolation source: weathered quartz diorite | place: Puerto Rico | collected 2017-06-21 | reverse complement strand
GCCCGCTACCGCGGCGGAGCCCGCGCCCGGCCAGCCGACGGCGGCAAGCGCCTGGCCGATGCTGCTTGGAGCGCAGTACACCTTCATCTGGCAGAGGCAGAGCGCCCTCACCTCCCCTTACCAGGGCGCGCTGAGTCTCTACGCCGACGGCGACCGCCAGCCGACGCATACCATGGGCCTCTATGCCGGCTGGGCTCCCTATTCCGGGACACAGCTGTACTTCGACGCCGAGAAATTCATGGGTGCAGGGGTGAGCGGCGCCACCGGCCTCGGTGGACTCACCAACGGCGACGTGGTGCGTCAAGGCGTCGCAGGTATAAAGAAGCAGTTCTACGTGGCGCGGCTGTACGCGCGTTTCATGCTGCCGCTCGGCCCGCAGCTGACCACCGTCGGCCGCAGCCAGGATCAGATCCCTGGCACCGAGGCTGCGGTACGCCTCGAGCTCAAAGTCGGTCGCCTGGCGCTGCCCGATGACTTCGATCGGAATCGCTATGCCGGCTCGACGCGCACCGAGTTCATGAACTGGTCGCTGTGGGCCAATACCGCCTGGGACTATGCCGCCAACACCCGCGGCTACTCCGACGGCTTCATACTCGCCTATGTGAGGCCGGGCTGGGCGCTCCGGTACGCGCTGTTCCGCATGCCGCTCTACGCCAATGGCCAGACGCTCGAGACCCTGGCGCGGGCCCGGGGCGAGAACCTCGAGCTGACACTGTCGCCGCCAGCGCTCGGTACGAGCGTGCGGCTGCTCGCCTATCGCAACACCGCACGCATGGGCGATTACCGGGCGGCGCTCGCCCTCGCGGCGCAGACCGGCTCGGTGCCGGATGTGGCGGCGAACGATCGCGAGGGACGGCACAAGTACGGTTTCGGGATCAACGCCGAGCAGCCGTTGGCCGACGAAGGCGAGACCGGCTTATTTCTGCGCCTGGGCTGGAACGATGGCGCCACCGAGTCCTTCGCGTTCACCGAGGTGGACCGACAGGCAAGCGCGGGCGCCCAGGTCTCTGGTGTTCACTGGCAGCGCTCCGCTGACCGCCTCGGCGCTGCCGTCCTCATCGAGGGAGTCTCCGCCGCGCACCGGGACTATCTGGCCGCGGGCGGCAGCGGTTTTCTGCTGGGCGACGGGCGACTGAGCTACGCCCACGAACAGATTCTGGAAACCTACTACTGGGCTGAATGGGTGTGGCCACAGCGCTCGGGCTTGGTGCGTGCACAGCTGGGCCCGGACTTTCAATACATCCAGAACCCGGGTTTCAATCACGATCGGGGACCGGTGCGGCTGTACGCGCTGCGCCTGCATCTCGAGTACTGACGAGCCGGGAACCGGGCGCCGTGGGGGGCGTCCTTGCCCCCCACGCCCCGAAGCGCGCTTCTCCGATGCGCGCCGGGTGTGCCGCCGCCTACGCGATCAGCCCGGGGGATTAACCCGAAGGCGAGCTCATGTCCGCGCGCGCCTGCTCCTCGGCCTTGCGAACCTCGGCCTTGACGTTCGCGTCGGGCTTCAGCTCCTTGATGGCCGCGCCGCGCCAGGGGCGCCGAGCGCGGCCGCGCGCGCTTTCAGCGCACGCGGCTGAAATCGATGAACCCGCGTTCGACGTCGGTGTGCGCGAGTTGCACGCGCACCGCGTCCCCGACGTCCAAGCCTTCAAAGCCCCTCACCAGGCGACCCTCGGCGACCGGCTGGAGGATGCGTACCCACACTCCCTTGTCTGAAGCGCCGGTGACCATGGCGTCAAACTGCTGCCCCGTGCGCGATTCGAGCAGCATGGCGGCGGCGGACTTCTGTACGCACCGCTCCACCTTCGCGGCATTGCCTTCCTGCTCGCTGCAGTGTGCGGCGAGCTGCCCCAGCTGCTCCTCGCTCCACGGCATGGCACGGCCGGCGAGCGCCGCCTTCACGAATCGTTGCGTGATGAGGTCCGGAAAGCGCCGGTTGGGCGCGGTGGCGTGGGTGTAGTCGTCCACCGCCAGGCCGAAATGCCCCAGCGCGGCCTCACCGGGGCGCTTGAGCACATACTCCCCGGCGCCCAGGAGCTTGACGATCGACAGCGACAGATCCGGGAAGCGCTCCGGCGCCGCGCGCTGGCGCTTCACGAGAAACGCGCTGAGCGCGCGTGCGTCGGGTGCCGCCGGCAGGCTCTCGCCGGCCGCCCGCGCCAGCTCGACGATCCGCCCCCAGCGCTCCGGCTCACGCAGTACGCGGCGCAGTGACGGAAAGCGGTGCTGCTCCAGAAACCGCGCCACCGCCTCGTTGGCCGCGATCATGAAGTACTCGATGAGCTCCTTGGCGCAGTTGTCCTCGTCCGGCCTGAGATCGGCGAGCCCCCCGCCGTGATAAACCGCCCGCGCTTCGAGTGTGGTGAGCGGCAGGGCCCCGCGTTCCTGTCGCACGCGTTTCAGGGCGCGCGCGACGCCGTCCTGGATGCGCAGCTGCTGTTCCATGCCGCTGACCGAGGCGACGCGCGCAGGCGCCGGTCCCCTGCCCTCGAGCCATGCCGCGACGCTGCCGTAGGCCAACTTGGCGCGATTCACCACCACCGCTCGATAGATGTCCGAGGCCTCGACCGCGCCCCCGGCCGTGACGGTCATGTCGACCACGACACTCAGGCGTTCCTGGCCCTCGGCGAGCGATGTGAGATCGGTCGACAGCCGCTCGGGAAGCATCGGGAAGATCTGCGCGGCGGTGTAGACGCTCGTGGTGTTGGCGCGCGCGTGCTCATCGAACGGCGAGCCGGCCGGCACCACGGCGTCGACGTCGGCGATCGCCACCAGAATCTTCACCGTTCCGCCGCCTTGCGGCTGTGCCACCGACAGCTGATCGAGATCGAGTGAGTCGTCGTTGTCGATCGAGCACCACGGGAGCTGCCGCAGGTCACGGATCTGCGGGCCGCTCTCGCGGGCGGCGGTGCCGATCGTGCGCAGTTGCTCGAGGGCGGCCGGGGAGAAGTCCGGCTCGAAGCCGTACTCCTGCATCACGCGGCGCGCGATCCGCCGCAGCTCGCTAGTTCGGTCGTCGGGCATCGGCGCATGATACCCGCCCGGCCGAAGCCGTCGCCCGCGTCTTCAGGCGCTCGGCAACGTGCCCGTGAAGTAGGCGAGCACGTAGGCCTTGAGCGTGCCATCTGCCTGCGGCACGCCGTAGACCTTGACCGGCGTTCCGGCCACCAGCGCCGCAGCGAGGGTGGCCTGTCCGCTCGCGGTGCTGACGTCGACCGGGGTAATGGTGATCACGCCGTTCGAGCGGTCGATCTGGTACACGAGCGTGGCCGACTGCGCCGTGGTACTCACATCCACGGTCACCGGCAGCGGGTTCCCGCCGGTCGCGGAGACGCCGCCCGCGGTCATGGTGAAGGTCGTGCCCGCGAAGGCCGTCGTCACCACGCCGAGGGGCACGGGGACCGGTACCAGGACGGCATTACGCAGCGACCAGCCGTTCGGGTTGGACGTATCGCCCCAGGTCGCCCCGCTCGCGCCCCGCGCCGTCAGCGTGCCCACCGTGCCGCCAAAGTCCACTCCGCCGTTCGTCGCGGCGATGAACTGCGCGACCGCATTGCTGCCCTCGGTGGCAAGGGTCGGATAGGTGAAGTCCCACCACAGGAATCCCATGACGGACTTGCCGCTGGGATCGACATTGGTGGAGCTCCCTGAGATGTAATCGAGCGTTACCGTGTAGTCGTCCGTCGCGCGTACAAACTGCCGGGTGTACGTGAAGCCGGTGGCATTCGCCCCCGAGATCCGCCCGGCATACACGGCGGTCTCGATGTCGATCGTGTCCGCCACCATCGGTGTGGCGAGCGGGTCGAGCGCGCTCACGTGCACCTTGAAACCGCGCACCAGATCGTGACTGGTGAGAAAGGCGGGGCCGGTGCCGATCGGCGTCGCATCCGCGAGCGCGTTCGCCGGCGTGCGGTAAAAGAATTCCGTGTTGGCGCCCACCATCACCGGGACGCCCACGCCGGACTCGTTAGCCACCGTGATGATGTCGGTCGTGGTATCGACGTGCTGCACATGCCCCTCGGGGCTCAGCCAGACCTTGCTGAACTCGCTGCTCGCCCACACGCGCACCGCAGTGAGCGTGCCGTCCGTCTGGTAGCGCGCGGCGACGCGTACGAACTTGCCGGGAAGGCTCGTCGCCTCGCCGGAGAAGTCCTTGACGACGGTGCGGGTCCCGGCGTCGACGTCGTAGAAGATGGTGCCGTTGGTGGCGTCGGCATAGATCTGCAGCGTCTGATTGCCCGCGACTGCCGTCTCCGGGTTGGTCACCGGCAGCACCGGGAAGTCCTTGCTGATGGTGAAGGACTTGTTGTCGGAGGCCACCAGTTTCACCGTCCCATAGGTGTGGCGCAGCACCAGGCTCGTGATCGCGGGCACCGGACGATGCCGCACCGGACCGTTGAAATTCAGCGCCCAGAGCGTCGTGCCCGCGAGCGCCGGCGGCGTGTGGGCGACGATGAACGCGGGGTGACCGAGATCGAACTCGAGGTCCAGGGCGTTGCTCGGGCTCGAGCTGACCGTGAGCGGGGAGTCGAAGGTCACCGTGACCGGCACGGTGAAGTTGCCGCTGCTCCCGGTCTTGCCCTGGATCTGGATCAGGTTGGCCGCCACGGCGGTTCCGGGGGCGAGCGGAAAACCGCTTTCGGGGTTCTCCGACACCGTCAGCAGCACATCCCCGGGGTTGGCACCGATCGTGAGCACCGCTCCCGTATAGGTGCCCGCCGGGACGCTCACGTTACCGAGGATCTCACCGAGCTGGTCGAGCTGCTCGAGATTCACGTATGGAGCCGGCGTCGGCGCGGTCCACACGGTCACCGCACTGCCCCCGCCCTGGGGCACGAGCGCGATGCTGAGCACCTTCACGCCGATCACCGCCCAGTCCTCGGATGAGGCGTCGCTGATCACGAGCGGCATGCTCGGGTTGTTGGGCCCGGGAGAGATGTTGGTTGAGCCGGAACCGCCTCCGCACGCGGCGAGAGCCAGCGTGAGACCTGTAAGGAGCGCACCGCACAGTGTGCCTCTCGACATATTGCGCTGCATGGCCAAATCCCTCTGTTTGTTTCATCGCCGCTCGCGTCGGCTGAATGGCCATAGCGAGCGAGGCGCGCATCGGTTGACGCGTGGTGGATCTGACAGCGCTGTGTCGCGACACGGCGACAGCCAGCGCACTTAAGACCGGCGGGACGCTCGCGCCAGCGAGGTGGTGCCTGCGCTCACCCGGCCTGCTGGAACAACTCCACGAGATGTTGCTTCGCGCCGGCGCAGGCCGCCTCGAGGTCGAGACCCGCGGCGAGTCCGGCGGCGATCGCCGACGCGAGTGCACAGCCGGTGCCGCGCAGCGGCCGGCGGCTGCGCGGCGATGCGAGGCGGCGCACAGGCTCCCCCGCGATGAGGAGCAGGTCGACGGCCTCATCGCCCTGTCCATGGCCGCCCTTGACCAGCACCGCCGCGGGCCCCAGCGCGAGCAAGGCCTGACCCTGCTGCGCCATCTCCGCCTCGCTCCTCGCGGGCGCAGCGCCGAGGAGGACCGCAGTCTCTTCGATGTTGGGTGTCACGAGCGTGGCGCGCGGCAGCAGGTGCTCGGTGAGCACACGCCGGCCACCGGCGTCGAGCAGCGCGCCGCCCGAGGACGACCGCAGCACCGGATCCAGCACCATGGGCACCTGCTCGCGCGGCGGGAGGCTCGCGGCAACCGCGAGCGCGACGGCGCCGGTGGCGAGCATGCCGATCTTGATCGCGCCGATGCTGGACGTGGCGAGCGCCGCCGCAATCTGGTGCCGGACGAGCTCCGGTGGCAGCGGGTGCACCGCGAGCACCTCACGGTCCGATTGCGCGGTCACCGCGGTCAGGGCGCACCTCACCGGGGTTGCGAAGCGAGCGAGCGTGCGCACGTCGCGCACCAGGCCTGCTCCGCCGCTCGAGTCCGAGCCGGCGACAACTAAGACCGCGGTCACTCGCCGAGCGCGATCAGCGCGAGGTTCGCGTGTCCCTGACTCTCGAGCGCGCGCGCCGCGCGCCAGGCGCGCACCCCGGTCCGGCAACACAGGACAATGCGCGGCTCTCTCGGGAAGCGCATCTCGCCTTTCTCGAGCGCCTCGACACCGATGCGAACCGCCGCGGCGAACGGCGACACCGGCGCTTCACGCAGGCTCCGCAGGTCGATCACGATATCGCCGGCCGACACGTCGGAGGGCGCGATGAACCGCAGGCTCGCGCCCGCGGGCTCCCGCGCCCGGGCAAAGGAGAAGCCCCCGGTGCGCAGCGTGCGAAAGTCGATCGAGATCAGCTGGCCGAGCACCGTGGGTTGCCACTTGAGCAGGAGCGCGAGCGCCATGTGCGCCTGCAGCGTCCCCATGGCTCCCACCGCGGTTCCGAGCACGCCGGCCTCGGAGCACGAACCCGCCTGGCGCGGCATCTCCGGGAATACGGCGCGATAGCTCGGCGCCCCACCGCAGAACGCGCCCACATAGCCCGACAATCCCAGCACCGAGGCGCTCACGAGCGGCCTGCCGGCCTCCTGGCAGGCGTCGCTGAGCACATAGGTCACCGCGAAGCTGTCGGCGGCGTCGATGGCGATCTCAGCCAAACCTACGAGCCGGGCGGCGTTGGCGGCGGTGAGACGCTCCGTCACCGCCTCGATGTGCACCGCGGGATTGCTCTCGAGGAGCGCGGCGCGCGCCGCCTGCGCTTTAGCAGCGCCGAGGTCGCTCATGCGATAGAGCGGCTGGCGGTGCAGGTTGGACTCCTCCACCCGGTCGTGATCGACGATTGTGAGCCGCCCGACGCCGGCGGCGGCGAGATACTGCAACACCGCGCACCCGAGGCCGCCCGCCCCCACGACGAGCACCGCCGCGGCCCCGAGACGCGCCTGACCCTCGGCCCCGACCTCGGGAAGAATCGACTGCCGCGCGTACCGATCGCTCATCGCTTCTCCTCCCCTCAGGCCGCCGCCGCCACGCTGAGCCACTCCCGCGTGCGTCCCTCGGGGTCGAGGTTGCGCACGATGTCGGTCACCACTGCTGCGCTGTCCGCTCCCGCTGCGAACACTCCCGGGAGCCGCTCGACCGTCAGCCCGCCGATGGCCACGAGAGGGATCGCCCCGATGCGGCGCTTCCACTCCCGGATTCGCGGGAGACCCTGCGGCGCCCAAGGCATCACCTTCAGCAGCGTCGGATAGATCGGCCCCAGTGCCACGTAATCCGGCTCGAAACCGAGGGCGCGCGTGAGCTCGGCCTCGTCGTGCGTGCTGACCCCGAGCCGCACGCCGGCGCGGCGCAGCGCCCGCACGTCGGCGCCCTCGAGATCGCCCTGCCCGAGATGAACGAAGTCACAGCCCGTATCGAGCGCGAGCGGCCAGTGATCGTTGATGACGAGCTGCATACCGGCCGAGGCGCAGCACGAGCGCGCCTCGCGAATTTCCGCGAGCAGCTTCTCGCGCGGCTGCTCCTTGATGCGCAGCTGCACCAGTCGCACGCCGAGCGGCGCCAGGCGCCGCACCCAGGCGGCGCTGTCGACGATCGGATAGACCCGCGGCAGCTTCATCCGCGAAACGCCGTGCCGATGACGGGAGTCGAGGGCACCGCCAGGTCGCGCGGCTCGATCGGACCGGCGAGCCGCGCCGCCCACCCCGCCTCCACCGCCTGCGCGAACGCCGCTGCCATGGCGACCGGATCCCGCGCCTGTGCGACCGCGGTGTTGATGAGCACCGCATCGAAGCCGAGCTCGAGCGCGCGCGCGGCGTGTGAGGGCACACCGATCCCCGCATCGATGATCAGCGGCACGTCCGGAAAGTGCGCGCGCAACGCCGTGAGTCCAAACAGGTTGTTCAGGCCGCGGCCGGATCCGATGGGTGATCCCCACGGCATCAGCACGCGGCAGCCCGCCGCGAGCAGCCGCTCCGCCACCACCAGGTCCTCGGTGGTGTACGGGAACACCTCGAAGCCCTCCGCACACAGCGCCCGCGCCGCCTCGACGAGCCCGAGCACGTCCGGCTGCAGGGTATCGTCCTCGCCGACCACCTCGAGCTTGATCCACGGGGTACCGAATACCTCGCGCGCCATGTGCGCGGTCGTGACCGCTTCCTTCACCGAGTGGCATCCGGCCGTATTCGGCAACACCCGCACCTTGAGTCCGCGGATGATCGACCAGAAGCCCTCTCCGCGACGTTCGCCCCCCGACTCGCGCCGCAGCGCCACCGTCACCACTTCGGCACGCGCCGCCTTGACCGCCTCGGTCAACACCGCCGGCGATGGATAGCGCGCCGTGCCGAGCAGCAGGCGCGAGCGCAGTTGCGTTCCGCAGAGCTCGAGCATCAGCCCCCCTGCATGGGTGTGAGCACCTCTACGCGATCACCTTCGGAGAGAGAGGTGTCCGCTCTGACCGCCGCCGCCACGAATTCGCCGTTGACAGCGGTCGCCACCACCGTCCCGGCGTAACCGAGCTCCTCCAGGAGGCCGGCGAGTTCCACCGCGACCGTTTCACGCCAGGCGCCGTTGACGAGGATCTTCATCCATCAGCTCCGGAAAAAAACCGTCTTCGAGCAGCACGGCCGCCGCGCGCCGGGCGAGCGCGGGCGCGATCAGAAAGCCGTGCCTGTAGAGGCCGTTGACGTGCAGCGTCCCGTCGCGGCGGCGCAGCCGCGGCAGATTATCGGGGAACGCCGCGCGCACCGCGGTGCCGATCTCGACGATCTCCGCCTCGCCGAAGGCCGGATGCAGCGCGTAGGCCGCTGACAGCAGCTCCAGCATCGAGCGCGCACTGATGCGCGCGCCGTCGTCGCTCTCGATCATGGTCGCCCCCACCATGAAGAAACCCTCGCCGCGCGGCACCACATACACCGGGATCCGCGGATGGAGCAGCCGCACCGGGCGCGCGAGCGACAGCTCGCGCTGGCGCAGCAGCAGCATCTCGCCCTTCACCCCGCGCAGATCCGGAAGCTGGCGGCGCGCACCGAGCCCGGTGCAATCGATCACCTGCCGTGCGCCGAGGATGGCGGCCGATGCTTCGGCTCCGAAGCGGAGCGGGACGCCGAGCTCCTCGAGCCGGGCGGCGAGCGCGGCGAGCGCGCCACGTGGGTCGAGATGCCCCTCTTCGGCGAAGTAGAGTCCGTGACCGAAGCGCCCGGCGAGATCGGGCTCGAGGGCGGCGATCGCCTCGGCACCCACTTTCTCGAAGTGCCCGGTGCGGTCCGCGAACTGCGTGACATCCGCGGCATCGCGGCCGTGCGCCACGACCAGCGTGCCGTTCACCACGGTGTCCGGAAAGCGTTCCTTCCACCAGGGGATGCTCTCGGTCCCGAGCTGCGCGATGAGCGGATCGGAGTTCTCGAGCTCGCACCACGGTGCCAGCATTCCGCCGGCGTACCAGGAGCAGCCCGTGGCGCCGAGCCGTGCGCCGCGCTCGAGCACCTCGACCGCGGCTCCGCGCTCCGCGAGCTCGAGCGCGCAGGTAAGGCCCGCGACTCCGGCGCCGATGATGCTCACTCGCATGCGTCAGCCTTCCCGAGCTGCCGGGGCCGGCACATCCGCCGGCACGTAGAGCTCGCCGCCCCCGGCGCGGAATCTCGCCGCCATCTCGCGCATGCCCTGCGCGCGCGCCTCCTCGCGCACCTCGTGCGAGATGCGCATGGAGCAGAACTTCGGGCCACACATCGAGCAGAAGTGCGCGAGCTTGTGGCCCTCCTTCGGCAGGGTCTCGTCGTGAAAGGCACAGGCGGTTTCCGGATCGAGCGCGAGATTGAACTGGTCCTGCCAGCGGAAATCGAAGCGCGCGCGCGAGAGCGCGTCATCGCGCGCCCGTGCTCCGGGGTGCCCCTTGGCGAGATCGGCGGCGTGCGCGGCGATCTTGTAGGTGATGACACCGGTCTTGACGTCGTTGCGGTCCGGAAGCCCGAGATGCTCCTTCGGCGTGACGTAGCAGAGCATGGCGGTGCCGAACCAGCCGATCATCGCGGCGCCGATCGCCGAGGTGATGTGGTCGTAGCCGGGCGCGATGTCGGTCGCGAGGGGACCCAGGGTGTAGAACGGCGCCTCGCCGCAAGTGGCGAGCTGCCTGTCCATGTTCTCCTTGATCTTGTGCATCGGCACGTGGCCCGGTCCCTCGATCATCACCTGACAATCGTTGCGCCAGGCAATGCGCGTCAGCTCGCCGAGCGTGTCGAGCTCGGCGAACTGTGCGGCATCGTTGGCATCGGCGATCGAGCCGGGACGCAGCCCGTCGCCGAGGGAAAAGCTCACGTCGTAGGCGCGGCAGATCGCGCAGATCTCCTCGAAGCGCTCGTAGAGGAAGCTCTCACGGTGATGCGCCAGGCACCACTTCGCCATGATCGATCCGCCGCGCGAGACGATGCCGGTGACGCGGCCCACCGTGAGCGGGATGTAGGGAAGCCGCACGCCGGCGTGGATCGTGAAGTAATCGACGCCCTGCTCGGCCTGCTCGATAAGCGTGTCGCGGAAGATCTCCCAGCTGAGGTCCTCGGCGACGCCGCCGACCTTCTCGAGCGCCTGATAGATCGGCACCGTGCCGATCGGCACCGGTGAGTTGCGCAGGATCCATTCGCGGATGGTGTGGATGTTACGCCCCGTGGACAGGTCCATGACCGTGTCCGCTCCCCAGCGGATCGCCCACACCAGCTTGTCGACCTCCTCGGCGGTGCCGGAGGTCACGGCCGAATTGCCGATGTTGGCGTTGATCTTCACCAGGAAGTTGCGACCGATGATCATCGGCTCGGACTCCGGGTGATTGACGTTGGCGGGAATGATGGCGCGTCCGGCGGCCACCTCGGCGCGCACGAACTCTGGGGTCACGTAATCGGGAATGGAAGCGCCCCAGGCGTTGCCGTCTGCGGTAGCGGCGGCGGCACGCCGCTCGCGCCCGAGGTTCTCGCGCACCGCGACGTACTCCATCTCCGGAGTGATGATCCCGGCGCGCGCATAGGCGAGCTGCGTCACCGCCGCGGTGCCGCGCGCGCGCAGCGGCGTGCGGCGCACCGGGAATTCCGGCGCGCCCTTCGCCCCGCTCGTCAAGCCATTGTCGAGCGTCTGCACACGGCGCCCGGGGTAGGCCTCGACGTCGCCGCGTGCGCTGATCCACGCGGCACGGGTGCGCGGCAGCCCGCGCGTGATGTCGATGGCCACCCCCGGATCGGTATAGGGACCCGATGAGTCGTAGACCGTCAGCGGCGGCTCACCGGCGGACGGATGCAGGTCGATTTCCCGCATCGGCACGCACAACCCCGCGTGCAGGGCGCCGGACTTGTAGACCTTGCGCGAAGCCGGCAAGGGCTCGGTAACGACCCGCAATAACTGCGCATTCATCGGATGCTCCTGACAGCAACGGAAGATCCGGTGAATGCCCGGCGGTAGGAAAGGAATCCGCGCCTGATGTCTGGAAAGGGCGCGCCGCGACTCGAGGCAAACTTTCCTACGCCAGCATTAACTGGATCAGGTTCAAGGGTCGCCACGCCGCGCGCTCCTTTAAGCGCCGTATGGCCTCTCAGCCCCCTGCCGGGGCTCCCCTAGCTCGCGCGGAAAGTAGTACGGTCGCCCGCCCGCGGTCAATGGTCGCCGCGCCCGCGGCGGTATCTGCCAAGCTGCGGCTGCCGGTGCCCGGTGCGTGAGGCTCAAGAATTAAACATCCGGCGCCGCGGCCGCGGTCGCCGGATGCATGATGGATCGGCCTGCGGTCCCGAGCGGACCCCTCAGGTCGAGCGGCCACTGCCGTGGCTCGCCTGTCCGCCCTTGCGGCCGGCTTCGGCTGCAAGCTCCGGATGCTGAGAAAAGCTGCGCTTCTCGTCGGGTACGCTTTGCCCGCCCTTGCGCCCAGCGACGGCCGCGAGCGCGCGATTCTGCGAAAAACTGCGCTTGGAGCCCGGGACGCTCTGCCCGCCCTTGCGCCCGGCTTCGGCCGCAAGTCGGCGGTTCTGCGAAAAGCTGCGCTTCTCGTCCGGCACCGCCTTGCCGCCCATGCTCGCAATCTGCCGCTGCCGCGCTGCGTCCATGGATGCGAACCCGCGGTGCGAGATGCGCCCTTCGTGCACTGTTCCTTGAGCCATCACTGCTCTCCTTGATATGCGCGGGGTAAGCGACCTGCCAGCCCGCGACTTGCTCGATGACGTATGACGACGTCTCCCGCAGCATACCTCTCACGGCATGCCGGGAAAACCGGGAGACTCCCGAGGGTTATTGTCTACGTCGAGCGGCAGTTTAAACATTAACTTGCGTGGTTTTCCTACGGCATCACGTGATCGATGACCAGACTCACTTCCCTGTCGCGCCCGACCTGGTAGCTCACCTCGCCGAGCGGATCGCCGCTCGCCCCCACCGGGTTTCCCGATCGGGCGATTCGCGCCACCACCTGCACGCTCTGGCCGTTATTGAAGCTGCGGCCGGGAATCATGGCGTCAGTCGGGGTGAGCGAGACGAGCTGCGGAAAGCGGCTCTCGAGGCGCTTCACGGCGAGCGGCGGGCCCGGGT
>JACXTT010010504.1_pt1 | contig 12470 bp, 6 predicted proteins | sample 9270951 | NCBI WGS metagenome assembly JACXTT01 (sample SAMN15532306, study PRJNA645909) | rock metagenome | isolation source: weathered quartz diorite | place: Puerto Rico | collected 2017-06-21 | reverse complement strand
TGGTCCAACCGATTTTGACGTTGGCGCCCGTCCCCAGAGCCCTTGTGATCTTCGTGGCGGCGGTAGGTGCGGTGTCTTCGTACAACACCGGAGTTGCGATCGTGATATCAGGACTGATATTGTGATCTCCGCTGAGGATGGTTGAGGGCTGCTCCTCCTGGGCGTCGGTACCAACAAAATAGCTGACGCATTGGTTCCATTGGTACTGATTCGTAGACAGGATTTGACTGAATGCGGAGGCTTCCTTTTTCGCGGGGCTCCCGGCGCTGTCGCTCGGGCAGAACAGGAGTTTCGGCGTGCTCAACTCATTGGACACGGCCAGGAAGTGACGGTAGGTGTGATTGTTGTTGTCCCACGTGTTGGTGGTTGTATTGCCTGAACCGCCCTGATCAGCCCCGACCGACCACGGAAACGAACCGCCGTTATCCGTGGAGAATATGCGGAAACCCAATCCAATCTGTTTCAGGTTGTTCACGCACTTGATCCGCTGGGCTTTGGCTTTGGCTTTGGCCAACGCGGGCAGCAGCAGACCGGCGAGAATGGCAATGATGGCAATAACGACTAACAGCTCGATGAGCGTGAAAGCCCCGATTTTGTTTTTGCGTAAGACTCGATTCATAGCATTTCGGATTTGTGTTGGGTTAACGGTGTTTGCACTCTAACCAAATCAGTCAGAGTGTCAATGCATTTTCTGAAAAATAAGCAGTGCCGGTGCCACCCGTTTTTCAATTGAAACCCCCGTCCGCCGCCACCGTTATTTCTTCTCGCCGGTAAATTTTCACGCAAAACGCGTGAAAATCACGCATCGACCCTTAACTGCCGGTTATGCGGTCATGCTCAGCGGGTTTTTGCAAGTGGATCGCACCGGAGTCGTCGCGGAATCCGCAAGATGGGACTTGTTGCATTGCGAGGACTGGCAAAACGTTGCACAAACCGCGCCTTCGAGACAAGCGTCGGAGGACGATCAAACTCCCCCGCTGCGCGCCTGTTTTGGCTTGCTCCGATGAGAAACAGTGGGGTAATAGGTTCGGATGAGGCCCTTGCATTCAGGCCTCGCGCCAGAGACATCCTTGACACGATTCTGTGCCCGCGTGGCGGAATTGGCAGACGCGCTAGATTCAGGTTCTAGTGAGTAAAATCGTACAGGTTCAAATCCTGTCGCGGGCACCACATCTGGTCGGATTTGAAACGCCTCTTCGCGTGCAACGCAAAAGGACCGCATGTCCACAGCGATTCGCCAGCTTAGCGGAAACGATGCCGGGCGATGGCTCGAATTGCTCAAGGCATCGGTGGGGGAAGATTACCCGGACATGCAGGTCTATCAACCCGAATGGCTCGCCCTCCAACTCGAACCGCTGACCGGGCACGAGACTTGGGCCGCGGAAGTCGACGGGCGCCTGCACGGAAGCGTGTCTTTCCTGCAACCCGCCGCGCAAATCAAATGTCCGGTGCTCAATCTCGGCCGCCAGATGTTTCGTCCGGAGTGTTTCCGGGACGGTTCAGCCGAAGCGCTGCTGGGACGCATCCGTGACCTGGCGGTCGAGCGGGGGCAGATGATGGTCGCACGGCTGCTGGCGGTGGATACACCGCTGCTGCACTTGCACGAGAAATTCGGCTTTGTCTGCGCCGGCTTTCAACCCTTCAAACACCTGTTCCGCGTGAGGCAGGGCGCTCTGTTTTACGTCTGGGTGGGGAGTCCAGAACTGCTTCCGCGTCTGGCGATTTCGGATTCCTTGTCCCATGTCAGTGAACTGGCCGCCCCGGTGCTGACCGGCTTGAGAAGTCCCAATCCGATTATAGTGCGTGATGGAGTGACCGGCTATCCGCTCCAAATCGAACTCCAATTGCAAGAAGCCAATTACAACGATTTTGCTCTCTGGCGGTTGCACGCGCAATCGGCCAATCCGCCTACTGAGATTTCCAATGGTTACAATCTGGGCCTCGGCCTGCTGCGCTCGGGCGAGCCTCACATCCGCGCCATCCTCGGCAAACGCCATGACCAAGTAGTGGCTGGGTTGGCCTATTTGGCCGACGACCACGACCGATGCGTCCGCCTGGTCGATTGCTTCACCACGGATGATTTGTCGATGGGAACCTTGTTTCATCACGCGGTCAAGATCGCGCAAGACCCACTCAACGCCGTGTACGTCGAAGCGGACATCCTCATGACGGCGCCGCGCTTGTTAAAGACCGCAGAGCAACTCGGCTTCGTCCCGGTCGCTTACCTGCCTGCCTTCTACTCTAACGCGGATGGCCACACCGACGTGGTGAAGGTGGTGAAATTGAACATGGCGTACTCTCCGGAGGACGCCGAACTGACGCCAAACGCCCGCGCCCTCGCTCAAATAGTGGACCAGAATTTCCAGGACCAGAAGATCGGCATTGCGGTCATCACACTGCTGCGCAGTTTGCCAGTCTTTGAAGGGCTGGGAGAGGGCGAACTTCGCAAGGTCGCCCGCCTCTTCACCCAGCGCCTGTACCATCCCGGTGAACGCATTTTTGCCAAGGATGATTCCGGCGATGCGGCTTACGTGGTGTTGCGCGGCCAGGTGGACATTCAGCTTGAAGAAAATTCGCCGCCTATCACGACCCTGGGGATCGGCAAGATTTTTGGCGAATTGACTTTCCTGGACGACGCACCGCGCGCCGCGTACGCCGTGGCGAGCCAGGCCAGCATCCTGTTGGCCCTGCACCGAGACCAATTCGACAACCTCGTTCAACGCGAACCGACTTTGGGCATGGTCGTCCTGCGCAACATCGCGCTGGATCTCTCCCATCGATTGCGCCGAGCGAACGCGGCGGCGGTGGCGGCGAAGAAGTAGCGGGAGCCCTTTCAGCGCGGCACATCCGCCCATTCTCCAAACAGGACCACTCTATTACGTCCGCCCGCCTTGGCCCGGTGGAGAGCCTTGTCGGCCTGTTGCAGGAGCACCTCCGGCCCTGAGGCGTGGTCCGGATAAATTGCCACGCCCATGCTGAGGGTCAGCAGACGCGTTTGCGGATTGTGGGCGAGCGCCTTTTCCACCAGATGCTTGATCCGTTCCACAACCGCCCGCGCCTCAGAGCCGGTATTCAAACCGGGCAAAAGCAGCAGCAACTCATCGCCGCCCCACCGCGCCACCGTGTCGGTCTTGCGGACGATGGCGCTGATCTGCCGGGCGACCTCGACCAGAATCTGGTCGCCGGCCTGATGCCCATGCGCGTCGTTGATCAATTTGAAATTGTCTAAGTCGATGAAAGCGAGCCCAAGCTTTTTGCTCGAGCGCGCGCACTGAGCAATCGCTTGACCGAGCCGGTCCTGCAACAGTGTCCGATTCGGCAAGCCGGTCAGTGGATCACGGAGAGCCATTGCTTGGGCCTCCTCCAAAAGCCGGGTCAACTTGCGTTCGGCCTCCTTGAATCGAGTGATCTCATGCCCGTAGATGTAGCAAAAGCCGGTGTCTTGGATGGGACTGGCAAGAAACGCAAACGTGCGCGTGCCGAGTTCGACCTCGCCCTCGCCGCTTCCTTTGCCGGCGACATCCGCGATGATCCTCTCCAATGCCCGCGGCACCACCGCTCCGACCTGACAATTCAACTCGTCGAAGACTCTCTGGCAGGCTGGGTTGGCGTAGAGGACAATCCCGTTGTTCGCGACGTGGAAAATGGGATTTGGATTCTCAGAAACGAACCGGCTCAGAATGCCAATCGGGTCAGCTAGGCGCCGGCGTTCCGCGACCAGCCGCTGCTGCCGTTGCAATGTCCGTGTGATGACCTCTCTCAGCTCTTCGACTTGAAAACCGTCGGGTAAGCAATCGAAGGCGCCGCCACGCAGACAGTCGATCGCAGTCTGAAAATCGTTATTGCCCGCCAACATTACCACGGCAATGTCCGGGGACGCGGGGGCGAGCTCCTGCAAAAGGTCGAGGCCGGATCCACCGACTCCAAATTGTGTGCCGCATACCACTACGTTGGGTGGGCCCTGCCTGAGGGCCGCACGGGCGTCGGCAAGGTTCCCGACTTCGGCAACTTGATACCCTGCGCACTCAAGCGCTACACGCACTAGCGAGCGGGTGTCTGGACGCTCTTCGACGACCAGGATGTTGGCGGGAGCGAGCTCCAGTGGAGATTGGGGAGTCACAGCTCAACACAGGAAATTAGGACGACTTCAGCCATGTCCGTACACGGCCGTTGTGGGCGCGCTGCTTAACTTTCCAACCATTTCTGCCACGTGCAAATCACGGTTGAATCGACGCCATTTTTCTCCGGATAGCAAGCAAAAGAACTATACGCTGGCGGCAATGGATTTTTGGCTCAGACGAGGCGTGAGCGACGGGCATATCCTTCAGGGATCTGTGAGGAGTGAACAACGAAGTCTGAGGCAAAAAGACATGCCGCCTCTGGGTTGCGCCGCTTTTGGGTTCTGGCTTCGTTGCTCCTGGGTCACAGCCCCACTGCGGGGGATGCTCCCTCGTCGCGCCTCGCCAGAACCCAAAATCGGCGCAACCAGTGTATAGGTATTTCAGAGACACAACATTAGTTTTCATTGTATAACCAAGGGGCGTGAGAGTTCAAAGCCGGCCCAAATTCGCGGAACGGACTCAACGCCGGTTGTCGAGTCCAGCGGCGGCCCTGCCTTTCCAGGTGGTGTGAATTGCGCTCTATGACTGCCGGAAGTTCCAAGTTTGCAAAATTGTTCGGATCTGCGCCGTTTCCTTTGTGGCAGAAAACCCTATTCTTCGCTCTGGCTTATTTCGTCTGCGCGGAGGCCGGCGGATTCCTTTCAGTGCGAGACAGCACCTACGTCAACTTCTGGCTTCCGGCCGGCTTGTATGTCGCGGTGCTGCTCCTGAACGACCGCCGGACTTGGCCATGGCTGATGCTGGCGGCCTTTCCTGCGAACCTCACCTTTGACCTGATCCACGGGACGAAGCTCATTGCCATTCCATGTTTTTATTTGGCGAACACAGTTCAGGCGGCAACCGGCGCCTGGCTGGTCAGGAAGTTTGTGGCGGAGCGGCCAAGCCTTGCCACCCTCAAGGAATTTGTCGGGTTGCTGGGCTTCGCTGCACTCTTAAGCCCGATGCTGGGTGGCGCACTGGGCGCCGCGACATTGAGCGTTACCGGCTTGAGCGCCTCGTTCACGCAGTCATTCAAAGTTTGGTGGGGCAGCAATGCGATGGCGATTTTGTTGCTGACGCCATTTATCCTGACCTGGTTCTCCAAAACGGGCACCCGACGTCACCCCACCGGGTCGCCACAACACAGATTGGTGGAAGCCGTTCTGCTGCTCAGTGTGCTGATTGCGCTCACCTGGAATCTGCAGGTCGCTAACTCGGGGATCCTGGGCCCCTATAAATTCCAGTTGCTCCTGCCTCTGCTCTGGGCGGGGCTGCGATTCGGTCCACGCGGAGCGGCGACTGCGAATCTTTTGGTCGCTTTGCTGATGGATTTCTTCATCACGCAATCCGCCACCGGTTTGACGCCGGACCAGATTTCGTCGGAAGACTATGTTTTCACGCTGCAGACGTTTTCAGCGGTGGCGGCTCTCGTGGTGCTGATCCCGGCCATTGTCCTGGAGGAACGCGACCGGACGACTGCGGAATTGCGGGAGAGTGAGGAGCGGTTCCGCCTCCTCACGGCGGCGGCCTTCGAAGCCATCGGCATCAGCGAGAATGGTCGGTTTGTGGACGTGAACGATCAACTCCTCAAGTTGTTCGGGTATGAACGGCACGAAATCATCGGACGGGAAGTGATCGAGGTGGTCGCACCCGAGTCGCGGGCCGCCGTCGCTGAATCCATCCAATTGGGCCGGGAAGAGATCTTCGAGCATCGGTTGTTGCGCAAGGACGGCAGTTCTTTTTATGCAGAAGCGCGAGCGAGGACGGTTCGGGTGGGTAACCGAAGTGTTCGGATGGCGGCGATACGTGATATCACCGCGCACAAACAGGCCGAGGAATTGACTCTAACCCAAAGGCGCGTGCTGGAAATGATCGCCATCGGCAAGCCAATGCTGGAGACGTTGGATGCGCTGGTGCGCTTGACCGAGTCGCAAGCGGCGGAAATGCTTTGTTCGATCCTCTTGCTCGACCCGGATGGCGTGCACATTCGCCACGGCGCAGCGCCATCCCTGCCGCCGGATTATTGGAAGGCGATTGATGGCGCCGCCATTGGCCCGAGCGCGGGTTCGTGCGGTACGGCGGCATTCCGGCGGGAAGCGGTCTTTGTGGAGGACATCCTGAGCGATCCGCTCTGGGCGGACTACCGGCACCTGGCACTGCCTCATGGCCTGCGCGCCTGCTGGTCCACGCCGATTCTCGACGCGGAGCGCAACGTGCTCGGCACGTTCGCCATGTATTATCGGCATCCCGGAATGCCCAATGAACGGCACCGACGCCTGATCGACATGGCCACCCAGACCGCCGCGGTTTGCATTTCCAAATGTCGCTCCGACCAAGCCTTGCGGGAAAGCGAGCAACGGTACCGGACGGTCGTGGAATTCTTTCCCGAATGCGTCGCCGTGTCGGTGGACGACCGCCTCGTTTATGTGAATCCAGCCGGCGTGAAGTTGGTCGGACTCGAGGGGCCGGAAGGCCTGGCAAAAATGATTGGCCAATCGGTGTACGGCTTTATGCCGGTCGCGCAGCATGACTTCATCAAGGAGACCCGGCGTGAAGTGCTGCAGGGCGGCGGCGTCGGCCCTGTCATCCAGGGCTCGATGGTCCGTCCCGACGGCTCGACCGTCACGGCGGAAGGGCAAGCCATCCCGTTTGTGTATGATGGCCGGCCCGCCATTCTGTCGGTGATTCGCGACATCACGGAGCACAAGCGAGCCGAGGCGGCCCTTCGCGAGTCTGAGGAGAGATTTTCCAAGGCGTTTCGCTCCTGCCCGGATGCTGTCGCGCTGAGCGAACTGGCCACCGGCCGGTATATCGACATCAACGAGGGCTTCGAGCGGCTGTTCGGCTTTTCGCGGGAGGAGGTTCTCGGCCGCACGTCGCTGGAGTTGGGGGTTTATCAAGACCCGCAAGATCGCGAGCGGCTGGTCGCGGAGTTGCGCGCGCAGGGTTTGGTGCGCGACGTGGAACTGCGCTGCTGGAAGCGTCAGCGCCAGGCGCTGACCTGTCTCTATGGGGGCGAGATCATCGAGCTGGGCGGGCGGCCTTGCATCGTGTCGGTCATCCATGACATCACCGACCGCGTGCGGGCCGAGGCGGCGCTGCGCGAAAACGAGCGCGTGCTATCGACCTTGTTGAGCAATTTGCCCGGCATGGTTTACCGCTGTCAAAATGATCCGGATTGGACCATGCGCTTTATCAGCGAGGGTTGCCGCGAACTCACCGGCTATGCGCCCGAGGACCTTCTGGGAAATTTCAAAATCAGTTATGGGCAGCTCATTCATTCCGACGATCAGCAGGCGGTTTTTGAAACGGTTCAGACGGCGCTGCGCATGCGCCTGCCTTTCGAGTTGTCCTATCGCATCCGCACCGCCCGCGGCGCGGAGAAATGGGTTTGGGAGCGCGGCCGGGGGATTTTCTCCGCCACAGAGGAATTGCTGGCTCTCGAAGGGTTTATCACGGATATCACCGCCAAACGCCAGGCCGAACTTGAGCGCGCCGGCGCCCTGCTCCGCGAACGCCAGGCGCGCGAGGAATACACCGGCCTGTTGATCGCGTCACAAGAATCCGAACGGCGCCGTATTGCGGGAGAACTGCACGACAGCCTCGGCCAAAATCTGCTCCTGATCAAGAATCGAGCGCAATTGGCCCTCGGCGAAACCATCGCTCCCGGAGATTCGCGCGCCCAGCTGGAGGGCATCCGGGAGCTGGCGTCCCAGGCTATTGGTGAAGTGCGCCAGATTTCGCAGAACCTTCACCCGTACCAGCTCGACCAACTCGGCCTGACTCGAGCCATGGCGGCGATGATTGACAACGCAGCTCAGTCCGGCTCCATCGCGTTCGAGCGCCGACTGGAGCCGGTGGACGAGGTGTTCCGCGGGGAAGCGGCGACCAACCTCTACCGCGTGGTTCAAGAGACGGTGAACAACATTCTGAAGCATTCCCGAGCCACACGGGCGCGCATCGTGCTCGAACGGGACGTCCATGACGTGCGGCTCTGGATCGAGGATGATGGCTGTGGATTCGGCGTCGGCCTGTGGTCAACGGAGAGCCCCCCGCGGGGATTCGGGCGGAAAAACATCGCCGAACGAGTCCGCATCCTGGGAGGCTCGCTCAAAGTGGACTCCCGCCCCGGGGGCGGCACACGGGTCGAGGCCGTTGTTCCCATCGCCGAAACGGGCTGAGCCCAGCGTCTGCCGTGGCGACGAATTCAGCCTCGCCAGTCCCTGAGACACCTGAGAACATCCTCAAGTCATGCCTGGACGAATCAAAGTTTTGATCGTCGATGACCATCCCCTGTTCCGTCAGGGGTTGCGGCAGGTGGTAGAGACCGACCAGCGCTTCGAGCTCGTCGGCGAGGCCGGAGACGGCAAGAGCGCGCTTCAGTTGATCCTCGAAAAAAAGCCCGACATTGCCGTGCTCGACGTCAATCTGCCGGGTCTGTCTGGCCTGGAGGTGGCGGGCAAACTGCAAGGCAAACGATTGCCCACCCAAATCGTTATCCTTACAATGTAACAGGAGGAAAAGACGTTCAACCGCGCGGTCGATCTCGGGGTGAAGGGATTTGTGCTCAAAGAGAACGCCGTGCAAGACATCCTTAACAGCCTCGTCGCGGTCGCCACAGGGCAGCACTACTTGAGCCCCACCATCTCCGGTTACCTTCTCCGGCGGCGCGGCCGGGCCGAGGAACTCGCGGCGAAGAAACCCGGGCTCGAGGAACTGACCAAAGCCGAGCGCCGCATCCTGAAGCTGATTGCGGAGAAGAAAACCAGCCGGGAGATTGCGACGGAATTGTTCATCAGCCCGCGAACTGTTGAAGCCCATCGCGCCAACATCTGCGCCAAACTCGACCTGCGCGGCAGCCATAGTCTTCTTCAGTTTGCGCTGGAAAATCGCGCTTCGCTCTGAGTCGCTTGCTCCCGCTCCTCTTTTTCTCTTACTGCCGACTCCTACTCAATCCTGCTCTTACTCTTAACCTTGCTCCTGATCTTCCGGGTAACTCCTGAGCCCTGTGGAATCGCGAGGAAGGATCAAGAGTAAGATTTAAGGGGAAGACCAGCAAGTAAACGTGAGTCGCGCAGGGCCATTACCTCCAAAGCGTCACCCGCCTGCCCTCACGTACGGGATTCCACGTACAAAAATAGCGATAGCTTCCTAAGCCAAAATATGGGGAGGCCACAATTACCCAAAACGGCTGGTACCGTCACAGTCGAGGAAGTTAGCACAACTGGCCGACAAGACTATGAAAGTAATGATTGTTGATGACCACGCAGGCGTGCGGAACATCATCCGCCAACTCCTGGCCGCTCCCGGTGACAGCTTCGTTGAATGCGCGACCGGCGAAGCGTCCGTGCGCGCGGCTCACGATTTCGAACCCGACTACGTCACTATGGATATTCGGTTGCCCGACCTCAGCGGCTTGGAGGCGACCCGCGCCATTCGTGCCATTCATCCACGCAGCCGCATCATCATCGTGACGTCATACGACCAGCCTTTTCTCCGCCAATCCGCGAGTGAATCCGGAGCTGTCGCTTACGTCTTGAAGGATAATCTGGCCGAACTCCGCGCGCTGATTGTTGACGGGGCAACCCCGCCTCTCCCATCCGGCTCCGCTAGCCCGCCGGCACCCGAATCCACACGCCGGAACGACCTCACCAACACCGGTGCGCCGGGTAAGCCGGCCACCGCTCCGACAGAATCGCCGATCGAAGCCGGTCGCAAGCCGGACAATCCAAAGCCAAGTGCGGCTGAACGACCGTTGCGCATTCTCATGGTTGAAGACAACAGGAATGACTGTGAGTTGATCCTCCGGCAAGTTCGACGTTGCGGGTTTGCGGCCCAAGCCACACGAGTCGACACCGGACCTGAACTGCGGCGCGCCCTGGAGCAGCGTTCCTGGGACCTGATCATCACGGATCACCAGTTGCCCACTTTCAGCGGAGCGGAAGTGCTCGCCTTGATCCGCGAGATTGGCTTGAACATCCCGACGCTCTGCGTGACCGGGAGCGTTGATCCGGCGAAGATCAAAGAGGTCTTGGACGCGGGCGCCTGCGCGTTTATCAGCAAGGACGACCTCGCTCCGCTGTGTGCGGCCGTCAGGAGCGCGTTGAATCGCGGGGCGTTGCAGTCCAATCCGCCGGGCCGTTCCGCATCGGGGGATGGAACACGCCAATAAATTGAACCGCGAAACCCAACGGCAATCCAGTCTCCTGCGGCAGGCCCGGGAGGCGCTGCGCCGGAGTGAAGCGCGCTATCGTCAACTGGCCGAGCTAAGTTTCGATGCCGTTCTCGCGCATCACTACGGAATCATTTCCTTTGTCAATCGCGCCGGCCTCGAACTCCTGGGCGCGAAAAAAGCGGAAGACCTCGTCGGGAGGCGCGTGCTGGATTTTGTTCACCCGGATTCCCGTGCCGCCGCTGAGGGCCAACTCCAGTCGGTTTCCGATGCCCGCCAGCCTGCTCCCCCGCTTGAAATAAAGCTGCTTCGATTGGATGGAGAAATGATTGAGGCCGAAGTGGCGGTCGATGCCATCGTTGAGCAGGGGCGCAGGAGTTATTTGGTCGTCGCTCGCGACGTCGCTGCCCGAAAGGTCGCGGAGGCACAACGTGAAAGCCAGGGCACGGAAGAGCGCGATGCTGGAGCGCGCACTGGACGCCATCGTGACCATCGACCAGGCGGGCAAAGTCTTTGACCGGAACCCGGCAGCGGAGAAGATGTTCGGCCATCGGCGTGCTGCTGTGTTGGGAAAGGAACTGGCTCAACTGACCCTTCCGCCTACCCACGCAGGCCTCTCTTACGTAGAATTTGGGCTTCCAAACCAGGCCATTCCAGTTAATGCTCGGTCATGTCCGAGCGCTCGCGATCAGGGGAGAAGGTTCTGCGCGGCATACCGGTTTCAGAAGGCGTATGCCGGGACAAGATCCTTGTGCTCGGCAAACCGCACGATGCCGTTCCGCGTCATGCGATTTCCGATGCGGAACTGCCGCAGGAAATTCAGCGCCTGGAACGCGCGCTCACCCAAACGCGCCAGCAGATACTCGAAGTGCAGCGCAAAGTGGCTCATGCGCTGGGCGCCAAGGACGCGAGTATTTTTGATGCGCACCTGCTCGTCCTCGACGACCCAACGCTGATCGACGAAGTCAACCGGGTGATCCACCAGCAGAAAGTCAACGTCGAGCACGCCTTCCAGCAGGTCGCCGAAAAATACGCCTCCACGCTCAGCACAATGAACGATGAGTATCTGCGCGAACGGGCTGCCGACATGCGGGATGTCACCGCCCGCGTGCTTGACAATTTGCTCGGCCGGGCCGACGAGTCCGGCGTGCGCAAGCTCAAAGAATCGTGCATCATTATTGCCTACGATCTTTCGCCTTCGACGACGGCTCTGCTCGACAAGAAACTCGTGCGCGGTTTTGCCACCGACATCGGCAGCAAGACGTCCCACACGGCCATCATGGCGCGCTCGCTGGAGATCCCGGCGGTGGTGGGATTGCACGACGCGAGCCGGCAACTGGAAACCGGTCAGGACGTTTTGCTGGATGGATTCAATGGCCTGCTGATCCTCAACCCGACGGACCAGACGCTCTTCGAGTATGGCCAACTCGCGCGCAAAAGGGTCACCGTCGAAGAAAAACTGCGCGACATCCGCGACGAGCCGGCCGTCACGGTGGACGGAGTCCGCATCACGCTTTCGGCGAACGTCGAACAGGCGGCGGATACGGATCACGTACGCGCCTGCGGCGCGGAAGGCGTGGGGCTGTTCCGTACGGAATATCTTTTCCTCAACCGCGAGAAGCTGCCGGACGAGGAGGAGCAGTACGGCGCCTACCGTCAGGTGGCGGCGGCATTGAAACCGCATCCCGTGGTCATCCGCACGCTGGATTTGGGGGGCGACAAGTTCATCTCGCATTTGCAGGTGCCCCAGGAGCTCAATCCGTTTCTGGGATGGCGAGCGATCCGGTTTTGCCTGCAGGAACGGGACATTTTCCGGGCGCAACTCCGCGCGATCCTGCGCGCCGCGGTCGAGGGCAACATCAAGATGATGTATCCGATGATTTCCGGGCTGGACGAATTGCATCAAGCCAACGCGCTCGTCGAACAATACAAGAACGAGTTGCGCACGGACGGCCTGCCCTTCAACGACGCGCTAGAAATCGGCGCGATGATTGAGATTCCTTCGGCGGTGTTGACCGCCGATTCGCTGGCCAAGTGCGTCAAGTTTTTCAGCCTCGGCACCAACGACCTGATCCAATACACGCTGGCGGTCGACCGCTTGAACGAACGCATTCGGCACCTCTATGAACCGGCCCAACCCGCCATGGTCCGTCCCCTTCAAGCAACGGTGGACCCCGGCCCGCGCCAAGGAACCTGGG
>JACXTT010010503.1_pt1 | contig 12470 bp, 23 predicted proteins | sample 9270951 | NCBI WGS metagenome assembly JACXTT01 (sample SAMN15532306, study PRJNA645909) | rock metagenome | isolation source: weathered quartz diorite | place: Puerto Rico | collected 2017-06-21 | reverse complement strand
CGAGCCCTTGAACCCGGCCGAGCCGGCGGACTCCCACGCGAGCACGTTCCCTTCCTTGTCGGTCAGCGACACGATCGTGTTGTTGAACGACGTCTTGATGTGCGCCTGGCCGATGGCGACGTTCTTGCGGACACGGCGGCGGGTGCGGCCGCGGGCCGCCGCTTTGCGTGGAGGCGCCACTACTTGGCCTTCTTCCCGCGCCCGACCGTCTTCTTGGGGCCCTTACGAGTCCGGGCGTTCGTCTTCGTCCGCTGCCCGTGCACCGGCAGCCCGCGGCGGTGACGAACGCCCCGGTAGCAGCCGATCTCGGAGAGACGCTTGATCGCCTGGGAGCGCTCACGGCGCAGATCGCCCTCGACCTCGAGATTCGCGTCGATGTAGCCGCGCAGCTTCGTGACCTCTTCGTCGGTGAGGTCCCTCACCTTCTCGTTCGGGTCGAGCGCGAGCTCCGAGCAGATCTTCTTCGCGGTCGAGCGACCGATCCCGTAGATGTACGTGAGACCGATCTCGAGGCGCTTCTGATTCGGCAGGTTGACGCCGGCGATGCGTGCCATTCGTTCCTTTCAGCCTTGGCGCTGTTTGTGACGGGGGTTCGTGCAGATGACGAGCGTGCGGCCGTGCCGCTTGATCACGCGGCAGCGCTCACACATCGGCTTCACTGAAGGGCGGACTTTCATGGGATCCTCTGGTCGTGACGGTTACTTGAGACGGAAGGTGATACGGCCCCGGGTGAGGTCGTACGGCGACAGCTCCACCTTGACGCGGTCTCCGGGAAGGATGCGGATGTAGTGCTTGCGCATCTTTCCGGAGATGGTCGCGAGCACGCTGTGACCTCCGTCGAGCTGCACCCGGAACATCGTGCTCGGGAGCGCCTCGACGACCTCGCCTTCCACCTCGATCTTCTCTTCTTTGACAGCCAAGCTCGTGTCTCGGTCTTTTCTCCTGCCCGCCGCTCGTCGACGCGCACGGTCTACGCGCTTCGTAGCGGGTTGTCGGGAAACTGCCGCGGGGCACGCACAAACGCCCGCGTGGCGGGCTCATCACTGTAGCAAACCGGCTCTTTCCACAGCGATCCCGACCCGTGGAGTCAGGATTCGCGGCCCTTCGGCGGTGATCGCCACGGTGTGCTCGAAGTGCACGGCTTTCGAGCCGTCCTCGGTGATGATCGTCCAGCCGTCGGCATGGAGATAGACCTCGGAGGAGCCCGAGGTGATCATGGGCTCGATCGCAATCGTCATCCCCTCCGAGAGCCGGGGACCTCGCCCCGGGAGGCCGAAGTTGGGGACGTGGGGATCCTCATGGTAGTAGCGCCCGACGCCGTGGCCGACGAGGCTCCGTACGACCGAGAAACCGGCCGCTTCGACGGCCTCTTGCACCGCGTGTGAGATGTCGCCGATGCGGTTGCCCATCTGCGCCTGCGCAATCCCGGCGCCTAGAGCCTCCTGCCCGACGTCGAGCAGCCGCTGCGTCTCCGGCTCGACCCGCCCGACACCGAACGTATAGGCGCTGTCGGCGATGTAGCCGCGGAGCGTCGCTCCGACGTCGATCGTGATCACGTCGCCCTCCTGGACGTGATGCAGGCCGGGGATGCCGTGCACGACAACAGCGTTCGGGGAGATGCAGATCGCAGCCGGGTAGCCCTTGTAACCCATCGAGGTGGGTATGCCGCCGCGCGCGCGGATGAACTGGTCGGCGATCCGATCGAGCTCGCCCGTCGTCACCCCCGGCTCGATTCGCTCGCCGACGTGTGCGATCGTCTCCGCCGCGAGCGCGCCGGCCTCCGCGATCCGCTCGATTTCGTCGGCCGTCTTGCGAATGATCACGCCCGCGCCTCGACGTCGAGCAGGCGCAGCGCGTCCTCGATCTCCGCGTACACCGCGTCGACGGAGCGCTCCGCGTGCACCGGCACGAGCTTCCCGGTGACGCGGTAGTACTCCACCACCGGCTCGGTCACCTCGTGGTACAGCGCGAGCCGGCGTGCAATTCCCTCGGGAGTGTCGTCCGCACGTCCCTCCTCGTGCGCACGCCCGAGCGCACGCACCGTCGCCGTCTCGTCGTCGAGGTCGAAGAAAAGGATCGCGTCGAGCGTCCGGCCGATGTCCGTGAGCATCACGTCCAGCGCCTCGGCCTGCGCGAGATTGCGCGGAAAGCCGTCGAGCACGAACCCTGCGGCTGCATCGGGCTCGACGAGGCGCTCGCGGATGAGCGCCACTGTGAGATCGTCCGGCACGAGGTCACCGCGGTCGTAGATGGGCTTGATCTCAAGGCCGAGCGGCGTCCCCGCCAGCATCGCCAGGCGGAACATGTCGCCGGTGGAGATATGCGGGATCCCGTGCTCATCCGCCAGGCGCTTCGCCTGGGTGCCCTTGCCCGAGCCCTGCGGCCCTAACAACAAAAGATTCATATCTCGGCCTGCCTACGCGAGAGCGACCACGAGGGTCGCCGTTATTTCAGGAAGCCTTCGTAGTTGCGCATCATCATCTGCGACTCCATCTGGCGCATAGTGTCCAGCGCGACGCCGACCGCGATCAGCACGGAGGTGCCGCCGAGAGCGCGAGACGTGGCCTGCGAGAAGCCGCCGTAGCGGATGAAGACGCTCGGCAGGACTGCGACGGTGGCGAGGAATATCGACCCCGGCAACGTCAGGCGCGTGAGAACGCTGTCCAGGTACTTCGCAGTCGGCGGGCCTGGCCGGATCCCGGGGATGTAGCCGCCGTACTTGCGGAGGTTGTCCGCCTGGTCGACGGGGTTGAACTGCACTGCCGTGTAGAAGTAGGTGAAGACGATGATCATCAACGCCTCGACCCCGAGGTACAGCAGGCTCCCAGTCTGGAAGTGGTTGTTGACGAAGTTCTGCGTACCTTTCAGGTAGGTCGCGATCGTCTGCGGGAAGGCGAGGAGCGCCGCGGCGAAGATGACGGGGATGACGCCGGCCATGTTGACCCGGAGCGGCAGATAGGTCGCCCCGCCGGAGGTCATGCGCCGGCCGACCATTCGCTTTGCGTACTGGATCGGGATCTTTCGCTGGCCCTCCTGGACGAACACGACCGAGGAGACGACGGCGAGCGCGATCAGCGGGAAGAAGATCTTCTCGGTCGGGCCGCCGTTGTACCAGGCGCTGATGCCGAGCGGTGCGCTCGTGAGGATCGAGGCGAAAATGAGAATCGAGATCCCATTGCCGATACCGCGTTTGGTGATCTGCTCGCCGAGCCACATGAGCGCCGTGGTGCCGCAGGTCAGCGTGACGACGATGAGGACGAGCCGTCCCGCGTTCGCCGAGAGGACGTGCTGGTTGCGGAACAGGATCGAGTAGCCGAGCGCCTGGGCTGCGGCGAGGCCGACGGTGAGGTAGCGCGTGTACTGGTTGATCCTGGCGTAGCCGGCCTCCCCTTCCTTCTGCAGCTCGGAGAGCTGTGGGATGACGACCGTCATCAGCTGGAGGATGATCGAGGCGGTGACGTACGGCATGATCCCCAGCGCGAACAGGGAGAACTGCGCGAGCGCACCGCCCGAGAACACGTTCAGGAAGCTGAGCAGCGTGCCGCCGCGAGTGCCGAAGTAGTCCTTGATCGCCGAGGAGTTGACGCCTGGCGCGGGGATCCAGGAGCCGAGCCGGTACAGGGCGAGGACGAAGAAGGTGAACAGAATGCGACGCCGTAGCTCCGGCACCCGCCACGCGTTTGCAAGCCAAGAGAGCATCGTCCCGCGTGCGTGCTAGGCACGCACGCTAATTGGAGGCCTCCTCTGCCTCTGACTCATCTACGGGCGGCTCAGGTTCGGGTGACGTTTCCACCACATCGTCATCGTCGAAATCTGCTCTCGGTTTAGTCGTTCGCACCTTCCTGGTGCGAACGACCGGCTCCCCACGGAGCCACGTGATCGAGCCTCCCGCCGCTTCGATCTTCTCCCGCGCCGACTTCGAGAAGCCGTGCGCCGAGACGGCGAGCTTCTTCGTCAGCTCGCCGCTGCCGAGGATCTTGACGTCGACCCTGGTGTGCTTCAGAAGCCCCTTTGCGACCAGGGACTCCGGGGACACCTCGGCTCCCGCATCGAAGCGGGCCTCGAGGTCGCGCAGGTTCACCGGCTGGCTGAAGGTGCGGAACGGGCCGATCGGCATCGCATCCGCGGACGTGTTGCCCCGCAGCTTGGGAAGCCGCATGTCGATGGGCATCTGGCCGCCCTCGAAGCCGGCCGGCATCGCGTGCGAGCCCGCGCGGCTCTTCTGGCCCTTGACCCCGCGCCCTGCGTACCGGCCCTTGCCCGAGCCCGGTCCGCGACCCACCCGCTTGCGGTCCTTGCGCGGCTGCGCCGGCGAGAGCGAATGCAGATTCAGCTCGTCCGACACGGAGCTAGCGATCCTTCCCTTCGATCTTCACGAGATGCCGTACATGCCGAAGCATGCCAGCGAGCGCCGGTGTGTCGGCGTGCTCGACGCTCCGGCCGATCTTGCCCAGTCCGAGCGCACGGAGCGTGCCCTCGTGTCGCGTGCTCTGGCCGACCACGGAACGAATCTGCGTCACCCGTAGCTTGCTCACGCGGCACTCTCGCCGTTTTCGTCAGACGGCTCCGCCGTCTGACGAGTCTCCGGTTCCGCGCGAGCGGAAGCGGAGACGGGCAGCACGGCCTGAATCGTCAGACCCCGATCGCGGGCAACGTCCTCCGGGCGGCGGAGCCGCTTCAGCCCGACCACGGTGGCCTTCGCCATGTTGATCGGGTTGGTGGTCCCCAGGCTCTTCGCCAGCACGTCTCGGATGCCGGCGAGCTCGAGCACGGCGCGCACTCCGCCGCCGGCGATGACGCCGGTTCCCTCGCTCGCCGGGCGGAGGAAGACCTTGGCGGCATCGAACTCGCCGAGGATCTCGTGGGTGATCGTGGTGCCGTGCTTCGGGACCGAGAAGAGGTTCTTCTTCGCATCGTCGACCGCCTTGGAGATGGCGAGCGGCACCTCCCGCGCCTTCCCGTAGCCGACGCCGACCCGGTCGACCTCGTCGCCGATCACGACCAGCGCCGTGAACGAGAAGCGACGGCCTCCCTTGACGACCTTGGCGACGCGGTTGATCTCGATCACGCGTTCCTTGAGCTCGCGGCTCTCGGCAACTTCGACGATGCTCAAAACTGGAGTCCTCCCTCGCGTGCGCTCTCGGCGAGCGCCTTCACGCGTCCGTGATAGAGATAGCCGCCGCGATCGAAGACACACGTGCTGATCCCGGCCTTTGCGGCTGCCGCGGCGATCTCCTTGCCGACCGCCGACGCCTGATCGGTCTTCGACCCCTTGTGGCCCTTGAGCGCGAGCCAGCTCGCCGAGGCGAGCGTGCGGCCCGCGTCGTCGTCGATCAGCTGGGCGAAGATCCCGCGGTTCGAGCGGAAGACGGCGAGGCGGGGCCGATCGGCTGTCCCGGCTACCTTGCCGCGGACGCGGCGATGACGGCGCGCGCGCGCCTGACGGGTGCTGAGCGTGCTCATGCGCGCTTGCCTACCTTTCTCCGCACCTGCTCGTCTCGGTAGCGGATGCCCTTCCCCTTGTACGGCTCGGGGGGGCGCACCTTACGAATCTCGGCGGCAGTTTGGCCGACAGCCTGCTTGTCGTTGCCCTTGACCACGATCTGGGTCGGAATCGGGACGTCGAACGTGATCCCAGCGCGCGGCTTGACCACGACCGGATGCGAGAAGCCGACGGCGAGCTCGAGGTCGGTGCCCTTGAGCTGCGCCCTGTAGCCGACTCCCTGGATCTCGAGGTGCTTCTCGAAGCCGGTGGTGACCCCCTCGACCATGTTCGCGATCAGCGTTCGGGTGAGCCCGTGCAGGGCGCGATCCTCGCCGCGCTCGGTGGGGCGGGTGACGACGATCTCGTTCTCGAGCTTCTCGATCTTCATGCGCGTCGGCACGGTCTGGCTGAGCTCGCCACGCGGGCCGTTGATCTGTACGCGCCCAGGCGAGATCGCGACCATGACGCCCGCCGGCAATTCGATCGGTTTGCGTCCAATACGACTCACGCAATCACCAGACGAAGGCAATCACCTCGCCGCCGACGCCGCGCTCCGCGGCCTGGCGGCTCGTGATGATGCCGGTCGACGTGGACAGGATGGCGGTTCCGAGCCCGCCGAGCACGCGCGGCAGACGGTCCTTGCGCGCATACACGCGCCGTCCCGGCCGGGAGATCCGCTTGACATCGGTGAGGATCCGCTTGCGGTTCTTGCCAAATTTCAGCTCGATCACGAGCGTGGCGAACGGCGTGCCCTCGACGACCCGGTAATCCTTGATGTAGCCCTCGTCCTTGAGCAGGCGCGCGATCTCCTGCTTCATCTTCGAGTTCGGCATCTCGACGCGGTCGTGCATCGCCTTGTTGGCGTTGCGGATTCTCGTCAACATATCCGCGATCGGGTCAGTCAGCATGCAATCACCTCTGGATATGTTGACTAATCAGAAAATACATCGCTGTTCTTCTCCCTTAGAGTTCTTGGTGATCTCCGATCACCAAGAACTCTTGGTCATGCCCGGGATCGCGCCCTCGTGCGCGAGCTCGCGCAGACAGATACGGCAGAGGCGGAACTTCCGGAACACCGCGCGGGGGCGCCCACAGCGGTTGCAGCGCGTGTACGACTGCGTCTTGAACTTCGGCTGCCGTTTCTGCTTGGCGATCAGGGACTTCTTGGCCACTGCGTCTCTACCTTTCCCTTCTCTCGGTCGCGAACGGCATCCCGAGCGCGCGCAGAAGCGCGAACGCCTGCTCGTCCGTCGCCGCCGTGGTCGTGATGGCGACGTCCAGCCCACGGATCGACTGGACGGAGTCGTAGTCGATCTCCGGGAAGATGATCTGCTCGCGAATCCCGAGCGAGTAGTTGCCGCGGCCGTCGAACGAGCCGGGGTCGAGCCCGCGGAAGTCGCGGATGCGCGGTAGCGCGATCGCGATCAGCCGGTCGAGGAACTCGTACATGCGGGCGCCGCGCAGCGTCACGCGCGCGCCGACGGCCATGCCCTCGCGCAGCTTGAAGCTCGCGATCGACTTGCGCGCCCGACGAACCTGCGCGCGCTGGCCGGCGATCGTCGTCAGCTCCTCGATCGCCGAGTCGAGCGCCTTGGCATCGGTCTTCGCATCCCCGACGCCCATGTTCAGCGTGATCTTCGCCACCTTCGGCACCTGCATGACGGACGGGAGCCCGAGCTCCTCCTTCAGGGTGGTGCGAATCTCGGCGTCGTACAGCTGCCTCAGCCGCGGCACGTAGGTCTCGGTCGCGGTCGCCATCACCGTCCAACCTCCGGTTGGACGGTGAATTCCCGCTCCGGCGCCGGCAAAGCCGGCACCTCCGCTCTTTGTGAGCCTCCGTCAAGCCTACGGCTCATCGGTCGATCTCCTGCCCGCAGCCCTCGCGCTTGCAGACGCGGACGCGGTGAAGCTCGCCTTTCACGTCCTTCACCAGGACGCCGATGCGCGTCGGGTTCTTGCAGGTGGGGCAGACGACCATCACGTTCGAGACGTCGACGGCCGCGGCCTTCTCGATGATCCCGCCGGGCGCGACCTGCACGCCGCCCATGCGTGAGGAGTCGCGCATGGGGCGCGGCTTCTGGTGACGCTTGGCGACGTTGAGGTTCTCGACGATCACACGGCGCTCGCGCGGGCGTGCTTCCAGCACACGGCCTTGCTTGCCGCGATCCTTGCCGGACAGGATCTGGACGAGATCCCCCTTCTTCACGCGCATTGTCGTTGCCATCTCTCTAGAGCACCTCTGGTGCGAGGCTGACGATCTTCATGAAATTCTTTTCGCGGAGCTCGCGCGCGACGGGCCCGAAGATGCGCGTCCCGCGCGGGTTCAGCTGGTTGTCGATGATCACGGCGGCGTTCTCGTCGAAGCCGATGAGCGTGCCGTCGTCGCGACCGTAGGGCTTCTTCGTCCGGACGACGACTGCCTTCACGACGTCGCCCTTCTTGACCGAGCCCTGCGGGGTCGCGGACTTCACCGTAGCAACGATGATGTCGCCGACGCGCGCGTAGCGGCGGTGCGAGCCGCCCATCACGCGTATGCAGAGGAGCTCGCGAGCGCCGGTGTTGTCGGCGACCTTGAGCCTTGTCTCCTGCTGGATCACGCGTGCTCACCGCCCGGGTTCGTCACTTCGCGGCCTCGACGATCTCGGCCAGCCGCCAGCGCTTCGTCTTGGAGAGTGGGCGTGTCTCGATGATACGGACGACGTCCCCCACGTTCGCCTGATTGGCCTCGTCGTGAGCGTGGAAGGTGTTCGACCGCCGCACGACCTTCTCGTACTTCCGGTGCGCCTTGAGCGTGTCGACCTTGACCACGATCGTCTTGTCCATCGCGTTCGAGACGACCGTGCCCTGGCGCTCCTGACGGCGTCCCCGTTCATGCTCGGGCTTCTCGAGCCTGACGATCGGCTTGCGGGCAGCGGGCTTGGCGACCTTCTTCTTCTTCGTACGCGCAGGTCGCTCCGCCCGCGGAAGCCTCTTCTTCTTTCGCTTCTGTTCGGGCGCTTCCGCTGGCGCGGAAGCGCTAGCCTCCGGCGTTGCTGCCGGCTCTGCAAACTCGGTTTCGGAGACGTCGGACTCCGGATCGGCTGCAACCGGCTCTGTTGCTGCCGTGACGTCGACCTCTGCCGCGGCGGCATCCTCGGCTGGCTCTGGCTCCTCGGTCGACAGCTCCTTCGGCTCGGGCGCCTCGGCAGCGAGCTCCACCGACGGCTCGGGCTCGCCGGCGGTGGGCTCCGCCTCTGTAACGGGTGTAGTCGATTCCGCGTCGGCGGAATCGACGTGATCCTCGACGGGCGTCTCTTCGGTCTCTTCGGCTTTCTTCTTCTTTCTCTCTGCCATCTCGTCCTTACCCCAGTCCACGCTCGTTCTTGATCGTCAGGATGCGAGCGATCTCGCGCTTGGTCATGCGCAGCTGACCGCTGTTCTCGAGCGCCCCGGTCGCCGACTGGAAGCGGAGCTTGAAGAGCTCCTGCCTCGTCTCGGCCATGCGCCGGTCGAGCTCCTCGTCCGACAGCTCCCGCAGTTGCCTAGCTCTCATCGTTCCCCCACGTGAGGTCAACTTTCAAAGAGATCAGCCTCCCGCTTGACGAACTTCGTGCGAACGGGCAGCTTCGCGCCCGCCAGCCGGAGCGCCTCCTTGGCGAGCTCCTCGGACACGCCGGCGAGCTCGAACATCACGCGCCCCGGCTTGACGACCGCCACCCAGCCTTCGGGTGACCCCTTGCCCGAGCCCATTCGCGTCTCGGCCGGCTTCTTGGTGAACGGCTTGTCCGGGAAGATGTTGATCCAGACCTTCCCGCCGCGGCGGATCTTGCGCGTCATCGCGATGCGGGCGGCCTCGATCTGCCGGTTGGTGATCCAGCCGTCGTCGAGCGCCTTGATCCCGTAGTCGCCGAACTGCACGGTCGTCTGGGCGCGCGAGGTGCCCGCACGGCGGCCACGGAACTGCTTGCGGTGCTTGCTCTTGCGAGGGAGAAGCATGCCTTACTCCGCACCAGCCTCGGGCGTCTCGGGCGCAGGTGTCTCGACCTCGGTCTCGGTCACCTCGGGCTCCGGCTCGGTCGCGGGCACCTCGGTCTGCGCATCGAGACCGGGGCCGCGTCCGCGTCCACCTGCGCGTCCGCCGGGCCGTCCCGGACCGCTCCCGGGGCGCCTGCGGCGCTGCACGAGCCCGAGCCCCTCGCGATCCTGCCCGCGACCTCTGCCGCCCTCGCGCGACGCACCCAGCCCTTCGGCCGCGGCACCGCGCTTACGGCGCGCCTGATCCTGGTCGCCGAGTCGCGTGTCCTTGGCGGACGAGGCGCCCTCGTAGCCCTCGGGCATGATCTCGCCCTTGTTGACCCATACCTTGACGCCGATGCGGCCGAACGTCGTCTTCGCCTCGGCGAAGCCGTAGTCGATGTCGGCGCGGATCGTGTGCAGCGGCACACGTCCCTCGCTATACGCCTCGCGGCGGCTCATCTCACCGCCACCGAGACGGCCCCCGCAGACGATCTTGATGCCCTGTGCACCCGATCGCATCGCCGAGGCCAGCGATCGCTTCATGGCGCGCCGGAACGAGACCCGGTTCTGCAACTGCTCGGCGATCGACTGGGCGACGAGCTGCGCATCTAGCTCGGGCCGCTTGATCTCGTTGATGTTGATATGCACGTTCTTGCCCGTGATGGCATGCAGCTCCTTGCGGAGCGCGTCCACCTCGACACCGGATTTGCCGATCACGATTCCGGGCCGCGCCGTGTAGATGTCGACCGTGATCCGCTGCTTGTCCTTGCGGATCAGGATGTCGGACAGCCCGGCGTGGGAAAGCTTGCCGCGGATGTGCCCGCGGATCCGCACGTCCTCGAGGATGTAGTCGGCGACTTCCTTCTTGCCGGTGTACCAGTTCGACTTCCAGTCGTGGATGACGCCTACGCGCAACCCACCGGGGTGAACCTTCTGGCCCATCAGGCGGCCGCTCCTTCCTTCTTCTTCGCCGGCGACCGGCGCTTGGGCTTGTCGGCAGCCTCCGGCTGCGGGCTGGCCTCCGCCGCCGCCGCGACCTTCTGAGGCCTCTTTGGTCGTTCTCGCTCGGAAGGAGTGAGAACGACAGTGATGTGGCAGGAGCGCTTGCGGATCCGGTTGACGCGGCCGCGGGCGCGAGCTCGCCAGCGCTTGAGCGTCGGCCCTTCGTCGGCGTACGCGGCTTCGATCACGAGCTCGTCGCCGTCGAGACCGTGGGCCGACTCGGCGTTCGCGACGGCCGAGCCGAGCACCTTCTCGATCTCCCGCGCTGCGGCGCGCGGTGTGAAGACGAGGATCGTGCGCGCCTCCGGCACGGTGCGACCGCGGACGTGGTCCAGCACGACCCGGGCCTTGCGGGCAGACATGCGCACGAACTTCGCCTCGGCGCGCACGAGCAGCTTCGTGTCGGTTCCGTTCCCCATCAGCGCTTCTTCACCTGGGCCTGCCGGTCACCGGCGTGCCCGCGGAACGTTCGCGTGGGAGCGAACTCGCCGAGCTTGTGGCCGACCATCTGCTCGCTGACGAACACGGGGACGTGCTTGCGGCCGTCGTGAACCGCGATCGTGTGACCGACCATCTCCGGGAAGACGGTCGACGCGCGCGACCACGTGCGCACCATCCGCTTCTCGCCGCTCTCGTTCATCGCCTCGATCCGGCCGAGGAGCCGGCCGTCGACGAAAGGCCCTTTCTTGCTCGATCTGCTCACAGGAGCTCCACCTACCGCCTTTCCTTGCCGCGGCGGCGGCCGCGGACGATCAGCTTGTCCGATTCCTTGTGCTTGCGACGGGTGCGCTTGCCGAGCGTCGGGACGCCCCAGGGCGTCACCGGATGCCGACCGCCCTTCGACTTGCCCTCGCCGCCGCCGTGCGGGTGGTCGACCGGATTCATGGCCGAGCCGCGAACGGCCGGACGCTTCCCGAGCCAGCGGCTGCGCCCAGCCTTGCCGCCCTGGGTGTTGCCGTGGTCGGTATTGCCCACCTGCCCGACCGTCGCCCTGCAGTTGAGCAGGACGCGGCGCATCTCGCCCGAGGGCAGGCGGAGGACGCCGTAGGCGCCATCCTTCGCCACGAGTTGGACGCCCGAGCCGGCTGAGCGTGCCATCTTGCCGCCCTGACCCGGCTTCAGCTCGACGTTGTGCACGAGCGTGCCGGTCGGGATGTTCTCGAGCGGAAGCGCGTTGCCGGGCTTGATGTCGGCCCCGGGGCCCGACTCGACGGACGCACCGACCCGCAGCCCTGCGGGAGCGAGGATGTAGGCCTTCGCGCCGTCGGCGTAGTGGAGCAGCGCGATGCGCGCCGACCGGTTCGGGTCGTACTCGATCGCGGCCACCTTCGCCGGGATGCCGTCCTTGCGGCGCTTGAAGTCGACGACGCGGTAGCGCCGCTTGTGACCGCCACCCTGATGCCTCGTCGTGACCCGGCCGTTTGCGTTCCGGCCGCCCTTCTTCGTGAGCGGCTCGAGCAGCGACTTCTCGGGCGTCGACCGCGTCACCTCGTCGAACGCCGAGATGGACATGAACCGGCGACCGGGGCTCGTTGGTTTGAACTTCTTGATGGCCATGACTAAACGTGGCCTCCCTCGAAGATCTCGATCGAGTTGCCCTCGCGGAGCTGCACGATCGCCTTCTTCCAGCCCGGGCGCAGGCCCTTGGTGACGCCGCGCCGCTTCGGCTTCGGCTGCACCTTGAGGATCTTGACGTCGAGCACCTTGACCTCGAACAGCTGCTCCACCGCCTGGCGCACCTGCGTCTTGTGGGCGTCCTTGTGCACCTTGAACGTGTACTTGCGGTCGGCTATCTGCGAATAGCTCTTCTCGGACACGACCGGTGCAAGCAAAACCTGGTTCGGATCGAGGCTCATGACGCGCCCTCCGCCTCGTCGGCGCCGCCCTTTCCGGCCCGCGCCTCCACGAGCGGCAGCGCCGACTCGCTGACGAGTACGGCGTTCGCCCAGACGACGTGCGCCACCTCGAGCTCACCCGGCACGGTGAC
>JACXTT010010502.1_pt1 | contig 12471 bp, 12 predicted proteins | sample 9270951 | NCBI WGS metagenome assembly JACXTT01 (sample SAMN15532306, study PRJNA645909) | rock metagenome | isolation source: weathered quartz diorite | place: Puerto Rico | collected 2017-06-21 | reverse complement strand
GTGATAACTCATGATGACGATCCCTTCTTGGCGGAAGATTCGTCGTCAGTGTCCCAGATCGCCCCTTTCTCGCGAAATACTTGTTGCACTTAGATCTTGAATTCGCGCCGGCTAACTCGTGGCTGCAGCGGACGCCGTGCCGCTTGTCGCCAGCTTCCGCCCCAGACTCAACGTCGGGTATTCTTCCGTGTGTGGCACGGCGCCGCTGAGCCACAGGACGTTAGGCCGATCGAAACTTGAGCCTCGTGGCTGCACGTCCCATACTCTGCTCATGAGCATCCATCACGAGGCAATGGCTCACCTAGACAAAGCAAGAGCACTGCTCAGCGAAGGCAGCGACGACAGTCTTCGCTACGCCGCGCTGGAAATGCGCTACTGCATCGAACACTTGTTCTATAAGATCATCCCTCACTACAAGGACGAATTGCCCGACGACGTAATGTCTGGGAAGATCTGGAGACCGGGCGACATCATTTCGATGATTGCGGACATCGACCCCGGAGCAACACGCGATCGTCGACTGAGAATGGGGTTCCCTGCCCAAGAGGGCGAGCCAGCGAAGGTCATGTACGATCTCGGACCCCAGACAGGTCTCCGAAAAGACCTCGCGCGCAGGTTATGGAACGGACTTGGGTATTACCTCCATGCGAGAGTTGACGGGCAAGCGCACAACCCGATTGACCTGCGAAAGAAGCTCGAAAAGGTGCTTCCGCGCCTCGAACAGTTTCGCGGCGACAGGGTAATCATGAGTGGCTTCGATGTGCGGACGACGTCGAAGTGTCAACTTTGCGGTCGCACCATGGCACGAAGAATGTCGGCTATCAAGGAGAACCCGTACATTGAGTGCCCCAACCGCGACTGCGGAGCCATTTACGAAATCACCGAAGCCGACGAAGCCATGGCCCACTGGAAAATGGTGCAAGCCAGCATAGGCTGCAAACGCTGTGGCACTGAAAACTGGCTGGGTGTGCACGCATGGAAGCACGGGGCTCAAACGGGAGGCACTCTTACATGCTGCGAATGCAAGACGACCTATCGACTAGTTGAGTACATCACCCTCACAGAGCTTTCCGAACCTGATCCCACGACGGCCTAACTCTCCGCTGCAGCCGTCGCCGTGCCGTTCGCTGCCGTTTTCAGCGTATCATTCTCGAGTGTCGCTCTTGCCACGTGAAGCACGGCGCGGCTGAGCGGAAAAACGTTGGACGCACTCAAAAATGGCATCCAAAGAAGAACTGAAGACATTCCTGCTGGACTATCTCAGAGGGGCACCCCAGACGCAGTTTGAGAGTGTGCTCCAGCAAGGTATTGAACCCAGGGTGGGAAGAGCGCTGACAAACGCTGAAGTGCACGTAGTTCTCCAGCTGATTCACGAGCTTATTGCTTCCCATGTGCTCATGCCTGGAATCGATCGAGGCAACGCTAAGTGGCCATGGCTATCTGTTACGGATCATGGTCGTGAGGTCCTCCAAGGTGCCGGTGCCCCGGTCTACGATTACGACGGCTACCTAAGAGATCTTCGAACACGGGTCCAAAATTTCGACGAAATCGTGGAGTGTTATCTCCGCGAGAGCCTTCGAGCCTATCAGTCGAATCTGTACCTCGCATCAATGGTCATGTTGGCTTGCGCGTCGGAGCGCGCGATCCTGCTCCTTATCGACGCATACGCCGCGTCAATCGCCGATACCACGAACAGACAGAACTTTGAGAAGCGCGTCAAAAAACGAGACATTTCTGTGGCCTATAAGGCCTTTAAAGACTCGTTCGATAGCACGAAAGGTCAGCTCGGTGCTGCTCTGCCCGCCCATGATTTTGACATGCACGTCGACGCGATCTTCACGTTCATTCGCCTGCTGCGAAATTCTGTCGTTCACGCTAAGGAACTCCCGCAGCTCACCACCGCTGTGGTCTACGCGAATCTTCAGCAGTTCAGCTTTTACGTGGCAACTGTGTTCGCCTTGATCGACCACTACTCCTCAAATTCCACAACGGTGTAACCACGAGCAGCGTCCGTGGCGGCGTCCAACTCGGCACTGCAGCGGATGCCGTGCCGTTCGTCGCCATGTTCCGTTCGCGAACCAACGTCAGGTATTCTGCCGTGTGAGGCACGGCGCCGCTGAGCCACAGGACGTTAGCCCGTCGGGAACGACGATGTGGCCAGCTGCACCGTCTTTGGGACGGCGTATACTCCGAGGGATGGATACTCTCACTCGCATCACGGTTGACCCGCAGGTGATGGGCGGTCGCCCTTGCATCCGTGGAATGCGTGTGACCGTTGGTACCATCGTGGGCCTTCTCGCCACTGGACATTCGAGGGATGAAATCCTCAGCATGTATCCGTACATTCAGGTAGAGGACATAGCGGAGGCTCTCGCATACGCCGCCTGGCGGTCGGAAGAAATCGAAGTTCCCCTCGCGAAGTGAGACTTCTCGTCGACATGAACCTTACTCCGGGTTGGATTGGGTTCTTCTCTGAGAACAGAATCGAATCCACCCACTGGAGCAGCGTTGGCAGGCCGGACGCGCTGGACTCCGAACTTATGGAATACGCGGTGAAGCACGGCTTCGCCGTCTTTACACATGATCTTGATTTCGGGACGATACTTGCTGTTACCACCGCCCGCGGCCCCAGCGTGATTCAAGTTCGCACCCAAGATCCGACACCGTCCGCCATAGGGGCTACTGTTCTGTCGTCGCTATCAGAAGTTCAACATCACATCGAACGTGGAGCACTGGTGACGATAGAGCCGTCGTCCATGCGCGTTCGCATCTTGCCGCTATTTCACACCGCGGGCTAACTCGGCGCTGCAGCCGACACCGGGCCGTTCGTCGCAATCTTCCGTTCGAGAGCTGACGTCAGGTATTCTGCCGTGTGAGGCACGGCACCGCTGAGTGCCAAAGCCGTTGGACCGACGCAAATCAACGGCTGCGTGAACTCACGGCCTTACCACCTCCCGTCGATCGGTGCCTGCCGCGAGGAGCGACCGGACCAGCAGATCCACGCTAACGGTGCGATCCCCGGCTTCCATCTTCGCCACGCGGGATTGACTTGAACCGACACGCTTCGCGAGTTCAGCTTGTGTCCAGTTATGCTCCTCACGAAACTCGCGAAGGCGTCGGGCCAACGCGAGCTTTATCTCAACGAACTCCGCTTCGCCCGGCGTGAGGACAGCGAGATTGAGACCGTCGCTCGCGAAGTGATCGCCGCAGACTTTAGGTATATCGCCCAAGCTTACGGCTTCGGCCACGTCGACAGTGAGGATCTCATCGCTACGAGAAACTGGTGAAGAGAATGCGCACGTGGCACGCGGCGTCTAACTTGCCGCTACACCGGCCGCCGTGCCGGTCGCTGCCGAGTTCGGCGTATCATGTTCGGGAGCCGCTCTTGCCGTGAGAAGCACCGCGCCGGTGAGCGGCAATGACGTTAGGCCTCGCAGCGAAAGATCATGTCAGTTCCACGAGTCAAATGCGGTGACTGCGAGAACATGATTCTCACGGCGACCGCCTCCGCGAATCGCGGCCTCTGTGCGCAGTGCGTGAAGGTGCCAGAATCACTCCGGCGAGCTCGGCGCGAATTCGACCAGGCGGTTGCGGCTGGACTTGTCTTCATACCCACTGAAGAGGAGCGGCGGTCTTCAAAACGCCCATCCGAGTTTGACGCCTCGGCTCATGTCTGGAAACCTGAGCCGGAGTTCTATCAAGACTCCCAGTACCAATCGGTGGCGGCTGTCCTGTTTGCTGCGGCGAGCCAGCCCAGCGGCCATGTATTCCTCGTTTCGGAGTCAGGAGCGAGACTTAGCCTGTCCTTCAACAGGCGGTACGGCGTCTGCGAGTATCAAAATGAAGACTCGGGCGATTACTTGTACGCTCTCTCGGCGCAGAACAGTCGTGTACAGGTCGATGAGGAGGAGCATCTGGCTCAGGCATGTCCATGTTGCGGAGAAGCCGTGCTTTGGTATCCGAGCAGATTTCACATGCCGCGGGAACAGGCGTTTGCGGTCTTCTCAGCGTTGCCAGCGGAACCTACCGGCGATTCGCCAATTGTCGAGTGGCTCAGTTACGGCGACATCTCGCATACCTCTCCGGGCCGCGGGTAGGCATGGCGAGGCTAACAGTACGTTGCAGCGGACAATACCCACGGGTAGCCGGGTAGCCGCGGGACCGCCACCGTCAACCCTCCACCCCGGCGTTGCACGCCAGCAGCCCCGTCGGATTGATCCCGTATTGCACCGGATCCTCCGCGCGAACGACTGAGTGCAGGAACTGCCCGGCCGCATCACACTGCGCGAGATCGACGACGCCAGCCGCCTCCCCCGCTGCATCCAGCAACAGCACCACGGGGCGGCACACCCGCGCGGCCTCGCCACCGCCGGACACGACCAACCCGAGCTCGCCGCGCTCGAGACGAACGAGCGTTCCGATCGGATAGAGACCAAGAGCCGTAACGAAAATCTTCAGCAGCGCGGGATCGAACTGCGATCCCGATTTCGCGGCCATCATGCTGAGCGCTTCGTCCGGCGTGAGAGCACGACGCCATGGCCTCTCGATGGTCAGCGCGTCGTAGACATCCGCGATCGTGATGATGCGCGAGTAGAGATCTGCCGGCCGCGATGATCGCGGATAACCGGAGCCGTCGAAGTGACGGTGATGCTCGAACGCCACGACGATCCAGCTGAGCACGCTCCGCGTGAAGGCGCTCTCCTGCAGCAGAAACTCCGCACCGCGGAACGGATGTGCCTCGACGGCCATGTGCTCCAGGCCGTCCAATGGCGCCGGCTTCTCCAGAATGAAGCGGCCACACTGCCGCAAGCCGATGTCATGAAACACCGCAGCGAGTCCGAGGTCGGCAAGGTCCGCTTTCGACAAGCCGATCCGCTCGCCAACAGCGATGGCCAGGATCGCGGTGTTCGCCGCGTGGCGCGCCGCGTAGTCATCCGTCTTCGCCACGATTGCGCCGAGGAAGGTCTGACGATCTTCGAGGCAGAGATCGACGAGCGTCTGTACCAGACGCGCGATCTTTCTGGACAGGAACGCGCGGCGACTCGACGTCAGATGTTCCTCCGCAATCAGCGAGCGACAGAGAACCAGCAGCTTCGCGTAGGTCAGGAACGCGTGACCGCGACGCTCGAGAATCACTTCCGCGGCCGCTTTCTTCGAAGGATCGAGCGGCTTGTTGATGCGCAAAGGAAGGCGCGCCTGCTCGATCGCAGCATCGATCGCATCGAAGGTTCGCTCATTCCCGCTCGCATAGACCATGATTTTCAGCAGAGCTCGAACATCGTCCGCGGAAAGACTGCCGTGCAGCACGAAGCCGCCCATGCCGCGCGCTTTGAAAAAATCGATGGCATCCGCGGCGATGTCGCGCTCGTCAGGCGTCAGACGGAGTTTCAAACCATTGACGAACAGCTCCCCATCCTTCGCCTGAAGTGACAGCCGTCCCTCGCGCGCCACGTGCACCACGGAGAGATTGACCATCGCCTGGATAGGACGAAGCAGTGCCTGATTGTCGATTGCGTGGATCTGCGCCGTCTTGAAGAGCTGGAACCAGACGTACATCACTGCGTTCGGTCCGTTCTCCTTCGACTCATCGCTCCCCGCGGCAGCACGCAGATTCAACGCATCGATCGTGACTTTTTCCACGGTCTCGCTCGTGAACGTGTTGTTCATGACGAGTGCTCCTTCGAGGTATCCGGAACCTCGGGCAGGGGCCGCATCACCGTGTTCTCGCCCGCCTCGGCGCGAGAGACGCTGTCGAGCACCTTGCGCGCAATCTCGGCCGGCTTGCCCGCGGTGCCGCACCACGACTCGACTTTCACGATGCCCTGCTCGCCGCATGCGGCGAGTCCGCGAAGCGCCAATTCGAGAGTCTCGAGATCCTTCGGCGACCAGAACCATCTCTTCGATGGGATCCACGACTCGAAAAGGATCAGCGCCGATTCCGGCTCGAGTGTGCCGAGCAGGCGCGCGTATTTCTCCCGTTCCCAGACGGGACGCGCGGCAAACGCCGGATCGTTGACGAGTGCGCGGATGCGAGGCGCGAGGCCGGGAAGATCACCGGACGACGCGATGGCGCGGAATGCGTAGAGACGCACTGACTTCGACGGATCACTCTCCATCGCCCCGAGCAGCAACTCGATCGCGGCTGGTCCTCCGAAGTGCGAGGCGTAGCCGAGCCCTTTGATGCGAATCGAACTGTCGCCGTGGCGGGTGAGAGCCAACAACTCATGATTGAAGAGCGTCTCGAACGGCTCGTCGATGAGCAGCAAGGCGGCGCGCACACTGGCTGCATCGGCTGATTCGAGCGTTCGCGTCATCAGTAGTGAATTCGCAGCAGCGCGGTGACGGAGTGCTTCGATCGCGGCCTTCCGCATCTCTCCGTCCGGCAGGTGGCCTGCGAGGTCGAGCAGCATCGGCCATGACGATTCGTCGGGCATCAGTTCCCACAACCGTCCGGCTTCGACGGGAGTCATGGCGCCCGTCACACACTCGTGTGACATTGCGGCGAGCCGCTGATCGCTGAAGAACTCCGCGAGCACTCCCCTCGCCACCTCGGCGTTCTCCATCCGTACTGCGCCGTTGGACGACGCGCGCACGAATGCAAGGAGCGTCGCCGTCCGCCGAAAATCGCGCGCGTGCCAATAGCCCTCGGCGAGCTGCCGAAAGATCGGGCCGACGATCGCCGGCTCGACGTGCGGCACCGGCGACCGAAGAATCGTGAGCAGAATGTCGATGAAGCGCTCGAGGAGACCCTCATCCCGATCTGAAAGTACTTCAGAGCGCAACGTTGAGGCCTGTTGTTCGGAAAGGCGCAGCATCTCGGGATGCTCTTCGAGCGCGCGACGGACCGTGGTTCCATCGTAGCGGAACGGATTCGCCGTGCCCTCGGCGGCGGATGGGAGTTTCGGATCATGAATTCGCGCGGAGAGCTCGGAGACTATGCGCCGAAAATCGGCGTCGCTGTCATCACCTGTCTCCGCACCGCTTCCGAGTCCATCGACGGCGCGATGTGTAATCGTGTGGAGGTCGAGGCGCCAGAGACGGCTGACCATATCCTCCGACGGCCCGAGCATCTTGTCGGTGACTTCGAACGCGGACAGGAGGCGCTCGAGCTCATCGCGTGTCGTGCCGGGCGTGAACGTCAGCTCGCGCAACCCATCACGGTAGAGCGCGAAGAAGAATGCTTCCTCGCTCTTCGGCCGTTGCAGGAGCGATTGCTTGCCGAAGAAGATGTCGTGCACGCCAATGCGCAGCGTCAGCGCTTCATCGCCGATCGCGGCGCGGCAACGCTCATAGATGCGGTCACTCGCTTCGCGATAGGGCGCGCTGTCGCGGTGATAGAGCCGCCGCGTCGTGAGCGTTCTCTCGACTTGCAGCACGAGCTCTCGTACGGCATCGACAGAGTGAGGCATTGTGCTTCCCTCGACTGATTCTCGGATGCCCGGCCGCGACGAGCCATCACTGTCCTCACACCGCGTTGTGATGTGGAACACGGCAGATCCCCCGTCATCCCGAGCGGCCAACGGCGCGCCGCGACTGAGTAAGAGAAACTCGCGGTGCTCTGGCCGTCAGTTTCCTTCTCCCCTCCGCGAGGGGAGAAGGTGCGCGAAGCGCGGATGAGGGGTTCGTGCAATGCGCGAACAAGAGGCCCCTCATCCGCCTTCGGCACCTTCTCCCCCGTGCGGGGGAGAAGGGACTAGTCGGCTCAAACCCGCATAAACACTGCAAGTTTCCTGGAAGCGGCCAACGGCGCGCAGCGCCGCGACTGGGTGGGAGTGGTACGGAACTCACCAGGGTCCCTCGACTGCGCTCGGGATGACGGAGATCTCCCCCCGTCCAACGCAGACTCGGTTCACTCCGTAATCTTCTTTGTGAAGCAACTCGTCTGCATGCTCGCTGTCGCGTTCACCATCCGCGCGCAGCGCGCTTCCGTCACGCCCGAGCGTGCGCTCGGTAATCCGCCGTACGGCACGCTTCCGGTCGGGCAACGGCCAGCACTCGCGACCAACGGCAACGGCTTTCTTGGCGTCTGGACGGTTCCTGGCGTCGAGGCCGTTCGCTACGACCGCGAGGGAACGATCCTCGACACGACACGCATTCGCATCGATGACTTCGACAGCACGACTCTGGCAGTCGCGAGCGATGGCCACGACTATCTCATCGCATACGCCGGTCCTGACGATCGCGCATCGGTGGCGCGTGTCGAGCCCGACGGAACAGCGGCGAGGCGCGCCGGCGTTTCGCGCCTCCCGGTCGAGGCACTCAACCTCGTCTGGATCCGCAATCAATACGTTCTCGCGTACGCGGCAAAGAATGGTGAGCTGCGAGTCGTGCGTCTCGACCGCGACGGAGCTGCGATCGACGAGGCGCCGATCGGACTTGCCAGCGCCCCTCCGCGTATCGAGATGGCGACGAATGGCGGGAATGCGATCCTCCTCTATCAAGACGGCGCGAACAGCATTCGCGGATTCATCGTCGGCGAAGATGGACGCCCGTCGACCGCCACGCAATTCGCACTGCAAGGAAGCGAGCCGAGTGTCGCCTGGGATGGAGAGAACTACGTGGCCGCATGGCGCGATCAAGGAATCCAACTCGCGTTGACGAACGGGAATCAGCCGGTACCCTTTGCCACCATTGCCAACAGCGGATTCGGACACGACCCTGTCGTGACGACGATCGCTCATCAGATCGCGGTACTGTGGCGATTCTCCGGCTACGACTACTTCGACGCGATCGGTACTGACTACCTCACATTTTTCGACGAGACGACGGCTCAGGAAACGCGCCGCACGAGGATCGCATTCGTATCGCCACCGATCTACGAGCTTCCTCTCCATCCCGTCTATGCCTATGGAAGCCTAACCACCGACGGCACCACGCTGCTCGTCGCCGTCGACGGCACGCTGGCAAAAGTCACGGCCGCACATTCGTGGACGCCCGAGCCTCTGATCGCGCGGCGTATCCGTGCCTCGCAATACACCATCGCCGCAACCGCGGGCGGAGCAGCGGGCCCGATGACGGTCTGGAACGAGTTCGGGACGGAGGACGGCGCATCGATCATCGTGAGTCTCCACGGCCGCGAAGCGTTTCGCATCCCTCATGTCGCAGCCCAACCAGTCGTTGCAGCAGGCCCTTCGTCCTACCTCATCATCTGGAACGAGTTGGGAAAAATTTTCGGTGTTCGTGCCGATGCGGCGGGACAAGCGCTCGACACGACGCCGCGATTCATCGCGGAGGGCATGGGCGAAACTCCGGCGCTCGCGTGGGACGGCGTGAACTACCTCATCGCGGCCTCGTCGCGAGCCCAGCGGATGGTCGTCCTGCGTCTCAGTGAGCAGGGAGACTTGCGCGAAAGCGGCGGAATCGAGCTCGGCCAGGGATCGCGTCCGGCGATCGCGAGCAACGGGCGAACATCGCTCATCGCGTGGCTCGCCGCGAGCCCACGCGCCTCCGGCGGCACACTGGCGGGCGCCTTTCTTTCGCCGAGTGGCGACGTGACCTCGCCGATGCGGATCGACGAGAACGTCGATGACATGCGGCTCGAAGCGACGACGAACGGCACCGACTTTCTCATCGCATGGCAGCGCCGCGACGCGCTCGACGTCGATGTCGCTACGCTCGAGGTGACGCGCGTCCGCAGCGATGGTTCGTGGTCACCCATGGAGACCATCCCAGGCGTCAGCGGCCGCGCCACCTTTACGCCGGTTTGGAACGGCCTGCACTATTTCCTGATCTGGACCGATTTCTACCGTTCGCGCCCGCTCTCGATGATGCGGATCGATGATGCACCCGAACCCGTCGTGACGATCGGGCCTTCGCTCGTAGCTCATTCGATGGCGGCTACGCCGCTCGCGGACGGGTCGTTTCGCTTGCTGTACACGCGCGGCAGCAGCGCGCCCGAGGATGGCGACGCGTCCCGGCTTTATGAGCGGGAGGTGGATGAGCTGGGCGGACCGCGCAGACGGTCACGCTGATCGGAGGCGTCGCGGTTTCCGTTACGGCTTCACCCAGCCCGCGAAATGCGTTTTTCCTCCGTCGATTCTGATCATCGCGACCGGCTTGATCGGGTCGCGCTCCGGGCCCATCGTGATCGTGCCCGACACGCCGGCGTACTCCTTCGTCGTGGCGATCTCGTCGCGGATCTTTTGTTTGTCGAGCGAGCCCACCTTCTTCATCGCGTTCGCGAGGATGTAGAGCGCGTCGTAGCCGAGGGCGGAGTTCGCGGCAGGGTCCTGACCGGTGCGCTTGCGGATCTCACTAACAAAACGCTGCACCGCGGGACGCTCCTCGCCGACGAAGTAGTGATCGGAGAAGTAGCAGCCATCGACGGCCTTGCCGCCGATCTGGATCACGGTCGGCGAGTCCCAGCCGTCGCCGCCGACGAGCGGGATCGTGATGCCGAGGTCGCGGGCCTGGATCGCGATCTGGCCGGCGTCCGTGTAGAAACCCGGTACGAAGAGCACTTGCGGCGCTGCTGTCTTGATCGCGGTGAGCTGCGGGCGGAACTCCGTGTCCCCGCCGCTGTAGCTCTGCTCCGCGACGATCTTGCCGCCCATCTTCGTGAACTGCTCGCGGATCACTTCCGCGAGTCCGACCGAATAGTCGTTCTTGTTGTCGCGCAGAATCGCCGCCGTCGTCAGATTGAGATTCTGCCGCGCGAACGTCGCGAGCGCTTTTCCCTGATAGGGGTCGGTGAAGCAGACGCGGAAGATGTAGTCGCCGATCTTCGTCACCTTCGGATTGGTGGAGGAGGGCGAGATCATCGGCACGTGATTCTGCTGGCAGGCCGGGGCCGCAGCGATCGATTGATTCGAGGAGTTCTCGCCGATCACCGCGACGACATTGTCGCGCGTGATCAGTTTCGTGACCGCGGACGTCGCCTGCTCGGCTTGTCCCTGATCATCCTCGACGACGATGCGCAGTTTCTTGCCGAGGACGCCGCCGGAGGCGTTGATCTCGTCGGCCGCGAGCATGACTCCCACCTTCGTCGCCTGTCCGAACGACGCCTCGGCGCCCGACATCGCGCCGTAGAGTCCGACTGGAATATCAGCCGTTGCGGGCTGGGTTTGCGATTCGCGTCCGGGATGGCATGCCAGCATCAGCAGCGCGGCCGCTGCGAGGGGTCGAGAGATCAATCGCACAATTCCTCCATACACGGGCTAGAATTCGCCGCTTACGTTTTCACGAAAGGATCCGAATTTCAATGCAGGCCAACGATCTCCGCAAAGGTCAGGTAATTCTTTTCGAGGGTGACCTCTGCAAAGTCATGGAGTTCCGCCACCACACGCCCGGCAACCTGCGCGCGATGGTCCAGGCGAAGCTGCGCAACATGCGCACCGGAAATCAGTTCGAGCACCGCTTCCGCTCGCAGGACGAAGTGATTCCCGCTTACATCAATCAGCACGAGATGGAGTACCTCTACTCCGATGGTCATGCGCATCACTTCATGAACACGGAGAACTACGAGCAGGTCGAGATCAGCGATGAGGATCTCGGCGATGCCGCCGCATGGCTCTCGCCGGGCGTGAAGCTGCAGGTGCAGTTCTACGAGTCGAAGCCGATCGGCATCGAGCTGCCGAAGACGATCCGCGCGAAGATCGCCACGACCGAGCCGATGGTGAAGGGCGCGACGGCCTCCGCATCGTACAAACCTGCGACGCTGGAGAACGGCGTGGTGGTGCAGGTGCCGCCGTTCGTGACCGACGGAGAAGAGATCATCGTCGATCCGTCGGAGAATCGATATCTCGAACGGGCGAAATAGACGTGTAGGACAGGCGCCCTCGCCTGTCCACCGAGCCGACAGGCGAGGGCGCCTGTCCTACACAATGTCTTCGGTTCACTTCCTCTGCAAGCAATGTGAAGCGCGGCTTGGGCGCGATGCCGGTGAGGCGTCGCGCCCTTGTGATTTCTGCGGTGCCGCGAGCGACGTCATCGCTCCCCCGCCGGACACTGTGATCGACAGCTGCGCCGCATGCGGTCACACGGAGCTCTACTTCCAGAAAGACTTCAACCGTGCCACCGGCATCGCCCTCGTCGTCCTCGGCGCCATCTTCGTTCCGTGGACATGGCTGCCGCTCGTCGGCGTGACGATACTCGATTACGTCGTGTGGCGCGTGGTGAAGAATGTCGTGGTCTGCTACGAGTGCCAGGCCGTGCATCGCGGCTACGCATGGGCGGAGTCGGTGAAGCCGTTCGACCTCGTGCTTCATGACCGGCACGTGTATGGCGCTGCGCCGCCGGGCGCGGAAGAAGGGCATCACGATCTCTAGCGCGGGGCCGCTTCGCGTCATCCCGAGCGAAGTCGAGGGACCTCGATGTGTTGGGAGGCGCGCGACATGATCTTCGTACCGCCCACCCCACCCGGGTCCCTCGACTTCGCTTCTAATGAACCTCCTCGATAGGGACGAGAGCGAACCCAAACTGGGCGGCACGTTTGCCAAGAGAGTTGAGCAGGTTAGCCTGGTAGCGCTTCTC
>JACXTT010010501.1_pt1 | contig 12472 bp, 9 predicted proteins | sample 9270951 | NCBI WGS metagenome assembly JACXTT01 (sample SAMN15532306, study PRJNA645909) | rock metagenome | isolation source: weathered quartz diorite | place: Puerto Rico | collected 2017-06-21 | reverse complement strand
GGGCGCGGGTGGGGGGCGGGTGGTGTTGCGCCGGACGTGGGGCGACCGCGGCGGTGCGAGGACGGGTCGACCGATTCCGGGAGTCGCTGGAGGAGAGCTCTGGACTGCCGGTTCCGTTCGCCCGGCGAGGGGGCGAGGAGCTCTCCGCGCACCATCTCGCGGTGGTGGTGCTTCCGCCGGGATCGCCGCGAGATCTCATCAGGGCCGAGCTCCGGCGCCAGGGAATCGAAACCAGCGTTCACTACCCGCCGATCCACCGGTTCAGCTACTACGCGGATCGCTTTCCTTGCGGGCCGCTTCCACGTACCGACGAAGTCGCCGGGCGAATTCTCAGCCTCCCATTGTTTGCGCACATGAGGAAGGCTGATGTCGACACGGTTGCGCAAGCGCTTGCAACTGCGGTCGAGTCGGCAGGGTGATCACGCGGCGCACGAGAGGCGCCAGGTTTGCGGACCCTCAGAACTTGCCGCGAGTTGAGGCCCCCACTACCCCGGATTGCGCGTCGACTTCTCCGTGGTACGCTGTCGCAGCCCTCGTGACGCGCAATCGCTCGACGTGCGTTGCCTGGCGGCGAGACGAGTGTTTCACCGCATGCAGGGGGGGTAAGCCGCCTTTCGCACGAGGCGATAGGTATGGGGGTCTCTTGAGGCGCATAGGGAGTTGCGCGGCGAGGCGGGTAGCGCCATTGCTTGCGGCGGTCGTGATGCTGTCGACTGTCGTACTGCTGCAGTTCGCAGCCGGCGACACGCCCACCGAGGTGGCGGCGGCCGCGCCGGGTGGTGCCGACATCGTCGTGAATCCCGGCCAGCTGCAGGGCGCCCTCGACTCCGCGAATCCGGGCGACCGCATCCTGCTCAGCCCTGGGACCTACGCGGAGAACATCACGATCAGGCGCGGCGGACAGGCGGGCGCACCGATCACGATCACCCGCGCCGCGGGCGCAACGCCGATGATGACCGGTCGCTGGCAGGTGCGCGCGGCGTACATCTCGGTCAGCCGGGTGATCTTCGACGGATCGTCACACGGCGACTACCCGATCTGGGTCACGCGGGGCGACGGTGGCGCCGATGGCAGCTTCTTCACGCTTCAGTACTCGGAGATCAGAAACGCGCATCTCAGCGGAGTCTTCGTCGGCGACACGTCGCCGCCGGTGCCACTCCGGGGCGTGTCGATCCGCGGGTGCTACCTCCACGACAACGGCACCACCGGCCAAGATCACGGGATCTTCATCAAGTCCGGCAGCGGTCACACGATCAAGGGCAACCTCATCACGGGGAGCTCAGGCGCGGCAATCCTGAACTCGCCGAACGCACGAGGCATGATCATCCGCGGCAACGAGATTCGCCAGAACGGCGCCGGCATCTCGATCACGCGGGATCTCGGCGACGAGCCGCCGATAGTGAACAACACGGTGGTCGACGGCAACTACCTCAAGGACAATCGCGGGTTGGGTGTCTCGCTCAAATACGACGGCGACGTGTCGACCGTGCCGCCGGGAGTCAGCAACACGGTTACCAACAACTGGGCGGCGGGAAACGCCGGCGGTGATTACGGCACCGGCGGTTTGCTTGGAGAGTCGGACTACACGCGCGGGGCGACCTGGCTGAACAACGCCTACGGCGATCCGGCGGGCGGCTTGCTCGTAGCCCCGTCGGACGCGGGGCCCGACGGCGGCCTTGGGAGCGCGTCGTCGAGCGAGCACCAGGTCGTCGTGAATCCCGGGCAGCTTCAGGCCGCGCTGGACGCCGCGAACCCGGGCGATCAGATCCTGCTGAACCCCGGTACGTACACGGAGAACATCACCATCACGCACGGCGGCCAGGCCGGCGCGCCGATCACGATCACCCGCGCCGCAGGCGCGACGCCGGTGATGACCGGTCGCTGGCAGGTGCGCGCACCGTACATCTCCGTCAGCCGGCTGATCTTCGACGGTTCGTCGAACGGCGACTATCCGATCTGGGTGACGCGTGGTGTAGCCGGCGCCGACGGCAGCTATTTCATCCTTCAGTACTCGGAGGTCAGAAACTCGCATCTGAGCGGGGTCTTCGTCGGCGACACGGCGCCGGCAATCCCGCTCCACGGCGTGGCGATTCGCGGGTGCTACATCCACGACAACGGCGCCACCGGCCACGACCACGGGATCTACATCAAGTCCGGCAGCGGTCACACGATCAAGGGCAACCTGATCACCGGGAGCTCCGGGTTTGGGATTCAGGACTACCCACACGCGAAGGGGCTGTTCGTGATCGGCAACGAGATCCGCGGAAACGGGGCCGGCATCCTGATCGAGCACGACGCGGTCGACGAGCCTCCCCTCGTGAACAACACGCTGGTCGACGGCAACTACCTCAAAGGCAACGGCGGCATGGGGATCTCGCTGATGTACGACGGCGACGTGTCGATCGTGCCGCCGGGAATCAGCAACACGATCAGCAACAACTGGGCGGCGGGAAACGCCGGCGGCGACTACGGGACCGGCGGTTTGCTCGGGAACTCGGACTACACACGCGGAGCGACCTGGGTCAACAACACGTACGGCGATCCGGCCGGCGGCGCACTCGTATCGCCCTCCGACGTGGGACCGGACGCGCCGTGAAAGGCTGCGAGAGCGGCACTTTTGGTCGTGAACAGCCGGTGAAGCCGGCTTGACCGTCCAAACCCGAGCCGATAGTCTCGCCCCCGCACCACGGACTGGGCCATCGGCAGTGGTGGGGGAAAGCACATCTGGCTACGAAAGGCGGTGAATGTGCGAATTCGGTGGCTCGACCATTTGTTTTTCTACCGGGAGTCCTAATTGAGGATGGATTTCGTATCCGCGGCAGCGGGGCGGACGTCCCGTGCCCGTAGACGAACCGTCCTGCGGGTGCTCGATCGAGCCGGCAAGCGCGGGCTGGACGTGTCGTTGTCGGCGCTCCTGCTCGTGCTGCTTCTGCCCCTGATCGTCGTGATCGCGGTCGTGGTCAAGCTCGAGAGCCCAGGGCCGGTTCTCTTTCGCTGCCGCCGCGTCGGGTATCGCGGCCGCGAGCTCAGCGTTCTCAAGTTCCGCAAGATGCACGAGCACGCGGCCGGAATCAGGCTCTCGCTTGGTGACGACGACCGATTCACTCGGGTCGGCCGCTTCCTCGCGCGCTCCAAGCTCGACGAGCTGCCTCAGCTCATATCGGTCTTGAAGGGCGACATGAGCCTTGTCGGCCCCCGGCCGGAGGATGCCTGTTTTGTCGAGCTGGATAGAGCCGGGTTCAGCCGCGTCTTGAGCGTGCGGCCGGGCATAACCGGCCTCTCGCAGCTTGCGTTCGCGAAGGAAGGCGACATCCTCGACCAGGACGCACCCGTCGATCACTACGTCGCTCGAATTCTTCCGCAGAAGATCGCGCTCGACTCTTTCTATGCCGAAAAGCGGACCCTGGCCATGGACATCCGAGTGTTGCTGTGGACTTGCATCGCGGTCATCTGCCGGCGTGACGTGGCGGTTCACCGGAGCACCGCCAGGCTGACCCTCAGAGGTCCCCGGCCGCCACAGCTCGCGCCCCTGGACAATCGCCTCAACGGCCACCTCGGCAGCCAGCCGGCTGTCGCCCGTAATGCCGACTAGCTCGCCCGGCAACGGGAACGTCGTGCCGACCCTCGTCGACGAGGCCGAGCCGGCAAACGGCGCAGCCGATCGCCCAGCCGGCATGGAGCGGCGCGCCGTGATTTTGGCGGGCGGGCGCGGCACGCGCCTCGCACCGTACACCTCGGTGCTGCCCAAGCCCTTGATGCCAATCGGCGATCGTTCGATCCTCGAGATCGTCATCGACCAGTTGGCGTCCGCAGGGTTCACCGACATCGTCCTCTGTGTCGGATATCTCTCCCACATCATTCAGGCGGTCCTGGAAGGCCGGCCCACGCCGGCCACGATCGCGTATCGAAAAGAGACTCACGCACTCGGCACGGCGGGCCCCCTGAGATTGGTCGAAGGCCTCGACGATCCGTTCCTGGCCATGAACGGGGACGTTCTCACGACGCTCGACTACGAGGACATGTTCGAGCATCACCTCGAGAGCGAGAACGCACTCACGATCGGCGTGCACGAGCGGACGATGGAGATCGACTATGGGGTCCCGCTGACGACCTTCGACGATCACGACTCCAATGCGCTTCGGGTCATCCAATACTCCGAGAAGCCGAGACTGCAGATCACAGTCAGCATGGGCGTGTATGTCGTCGAGCCAAGGGTCCTGGGTTACATTCCGGCGGGCCGCCATTACGACGTTCCCGATTTGATCCAGGCGCTGCTCGATGCGAACGAAAAAGTCGGCGCCTACCTCTTCCAGGGCTTTTGGCTCGACATCGGCCGGCACGAGGATTACGAGGTGGCGGTCGAGATGTGGGAAGACCAGGTCAAGGCACTTCGCGACCACACCGACGGACCGCGCTCCGAGGTCGGCGTTTCACCCACCGCCGCGTCCCGGGATGCCTGACCGCAGCCGTCTCCCCGTTGCCGTCGTCGGAGTCGGCAACATGGGTCGCCACCATGCCCGGATCTACCACGGCATGGCCGAAACGGCGCTGAGGGCGGTCGTGGACGCGAACGTGAAGAGAGCGGGCGAGATCGCATACCGGTACGACTGCCGGGCTTTCTCGAGCGTCGAGGACTTGCTCGCCAGCGACGTGGACGTCAGTGCCGCGTCGGTCGCGGTATCGACCGCACGTCATTACGAGGTGGCGGCCCGTCTGCTCGAGGAGCACACGCACGTGCTCGTCGAGAAACCGATCGCCGCGACGATCCCGCAGGCAAAGCGGCTCGTCGCGCTCGCGGAAGCAAGCTCGTGCACGCTGGCGGTGGGTCACGTCGAGCGATTCAACCCGGTGGTGCGAGAGCTGAAAGCGCGCATCGCACGGGGTGACGTGGGACAGCTGGTGTCCTTGACCGCCCGGCGCCTGGGCTTGGCGCCGCCACAGACGAAGGACGCCAACGTCGTGCTCGACATCGCCGTCCACGACATCGACGTCTTCCGATATCTGCTGGGAGCCGATCGTCCGCGGCAGGTTTATTGCAACGCGGGAAAGGCGCTGGCAAACGATCGGTACGACTTCGCCGACATCTTCCTGCAGTTCGGAAGCGTGGCGTGCCTTCTGCAGGTGAACTGGATCACGCCCGTCAAGATTCGATCGCTGACCGCAAGCGGGACGCAGGGATACGTGGAACTCGACTACGTCACCCAAAGGATGGATCTGTATCACGCTCTGCCAATGCGGGAACCCGCGTCCTTTCGCGAGCTGGAGGACTACAGTCGCGCATTGCCGGAGCGGATCGAGTTTCAGCGGGCGGAGCCGCTCGAGCTCGAGATTCGCGAATTCGTGCGGCGGGCAACCGGCGAGCCGGCCGAGACCGTCTCAGGCGAGGACGCGATCCTCTCGCTCGAGATCGTGGGCGAGATCCTCGCGGCGGCGGAGCAGGAGACAGGGGAGCAACTTGGCCTTCACCGCGACGCAGTCGAGCAGAACCCCGCCGTTGTATGAAGCCGAAGCGGTTCAGTACATTGTCTTCACGGGGCGGCGGGGGCACGGAAGCAATGCCGCTATCCCTCGACTGACCTACAGCCGATCGAAGACGAACATCCCATGCCGCAGAGGAGCGCCGGCGCGCTGAAGGAGGACCAGTCCGAACGGAGTCGTGAGGGGCGGGAGCGAACCCTGCTCGAATGGGTCGGTCTGCTGCGCGACGGAAAAGTGGCTCTCGCGGTTGGCGTATCGCTCGGGATACTGATAGGGGTCGCAGCCACGTTCCTGCAGAAGACGGAGTACGAATCTCAGGGCAGCGTCGTGGTGTCGTCCGCGAAGGGCTTCCTCAGCCCGGAGAACGCCGATGCCTACCCGGCGATCACCGACACCACTCGGAGGCTTCTGCTGACCCCTGGAGTGCTGGGGCCGACGGCCAGCGCATACGTCGCCTCCGCGAAGGACTCGAACACCGCGGCGAGCCGCCGCGCCGAAGCGACGCTCAGCTGGCTGCGCACGCATCTCACGGCGAAGCAGGTCTCGATCTCGAGCATCATCGACGTCACCGGTACCGCATCGAACCAGGAGGACGCCACTGATCTGACCCAGGCTGCGACGGCCTCGCTCGAGAAGGCCGTCAGCAGCGGAGGGGGGACCGGCGGCATCACAGTGAGGGTGTTCTCGTCGGGGGAGGCGAAGGGCAAGGTGAGCCCGTCTCCCGCGCGCAATCTTCTGCTGGGAGGAAACGCGGGCCTGCTGATCGGCGCGATCGCCGCGCTCGCGCTCGGGGCGAGGAGGCGAGTTCTGAGACGCCCGGAGCAGATCGCCCGAGAGTTGGGCCTTCCGCTGGTCGGCTGGATTCGTGGAAGGACTCGTGGCGGCGTGAACGGCTACTCGGGTCTCGCCGAAGTGCGAGCCCGGCTGCAGGTGGGCCAGCTTGGACGGCCGCCCACCGTCCTGCTGCTGACCGGGCTGGCGTCCTCGCAGGCGATCGCGCGCGTGGCCGTGGACCTGGTTCACTCTCTCTTGGAGTCCGGACTACGCGCGGTGCTGGTCGATGCAGACCTCGCCACCCGCGCGGCAACCTCTCAGCTCCGGTTGGCGGACGCGCCCGGACTCGCGGAGTCCCTGAACGGTGGCGGTGGCGAACGCCAAGCCCTGGCCCCGGCTGTGTCCGGCGCAGCCACCCTTGGAACTGTCGGGTTGAACGTGCTTCCGGCCGGCAAGCCGCCCGGGGATCCCGCACTCGCCCTCAGCGGCGCCCGTCTGCGCGAGACCGTCGATCTGCTGCGCGACCGCTACGACTTCATCGTGATCGCCGGGCCCGGGCTCGGACGGGTCGCCGAGGTGATTCCCCTGCTCGAGCAAGCGGACAGCGCCGTGCTGGTCGTTCCCCGTGGGATCGAGGCGCGGCGACTCGGGCAGGCGCGGGCGATCGGAGACCTCCGGGAGCGGTTCGCGGGGACCCTGGTCGTCGACCACGAGGGCTGACGTGAGCACGATCGGAAGCGTGGCGTACGATCGGCCGCTGCCGAGCGTGCGTTTTCCCAGCAGCCGTGCGCTTGGTTGGGCCGTCGTCGCGACCGGCGCCGCGATGTCCGTGATCGGTCTGGTGAGCGGCACGATCGCCTTCGTTCTGCTGGGGATGTTTGCCGCAGGGACCGTTGCGGTGATCCTTGCCCCCGAGCTGGCGCTCGCCCTGTTTCTCGTGGCCGGCGGGATCAAGGGGAATCCGCTGGTGCGCGGTGTTCCGGTGGATCTGACGCTCGCGGCGGCGTTGCTGATCGTGGTCGCGGTGGGGGTCAAGGCGCTTCAGGGTCAGCGATTGCCGGCCCTGCCGCCCGCGACTGCGCTCTTCGTGGGACTTGCGGCGTTCCTTGGAGTGAGTGTGCTGTGGACCCGCAACGAGACCGTGGGGATGTCGAAGGCCGTGACCTTCGAGACGCTCACGGCGATTGCGTTCTTCGCTCCCTTCTTCCTGCTCCGCACGCGGACCGCCCTCGTGCGAATGATGCTGGCTTTGGTGGGAGCTGGCCTCCTGGTGGCGCTCACGGCAGTCTCCACCGGTCAACCGTCGCAGCCGCTCGTGGCGGCGGGTGGGAACGAGATCGAGCTCGGGCTTTACTCCGCGCTCGGTCTGGTCGCCGCCGTGGGCTATCTGATGTTGTTCGGCCCTCCGCTGCTTCGGCTCCTGTGGCTGGTTCCGGCCGCGATTCTGGGCTCGGCGATTCTCGGCGCGGGGTCGCGCGGCGCGCTCTCCGGCGCCGCGCTCGCGTTGATCTTCGTCGCCGTGAGCCGCGCGCTTGCGTCGTCGCGTGGCCGGGGCATCGCGCTGGTCGCGGTGGCGGCCGCGGTCGCGATCTTCGTAGCTGCCCCCAATATCGCCGGCCTGGCCGGTGCCAAGTACCAGAACCAGCTGTTCTCCACGAACACTCAGAGAGTCCTGGGCGACCGCGCGTACCTCTACGACCAGGCTCAGACCCTCGCCCTCAATCATCCGTTCGGGGTTGGTGCGGGAGGCTTCGATCCCAACTCGGACACCCTCTATCCCCATAACATCGCCCTCGAGCTTGCCTCGGAGGAGGGCTTGCTCGGCGTCGTGCTCGTGGCCGCGCTCGTCGCTGCCGCCTGGCGGGCTCGCGCCCGATTCCGAACCGGGCCGTTGAGCCCCGAGGCGACGCTCGCGGGTGCCCTGCTCGTGTTCACCTTGACCGAGGCGTTCGTGTCGTTCGATCTGAACGAGAACCGGCTGCTCTGGTTCTCGCTCGGTCTTGCTCTGGCAATTCCGAGACTTCAACCCGACCGGTGAGTACTCCGCAGTCGCGTGACCGGCGAATCGTCTTCGTCACCTCGAGTCCTGCCGTCCATCACCCGCGCCACTATCACTTGCTGGCGCGGGGCCTCGCGCGCGCAGGTTTGCCGGTGGTCGTGATGGGACAGCCGGACCGGAGCGCCAATCCGAAGGGCCCCGTCCCGGTTCACTTCCTGCCGCGCCGGCGGGGGCGGCTGGCCCGAATGCTGAGTGGTCCCGAGTTCATGTGGCGGGCGGCTCGCCTGCGGCCGGCCTTGATCCAGGTCAACAGCCTCGATCTCCTGCCGTGGGCAGTCGTTGCCCGCCGGCTGCTCGGCACCCCCGTCATCTATGACAGCAATGACGACTACGAATCCAAGATCCGCTACAAGGATTGGCTGCCGCGACCGCTCCGACGGCCTCTCAGCCGGATCGTGGCAAAGCTCGAGCCGTGGCTTGCCGAACGTCTCGACGCGACGCTCGTGGCGACCACCGAGACGGCCGCCCGGTTCGCGGGGAACCGGTCGCCGGTAGTCACGATCCACAACTTTCCTTGGAGCACCTTCGCGGCGGCTGCTACGGCCTCCGAGTGGCGTTACGACGTCACGTACCACGGCACGCTTTCGAACAGCTACGTCGACCAGTTCATCCCGATCGCGGGCGAGCTGCGCGCGCGGGGGATGGAGCTCCGCTGGTGCTTTGCGGTAAACGATTTTCGCTCCGGCGAGCAGGCGGCGCTGGAGGAGCGGCTGCGCGTGTCGGGGCTGCGAGACGCCTTCACCATCTACTACAACGTGCCGCATCCGGACATGCCGGCGCTTCTGGCGCATACCCGCCTGGGCCTGATTCCCCTCCCCGGCGGTCCGGAGGTCGCACGAAGCCTCCCGATGAAGCTGTTCGAGTTCCTGGCGCTTGGGCGGGCGGCGGTCGTGTCCGACCTGCCGGCGGTGCGCCGTCTCGTCAATGGCGCAGGCTGCTGCCTGCTCGTGCAGCCAGGTGACACGGTGGGTTTCGCGGACGCGGTCGAGCAGCTCGTTCGCGACGACGCGCTCGCCGCCGAGATGGGGGACCGCGGTCGCCGCCTGGTGATGGATCACCTCCACGCGGAGCGCGAGCTGCAGCCCTACGTCGACCTCTGCCGGCGGCTATCGGCCACCGGCGACCGAGGGTGACATGACCGGCTCCCAAGACGCCGCAATCGAACGCGTATCGGTCATCGTGCCGCTCCTCAACGAAGCCGACCACGTCGAGCGCCTCGCACGGGACATCGCGACGCAGGACTTCCGCGGTGAGCTCGAGGTGCTGATCGCGGACGGCGGGTCCGAGGACGGGTCGGTCGAGCGCTTGAGGAGTGCCGCGGAGGGTCTCGGCCTCGATCTGATGCTGCTCCGTAACCCCGACGGCACGGTGTCGGCCGGCCTCAACGCCTGCATCGAACGTGCGCGAGGCGATCTGATCGTGCGGCTCGACTGTCACAGCCAGTACCCGACGGACTACATCCGCCTGTGCGTCGCCGCCATTTCGGAGACCGGCGCGCTGAACGTCGGCGGCGTGGTGACTCCAGGAGGACGAACGGCCACGGAGCGCGCGGTCGCCTGCGCGATGGACAGCCCGTTCGGCGGCATCGGCTGGACGCGGCACGGCGGAGGGAGCGAGCGCGTCGAGGTGGATACCGTCACGTTCGGCGCCTTCCGGCCGGAGGCGTTCCGGCGCGCGGGACTCTTCGACGAGTCACTGGTGAGGAGCCAGGACGATGAGTTCAATCTCCGTCTCCGGCGGGCGGGAGGGCGAATCGTGCTCGATCCGAGCATTCGCGTTCGCTACATCCCGCGCGGCTCGTTCGAGGCGCTCGCGCGGCAGTACTGGCAGTACGGATTCTGGAAGATCGCGGTGATGAGAAAGCACCGCCGCGTCGTGAGCGGGCGCAGCCTGGCCCCGCCCGCCCTCGCGTTCTCACTCGCGCTGCTGCTCCCCGCCGCGCTGCTCTCGCGGCGCCCGCGGCGTGTGCTCGCCCTGGAGACGCTTGCATATGGAGCCGCCGCTGCCTTTTTCGGAGCCGCCGGGGTCGCTCGCCGGCGCGAAAGCTGGCGTTTGCTACCGCGTGTGATCACCGCGTTTCCAGTCCTTCACCTCGGTTATGGCATTGGCATGTGGGCCGGAGCCACCCGTGCGTTCGCGTCACGCACGAGCCGTGGACCCGCGGAAGGTCGATCCTCGTCCGGTTCGCCGTGAACGCGCCCGTCAAGCCGCCGGAGGCACGGGTCCTGCACGATTTGTCGTCGATGGAGGAAAGGCCCTGGACCAATTCGATCTTCCAGCAGCGATGGTTGTTGGAGGCAGTCGCGCCCGGGCGCTGCGGCGAGTCAACTGTGGAAAGGGACGGCGAGGTCGTGGCCGGCTTGCCATACATGGTCAAGAAGCGATTGGGCCTCACGATCCTGACCCAGCCTCCCCTGATGTCGACGCTGGGGCCATGGCTCAAGCCGCCGGAGGGCAAGCCGGCCCGTCGCCGGCACGTCGAGAACGAGATTCTCGCCGAGTTGATCGCGGGGCTTCCCTCGCGATACGACCTCTTCCACCAACAACTTTCGCCGGCCATGACCAACTGGCTCCCGTTCTACTGGGCGGGCTTCACCGCCACTACGCACTACACGTGCCGGCTGTCCGGCCTCGATGACCTCGATGCGGTCTGGGCCGGCTTCAACGAGAACGCGCGGCGCCAGGTCCGGAAGGCGGAGAAGCACCTCGCAGTTCGAACGGATCTCGACCTGGAGACCTTTTTCGACATCAACGCCGAGACGTTTCAGCGTCGCGGGGCCGCCGTCCCGTACGAGTTCGACGCGCTGTCGCGTCTCGACCGGGCGTGTGCCGAGCGGAACGCGAGGCGGGTCTTCTTCGCCGTCGACTCACAGGACCGTGTGGCCGCCGCCACCTACCTGGTCTGGGACCGAAACGCGGCCTATTACCTCCTGGCCGGTTTTCGGGACGGGAGCGGCGGGGCGGCCAGCCTGCTCGTGTGGGAGGCCCTGAAATTCGCTTCCACCGTCGCCGACACCTTCGACTTCCAGGGCTCGATGATCGCGTCCATCGAGCGGTTCTTCCGCGGGTTCGGCGCCGAACAGGTGCCGTTCTTCTTCGTGAGCAAGGCTTCTCGCCGGATGCGCCTGCTGCGCGCGGGCCAAGAGCTGGGGCGAGCGATCAAGGGCTCTCGTCCCAACCAATGACGGGAACGACGGACAAGCCGATGGGCGTGACCGAGGAAGAGGCCCGCGCGGGTGCGGTGGAGCGGTACCTCGAGGAGTGCGTCCGGTTGTGGACGGGCCTGCCCGGGAGCGCGCCGATCGATCCTCCCAGGCTGCCCGGCGCGCTTGCCCGACTTCTGCTTCGGGTCGAGGAGTGGGAGAACCCCCACCGGGACCAGTGGGGGTGCTGGGAGTACGGGTTCTCGGAGAACTTCCGTGCCGGCCGGCTCTGGCTCCCCGAGGTCGACCAGTGGGTGGCGGACCGGCGGGTGGAGCTCGCGGCCCGCGCGCGGCTCGAGCCGCTCTGGCCGCAGGGTCACGAGTTCGTGATCTGCCTGACCCACGACATCGATCGGTTGAGCCGCCAGTCGACGCCGCGACAGGTGCTGAGAAAGCTCCAGGCAAGCCTCGCCTCGGCGAACGGCGACGCGCGGATGAATCGAGCCTCGATGCGCCTCGCTCGCGCGCTCGGCGAGCTCGGGTCGGCGGTGTCGCGGGGAGTGTCCCGGGCGCCGGCGTCGGATCTGCTGGAACGGTGCATCGCGCTCGAGCAGGACAAGGAAGTCAGCGCGTCGTACTTCTTCGCCCTCTATCCGCCCCGGCGACTGAGCGCTTACGAGTGTGTCTACGGACCCGACGACCGCTGCGCGTTCGGAGGCAGGCGCGTCCGGGTGCGGGAAGTGATCAGAGATCTCGCCGAGTCCGGTTTCGACGTCGGTCTTCACGGAAGCTACTGCTCCGCCGTCGACGGACCGGCCCTGGTCTCCGAGAAGGGGACGCTCGAGGAGGTCGCGGGAGCCCATGTGACCACCACACGTCAGCACTGGCTTCACTGGGACGCCCGGATCACCCCCAGGCTCCACGAGCAGGCGGGGCTGCGTGCGGATACGACGCTCGGCTTCAATCGAAACGTCGGCTTCCGGGCAGGGACTTCGATGCCGTTTTTCCATTTCGACGT